>Ga0268288_10012_pt1 | contig 357338 bp, 347 predicted proteins | sample BraspS3V5C_FD_191349 | JGI IMG/M metagenome (GOLD analysis project Ga0268288, IMG submission 191349) | Soil microbial communities from Anza Borrego Desert, Southern California, United States - Bradyrhizobium sp. S3-V5C | ecosystem: Environmental > Terrestrial > Soil > Desert | place: USA... | reverse complement strand
CGCATGACGAGGCTGCGCTGGCGCTCCGCGTCCTGCCGGGCCGCCTCGGCCTCGGCCTCGAGCTGCCGGCTGCGGATCAGGTTGTCCTTGAACACCTGCACGGCCGCCGCCATGGCGCCGATCTCGTCGCGGCGATGCTGGAACGGGATCTCGGTTGCCGCCTCGCCCCGCGCCAGCCGCGTCATCGCGCCGGTCATCGCGGAGATCGGCCGCGAGATGTAGACCAGGCCGAAGATCGCCGCGGCCAGTGCCGACACCAGCGAGAGACCGATGCCGGTGATGGCTGCGGCGGACGCGGTGTCGATCCGCGTCATCGCCCTGTCGGCATCCTGTGCCGCAGCCTTCTCGTCGTGGTCTACCAAGCGGGCCAGGGCGGCACGGGCATTGTCGTAGAGCGCGACGACCTCGGGCTTGATCAGCAGCTTGGCCGCCTCCGCCTGCTGACCTGCCTCCATCAGGCGCCGCACGTCCCGATCCGCCTGCTCGAACCGGCTCCACGCCGCGTCGAAGACGTCGTAGTGTTGCCGTTCGTCGGCGGTGCTGATCAGCGGCTCATAGGCGCGGCGCGCGTCGCGCAGCTGCGCGTGCGTCTTCGCGAGGGCTGCCTCGTTGATCACCCGATGCTCCGGCGTGTCCGACAGGAGGATGAGCCGGTACTGCTTGATGCGCACCTCGGACGCCGCAACTTCGATCGCGCCGACCTTCTCGAGGGAGGGGACCCAGTCCTTGGCCAGCGCCGTCGCCACCTCGCCGATCGCGGCCAACTGATGGAGCGATAGGCTGCCCTGCGCGGCTGAAATCAGGGCAAGTCCTGAAAAGAGGAGTGCCAATATTACTTTGAGCGGAAGGGACACGCGCATGTAGATGATCGGCCAGATCCGAGGCTGAGACGGTCGCATCGATCGGATCGATGCCGAAGATCGCATTTAGAGCCTTTGATTTCACGCGCAAGTCGGTCCTTCATGGCATCTATCGTCGATATGTGTGGTATAATGACCGCCTATATGTCCGATCTGTTTTCAAATAATGCATACGCATTACCGGCGCAGATGTTTTATACCGCGATTAACACTATCGTTTCAGAATCAAATTTTTCTCATCGGAATGAAAGCGTTCTTTAGAAACGATGATTGATGGCTGTGCCGGGCCTCCGCGCGTCGATCCGCTCGGCTGCAGCCGTCCGGCGATGCCGGGGTGATCCCGGGACGGCCGGAACGCCTGCCTCGGATCGCGCGGCCGCGTCGGCCCCGTCTCCCCGCGCTGTCCGAGAGGACGAGTTGCGCCCCGGCTCCCGCTCCGGCATTGGTCCTCAACCGCGAGGAGAGGTGTTGGGCATGTCGACGGGTCGGGTCACCGTGGTCGATCACCCGCTGGTGCAGCACAAGCTCACCTATCTGCGGGACAAGAACCGCTCGACCAAGGGTTTCCGGCAGATCCTCAACGAGATCGGGATGCTCCTCGCCTACGAGGTGACCCGGGATCTGCCGCTGGAACCGGTGACGATCGAGACGCCGCTCCAGCCGATGCAGGGGCAGCAGATCCAGGGCAAGAAGCTGGTCCTGGCGCCGATCCTCCGCGCCGGGGTCGGCTTCCTCGACGGCATGCTGTCGCTGGTCCCGTCGGCCCGCGTGGCGCATATCGGGCTCTACCGGGATCCCGAGACGCTGGAGGCCGTGGAGTACTACTTCAAGGCGCCCTCCGATCTGGCTGATCGGACGGTGCTGGTGCTGGATCCGATGCTCGCGACCGCCAACTCGGCCATCGCGGCCCTGGACCGCCTCAAGGCCAGGGGCGCCTCGGACCTCCGCTTCGTCTGCCTGCTGGCGGCGCCGGAGGGCCTCGCCAAGTTCCAGGCCGCCCATCCCGACGTGCCGGTCTGGACCGCGGCGATCGACAGCCACCTGAACGACCACGGCTACATCGTCCCCGGCCTCGGCGATGCCGGGGACCGGATGTACGGCACCCGCTAGGAGTCCGCCTCAGCGCCGGCCGCGCCTGGCTCCGGCACGGCCCTTGCCGACGACGTTGCGGAGGGTCTGCGACAGCTGATCCACCGAGTAGGGCTTCTGGATCAGGTCGAAGCCGTGGACGCCCTCCTGGGCCAGAACGTGGCTGTACCCGGAGGTGAGGACCACCGGCAGATCGGGCAGGCGCCGCTTCAGCTCGCGGGCCATCGCGATGCCGCCCATGCCGGGCATCACCACGTCGGAGAACACGGCGTCGAAACGGAAAGGGATCCTCTCGATCTCGACGAGAGCCTCCTCGGCATTGGTCGCCCAGACGGTCTTGTGACCGAGATCCTCCAGGATCTGCGTGGCGAAGCGGCCGACCTCGATGTTGTCCTCGACCACGAGCACGCAGAGGCTGGCACCGTCGAGCCCGGTCTCCTCGCTGCGCGGGGCGGCGGACAGGTCCGGCGCATCTTCCGCCTGCGGCAGGTAGAGGGTGAAGGTCGTGCCGCGGCCGGGGCTGCTGGACACGTCGACGTCGCCCCCGGACTGCTTGGCGAAGCCGAAGACCTGGGACAGCCCGAGCCCGGTTCCCTTGCCGATCTCCTTGGTGGTGAAGAACGGCTCGAAGATGCGCGGCAGCACGTCGGGCGGGATCCCGATGCCGGTGTCGGACAGCGACACGGCCGCGAAGGTGCTGCGCGATCCCGCGTGCCCGCGGATCGCCGGCATGGGCCGGTCGCCCGAGAGCGTCAGGGTCAGGGTGCCCTCGCCGCCCATCGCGTCGCGCGCGTTCACCGCCATGTTGATCAGCGCGGTCTCGAACTGGCTGAGATCGGCGCGGATGTAGCAGGGCGCGGCGGGAATCTCGGCCACCACGCTGATGCGCGCGCCGGTCACCGAATCGAGCATCTCCGCCACGGCCCGCAGTGACGCGCCCACCTCGAACACCTCGGGCTTCAGCGCTTGGCGGCGCGCGAAGGCCAGGAGCTGGCCGGTCAGCTTGGCGGCGCGGTCGACCGTGTCGGAGATCGCCTCGACGTAGCGGCGGCGGCGCTCCTCCGGCAGCGCCGGCCGCTTGAGCAGGTCGGTGGAGGATTTGATCACCGTCAGGAGGTTGTTGAAGTCGTGCGCGACGCCGCCGGTCAGCTGGCCCACCGCCTCAAGCTTCTGCGACTGACGCAGCGCCTCCTCCACCCGCTCGCGCTCGGCGCTCTCGGACTGGAGGCGGGCATGGGCCTCCGCGAGGGCCAGCATGTTGCGTCTCTGCTCGGTCAGATCCGTCAGGACCCCGCACAGGAGCGGCTGGCCGCCCTGGCAGGCGAAGCGGCTCAGCGACAGGAAGGTGGCGCTCTCCGAGCCCGCCGCGTGCAGCGCGATCTCCTCGCGGACGGGATTGTCCATCGCCCGGCGGAACAGGCGGTCGATGTCGACATCCGCCTGCACGAAATCCTGGAGCGGGCGGCCGGTCAGGCGCTCCTGCGGCTCGCCGAGCATCTCGGCCAGCCGCCGGTTGCAGTAGAGCAGCGTCCCGTCCAGCGCCAGCGTGAAGGCGCCCTCCTGCATCTGCTCGATCAGCGCCCGGTAAGGCCGGTCCGCGTTCTCGAGCGTGTAGACGAGGCGCTCGTGGTTCGGCCCCTCCACCACGACGGCGTCGAAATCGCCCCGACGGATGGCCGCGAGGGTCTCCTCGCTCTCCTCGAGCCGCGCCTCCAGTTCGCGGATATGGGCGCGGTAGGCGTCGAGCCCGGGCTCGTCGCCGGGCAGCAGGGCATCCACACCCATCAGAACGGCTCCGCGACGGACGCGATCTCGAGGCCGCGGAGCACGCGGCCCTCGTCGAGGAGATCGCCCGAGAGGCGCCGTTCCGGCCCCGGCGCCAGTTTCAGGAGTGTGGGGGCGGCGAGGATCCCGTCGCGCTCGGCAAGCTCGGGCTGCTGATAGATATCGACAATCTCGAGCTCGTAGCGGCCCGGGATGTGGGCCTCGCAGACGCGGCGCAGGACCTCGACCGCGCGCAGCGAGCGCGGCGCGGTTCCGGCCACGAACAGCCGCAACCGGACACGCTCGGCGTCCGCCAACGGGGTCATGGCCGCGTTCAAGGCCGGTCGGCCTTGGGACGGATGTCGAGGCCGACCAGCACCTTCTTGGTATTCGACAGGTCGCCGATGATCCGCTTCAGCGGCGACGGCAGCCGACGCACGAGGGTCGGGATCGCCAGGATCTGATCGCCGGCGGCGAGCTGCGGGTTCTTCATGAGGTCGATGACCTCGATGTCGTAGTGGCCGGAGAGATGCTCCTCGCAGAACCGCTTCAGGTTGGTCAGCGCGGCGAGCGACTTGGCCGTCTGCCCGGCAACGTAGAGGCGCAGGTGGTAGTGGCCGGACTCCCGGTCCGGATCCGTCTCGGGTGCCTGGTCGTCCGATGTCGCATCGCTCATTCCGCGGCACTCCGTCGTGCGATCAACGCCTGCTGCTCCGCCTCGCGCGTGACGCCGCGCGCCGACTCCTCGGCACGCAGGCTCTCCTCCTCGTCCACGGCCGCCTCGAGACCGGCCTTGAGCTCCTCGATCTGGCGCTCCAGGGCGGAGCGCCGGCGCGCCATGTCCCGGAGCCTGCGCTCAGCCGCGTCCCGGTGCTGCTGCGCGGCGGCGCGCTCCTGCGCCTCCTGGACCAGGCGCGCCGTGCCGGTGAGGACACCTGAAGGACCAATATAGGCATCGACCAGCTGGATCCCGCCCGACGACATCAGAAATTCGCGGATCTGATTGGAGTGGCTCATGCCCCGCGCCTTGATGACGTAGAGCGTCCGCGTCCGCTCGCCGTTCGCCTCCATGTTCTGGAGCTTGATCCAGGCGTCCATCAGCGAGGACACGCCGAGGTCGTTGTCCTCGATCGAGGCGTCGTCGCCGCGCAGGGTGGTGAAGATCGCCGTGATGCCGCGGACCTTGATCAGGTCGATCATGCGCAGGAGCGTCGCCTGCAGCTCGCCCGACGGCCCGCGCAGGGCGGAGATCGGATCGAGCACCACCACGTCCGGCCGGAACTGGTCGAGGTCGCGGTGCATCCGCGCGAGATGCGTCTCCAGCCCGAACAGGCTCGGCCGCGCGGCCTCGAAGCGGAGCCGGCCGCTCGCCACGTGCGCGGCGAGGTCGAGCCCGATCGAGCGCGCGTTGCGGATGATCTGAGCGCCGCTCTCCTCGAACACGAAGGCCAGGCAGTGCTCGCCGCGCCGGCAGGCCGCGTCGAGGATCGAGGCGGCGAGCATGCTCTTGCCCGTTCCCGCCTCGCCGGAGATCAGGATTCCGGAGCCGCGATGGAAGCCCCGCGGCCCCAGCATGGCGTCGAGCCCCGCGATCCCCGTGGAGAGGATGCCGTCGGGCACCGCGTAGTCGAGCTCCGCCGAGGTCACCGGAAGGACGCTGATCCCCGCGTGATCGATCAGGAACGGGTACTCGTTGGTGCCGTGGGCCGAGCCGCGATACTTCACGACGCGCAGCCGCCGCGTGGTGACTTGGTCCTCGACGCGGTTGTCGAGCAGGACGACGCAGTCGGAGACGTACTCCTCCAGGCCCTGGCGGGTCAGCGGCCCGTCGCCGCGCTCGCCCGTGATGATCGCGGTCAGGCCGCGATCCTTGATCCAGCCGAACAGGCGGCGCAGCTCGGCGCGGAGCAGCGCCGGATCGGTGAAGCTCGCGAACAGGGTCTCGATCGTGTCGAGGACGACGCGCTTGGCCCCGATCGAGTCCACCGCGAAGCCGAGGCGGATGAACAGGCCTTCGAGATCGTACTCTCCGGTCTCCTCGATCTCGCTCCGCTCGACGCGCACGTGGTCGATGGCGAGATGACCGGCGGCAACGAGGCCGTCGAGGTCGTAGCCGAGCGACGCGACGTTCGCCGCCAGATCCTCGGCCCGCTCCTCGAAGCTCATGAACACGCCGGGCTCGCCGTAGAGGGTCGCGCCGTTGACCAGGAAGGTCGTGGCGAACAGCGTCTTGCCGCAGCCCGCCGCACCGCAGATGAGCGTCGGCCGCCCGGCCGGCAGGCCGCCATAGGTCAGGTCGTCGAAACCGGTGATGCCCGTCGCGACCTTGGGCAGTGTCGGGGCGGCTTGCGGAGCGGGCACGATGGGCGAAATCCTGGACGTCTCGGATGCGGGCTGGTCCGGAAGCGCGGCAGCGCTCGCCCCCGTGCCGGGCCGACCGGCCCGATCCGCAGATGCGGACGCGGACGACGGCTCGAACGGCGCGTTGTACGGGCGGAACACCGCTGGGATGCGGTATGGCAACGGGTCAGCCCGCGCAATACGGGTGCGTGACGCGTCCGGCCGGCATCCCGCCGACGGACTGCGCAGACCGACGGAGGGCAACCATGCTCGGCTGGGAGGCTGATGTGAACGACGCCCTGACGGCGCCGGCGGTCGCGCGCAACCGCGACGCGATCCTGGCCGTCCTGCGCGAGGTCCTGCCCGCAAGCGGCACCGTTCTGGAGATCGCCAGCGGTTCCGGCGAGCACGCGGTCCACGTCGCTGCGGCCCTGCCGGGCGTGGACTGGCTGCCGAGCGATCCCGAGCCCGCCGCCCGGCGCAGCATCGCCGCGCACGCGCTGCGCGCGGGGCTCGGCAACATCCGGCCGCCGCTCGCCCTCGACGCCGCGGCCGCGGCCTGGCCCGTCGCGCGGGTCGACGGGATCGTCTGCATCAACATGATCCACATCGCGCCCTGGGCCGCCACCGCGGGGCTGATGGCCGGAGCCGGCCGTGTCCTGAGCGAGCGCGGCATCCTGTTCCTGTACGGCCCGTTCCGCGAGGCCGACCGGCCCTTCGCGGAGAGCAACGCCGCCTTCGACGCCTCCCTGCGCGGCCGGGATCCGGCCTGGGGCGTGCGGGACCTCGACGCCGTCGCGGCGGAAGCGGCCCGGCACGGGCTGGACCTGATCCGGCGCGTAGCGATGCCGGCGAACAATCTCAGCGTGATCTTCGAACGTTCGAACAGGTGAGCCGTCGTCTGTCACGGCTTTCCGTATCTGCACACTGTATTCAAGCTGCCGCGTGATGCACAATCCGGTCCTGGACCCGATGCGGCGGCAAAAGCCGCAGGGGCCGCAGGAGGAAGCCCATGCCGATGGAACGCAGCGTTTCGAGTCGGGCCCTGGCCCTGCTCGCAGTGGCCGGATTGTTGGGATCGACGCAGGCGCGGGCCGCCGATCCGATCAAGATCGGGGTGATCGCCGAGGCCCAGTCGGTGGTCGGGGCCTCGATCCCGCAGGCCGTCCAGCTCGCCGCCGACGAGATCAACGCCCAGGGCGGCGTCGACGGCCGCCAGATCCAGGTCGTCACCTACGACGACAAGTCCTCCGCCTCCGACGCGGTCCGCGCCTTCCAGCGGGCGGTCTCCGAGGACAAGGTCAACCTCGTCATCGCCAGCTACATCTCGGAGGTCGTGCTGGCGCTGATGCCCTGGGCGGCCCGGCTCAAGACGCCGATGATCACGCCGGGCGCGGCCTCGAACGAGATCAGTCTCGCGGTCCACAAGGACTACGCCCGCAACAAGTACACCTTCCACGGCTACCTGACCTCGGCGGCCCTGGCCCAGTCGATCTGCGACTCGACCAAGGACATGCTGATCGACCTGATGAAGGTGAAGACCGCCGCGATCATGAGCGAGGACGCCGCCTGGACCCGGCCGCTCGACGTCGGCTACGAGAAGTGCCTGCCGGAGATCGGCGTGAAGGTGGTCGATCACATCCGCTTCTCGCCGGACACGGGCGACTTCACGCCGATCTACAACAAGATCGAGGCGGCCAAGCCCGACCTGATCGTCACCGGCATCTCGCATGTCGGCGTGCAGCCGACCGTGCAGTGGCAGAATCAGCGGGTGCCGCTCGCCATGACCGGCATGAACTCGCAGGCGACCTCCTCGACCTTCTGGGCCAACACCAACGGCGCCACGCAGGGCGTGATCTTCCAGAGCATCGCGGTGCCGGGTGCCGCGATCACCGACAAGTCGCTCGCCTTCAGTGCCGCCTTCAAGAAGCGCTTCGGCAGCGACCCGTCCTACGCCGGGTACATGGCGTACGATCAGGTCTACTACACGGCCGACGCGGTGAAGCGGGCCGGCACCACGGAGGCCGACAAGCTCGTCGACGCCCTGGAGAAGACCGACTGGGTCGGCACCGTCGGCCGCACGCAGTTCTACGGCAAGGACGACCCGTTCACCCACTCGATCAAGTACGGGGCGGGCTTCGTCACCGGCCTGATGGCGCAGTGGCAGGACGGCAAGCAGGTCGCGGTCTGGCCGAAGAGCCTCGCGCAGGGCGCGATCGTACTGCCGGCCGCCGTGAAGGCGGCGGCCCGCTAGCGGCACACCGGACCGGTGACGCGCGCGCGGCTTGCCAAGCGCGCCCGTTGCCGCAAGTAGAGCCGGACCGCGACACCGTGAGCGCGGCCGACACGACGTGCGCGCGGAGGACAATCGCTGATGGCCACCACCGACCTGCCCGGGAGCATGCGCCAGATCCGCTACGCGGGGTCCGGTGGACCGGAGGTGATCAGCCTGGAGACCGCGCCGGTGCCGAGCCCCGGGCCCGGTCAGGTCCTGATCGAGGTGGTGGCCGCCGGTGTGAACCGGCCCGACGTGGCGCAGCGGTCGGGGGTGTACCCGCCGCCGCCCGGCGCCACCGAGATTCCCGGCCTCGAGGTCGCCGGCCGCGTGGTCGCGCTCGGCAGCGGGGTCGAGAATCTGACGGAAGGGGACGAGGTCTGCGCCCTGGTGATCAGCGGCGGCTACGCCGAGTACGCTGTGGCCGAGGCGGCCCACTGCCTGCCGCGGCCGAAGGCCGTCGCGCTGGTCGACGCCGGCGGCCTGCCGGAGACGTTCTTCACGGTCTACTCCAACGTCGTGCAGCGCGGTCGCCTCGCGCGCGGCGAGAGTTTCCTCGTGCATGGCGGGTCGAGCGGCATCGGCGCCACGGCCATCCAGATCGCCAAGCACGTCGGCGCCCGGGTCTTCGCCACCGCCGGCTCGGCCGAGAAGTGCCGGTTCTGCGAGGATCTCGGCGCTGACGCCGCGATCGACTACAAGCAGGCGGATTTCGCCGAGGAGGTGAAGCGCCTCACCGAAGGGCGCGGCGTCGACGTCATCCTCGACATGATCGGCGCGAGCTATCTCGCCCGGAACCTCAAGTCGCTGGCACCGGACGGCCGGCTGGTGATGATCGCCCTGATGGGCGGCTACAAGGTGGACGGGCTGAACATCACGCCGATCATGCGCAACCGGCTGACCTTCACCGGCTCGACGCTGCGGCCGCGCGCGAAGGCCGACAAGGCCGCGATCGCCGACGGCCTGCGCCGGGACATCTGGCCGGAGCTGGAGGCCGGACGCATCCGGTCCGTCACCCACGCCACGTTCCCGCTGGAGCGGGCGCGGGAGGCGCACGAGCTGATGGAATCGAGCGCCCATCTCGGCAAGATCCTGCTGACGACCGGGCGCTAGCGCCGGCCCCGTCAGGAACCCGCCTCGGCGGCCCCGCGTTGGCGGCCGGTAACGAGATCGTGTCGCACAGCGCCCGTTCCGGCGTGTGGCGTCCCGCCGAGGAAGGTTTTGCACATGGCCGAGAGAATGAACCCCAACGAGAGCCGTCAGGGCGAGCGCGGCAAGCCCGTGCTCTGGGTCCTGGTGGCGAGCCTCGTCCTGCTGGCGATCGCCACCGTGGGTCTGCTCACGTGGAACGGCGCCAATTCGCCGAAGGACTACGCCAGCCAGAGCCAGGACGCGTCGCGCAAGGAGGTGACCGGATCGGTCAACGGCCAGTCGAGCGGCGCGTCGCCGTCGAACAGCACCGGCGTCCCGGGCGGCAACCCGTCCTACCCGCAGCCGGCCCAGCCGGGCGCGAACGGCGGCGCGGCGAAGTGAGCGCTCGCGGGACGGCCACGGGCCGTCCCGCGTTTGGCGCGCTCAACGCGTCGGGATCGGCGTCGGGCCGCGATAATCGTAGAAGCCGCGCTTGGCCTTCCGGCCGAGCCAGCCGGCCTCGACATACTTCACGAGAAGCGGGCAGGGCCGGTACTTCGAATCGGCCAGACCTTCGTACAGCACCTGCATGACCGACAGGCAGGTGTCGAGGCCGATGAAATCGGCCAGCTGCAGCGGGCCCATCGGGTGGTTGGCGCCGAGCTTCATCGCGGTGTCGATCGACTCGACCGATCCGACGCCCTCGTAGAGGGTGTAGATCGCCTCGTTGATCATCGGCAGCAGGATCCGGTTGACGATGAAGGCCGGGAAATCCTCCGACATCGTCGACGTCTTGCCGAGCTTCGCGATGAACGCCTTGGCCGACTCGTAGGTCGTGTCCTCGGTGGCGATGCCGCGGATCAGCTCGACGAGCTGCATCACCGGCACCGGGTTCATGAAGTGGATGCCGATGAACTTCTCCGGCCGGTCAGTCGCGGCCGCCAGACGGGTAATGGAGATCGACGACGTGTTCGTCGCCACCAGGGTCTCCGGCCGCAGCGATCCGCAGAGCGTGCTGAAGATCTCCCGCTTGGTCGCCTCGTTCTCGGTCGCCGCCTCGATCACCAGATCGCACGGTTCCAGGGCGGCGAAATCGCGGGCGGGGACGATGCGCGCGCGGGCCTCGCCGCTGTCGCCTTCCGTCAGCGTACCCTTCGAGACGAGGCGCGCGAGGCTGCCCTCGATCACCGTCAGGCCGTTCTCGAGCCGGGCGGGGTCGCGATCGTTCAGCAGGACATCGAGGCCGGCGGTGGCGCAGACCTGCGCGATGCCGCTGCCCATCTGGCCCGCGCCGACGATGCCGACCCGCTTGATCTCCATATGCATGTGCCGACCTGTGCCCCCAATGCGAATGCCGCGACACGGCCGCGCCGCCCACGGGGCGGCACGAACGCGACGGCACCGCGCGAAGTCTCGCCGTTGCAGCCTTCTAGACTAATCCTCGATCCGGAAGGAACCCGTGATGCCGCGTTCTGCGACAATGCTCGCGGATTGCCGGAACCGGTTCCGTTACTGGCCCTTGGCTTTCCCGATCTCGGATTGCAGCTCAGGCACGACCTGGAAGAGGTCGCCGACGAGCCCGTAATCGGCCACCTGGAAGATCGGCGCGTCCTCGTCCTTGTTGATGGCGACGATGACCTTCGAGTCCTTCATGCCGGCGAGGTGCTGGATCGCGCCCGAGATGCCCACCGCGACGTAGAGGTCCGGCGCCACAACCTTGCCGGTCTGCCCCACCTGCCAGTCGTTCGGCGCGTATCCGGCGTCGACGGCGGCGCGCGAGGCGCCGACGGCGGCGCCGAGCGTGTCGGCCAGCGGCTCGATCAGCTCGTGGAACTTGTCCGACGAGCCCAGCGAGCGGCCGCCCGACACGATGATCCGCGCCGAGGCCAGCTCCGGCCGGTCGGACTTGGCGATCTCCTCGCCCTTGAAGCTCGAGCCGCCCGCTTCGGGCGCGGCCGCCGACACGGCCTCCACCGGCGCCGCGGCGCCACCCTCTTCCGCGGCCTTGAACGCCGCCGTGCGCACCGTGATCACCTTCTTGCCGGCGGGCGCCTGCACGGTCTGGATCGCGTTGCCGGCGTAGATCGGACGCTCGAACGTGTCGGGCGCGACGACCTTGATGATGTCGGAGACCTGCGCGACGTCGAGCAGGGCGGCCACGCGCGGCAGCACGTTCTTGCCCGTGGTCGAGGCCGAGGCGATGATCGTGTCGTAGGGTTCAGCGATGGCGGCGATCAGGGCCGCGACGGGCTCGGCGAGGTCGTGGTCGTAGACGCCGTCCTCGGCGTTCAGGACCTTCTCGACGCCGTCGAGCTTCCCGGCGGCCTCGGCCACGGCCTTCGAGCCCGTGCCCAGCACCAGGGCGTGGATCGGGCCGCCGATCTCCTTGGCGGCGGCGAGCGCCTTCAGCGTGCTGTCCTTGATCTGGCCGTTGCCGTGCTCGACGAAGAGGAGTGTCGTCATGGTCTGGGGGTGCCCTCGAGGGTGGTGGTGCGGGGCTCGACCGTCGACCGGGAGCCCCGCCTGCGGATCAGATGACGCCGGCTTCGACCTTGAGCTTCTGAACGAGCTCGGCCGCGGAAGCGACCTTCACGCCGGCCGAGCGGCCCGGCGGCTCGGCGGTCTTCAGCACGGTGAGCCGCGGGGTCACGTCGACGCCCAGCGCGTCGGGTGCCAGCTCCTCCAGGGGCTTCTTCTTGGCCTTCATGATGTTGGGCAGCGACGCGTAGCGCGGCTCGTTGAGGCGCAGGTCCGTCGTCACGATCGCCGGCAGCCTGAGGCTCACGGTCTGGAGGCCGCCGTCCACCTCGCGGGTGACGTCGAGGCTGCCCTCGCCGGGCTCGATCTTGTACGCGAAGGTGCCCTGCGGCCAGCCGAGCAGGGCGCCGAGCATCTGGCCGGTCTGGTTCGAGTCGTCGTCGATCGCCTGCTTGCCGAGGATGACGAGCTCCGGGCTCTCCTTCTCGACGACGGCCTTCAGGAGCTTCGCGACGGCGAGCGGCTCGCAGTTCACGTCGGTCTTGACCAGGATCGCGCGGTCGGCACCCATGGCGAGCGCGGTGCGCAGCGTCTCCTGCGCCTGCTGCGGGCCGATCGACACGGCCACGATCTCGGTGACCTTGCCCTTCTCCTTCAGGCGGATCGCCTCCTCGACGGCGATCTCGTCGAAGGGGTTCATGGACATCTTGACGTTGGCGAGCTCGACGCCGGAGCCGTCGGCCTTCACGCGAATCTTGACGTTGTAGTCCACCACCCGCTTGACGGGCACCAGCACCTTCATGGCGGTCACGATCCTTCCCCGGAGGATTCTTGTCGTCGTGCAGGCCACTCCCACGGGCGCTCGGAGGCGCAGCGTGGCCGGGGCACGCAAGGCGCCGGACCGTAACGGCCACATTTCCGCCTTGTCAACGCGGCGCCGTGGCGGCCCCGCGAAAACCCGCGATGCCGGCTCAGCGATTGGCGCCGGGCACCCAGAGCACGTCGTCGGCGCCATCGGCGTTCGCCGCCCGGCTCGCCACGAACAGGAAGTCCGACAGGCGGTTGAGGTAGCGCAGCGCCTCCGGCGAGACCGTCTCGCCCTCCCGCGCCGCGAGGCTGACCGCCAGCCGCTCGGCGCGCCGGCAGACGGTCCGGGCCAGGTGCAGGGCCGCCGCCGCGGGCGAGCCGCCAGGCAGCACGAAGGATTTCAGCGGCGGGATCGCTGCGTTGAGGGCGTCGATGTCGCGCTCCAGCCGGTCGACCTGGCTCGCCACGATGCGCAGCGGCTCGTAGGGGAGGGGCTCCGGGGTCGGCGGCGTCGCGAGGTCGGCGCCGAGGTCGAACAGGTCGTTCTGGATCGCCCCGAGCATCCCGTCGAGGGGGCCCTGGGTGTGCAGCCGCGCCATGCCGATACAGGCGTTGGTCTCGTCGACGGTGCCGTAGGTCTCGACCCGCAGGTCCGCCTTCGAGCGCCGCTGCCCGTCCGCCAGCGCGGTCGTCCCCTTGTCGCCGGTCCTCGTGTAGATGCGGTTGAGCTTGACCAAGGGGGGGAATGCCTCAGAACGTGTAGCCGATCTTGCCGCCGTAATTGGTCAGGCCGCGGTTGTTGGCGCAGAGCCCGGCATTCGACATGTGCTCGACCGTCGCCATGATGCTCCAGTGCTCCGTCAGGCGGAAGCCCAGGGCGGCCGCCTCGCGGAACATCGGCGAGCAGCCGAGGGTGTTGAAGCCGTAGGGCGTCTCGGCCTTCGGGCCGGTCCAGCCGTTATGCGCCACGCCGCCGAAGAACCCGTCGAGGAACACGCGGCGGTTGAAGGTCTCGGGGAAGATCTCGAGGGTCCAGGTCGCGCCGAGATAGGCGTAGCTGGTCCGGCCGCCGGTGTTGTAGCTGCCGCCGACCGTCGGGCGCGGCACGAAGGCCTGCCAGAACGGGTCGTCGCTGATGCGCGGCTTGGCGAACAGGATCTCGCCGTTGACGTTCGCCTTGCTGAAACCGGGGAGCTTGCCCTCGGCGCTGCCGGGATCCTGCACCGCGCCGCCGATGCGGATCTCCGACACGATGCTGAGCGGCTGAACGGGCGCCGCGTAGGCAGCGGGCGGGGGCGGCGACGCGAGGTCCGCGGCCGCCGCCGGCAGGATCGCCGCCGCGGTCAGAAAGCCGAACACACAGAGGCGGGAAGGGGCAGTCATGCGGGCTCGGCCGTTCAGGCGCAGCGATTTGCTTCTACCGAGCGTAGCAGAGGCCCGCCGAGCGCGGCGGGCAATTCATCCTTTACCCAATCGAAAGGTGTTGGGTGCGGCGGCGCGGTCACACCCCCCCCGGCCGCCCTCAGGCGGACCGCCACCAGACCACGCCCATGATGATCACGATCGCCACGAACTGCAGGAGCACGCGCAGGCGCATCAGCTTCTGCGAGAGGTTGACGCTGCCGCCGCGCATCATGTTGGCGAGGCCCAGGACGAGGACGGCCGCGACGGCCAGGCAGGCGATCAGGACGAGGGTGTTGGACGACATGCGGTCGAAGATCCGGGTGGGGCGGGAGCCGCGATCCGGCTCCGCGCGTCGTGTTGTGGCGGGCGCTCAGTTGCGGCGGAGCAGGCGCTCGAAATAGTCCAGCTCCTCGCGGGGACGGCTCGGGTCGCCCAGCTTGCGCCGCAGCTCCTCCATGATGCGCCGGGCGCGCTGGACCGCCGATTCGTCGGCCGTGGGGACGCGGACCCGCCCGTCGCTCATGTCGCGGCCGCGGGTCGGCCGCCCGAGGGGATCGTCGTCGCGCGCCCCGGCCTGACCCTGCTGGCCCGGCTGCTGGCCGCCCTCCTGCTGACCCTCGCCCTGGCCCTCAGCCATCTCCTGCATCTGCTGGGCCATGCCGTCGGCGCCGCGTTTGAGGCCGTCGAGGGCGCGCCCCTGCGCGTCGACCGCCCCGTCCGAATCGCCGTCCTTCAGGGCGTTCTCGGCCTCGCGCATGGCCTCCTCGGCGTCGGAGAGACCCTGCTCGCCGCGCATGCCGTTCTCCTTCATGCGCTTCTGGAGGTCCTCGAGCCGCTGCCGGAGCGCCTGCTGGCGCTCGCCGACGCCGCCCTGCTGGCCCTCGCCCTGCTGCCCTTGGCCTTGCTGTCCCTGGCCCTGCTGGCCCTGCCCTTGCTGCCCCTTCTGACCCTGCTGGCGCTGGCCCTGCTGCCCCTGGCCCTGCTGGCCGCGCTGGCCCTGCTGCGGCTGGCCGCGATTCTGCGGGCGCTGGCCGCCGCGCTGCTCCTCGCCGTCCTTGAAGGTCTCGTCGCGCAGGCCCTGCTGCTCCCGCGACATCGCGTCGAGGTCGCGCATCTGCTTCTGCATCTCGCGGGACGCCTGATCGGAGCGGCCACCGCGCTCGGCGGTCTGGAGATTCTCCAGGATGTTGCGCAGCTGCTCCATCAGGCGCTGCGCCTCGGCGGTGTCGCCGCGCTTCATCGCCTCCGCCATGTCCTGGATCATCTTGTCGAGATCCTCCGGCGTGACGGTCTTGGTCTGTCCGTTGTTCTGGCCGCGCTCGCTCTGCTCGCGGGGCTCGCGGCCCTGCTTCTGCGCCATCTCGGACAGGAACTTGTCGAGCGCCTGCTTCAGGTCCTGCGTCAACCGCTTGATCTCGTCGTCGGGCGCGTTGCGCTCGATCGCCTCCTTCAGCCGGTCCTGGGCCTGACGGAGCTGCTTCTCGGCGTCCGAGAGGTCGCCGTCCTCGATCTTGAGGGCCATCTCCCACAGGAGGTCGGCCACCGCGACGAGGTCGGAATCCGTGCGCGCGCGGCGCAGCCGCTCGGTCGCCGTGCGCAGGCCGAGGAAGATCGCGGGCTGCGGCGTGAAGGTGTCGGGCGCGACCAGCAGGGCGTCCAGCGCCCCCTGGACCCAGCGGCGATCCGTGTCGGGCGCGGTGACGAGGCGGCGCCGCTGCTCGGCGAGCGCCCGCGCCAGCGGCTCGCGGAACGGCCGCGCCGGCAGGACGATCTCGGTGTCCGGCGTGCGCCCCTCCTGGCCGGCCTCGTCCTTGACGACGATGCGGTAGCGGACCTTCGCGCCGGACCACGGACTGTCCGTGAGGTCCACGAGGGTCTTGGTATCGGTGTCGCCGCTCGCGTCGCCGGGCAGCGCGAGGTTGATCTGCGGGACCGGGACCAGGGCGCGGGCGGATTTCAGCGGCTCGATCACCGCCTCGGCCGAGCTGATCCCGTAATCGTCCTTCGCCCGGTAGGTGAGGTTGAAGGTGCCGCGCCCGTTCACCTCGGGACCGCCGACGGCGGTCACCTCCGGCGGCCGGTCGGGGATCGCGTCGACGGTCAGGCGCTGCTTGCCCGCCGGGGTCACGATCGTCAGCGCGGCGCCCCCGACGATGCGGTAGCGCTCCTCGCGCAGATCGGGGCGCGCCTCCTGGCCCGGGACCGGGACCAGGCCGGCATTGGGCGTGAGGGTCGTCTCGGACGCGGCCTTGCCCTGGCCGGCGATCCGCACGATCAGCTGGGCATTGACGGGCGCGCGCAGGTGCTGGTCGCTCCCGTCCATCGCGATCAGCAGCGGCGGGAGCCGCGTGTAGAGCGGCGGGTCGATCCAGCCGTCCACCCGGAAGTTGGGACCCGGCGCCGCCGGCTCCTGCCAGTCGAAGGCGGCACCGATCCTCTGGCGCCACTCGGGACCGGCCACGAACAGGCTCGCGACCGCCGCGACCACGAGGCCGGCGCGCAGCGCGAAGGGATCGTGCCGGGTCATGCCCGGCCGCGGCAGGCCGACCCGCAGGGCCGAGATCGCCTGCGCGGCCCGGCGCTGGTGGAGATCCCACAGCAGCCGGCTCCCCGGATCGGCGGCACCGACGGCGAGGCTGTCCTCGGCCGCCGAGGCCGGCCCGTGGCGCAGCTTCGGGTCGCGGGACGCGGCCTCGCGGTCGAGCCGCGCCAGGGCCAGGCGCCGGTCCGGCCGTCCGACGTGGATCAGCGGCAGGAGCGCGGCCACGAGGAGGGCGCCGAGGGCGCCGAGGCCGATCTGGCGCCAGAGCGGCGTGAGGTCGAGCCACACGCCCGCCCAGGAGACGACCAGGAAGAGCAGACCGACGCCGATCCCGCGCCAGAGCACCGGCCACGCCTGCTCCCACAGGGCGGCCGCCCGCGCCTGCGCCACGAGCCGGTCGAGCCGCGTGGACGCCGCGTCCGCTCCGCCCGCGCTGGTCTTGCTCTCGGTGCCGTTCCTGCCGATCACGCCGACCGTTCCGCCTCACGCCGAAGGAGTGGCCCACAGAGCCGCGCTCGGCGGGCCCCGTCACACGTGCCTAGCATGGTGGGCCGCGCAGGTCGGCGGGTCAAATCGGCGCGACGCGCCCGACCGGCCCGGTCAGTTGTGCGCCTGGATGAAGTTGCGCACCTGCGGGTAGATCTGCGTCTCCCAGCGCCGACCGGCGAAGACGCCGTAATGGCCGACGCCGGCCTGGAGGTGGTGGGTGCGCATGTACGGGGCGAGGTCCGAGCACAGGTCGTGGGCCGCCATGGTCTGCCCGACCGCGCAGATGTCGTCCCGCTCGCCCTCGACCGTCATCAGCGCCGTGCGGCGGATCGCGCGCAGGTCGATCGGCTCGCCCCGGTACGACACCGCGTTCCGGGCCAGGGCGTGGTCCTGGAACACGGTCTTGACCGTCTCTAGGTAGAAATCGGCCGCGAGGTCGAGCACGGCGAAGTACTCGTCGTAGAAGGTCTCGATCGCCTCGGCCTTGTCGTGCTCGCCGTTGGCCATGTGCCAGAACAGGTCGGCGTGGCCCTGGATGTGGCGCTTGGCGTTCATCGCCATGAAGGCCGAGACCTGGACGAATCCCGGATAGACCTTGCGGCCGGCGCCCTTGTGGCGCGACGGCACCGTCGCGATCAGGTTCTTCTCGAACCACTCGATCGGCTTGGAGGTCGCGAGCTCGTTCACGCCCGTCGGGTTGATCCGGCAATCCACCGGACCGGCCATCAGGGTCATGCTGCGCGGTGCGGCCGGATCCTTCGCCTGCGCCATCGCGGCGGCGGCCACGAGGGCCTGCACGGCGGGCTGGCACACCGCCACCATGTGGGCGCCTTCGCCCATCGTCCGCAGGAAGCGGATGAGGTGGCTCACGTAGTCGTCGAAGCCGAACGTCCCCTCGGCGAGCGGCACGTCGCGGGCGTTGTGCCAGTCGGTGATGTAGACGTCGTGGTCCGGCAGCATCGTGCGCACGGTGGCGCGGAGCAGCGTGGCGAAGTGGCCCGACATCGGCGCCACCATCAGCACCTTGGGCTGCTCGGTGTGGATGTCCTTCTTGAAGTGGAGCAGCGTGGCGAAGGGCGTGACCTCGACCGCCTCCTCGGAGACCGGGACGCTCCGGTTCCCGACGGTCACCGAGTCGATGCCGTAGGGCGGCCGCGCGAAGGTCAGGCCGGCGCGCATCATCATGCGGGCGCCGGCGGACATCCAGGTCGCCGGCTCGCCCCACCCGACCCAGGGCGACCAGATGTCGTTCAGCAGCCGGCCCCACGCCCGGGTCTGGGCGGCGATGTCGGTCTGCAGGTCGAACGCGTCGTACAGCATCGGGCAGGCACTCGCTTGAGCCCTGCCCGGCACGCGGGCTATCGGGGCGGCGACGTTGGCGGATGCCGGAGTGGGGGTTGCATCAGCGTGGCCGTGCAGGATGGGTCCCGTTCCCGGGGGCGGCAACTGTCCGTTGGGCGGATGCGAACAAGAATCGTCGCGACGTGACTTTGATGCACCAGACGCCGCGCCGGTCACGCTGGTGCGCGCCGAATCGCCCGGCGCAGCCCTGGCCTCACGAGGCGCGGCGGATCGCGGGACGCGGCTCGGCCTCGCTCCGGCGATGCTCGCAGGCGACCTTGAGGTAGCGGTCGCTGCCCCCCGGCAACCCGGCCTGGGCGGCCATCGTCTGGGCGTGCATCAGGCATTCCATCGGCGTGTGCGCCGGCGCGATGATGACGTCGAGGGCGGTGTCCCGGGAGCAGTCCTGGGCCAGCAGCGTGCCGGCACAGACGAGGGCAACAGAGAGCAATTCCGACATGACGGACCTCAGCTTCGAGTGATCGAAAGGTCCGCGGGGTGCTCCGGCGTGCGAGCCACCGCGTTGTCGTTGCCTGGGGGCTTCCTCCGGTTGCTGGAGACTTCGAAGCACGTCACGTGCCAGCGCGGCGCGGGGCCTCGGAGGCCGGGGACGTGGCGATCGGGCCGGGCTCAGTCGCGGGCGGGAAGCCAGTGCGTCTCCGGCTCGTCCGCCGGCAGGAGCGCCGCGACCGCGTCGAGATCGACCACGTACTGGTCTGTGAGCCGTTGCCACATCTCGATCGGCGAGGCGACCTGCGGCCGGAGCCCGTCGAGGGCGCGGGCGAGCAGGGCGGCGTTGACGAGCTTCGGGCGCTGCACGAGCGGATCAGCGTTCAGCATCGATGACGATCCCATTCGGATGCCGCCATCCTCGGTCGATCGTGGTTAACGCCGGGTTACGGCCGCGGTCGTGACCTTGGGCTGTTCTTGCGAGCACCGCCGGGCGGATCTCTAATCTGGATCCGCTGCCGGGTTGGACGTCCCGATGCGCCGCCGAACCTGACCGGTGCTGCCGGCGCGCGTGCCGGGCGGTCAGGGATCGCGCGCTCGAGGCGGCGCGCGCCCGCGCCAACGGCCCGGCCCGCTCGAGTTCACAAGCCGGACCCCTTCCCTTATCAGGCTGGCGCATCGAGCCTGTCCCGGCCGACGAAGTGCCGCCGCGCAGGGCGCGCACGGCTCCGGTCGCGCGGCTCCGGTCGATTGTGCGAACGGGACATCATGGACGCCAAACCTGAAGCGATCGGCGCGACGCCGGAGCCGACAGCGCGACTCGTGCTCGCCTCCGCTTCGCCGCGCCGTCTCGCGCTCCTCCAGCAGATCGGGATCGAGCCGGCGGCGCTCCTGCCGGCCGAGATCGACGAGACGCCGCGCAAGGCCGAGCCGCCGCGCGAACTGGCGCGCCGCCTCGCGCGGACGAAGCTCGCCACCGCCGAGGCGGCGCTTCACCTGGAGGACACCGCGACACCCACCTGGCTCCTGTCGGCCGACACGGTGGTGGCGGTCGGGCGGCGCGTCCTGCCGAAGGCCGAGGTTCCCGACGAGGCCGCGGATTGCCTGCGCCTGCTCTCGGGGCGGCAGCACCGGGTCTACACGGCGGTCTGCGTCCTCTCGCCCCGCGGGCGCCGCGAGCGGATCGTCGAGAGCCGCGTCCGGTTCAAGCGCCTCTCGGGCCGCGACATCCAGGGCTACGTGGCCTCGGGCGAGTGGCGCGGCAAAGCCGGCGGCTACGCGATCCAGGGGCTGGCCGGAGCCTTCGTGGTGAAGCTGGTCGGCTCGTACAGCGGCGTGGTCGGCCTGCCGCTCTACGAGACCCTCAGTCTGCTCGACGGCGAGGGCTATCCCGTCCGGGCCGGGTGGGGCGCCCTGGCATGAGCCGCGAACGCCGGCCGCCGCCCTGTCCGATCTGCCGACAGCCGTCCGTGCCGGATTTCCGGCCGTTCTGCTCCCAGCGCTGCGCCGACGTCGATCTCGGGCGCTGGCTCAACGAGCGCTACGCGATACCCGAGGAGCGCGATCCGGACGCGCCGCCGCCCTCGCCGGATCCGGAGGACTGAATTTTTCGGCCTTCCGGTCACGTCGGCGTCACGCGAGGCTGGACAGGCCGCCAAGCACTCACTATACCCCGCGACGTCCGAGGCCGACACCGGCGCGGACGACGCCCAGGTAGCTCAGTTGGTAGAGCATGCGACTGAAAATCGCAGTGTCGGCGGTTCGACTCCGTCCCTGGGCACCATCAGCTCGCTGAGCGCCCGATCCTCGGATCGATAGAGCCCGCGACCGAGAACACGCCTCCTTCTCGACGATGAGCGGTCTCAGCGCGCGCGTGCCCGTCAGCGCGTCTCCGCATCGCGCAGGTGCAGGTAGGTCGGGTCGAACTCCGCCGCCTCCTGCAGCCCGGCCCAGTCGTTGACGGTGAGGCGGCGACCCCGCAGCGCGATGAGGCCGGCGGCTCGCAGATCGCGTACCGTGCGGTTGACGTGGACCGACGTGATGCCGAGGGCATCCGCGAGTTCCGGCTGCGTCATCGGCAGGTCGCAGGTCAGGTCGGGCGCCAGCCCGACCGCGCCGAGCCGCGTCACCAGCTCGCAGAACAGGTGGGCCATCCGGGCATAGGCTTCGCGGCGCCCGGTGTTGAGCATCCACTCCCGGACCATGGCGGCGTCGATCAGCGTCGCGCGCCAGAACACCTCGTTGAGCCGCGGGTGCGCCCGCAGCATGGCCCGGACCGCGTCGTGCTGGACGAAGCCGAGGCGGCAGGCGCTCACCGTGGCGATGTTGATGTCGAGCACCTCCAGGAACAGGCTCTGGAAATCCGGCACGTCCCCGGGGACATGGTAGCTCATCACCTGCCGCTTGCCCGCACGGGTCGACTTGTAGGTGCAGGCGATCCCGCTGAGCAGCGCGAAGCTCCGGGACGGGCGGTCGCCCTCCCGGATGATGTCCTGATTGGGCTCGAACTGGGCGACCTGCATGGGGATCGTGGCGAGCGCGGCGCGCTCCGCGTCGGTCAGCCGGAACAGGGCCACCGTCTCGATCCGGCGCAGGAACGGGTCTCTGCCCGACGGTTGGGGTGTCTCGTACATCGCGCCTCGGCCGTCCGGGAGACGCGTTCGGCGCCGTGCGGCCGGTCATCCACCGTCGTTGGTCCCCGCGTAAGTGTAGGGTTCCGGGCGGGCCCGACCAGGGCGAGGGCGGGCGCCGCGCGCCCTCGCGGGGGCCAGGACTGGAATTTCCCGGCCCGTCCGCGCACAGAGGTCCGACGGCGCGGTCGCCGTTCAGCCTGACGGAAAGCCCGATGAACACGGCAGATCTCGCCCCGCACGCGCATCAGGTCCTGCGCGACGCGACCCTGCCCGAGTTGCCTCGGCACTACCGCGGCAAGGTTCGGGACAATTACGACCTCCCTGACGGCCGGCGCATCCTCATCACCTCGGACCGGATCAGCGCCTTCGACCGGGCGCTCGCGGCGATCCCGTTCAAGGGCCAGGTCCTGACCCAGACCGCCCGCTACTGGTTCGAGCAGACCGCCGACCTCTGCCCGAACCACGTCATCGCCTATCCCGACCCGAACGTGGTGGTCGGCCGGCGCCTCGAGATCCTACCCGTGGAGGTGGTGGTGCGCGGCTACCTCGCGGGCACCACATCGACGTCGATCCTGACGCGCTACCGCGCCGGCGAGCGGGACATGTACGGCCACCGCTTCCCCGACGGGATGCGGCCGAACCAGCGGCTGCCGGAGGCGATCATCACGCCGACCACCAAGGCGTTCGACGGCGGCCATGACGAGCCGCTCACCGAGGCGGAGATCCTCGAGCGCGGATTGCTGACGCGCGCGCAGTGGCGGACCGTGTCCGAGGCGGCCCTGGCGCTGTTCGCGCGCGGGACGGCCCTGGCGGCGGAGCGCGGCCTGATCCTGGCCGACACGAAGTACGAGTTCGGAACGGATCCGGAAGGCCGGATCGTCCTCGCCGACGAGATCCACACGCCGGACAGCAGCCGGTACTGGTTCGCCCAGAGCTATCCCGAGCGCTTCGCCGCGGGTTCGGCCCCGGAGAGTTTCGACAAGGACTTCGTGCGCAACTGGGTCGTCGCCCGCTGCGACCCCTACAAGGACCCGATCCCGGAGATTCCGGCCGAGGTCGTCCTGGAGACCGCCGCGGTCTACATCCGCGCCTACGAGACGATCACCGGCGCGCGCTTCGTCCTGCCGGACCCGGCGGAGGATCCCCTGGAGCGGATCCGGCGCAACATCGCCGCCTATCTCGCGGCCTAGCTGCGATACGCGGAGAGGGGTGCGGCGCCCGGCGCCGCACCCGGTCGAGCGTGTCAGGCCGCGACGGCGATCGGGGCCGGCGACGGCGCGTCCATGGCGCGCAGGTAGACGTCGAGGAGCGTCTCCTGCTCGTCGCGCTCGTCCTTGTCCTGCTTGCGGATCTTCAGGATCTCCTTGAGCACCTTCACGTCGAGACCCTCGCCCTTGGCCTCGGCGAAGACCTCCTTCTTGGCCTCCATCAGGTCCTTGATCTCCTCCTCCAGCCGTTCCACGCGCTCGATGATCGAGCGGATGCGGTCGCCCGCGACGCCCACGGTGTCGGTCATGTCGGTCATGCAGTCCCTCGTCGGATGACGGCGGCACCCTCGCCGCGACACGGTAAGCGGCGGGTTAAGGCTGGGCCGGAGCCCGGACCCGGCCCTGGATCCAGCCGACGATCGCGTCCGCCACCGCGTCACTGTTCGATTCCAGCATCATCATGTGGCCGTTGCCGCGGATGCCGTGCTCGGCGAGCGCCAGCCGGTCCGGTCGCGCCCCGGCCTGGGTCAGGAAGGCCGCCGTGCAATCGTCCATGGTGGCCCGGAACGAGGCCTCGGCGGTGACGATCACCGCCGGGACCCGGGCGAGGTTCGGCAACCGGCGCGCGGGCTCGGCCTGGAGCCAGCAGCGGATCTTGTCGGGCGCGGCGGCGCTCTCGGCCTGGACGACCGTCAGGTCGGCCGGACCGCTCACCGGCGGCTCGAAGTGCAGCGGCACCCGGGTGATGCCGTAGGGCCGCGCCCGGGCCTCGCCGACGCGCTCGTACCACTCCGCACCGCCCTTGAAGCGGATGTCGTAGAAGGTCGGTCCGTTGGGCTCCACGGCCACGTGCGCCTTCACGAGGTCGGGCCGCTGATCCGAGACCGCCCAGCCGAAGACGCCCGCCTGCGAGTGCGTCAGCAGGATCGCGGGGCCGATCGTCTCGAGCAGCGCGACCAGCGCCGGATCGACCAGTTCCTCGCTCTTCAGCGCGCTGGCGATGTAGGGCACCTGGGAGAGGTAGAACTGGTCGAAGGCGGCGTTGCCGCGGACTCCCGCGCCGCCCGGCCACTGCGTGTGAAGCTTCGCCTGCGGGTAGAGCGCGAAGCGCTCCTGGCCGGTGAACACCGTCTCCAGATCCTCGGCGGGCAGGCGGGCGTAGGGACCGTAGGTGTCCGGGTCGCCGCCCGAGCGGCCGCGGCCGACCTGGTCGACGACGTAGACCGCGAAGCCCTTCGCGGCGAAGCGGTCGGCCCAGCCCGGGCGCCCGTCCGGGGTGCCGAGGAAGTTGGTCCCGGTCTGCGCGGTGCCGTGCACCAGGACGATCGGGTAGGGCTGCGTCACCCGCTCCGGGGCGCGGTACTCCACGAACATCTGCCCGGACGCCGTCGTCTTGCCGCCCGCCGTGGCGTAGCGGCCGCCGACGAAGAGGTAGCCCGCGGGCCGCGTCGGCCTGAACGGCGCGTCGGCGGTTCCCGGCTCGGCGGCCCCGGAGCGCGCTGCGGTCGCGAGACAGAGCAGGGCCAGCGCCCCGACGGCGGCATTCCTGAACATGGCGTCCTCCCGCGGGCGTCTGGCGCGCCCGGCGGGAGCCATATCAGCGTGAAAGGCCGGCCCGGTCCAGCCGGGCGGCCCTCGTTCAGGCGTGGGCGAGACGGGGCTTCTTGCCCAGCGCCTCCTCGACGGTGCCGGCGCCGTCGAGATAGCCGTGGACCTTGGGGTTCGGCATGATCAGCGAGGCCACGAAGGCGACCGCCATCAGGACAGTCACGTACCAGAAGAACGTGCTCTCCATGCCGTTGTCCTTGAACCACAGGGCGACGAACTCGGCGGTGCCGCCGAAGGTGGCGTTGGCGACCGCGTAGGACAGGCCGACGCCGAGGGCGCGGACGTTGGTGGGGAACAGCTCCGCTTTCACGATGCCGCTGATGCCCGTGTAGAACGACACCACCGCGAGGCCGAGGGAGATCAGCGCGAAGGCGAGGTAGGGGTCCTTGTTGGTCCCGAGAGCCGTCATCAGCGGCACCACCATGAGCGTGCCGAGGCCGCTGTAGAGCAGCATGTTGGCCTTCCGGCCGATCCTGTCGGAGAGCGCGCCGAAGAGCGGCTGGATGATCATGTAGACGAACAGCACCGCCGTCATCGTCTGCGACGCCGAGGTCTTCGGCATGCCGGCGGTGTTGACGAGGTACTTCTGCATGTACGTCGTGAAGGTGTAGAAGCTCAGGGAGCCGCCGGCCGTGTAGGCGACCACGACCAGGAACGCCCGCCAGTGCTTGGCCAGCGCGGAGAAGGTGCCGGCGGTCTCCTTGTCGCTGCTGTCCTTCGTCTCGGCCAGCGAGCGCCGCAGATAGAGCGCGACGACCGCCAGCGCGGCGCCGATGAAGAACGGGATGCGCCAGCCCCACGCGGTGAGTTCCTGACCGGTCATCACCGTCTGCAGCAGCACCAGGACCAGCGAGGCGAGGAGCTGGCCGCCGATCAGCGTGACGTACTGGAACGAGGCGAAGAAGCCGCGCCGGCCCTTGATCGCCACCTCGCTCATGTAGGTGGCCGAAGTGCCGTACTCGCCGCCGACCGACAGGCCCTGGAGCATGCGGGCGAGGAGCAGCAGCACGGGCGCCAGCGTGCCGACATGCTCGTAGGTCGGCAGGATGCCGATCAGCAGCGAGCCGAAGCACATCATCAGCACCGAGATGACCATCGAGGTCCGGCGGCCGACCCGGTCGGCGATGCGCCCGAACAGCCATCCGCCGATCGGTCGCATGAAGAAGCCCACCGCGAAGATGCCGGCGGTCTGCAGGAGCTGGCTGGTGGAATCGCCCTTCGGGAAGAAGGCCGGCGCGAAGTAGAGCGCGAAGAACGCGTAGCAGTAGAAGTCGTACCACTCGACGAGATTGCCCGAGGACGATCCGACGATCGCCCAGATCCGGCGCTTCCGGTCCGCAGCATCATCGAGGGCACTCGGTGCGATACCGATCGTATCGTCTCGAGAGGCGGACATGGCGTCTCCGTGGATCAATCTTGATGCCGGCCGAAACCGGTCTCTTCTTCGTGCGGCGCGACGTTACAGGTGACGCGCCTGATCGCAAGACCGTGATCCGACTTAGCCGAGGACAGCGCGGGCGCGTGTCACCGGCCGCGCGTCCACAGTGCCGCGGGACGGAACGGTTCGCCCCGAGGCCCCGTTGCGGCCCGGCGTGGGCGTCGATGGCGCTCCGACCACCCCAGGAGGAGAAGCCATGAAGCGGATTCTGAGAGACACGGTCGCGGCGGCCCTCGTCGTCGCCGGAGCGGCGACGGCGTTCGCGCAGGGCGGCCCGGGCGGCGGCGGAGCCGGACCCGGCGGCGGCGGCGCCGGCGGTCCCGGTGGCGCGGCCGGTGCGGGCGCCGGTCCGGCCGGTGGCGGTGCGGGCGGCGGTGCGGGCGGCGGCATGCGGGGTGGCGCCGGCGGGGCCGAGGGCGGGGCGATGCGCGGCCCCGGCGGGGCCGAGGGTGGCCCGCGCGGCGCCGAGCCGGGCGGCGCCGCCGGTCGCGGTACCGAGGGGCCGGGCCGTCCGGGCGGCGCGGCCGAGCGCAACGGACCGGCGGACCGGGGCGGGCCGGCCGCGAATCCCGGTGCCGGCGATCGCGGGGACCGGGGCGAGCGGGGTGGGCGCGAGCCCGGCGCCGGTCCCGAGCGCGGCAACCGCGACGCGGCCGGTCCCGCGCGCGGCGATCGCGGTCCGGCCGCGGAACGGGGTGGCCGCGCCGGCGCCCGCGACCGCGGCGCCGTCCGCGGCGCTGTCGGCCGCCTCGATACCCGTCAGCGGACCGAGTTCCGCAGCTCGATCACGCGCCTGGGCGTCTCGCCGCTCCGGGACGTGGCCTTCGGTCTGGCGGTGGGCACGGCGATCCCGCGCTCGATCACCCTCCACCGGCTGCCGCCGGCGATCATCGAGCTGGTGCCGGAATACGAAGGTTACGACTTCATCCTCGTGCGGGACGATATCGTGATCATCGATCCCGACACCTACGAGATCGTGGACGTGATCCCGGCCTGAGCGGGCGGTCACAGGAAGATCGGTGCGCCGGGCGGATCCTCTGCCCGGTGCCCTCTACCGCCCGCCGTCCAGGAGCTTCGACACCACGCGCGCCGTGTAGTCGACCATCGGCACGATCCGCGCGTAGTTGAGCCGGGTCGGACCGATCACGCCGACGACGCCGACGATCTTCTGCGAACCGTCGCGGAACGGCGCCGCGATCAGCGAGGAGCCCGACAGCGAGAACAGCTTGTTCTCCGAGCCGATGAAGATCCGCACGCCCTCGCCGCCCTCGGCGCGGGACAGGAGATCGATCACGTCCTTCTGGGTCTCCAGATCGTTGAACAGCAGGCGGATGCGCTCGAGGTCCTCGACCGCGCGCAGGTCGTCGAGCAGGTTGGCCTGCCCGCGCACGATCAGCTGGCGCGCCTCCGACGGGCCGACCGGCGTGGCGAGCCCGGCATCGACGAGGCGCTCGGTGATCGCGTCGAGCTCCCGCTTCATCGCCTTGCGACCGGCCTCGATCTCGGCGCGGAGCGTGCCGAGCGTGCGGCCCTGCAGGCGCGCGTTCAGGAAGTTCGTCGCCTCCTGGAGCGCGCCGGCCGGCAGGCCCGGCGGCAGGTCCACGAGGCGGTTCTCCACCGAGCCGTCGTCCGAGACGAGGATGACGAGGGCCCGGGCCGGATCGAGGCGCACGAACTCGATGTGCTTCAGGTTGACGTTCGCCTTCGTGGTCAGGACGACCCCGGCGCCCCGGGAGACCCCGGACAGCATGGTCGAGGCCTCGGCCAGGGCCGAGTCGAACGTGTGGCCCGAGGCGGCGGCGCGCATCTGCGCCTCGATCCGCGCCTGCTCGTCCTGGCTGACGTCGCCGAGCTCGAGCATCGCGTCGACGAAGAAGCGCAGGCCCAATTCCGTGGGCAGGCGGCCGGCGGACGTGTGCGGGGCGAAGATCAGGCCGGAATGCTCCAGATCCGCCATGACGTTGCGGATCGAGGCCGGCGACAGCGCCATCGGGAGGATGCGCGCCAGGTTCCGGGACCCGACCGGCTCGCCGGTGGTGAGATAGCTCTCGACGATCTGCCGGAAGATCTCCCGGGCACGCTCGTTGAGGGCGGCGAGCGCCTGCATGGACTGGCCGTTCGGGAAGTTGGGACTGGGGTGTGTCACGAGGTCATCCTGTGGTCCGATCATGTCCAACCGTCCCGCGCGGATCAATCCGCACGGCGATGCTTGCCCGTGGTTGCGCGGCGGCCTAAGAGCGCGGCCCTCGACACTCTCGACAGAAGGGGCCCGCGATGCGGCCTTCCAAGCGTGCCGCCGACGAGTTGCGGCCCGTGAGCCTGGAGCGCGCGGTCTCGCGCTACGCCGAGGGCTCGTGCCTCGTAAGTTTCGGCAACACCCGGGTGCTCTGCACCGCGTCCCTGGAAGAGCGCGCGCCGCCGTGGCTGCGCGGTTCCGGCAAGGGCTGGGTCACGGCCGAGTACGCCATGCTCCCGCGTGCGACGCACGAACGCACCCGCCGCGAGGTCGGTTCCGGGAAACCGTCGGGCCGGACCCAGGAGATCCAGCGGCTGATCGGCCGGTCGCTGCGCGCCGTCACCAACCTGCCGGCCATGGGCGAGCGCCAGATCACGATCGACTGCGACGTGATCCAGGCCGACGGCGGCACACGGACGGCCGCGATCACGGGCGCCTGGGTGGCGCTGCACGATTGCTTCGCCTGGATGCGGACGCGCTCGATCATCTCCGTCGATCCGCTGCGCGACCACGTCGCCGCCGTCTCGTGCGGCCTGTACAAGGGCACGCCGGTTCTCGACCTCGACTACGCCGAGGATTCGGCGGCCGAGACCGACGCCAACTTCGTGCTCACGGGCCGGGGCGGCATCGTCGAGGTGCAGGGCACCGCCGAGATGGAGCCCTTCACGCAGGAACAGCTCCTCGAACTCCTCGGACTCGCCCGCGCCGGCACGGAGCGGCTGGTCGCCCTGCAGAAGGAGGCCATCGCGTGAGCCGCCGTCTGACCGGGAAGGTGGTGATCGCCACGCACAATGCCGGCAAACTCACCGAGATGCGCGAGCTGCTCGCGCCGTTCGGGATCGAGGCGGTGTCGGCGGGCGAACTCGGCCTGCCCGAGCCCGACGAGACCGGCACCCTGTTCGCCGAGAACGCGGCCATCAAGGCGCAAGCTGCGGCCGAGGCCACCGGACTGCCGGCCTTCGCCGACGATTCCGGCCTGTGCGTCGACGCCCTCGACGGGGCGCCGGGCATCTTCTCGGCCCGCTGGGCCGGCCCGACCAAGGACTTCGCCGGCGCGATGGCGCGGATCTTCGCCGAACTCGACCGGCGCGGCGCGGCCGACCGCCGGGCGCACTTCGTGTCCGCCCTGGTGCTGGCCTGGCCGGACGGACACACCGAGCTGTTCGAGGGACGGGTGTTCGGCGACCTCGTCGCCGCGAAGGGCTCCGCGGGCTTCGGCTACGACCCGATCTTCCGGCCGGACGGCCACGACCGCACCTTCGGCGAGATGACCGCCGAGGAGAAGCACGGCGTCGACTGGCAGAAGGGGCGGGGCCTGTCCCACCGCGCCCGCGCCTTCGTCGAGCTGAGCCGCGCCTGCCTCGCGCCCGGCGCCTGATTTGCCAAACGGGGCGCGGGCGCTCACATCCCCGCCATCATGTCATCGACCGGCCCGGACCATCCGACCCGCGACGCGGGCTTCGGGATCTACCTGCACTGGCCCTTCTGCGCCGCGAAGTGCCCGTACTGCGACTTCAACAGCCACGTCCGCCGCGCGGGCGTGGACGAGCCCCGCTTCCTCGCCGCCTTCCGCGCCGAGATCGCCCACAATGCCGCCCGCACGCCGGGCCGCACCGTCACCAGCATCTTCCTCGGCGGCGGCACGCCCTCGCTGATGCAGCCCGCGACCGTGGCCGGCCTGCTCGACGCGGTCGCGGCCCACTGGGCGGTCGCGCCGGACGCGGAAGTGACCCTCGAGGCCAACCCGTCGAGTGTCGAGGCCGGCCGCTTCCACGGCTACCGCGCGGCCGGGGTCAACCGTGTGTCGCTCGGCATCCAGGCCCTCGACGATGCCTCGCTGCGGACCCTGGGGCGCCTGCACGACACGGCACAGGCCCTGGACGCGATCGCCCTGGCGCAGTCGGCCTTCGCGCGGACCTCCTTCGACCTGATCTACGCGCGGCCCGGCCAGACGCCGGCGCTGTGGCGGGCGGAGCTCGCCGAGGCGCTCGCGCGGGCCGCGGAGCACCTCTCGCTCTACCAGCTCACCATCGAGCCCGGGACACCGTTCCACGGGCTCGCCGCCGCCGGCAAGCTGGTGACGCCGGACGACGAGGTCGGCCGCGCCCTCTACGACGTCACCCAGGATCTCTGCGCGAGGGCCGGCCTTCCGGCCTACGAGATCTCGAACCACGCGCGGCCCGGCGCCGAATCGCGGCACAACCTGCTCTACTGGCGCTACGGCGAGTACGCCGGCATCGGTCCGGGCGCCCACGGGCGGCTCGTGACGCCCGGGGGCCGGCTCGGAACCGTGACGGAGCGATCGCCCGAGGCGTGGCTCGCCCGGGTCGAGGCCGAGGGCCACGGGATCGTCGAGACCGAGATCCTCACCGCAGCCGATCAGGCCGACGAGTTCCTGGTGATGGGCCTGCGCCTGCGCGAGGGGATCGATCCCGACACCTACGCGGCCCTCAAGGGACGGCCGCTGAACGGCAACCGGATCGGCATGCTGATCGGGGACGGCCTGCTGGAGCGGCTGCCCGGCGGCCGCATCGCCGCCACGGCGCGGGGCGCGCCGGTGCTGAACGCGCTGGTCGCCGAACTCGCCGCCTGATCAGATCGCGGGCTTCGCGAGGACCCGGGGCGCGGGGCTGACGGGCGTCGCGGCGTTGTTGCGGATCTCGTAGACCGCGAGGGACCGGTCGCTCTGACCGTCCGGCCGGAACCGGAACGTCCCGTCGACGCCGGCGAAGCCCAGGCTGTTGGTCAGGGTGGCCTCGGCGAAGCGCTGCGAGCCGTACCGCCGCGACAGGGCCGCCGCGAGGAGCACCGCGTCGTAGGCGAGGGAGGCCACCCGGGGCGGGACGGTGCCGAACCGCGCCTGGTAGCGCGCGCTGAAATTCGAGAAGCCGACGCGGTCCGGCGAGGCGAAGCGGCCGCCCTGCAGGGCGGGCAGCGCGAAGAGTGACGGCTCGTTCCAGAGGGCAGTGCCGAGGGGGCGCACCCGGGCCGGCGAGAAGCCCGCCTTCGTCAGCGCGGCCGCCACGGTCGGCATCGCGTCGGCGGTCTCCGGGATGAACAGCGCGTCGGCGGTGGCGCCGGGCCCGGCGATCACCCGCGCGAGCCGCTCCACCGCCGGGACGGGCGCGCCCGCCGGGTAGCGCTCCACGGCGGCGACCCGCGCGCCCTTCCGGGCGACGACCTCCCGGAACTCCGCCTCGACCGCGTTGCCGTAGGCCGTCTCCGGGATCAGCGCCGCGAAGGACCGCTTCCCGCCGGCGACCGCGTCCTCGATGACGCGGTCCACCTCCGGCTGCGGCAGGAAGCTCAGCAGGTAGACGCCCGGGTTCGCCACGGTCGCGTCCGTGGAGAAGCCGATCACCGGCTTGCCGGCGGTCCTGGCGACGGCGGCGGCGGCCTGGACGCTGCCGGCGAAGAGCGGGCCGAGGACGATCTCGGCGCCCTGGCGCAGCGCTTCCTGGGTCGCCTCCCGGGCGCCGTCCGGACTGCCCCGGTCGTCCTCGACGAGGAGCGTCAGGTCGGGCTGCTGGGCCTCGTCGTAGGCGAGCTGCGCCGCGTCGCGCATGGCGGCACCCACCGTCGAACCCTGGCCGGTCAGCGGCAGCACCAGGGCCACCTTCACCGAACCCGCGCCGATGCGCCCGCCGCCGCCAGCGGCCGGCATCGGCGCCGGCGTGGGCGCGGGGCCCGGCGCGCCCGGCACGGCGGCCGGCGGGGTCAGCTCGGCCTGCGGCCCGGTCGCGCGCCGGGCGAGGTCGCTGCCGATGCAGCCACCGAGCGACAGCAGGACGGCGCAGAGCGCGGCGGTCGGGGCGGTGACACGCACGAGACGGTCCCGCGCGCTTGTCGGGCGCGCCATGGCGCGTACTCCTTCGGGCAGGCTCCGCAGCCTGACCGGCACGATCCCAAATGTAAACGCGGCGGCCCGGACTTGCCCCCGGTCGCGCGGCCCCGCCGCGACGAGAGGCGGCGGGTGTGGCAAGATCGCCGGCGATGACCCGCAGATTCGACGACCCGGGGCCCGCCGCCTCGACCCGAGCTCCGTCACAGAAGCTCGCCCCCGACCGGCCGCGCAGCACGACCTTCACGGCCTTCGGGCTCGCGAGCGAGACAGAGCCCCTGTCCCCGGGCCTGCACATCGTGGCGACCCCGATCGGGAACCTGCGCGACATCACCATCCGGGCGCTGGCCACCCTGGCGGCGGCCGACGCGGTCCTGGCCGAGGACACCCGCGTCACCCGGAACCTGCTGGCGCATTACGGGATCACGACGCCGCTCCTGGCCTATCACGAGCATTCCAACGACGCGGTGCGCGAGCGGATGGTGGCGCGGCTGCGCGCCGGCGAGGCCCTGGCGCTGGTCTCGGATGCCGGGACCCCGCTCGTCTCGGATCCCGGCTACAAGCTGGTCCAGGCCGCCATCGAGGCCGGGATCGCCATCACGCCCGTCCCGGGGCCATCCGCGGTGATGACGGCGCTGGTCGCGGCGGGCCTGCCGACCGATCGCTTCTTCTTCGAGGGCTTCCTGCCGCAGAAGGCCGGAGCGCGGCGCAACCGCCTCGAGGCGCTGCTCCAGGTTCCCGGCACGCTGGTCCTGTTCGAGTCGCCGCATCGCCTGCCCGACATGCTGGCGGACGCCGCCGCGGTGCTCGGTTCGGAGCGGCCCGCCGCCGTGACCCGCGAGCTGACCAAGCTCTACGAAACCATCCGGCGCGATACGCTGGGCAGCCTGAGCGCGCGCTTCGCCCAGGAAGGACCGCCGAAGGGGGAGATCGTGGTGATCATCGGTGCGGCGACGGCGCCGGAGCGGACCGCGGACACGGACGCCGCCCTCGACGCCCTGATCCTGGCGGCCCTGGAGCGGCACTCGATCAAGGATGCCGCCAGCCTCGTGTCCGACGAGACCGGGCAGCCGCGGCGCCTCGTCTACGCGCGCGCGCTGGCGCTGGCGCGGGACCCGGGATGACCGGGGCTCTGCCGGACGGTGCCGGCCGGCGCCGCGCCGCCTATCGGCTCGGCCACCGGGCCGAGTGGTTGGCGCTCGCCGCGCTGATGCTGAAAGGCTACTGGCCGATCGGGCGGCGCGTCAGCGTCGCGGGCGGCGAGATCGATCTCGTCGTCCGGCGCTGGAACACCGTCGTCTTCGTGGAGGTGAAGGCGCGAGCGAAGCGCGACGATGCCCGGGAGGCGATCGACGGCGCCAAGCAGCGGCGATTCTCCCGCGCGGTCCGGGCCTGGATCGGTCGCAATGCCTGGTGCGCCGGAGCGACGTTCCGGGCCGACGCCGTGTTCGTCGGGCATCGGGCCTGGCCCGCCCATGTCGAGCGGGTCTTCACGATCGAGGGGCTCTGACGCGGGGACCTCAGCCTGCCTGCGCGAACGCCCCGCTCTCAGTCGCGGGCCGCGCGGATCGCCCCGATCAGGGTGCGCTTCAGGTCGGCCTGGCTGAACGGCTTCTGGACCACGGGCCTGTCGCGGAACGGCTCGCGGATGCCGGCGCCGCCGTAGCCGGTCGAGAAGACCAGCGGCAGATCGCGCTTGGCGATGGCCTCGGCCACCGGGTAGATCGGCTCGCCCGCCACGTTCACGTCGAGAATGGCGACCTCGAACGCCTCCTGCGACGCCATCTCGAGCGCCGAGGAGAGACGCGCGGCCGGCCCGACCACGGCACAGCCGAAATCGAGGAGCATGTCCTCCAGCAGCATCGAGATCGCGGCCTCGTCCTCGACGACGAGAACACGGACGCCGTTGAGGACGTCGTCGTTGGGGTCAGCAATCACGCCGGGCCGTCTTCCCTTCGAATGCCCCCGTCGCCGGGGATCTTGCCATGCGGTTGGTCAGGCCTTGCGCACCGCGTGAGCAGCGTCCGGAAGGGTGAACGCGGCCCGAGGGTCAGCCCGCGAGACAACCTGAGGCGTCGCCCGTAATGCGCAATGTGTCAAGCGTTCCTGGCCCGTTCCGACACCCAGACCGGGCGGTATGTTAACCGATGATACATTTTTGTGCTGACGGCGCCGCGAGGGCGGCTTGGGGCCGCGCCGCGCAGCACCTCAGTCGTCCTTGAAGCTGACCTTGGCACCTCGTGTCACATGCGCGGCGAGGTCGCGGGCATTCCAGTTCGTCAGGCGGATGCAGCCGTGAGACTCGGTCTTCCCGACCTTCTCGGGCTCAGGCGTCCCGTGGATCCCGTAGCTCGGAATCGCCAGATCGATCCAGACCAGGCCGACCGGATTGTTGGGCCCCGACTGGATGGTGAACTTGTGCTGCGCTTTCACGCCCTTGAAAGCGTATTTCGGGTTGTAGGTGTAGTTGGGGTCGAACGCGACGCCCTTCACCTTGGTCTCGCCGCTCGGTGCCGGCTTCTCGGAACTGCCGATCGACGCGGGATAGTAGGCCAGGAGCTTTCCGTCGGCGCCGAACGCGCGAACGTCGCGGCTCGTCTTGTCCACCTCGATGCGCTCGACCTTCGGCTCCTGCGGCAGATCCTTGGCCTTCGGTTTGTCCGTCCCCATCGGCTCGACCGCCGCCACCGCGATGGTGGTGCCGGCCTTGTCGAGGGGCTTGCCGGGATTAAGCGCGCTGACGAGGTCGCGGCTCATGTGGAACCGCTCGGCCAGCATCTCGCGGGGGTTGGTGTAGCCCAGCGTCTTGAGCTCGGCCTGCTCCTCCATCTTGGGCGGGATCCGCTCGACATAGGGGCCCGCGGCGTCGCTCTCGGTGAGCGTGTAGTCCGTGACCGCGGGCTTATCGCTGGTCGCCTGGAGCTTGTCCCAGATCTCGGGCGTCAGATCCTCGCTGGCGGGCAATCCCTGAGCCACCGCGAAGGCCGAGAGGGCGTGCCGGTAGTTGTCGCCTTTCCGACCGTCGATCGCGCCGGGATAGAAATGCGCGCGATCGAGCAGCACCTGGGCTTTGACGATCAGCGGATCGGCCTTCTCATCGGACGACTTGGCCCGACGCTTCTTCGCGTCCGGCTTCGCGCCCTCGGTCTTCCCGGCGCCCGTCTGTGACAGGGTCGCGGCGTTCACCGCCTCGGCGGTCAGCGCCGGCGGCTCGGCCGTCTCGGCCTTCTGGCCTTTCCCGGTCCGCGCCGTCGCGCCGTGCGCGGCCAGACAACTCGCCAGCAGTGCCGCGCTGACCGACAGCCAAGGTTTCGGGATCATCGTCGTCGTCATTCCGGGGAGCGGAGGCGCTCCCGAGCCGAGAAATGCCGGATCTGCGGGAACGTTCCACGCGGCTCTACTGGCACAAGCGGTGACCGGCGTTGCGCTCGCGCTCGTCGAGATGGAAATGATTGGCGTGGGCGGCGTTCGATCCCGGGCCGAGGACGGTGCGGAAGAAGCCGCACGCCTTGGCGCGCACCGCGCCGAGGAACTGTGCCTCTTCGGAACCGTCCGGCATCGCCTTCACGGGGATATTCGCGCGTCCCGCGAAGGCGAAGCCCATGATGTCGGCGGCGTTGGCGAAGGCGTGCTCGCTGAGCTTGGCGTCGACGTCGTGGTTCTGCCCGCGGCAGACATAGGAGCCGCCGAGCTCGAGCGCGGTCACCGGATGCTTCAGCGTCCGCTCGGCCTCAACCTGAACCTCGGTGACCCAGCGCGCCAGCGCCTCGGCGGTCCGGCAAGTCAGCGTGGCGCCCTGCGGCAGGGCCACGCCGTCGGCGAACTTCGTCACCTTGAGCGGCAGCGGCGCGGTGCACTGGCCTTCTGAGATCGGCGGCAGCGGCTCGAAGTCGACGCCGAGGCGCTTGAGGCGCGTCCGGCAGGCGCTGTCGTCCGGCGGCGTCACCTTGAGGGCCAGGGCGGCCGCGCCCGACAGCTCCGGCGGCCGCTCGGGCGGTGCCGGCGGCGGTGACGGGATCTCCGGCTTGGCGGCCTCTCTGGCGGCGTCCTTGCCGGCGTCCTTCCCGGCGTCCTTCCCGGTTTCCTGAGCGGCGTCCGAGGGCTTCTCGCGGCCGGTCTCCCTCGACGGCTCCCGGACCGGTTCCTTGCTCGGCTCAGCCACGGCCGGTTTCAGCTCCGGCGGCCGCGCGGGCGGCGTCGGCGGCGCCGGATCGGCGACGGGCGGCTTCAGCGCCTCGGGACGCTCCGGCGGCAGGGGCGGGGGCGTCGGCACGGTGGCCGCCGGCGCCTCGATGGCGCGGGCCGGCGATACCGGGAAGGCGAGCCCTGCGGCGAGGGCACCGCCCGCGAGAACCAGCGCGGGTCGGAGGGTCGATAGGCTGCGTCCCGGCATGGGGCCTCGAAGCGTGGGCATTGGCCTCTACAACGAGCGAGACGTCATTCGGATCGCCCGGACCCGGTTGACGGCCGCGCCGATCGGTCCACTGTCTTCCGGATCGCGCCGGCACACCCCATGTCGGCGCACCGGCGGCGCAGACGAACGCGCTGTCGCGTGGACGTAGATTTGAGGACTGCATGTCGGACGCAGCTGATGCCGGGCTCCCGAGCCTGCCGCAGGACAATCCCTTCCGCGAAGCGCAGTGGAGCACCCCGCACGGCCTGCCGCCGTTCGATCGGATCCGGCCGGAGCACTACGGACCCGCGTTCGAGGCCGCGCTCGCCGCGCACGATTCCGAGATCCGCGCCATCGCCGGCCAGACCGCGCCGGCCACCTTCGCCAACACCGTCGCGGCGATGGAGCGGGCCGGCCTCGCCCTCGAGCGCGTCGCCGGCGTGTTCTACAATCTGACCGGCAGCCACACCAACCCGGAGTTGCAGGCCATCGAGCGGGAGATCGGGCCCAAACTCGCCCGGCACGGGAGCGCCATCTACCTCAACCCCGAGCTCTGGGCCCGGATCTCGGCGATCGACGCCGGGGGGCTCGGTGCGGAGGAGCGGCGGGTCCTCGACCGGTACCGGATCCGCTTCCGCCGGTCGGGGGCGGATCTCGGGCCCGAGGACAAGGCCCGCATCGCCGAGATCGCGGCGCGCATGTCGGAGCTCGGGACGACGTTCAGTCAGAACCTCCTGGCCGACGAGAGCAGCTTCATCCTGCCGCTGCAGGGCGAGGAGGACCTGGCCGGCCTGCCGCCGTTCCTGCGGGCCGCGACCGAGAGCGCCGCGAGGGAGCGCGGCCTCGACGGGCACGTCGTCACCCTGTCCCGCTCGCTGATCGAGCCGTTCCTGGTCTGCTCGACGCGGCGCGACCTGCGCGAGCGCGCCTACGCGGCCTGGACCCGGCGCGGCGAGAACGGCGGCGCGACCGATAACCGCGCGATCATCGCGGAGATCATCCGGCTGCGCGCCGAGCGCGCGCGGCTCCTCGGCTTCGAGAGCTTCGCGCATTTCGCCCTCGACGACACGATGGCGGCGAGCCCAGACGCGGCGACCGGGCTGCTGCGGGACGTGTGGACGCCGGCCCGCGCGCGGGCGGCGGAGGAGCGTGATCGCCTCCAGGCCACGATCCAGGCAGAGGGCCACAACTTCGCCCTGCAGGCGCACGATTGGCGGCACTACGCCGAGAAGGTGCGGCGCGCCGAGCACGACCTCGACGAGAGCGAGATCAAGGCGTACCTGCCCCTCGAGCGGATGATCCAGGCGGCGTTCGACACGGCCGCCCGGCTGTTCGGCTTGACCTTCACGGAACTCTCCGACGTGCCGCGCTACCATCCCGATGTCCGGGTCTGGCGGGTCGGCAATCCCGACGGGTCCGAGGTCGGCCTGTTCCTGGGGGACTATTTCGCCCGCGCCTCGAAGCGGTCCGGCGCCTGGATGAGCGCCTTCCGCTCGCAGGAGCGCCTCAACGGGCCGATCACGCCGATCATCGTCAACGTCATGAACTTCGCCAAGGCGCCCGACGGCGAGGCGACGCTGCTGTCCTTCGATGACGCCCGCACCCTGTTCCACGAGTTCGGCCACGCCCTGCACGGGCTGCTCTCGGACGTGACCTACCCGCTCCTGTCCGGGACGGCGGTGTCGCGCGACTTCGTCGAGCTGCCCTCGCAGCTCTACGAGCACTGGCTCGAGCAACCGGAGGTCCTGCGCGCCCACGCGCGCCACCATCGCACGGGCGAGCCCATGCCCGACGCCCTGCTCAGGAAGCTGCTCGCCGCGCGGACCTTCAATCAGGGCTTCGCCACGGTGGAGTACACCGCCTCGGCGATCGTCGACATGACGCTGCACCTCTCGGCGGAGGGCGAGGGCGGTCTCGACGTGCCCGCCTTCGAGGCCGAGGCCCTGCGGCGGATCAGCATGCCGGCCGAGATCAGCATGCGGCACCGCACGCCGCACTTCGCCCACATCTTCTCGGGGGACGGCTACGCCGCCGGATACTACAGCTACCTCTGGTCGGAAGTGCTGGACGCGGACGCCTTCGACGCGTTCCGCGAGGCCGGCGACATCTTCGATCCGGCGACGGCGAAGCGGCTGCGGACCTTCGTGTACGGGGCCGGCAACCTGCGCGATCCGCGCGAGGCCTACACGGCCTTCCGCGGGCGGATGCCGAGCATCGAGCCGCTGCTGAAGAAGCGCGGGCTGGCGGCCTGAGCCGTCAGACCGCGGTAAGGGTTTCGTAAACAAACGTCCTTAACGAACGCTTGCAGCGCGAGGCCGCGTGCGGAGTTCGGGGCGATGACGAAGATCGAAGCCAAGCAGGCCGGGTCCCCGGGGGTCTCTCCGGCCGAACTGCTCAGGGCCGCGGTGACCGGCAAGACCGAGGCCGCGGCAGCCGCGAACGAGACCGCGGCCTCGCCCGCCGCCGCGAGATTCACGATGGCGTCGCTGTCGCGCCTCGATCCGAAACGGTTCGCGGTCCCGGGCGCGACCCTGGCGATCGGTGTCCTCCTGGGCGGGGGCGTGATGGCGCTCTCCCGCCCGGCCTCCGTCCGGCCCGACGCGCTCGCGGCCCTGGAGACGACGCTCGATGCCGGCCGCACCGAGACCGTGCGCCTCGCCGCCGATATCGCGCAGCTCCACACCGTGCTCGCCGACCTGCGCGCCTCGACCGACGGCGCGCGGAAGGAGGCGGCGAGCCGGAGCACCGCTCTCGGCGAGCGCCTGGCGCAGGTCGACAAGAGCCTGAACGGCAAGATCTCGGCCCTCGGCGAGCGGCTCGAGCAGGTCGAGCGCGACCATAACACCCGCCTCAGCGGCCTCGCCGCGCAGCTCGACCGCCGCGCCGCCGCGAAGGCGGAGCCGACCCAGACCGGGAGCATCGGGGAGCCCGCCCGCGCCGTCGAGGCGAAGCCCGAGGTCAAGGTCGCGGACGCCAAGGTGAGCGAGCCCAAGCCGAAGCCGGCCGCGTCCGACAAGCCGCCGGTGATCGAGGGCTGGGCCCTCCGCGACGTCTACGAGGGCACCGCGATCCTGGAGAACCGTCGGCGCCGCCTCGTCGAGGTCGCCCCCGGCGACGTCATCCCCGGCGTCGGCCGCGTCGAGGGCGTCGAGCGCCACGGACGGGAATGGGTGGTGGTGACCCGGCAGGGCCTCGTCACCGCGCAGGCCTGGTAGGCGTCGGCGCGACGGGCCGAGCCTCTCAGCGGCCCGTGAACCCGGTCGGCGCCAGCTCGCCGGGCGCGATCGGGAAGCGCGGCTCGATCGTCATCGGGTCGGCCAGGGCCGCCGCGCGCTCCGCCCGCCTGCGACCGTGCCTCAGGGCCCGGGTCTGCGCCGCGCGGGTCGGGTGCAGAATGGCAGCGAGCAGGGACTGCCCTTCGAACTCGCTGTCCAGGTTCTTGGCTTCGAAGACGGGCATGGCCGGCCTGCTTGAGTGCGGTACCGGACACTGCCAAAGGCGTCGATCCGGGCCACATCCCCAATAACGGGGATCGCGTGGACAGGTTCCGTCAAGCTTTCGCCTCGAAACCTCTTTTTTACTCTTCGTCCAGGCGTCACCCGAATGCAGTGCGGCCGCGCACACCGATCCGCGGTCAGACGAACTGGTTCAGCCCGGGGATGGAGCCGATGATCGGGCCCATCGCGTCCTCGCCGACCTTCTCGCGGCCGAAGGCGAACAGCTCCTGGCCGAGGGGCTGCATCTGACCCATCGGCACGCCGGCGGCCATCAGCTTCTGGCCGAGCGCCATGACGCCGCCGCCGCCCATCATGCCGCCGAGCATGCCCATCAGGCCGCCGCCGCCGCTCTCGCCGGCGTTCGACTCGGCGATCAGCGCCTCGGAACCCGGCAGGGCCGCCAGCAGCTGGCCGACCTCGGCGGCAGGACCTTCCTTCTGCAGGAAGGCCAGGATGTGCCCGATGGCGGTCTGAGCGGTCGCGGCGTCGAGCCCGGTGCGGGTGGTGACGCGGGCGAGCAGTTCTTCCATGGTGATGATCTCTTCGGAACGCTTCCAGACGTCCTTCGACTCTGGGGCGTCGGAAATCAAGCGCGCGGCATCGCTCCCCGGGAAAACTCCCCGGCTTCGCGCGGGCGATCGCGCGCGGGCCGAGGCCGGGCGCGGGGAGGCAGCGGCGACCGGTTACAGCGGGCACGGTGCCGCAGTGAGCGATCTCGCCAAGGATCGCCCCATCCGGTAGACCCTGGGCCAGTCTTGAACCGTTCCAGGCCACCGGGCCGGGTTAGTCAGGGAGTTGCCAGACCATGCGGGTCGGCCTGTTCGTGCCGTGCTACGTCGACGCCTTCGAGCCCGAGGTCGGGATCGCCACCCTCGAGCTCCTCGAGCGCCTGGGCTGCACGGTCGAGTATCCGTTCGACCAGACCTGCTGCGGGCAGCCGATGACCAATACCGGCTGCCACGCCGAGGCCGCCGCGACCGAGGCGCTGTTCGTCAAGAACTTCTCCGGCTTCGACTACGTCGTCGCCCCGTCGGGCTCCTGCGTCCACCAGGTACGGGAGCACCTGACGGCGATCCCCCAGACCGACGAGGTCAGCCACGTCCGCGCCAGCACCTACGAGCTCGTGGAGTTCCTGCACGACGTGCTGAAGGTCGAGGACCTGCCCTGGGCGAACTTCCCGCACAAGGTCGCCTATCACACCAACTGCAACGCCCTGCGCGGCATCCATCACGCGCGGCCGACCGAGCTGGTGAAGCCCGACTTCTCGAAGCCCCTCGACCTGCTGCGCCTCGTGAAGGGCGTCGAGCTCGTCGATCTCGCCCGGCCGGACGAGTGCTGCGGCTTCGGCGGCACCTTCTCGGTGTTCGAGCCGGCCGTCTCGGCCAAGATGGGCTACGACAAGGTCGCGGATCAGAACCGGGCCGGGGCGGACTACGTCGTGTCGGCCGATTCCTCCTGCCTGATGCACCAGAAGGGCTGCGCCGAGCGTCTGGGATTGCCGCTCAAGTACATCCACATCGCGCAGGTGCTGAACGGAGCCGCCGCATGAGCGTCGAGGATCTCAACCCGCGCGAGCGCGAAGGCGTCATCCACCCGGAGGTGCGGGCCGGCCACGACGAGAGCGAGCGGGCGCCGGACGGCCGGCGTCTCCAGCACGCGGAGGCCGCCTCGAAGCCGATCCGCGCGCCGCAGACCCGGGAGCCGCAGCCGCGCGGCGCGAAGATCCGGGGCGATCGCCCGATCAACCAGTCCGAGGCCGCCGAGCGTTTCCTCGCGGCGCCGCTGCACCAGGCGGCCCACGACGAGCGCCTGTGGGACCTGCGCAAGAAGCGCGACGCCTCCGCGCACGGGATCCCGGAATGGGAGGAGCTGCGCGAGCTCGCCTCGCAGATCAAGACCCACACGCTGAGCCATCTCGACCGGTATCTCGAGCAGTTCGAGGCGGCCGCGAAGGCCAACGGCGTCCACGTGCACTGGGCGAAGGACGGCGCCGATCACAATCGGATCGTGCTGGAGATCCTGCGGAGCCACGGCGCCAGGACGCTGGTGAAGTCGAAGTCGATGCTCACCGAGGAGTGCGGCTTCCGCCACCACATGGCGGCCAACGGCATCGAGGTCATCGAGACGGATCTCGGCGAGCGGATCCAGCAGCTCGACAACGAGGAGCCGAGCCACGTCGTGGCGCCGGCCGTCCACAAGACGCGGATGGACGTGGCCGAGGTCTTCGCCAAGACGCTCGGCACCGATCCGGACAACGACGACGCGCACTACCTCGCCGAGAGCCAGCGCGAGACCACGCGGCCCTACATCCTCAAGGCCGATGCCGGCATGACGGGATGCAATTTCGCGATCGCCGAGACGGGCACGGTCGTGACCTGCACCAACGAGGGCAATGCCGACCTCTCCGGCAACGTGCCGCCGCTGCAGATCCACTCCATCGGCATCGAGAAGATCATCCCGAAGGTCGAGCATCTCGGCGTGTTCATCCGCCTGCTGTCGCGCTCGGCACTGGGCTCGCCGATCACCCAGTACACCTCGCACTTCCGCGCGCCCCGCGCGGGCACCGAGATGCACATGGTGCTGGTCGACAACGGCCGATCCGAGCGCCTCGGCATGGAGGAGTTCTGGACCTCCTTGAAATGCATCCGCTGCGGCGCCTGCATGAACACCTGCCCGGTCTACAGGCGGTCCGGCGGGCTCTCCTACGGGGCGACCTATTCGGGGCCGATCGGGCTGATCATCGATCCGACCTTCAACAAGCGGAAATACTCGACGCTGCCGTTCTCCTCGACGATGAACGGCTCCTGCACCAACGTCTGCCCGGTGAAGATCAACATCCACGAACAGATCTTCGCGTGGCGGAAGGTGCTGGTCGAGGAGCACCAGATCCCGGCGCTCAAGCAGGGCATGATGAAGGCCGCGGGCGCCGTGCTCTCGCGCCCGGCCGCCTATCGGGCGGCGATCGGCGCGGCGGATTCCGCGCTGAAGGTCCTGCCGCGCTTCGCGGTCTACAACCCGCTCAACACCTGGGGGAAGAAGCGCGAGATGCCCGACGCGCCGCGCCAGACCTTCCACGCCTGGTACAAGCAGAACCGCATGAAGGACACCGGTCGATGAGCGCCCGCGACGCGATCCTCGACGGCATCCGCAGGAACCGGCCGGCCGGCGACTTCCCGCTGCCGGAGGTGCCGCTGTTCACACCGCTCGTCGGCGACGACCTCGTGGCGGAGTTCGGCGAGCGGCTGAAGCGCATGGGCGGACGCGTGGCCGAGCCCGGTGCCGGCGACGTGTTCGCGGGCGTGCGCGAGCGCCTCGACGCCGCCAAGGTCGTCGCCTCCGCGGTCCCCGAGCTGACCGGAAACCGCGATCTGCGGGGCGTGCGCGCGCCCGAGGAGGTCGAGGACGTCGACGTGGCGGTGGTCCGGGCGGTGTTCGGCATCGCCGAGACCGGCTCGGTGCTGTTCACCCAGGATCAGTTGATCGTCAACGCGGTCGGCTACCTCGCGCAGCACCTCGTCGTGCTGCTCGATCCGGCCGACATCGTGCCGAACGTGCAGGCGGCCTACCGCCGGCCGGAATTCGGCCGCTCGGCCTACGCGGTGCTGCATACCGGCCCGTCGGCGACCGCCGACATCGAGGGGGTCCTGATCCACGGCGCGCAGGGCGTCCGCTCGCTGACGGTGCTGCTGCTCCCGAGGGATGCCGCCGAGCGCGGCTAAGACCGGCTCCGTCGCCGCGGCCGTCCTCGCGAGCGGAGCGAAGCAATCCAGGGATGCGCCACGGCCGGCGATGTCGCGCTGCCCTGGGTCGCTTCGCTGCGCTCGCGATGACGGCGGCGCCGCCCGCCCGACGCGGCACCTGTGTCTTGCCCGCATCGCCCCGATCGAACGGCCATCGAGCCGGAACCGACGATCGGGCGCGCCCCTTGCTTGGACGACGGACGGGCCGTCATCCGGCAAGGAGATCCGATGCGCTACACCCTCGGTTGCAGCCTGTCCTACAACATCCTCTCGGATACCACCTTCATCTTCAATCTCGAGGTGGCGAAGCTGAAGAGCGTCGAGATCCTGAGCGAGAGCCTGGTCCTGACGCCGAACCTCAAGCGCGATCTCTACACGACCCCTGACCTCCAGAACCGCTATCTGGCGGTCAACGTGCCGACCGGTCAGTTCGCGCTGGAGTACAACGCCGAGGTCGACCTCACGGTGCATCGGGCCGACCCGGCGACCATCAACGAGACGCCCATCGGACAACTGCCCCTCGACATCCTGCCGTTCCTGCTCCCGAGCCGGTTCGTCTCCTCGGACCGGCTGACGCCCTTCGCGCTGGCCGAATTCGGCGCTCTGCCCAAGGGCCACGCGCGCGTGAACCAGATCTGCAACTGGATCCACGACCACATCGCCTACCAGCCCGGCACCAGCGACGGCGAGACGACCGCGGACGAGTCCCTGCTCAAGCGCGCCGGCGTCTGCCGCGACTTCGCGCATATCGGCGCCGCCTTCTGCCGGGCGCTCGGTATCCCGGCCCGGTTCGTGAGCTGCTACGCCCATGGCCTCGTCCCGAGCGACTTCCACGCCGTGTTCGAGGCCTATCTGGACGGGCGCTGGTGGCTGTTCGACGCCACCCGACAGGCCGACCTCGACGGGCTGGTGCGGATCGGCGTCGGGCGCGACGCCGCGGAGATCGCCTTCTCGACACCCTTCGGCAACATGCAGCCGGTCAATCAGCAGGTGCGGATCCAGCGGACGGATGGGCAGGGCAGCCCGATGCCGCGCACGGTGGACGCCATCTCGACCGAGATCCCCGCGCCCCACGCTGGAGCGGCCTGAGCGCAGGTCCGGCAGCGATCACGGCGTCGTGTGATCCTGTGATCCCGGACGCGCGGCGACGGACGGGTTGACCGCGCCGGTCGCCGCATGCCGCGTGCGGGCCAGCGGGAGCCGTCAGATCGGCGGCGGAGAGCGGCGCCGGCGCCGCTCGGTCTGGCCGGCCGCACCTCACGAACGGGCGCGGATCCCGCCGCTCCGCGGGCCCGGCGGCCTCGCGAGCCTCAAGCAACGGCGGGCGCCGGCCTCGTCGCGCCTGGATCGCGGCAGGTCGCTCGACGCGTGCGCCGGCGTATTGTCGGCGCCATCCCCGCGGACGGATAGTGATGCCGCGACTTTCCGGGCGCCGTATTGCCGCGTTTCTTGGGGATCGCGCCCGGGAGATCCTCGGCCTGCCTGAAGACAAGTTGCGCATCGTCGGAGCGCCCCATTCGCACCCGGCCATTGTCCTTCATCTTGTCGCCGCCGGCGAATTCGCCGCAAGCGTGGCTGTGGCGGGGTCGCAACACCGTAAAACGATCCCCGCTCCGCCCCGAGACCTGCCCGTAAACGCCGCGATCCCGCCATAGTCCGGGCCCACCTCAACATCCGCGGTAAACGGCAATCTCGACAACGATTTACCGTTCGGAAACGAGGACTTCCCGAGTACGCGGACGGATTTCCCGGCGCTTCGCGAACGGCGACGCGCCGCGGTTCAACGCACCCTCGGGATCGGCTGCGAAGGCTTGGTCTGAAGTCATGGTGACGCGTTTGAACGACAAGTCGAAGCTGCCGAGCCGCCACGTCACGGAGGGGCCCGACCGCGCCCCGCACCGCTCCTACCTCTACGCCATGGGCCTGACCCGCGAGCAGATCCACCAGCCGCTGGTGGGTGTCGCCTCGTGCTGGAACGAGGCCGCGCCCTGCAACATCTCGCTGATGCGCCAGGCGCAGGCGGTGAAGAAGGGCGTCGCCGCCGCCAATGGGACGCCGCGCGAGTTCTGCACGATCACGGTCACCGACGGCATCGCCATGGGCCACGGCGGCATGCGCGCGTCGCTGCCGTCGCGGGAGGTCATCGCCGACTCGGTCGAGCTGACCATGCGCGGCCACGCCTACGACGCCCTCGTGGGTCTGGCGGGCTGCGACAAGTCGCTGCCCGGCATGATGATGGCGATGGTCCGCCTGAACGTGCCCTCGATCTTCATCTACGGCGGCTCGATCCTGCCGGGCTCGTTCCGTGGCAAGCCCGTGACCGTTCAGGACCTGTTCGAGGCGGTCGGCAAGGTGGCCGTCGGCGACATGAGCCTCGAGGATCTCGACGAGCTGGAGCAGGTCGCCTGCCCGTCGGCCGGCGCCTGCGGCGCGCAGTTCACCGCCAACACCATGGCGACGGTCTCCGAGGCGATCGGCCTGGCGCTGCCGTACTCGGCCGGCGCCCCGGCCCCCTACGAGATCCGCGACAAGTTCTGCGCGACTGCCGGCGAGAAGGTGATGGAGCTTCTGGAGAAGCGCATCCGCCCGCGCGACATCGTCACCCGCAAGGCCCTGGAGAACGCCGCCACGGTGGTGGCGGCCTCGGGCGGCTCGACCAACGCGGCGCTGCATCTGCCGGCGATCGCGCACGAGTGCGGCATCGAGTTCACGCTGTTCGACGTGGCCGAGATCTTCCGGCGCACGCCCTACATCGCCGACCTGAAGCCCGGCGGGCGCTACGTCGCCAAGGACATGTTCGAGGTCGGCGGCATCCCGCTGCTGATGAAGACGCTCCTCGACCACGGCTTCATGCACGGCGACTGCATGACGGTCACCGGCCGCACCATCGCGGAAAACATGGACCGGGTGACCTGGAACCCGGACCAGGACGTGGTCTACCCCGCCAACCGCCCGATCACCCCGACCGGCGGCGTCGTCGGCCTCAAGGGCAACCTCGCCCCCGAGGGCGCGATCGTGAAGGTCGCCGGCATCCCGGCCGAGAAGCAGGTCTTCACCGGCCCGGCCCGCGTGTTCGACGGCGAGGAGGCCTGCTTCGCGGCCGTGCAGGCGCGCAGCTACAAGGAAGGCGACGTACTCGTGATCCGCTACGAGGGTCCGCGGGGCGGCCCCGGCATGCGCGAGATGCTGTCGACCACCGCGGCCCTCTACGGCCAGGGCATGGGCGACAAGGTCGCGCTGATCACCGACGGGCGCTTCTCGGGCGCGACCCGGGGCTTCTGCGTCGGCCATGTCGGCCCCGAGGCCGCCGTGGGCGGCCCGATCGGGCTGCTCCGCGACGGCGACGTGATCACCCTCGACGCGATCCAGGGCACGCTCAGCGTCGCCCTGTCCGACGCGGAACTGGCCGAGCGCCGCAAGGCCTGGACCGCGCGGCCCAACACCGCGACCTCCGGCTACCTCTGGAAATACGCGCAGGGCGTCGGCCCGGCCCTGTACGGCGCCGTCACCCATCCGGGAGGTGCCAAGGAGACGCAGAGCTATGCGGACGTCTAGGACTGACCTCAGCCGGCGCCGGGCGCCGGCCGGGGCCGATCCCGGTCGGTTCCGGTGCGTCGGCGGGCTCGCGGTCGCGGCCTGGGCGCTCGCCCTGCTCGCGCTGCCGGTCACGCCGTCGCGCGCCCTCGACGCCAATGTCCGCACGCCCGTGCAGGTCCCGGTCGCCGACAAGAGCTACCGCTCGGCCAAGGACGCGCTCCGGGCCGGCATGCGGGAGTACAATGCCGGCGACAAGCAGGGTGCCGCCCGCGCCCTCGAGTACGCGGCCGGCCAGGGCCACGCCCTGGCGCTGTGGAAGCTCGGCCGGATGTATGCCGACGGCGACGGCGTCCCGCACGACGACCTGAAGGCGTTCGAGTTCTTCTCGCGGATCGCCGATGCCAGCACCGACGACGGGCCCGATCCGCAGAACTCGGCGGTCCTGGGCAGCGCCTTCACGGCGCTGGGCACCTACTTCCTGGAGGGAATCAAGGGCACCTACGTGCGCCCCAATCCCGAGCGCGCCTACGACATGTTCAACTACGCGGCGTCCTACTACGGGGACCCCAACGCGCAGTACAATCTCGCCCGGCTCTACCTCGACGGCACCGGCGTCGAGGCCGACCCGCGGCAGGCCGCGCGCTGGTTCAACCTCGCCGCCGAGAAGGGCCACCATCCGGCGCAGGCGCTGCTCGGCGACATGCTGGTCAACGGCCTGGGCGGCATCCCGATCCAGCGGGTGCGGGGCCTGATGTGGCTCTCCCTCGCCCGGGAAGGCGCCGAGAGCCGCAAGGACGACTGGATCGTCGCGCTCTACGAGAAGAACTGGGCGGCCGCCAGCGAGGACGACCGCGCCGAGGCGCAGACGCAGCTCCAGACCGTGGGCTCGATCCGCAAGCGGCGCTGAGCCGCCCTCAGCTCTTCGCCGCGGCGATCGCCGCGGTGAAGGACGGCCGCTCGAGCGTCGCCGCGACCCAGTCGGCGAGCTTCGGCCAGCGGGCGCCGTCGACCGCGACCTTGGCCAGCCGCAGGTTGTGGAACGGCGCCGCCACGGCGATGTCGGCGATGCCGAACCGGCCGCCGACGAGGTAGGGCCCGCCGATCTGCGATTCGAGGTAGTCGAACAGCGGCGGCAGCGCCGTGTCGACGGTCCGCTGCGCCAGCGCCTCGTCGCCCTCGACCTTGAACAGGCGCGGCTTCAGGAAGCGCTCGACGAACGGCACGAGCACCTGGCGGGTCAGCTCGCACTCGCCGAACTTGTCGAACCAGCGGGCGCGGGCGGCGTCCCGCGCGTCCTCGGGGATCAGCGCGGGCGCCGGATGCTGCCGCTCGAGATAGTCGAGGATCGCGCTCGAATCGGCGAGGCGATACCCGGCCTCCTCCATCGCGGGGATCTTCCCCATCGGGCTCGCGGCCCGGAAGTCCGGATCCGGCGCGTGGAAGCCGACCGGGCGATGCTCGAACGCGACGTCCTTCTCGTAGAGCGCCACGAGCACCTTGCGCACGTAGGGCGACACGCTGCTGCCGTAGATGATCATCGTCGTTTCCCCCGATCGCGGCTCTACCCGGCCGCCAGCTCCGCCGTGACCGGCACGTGGTCCGACGGCTTGTCGAGCCCGCGCATGTGCTTCTGGACCGAGGCCGAGACCAGGCGGTCGCCGGCCTGGGGCGAGAGCAGCAGGTGGTCGATGCGGATGCCGGCGTTCCGCTGCCAGCACCCGGCCTGATAATCCCAGAAGGTGTATAGCCCGTCGCGCGGATCGCAGGCGCGCAGGGCGTCGGTGTAGCCCTCGGCGAGGATCGCCCGGAACGCCGCCCGGGTCGTCCCGAGGAACAGGGCGTCGGAGCGCCACGCCTCCGGATCGGCCGCGTCGGCCGCCTCCGGGATGACGTTGTAGTCGCCCGCCAGCACCACCGCGATCTCGTCCTCCAGCAGCGCCCGGGCGTGGAGCCGCAGCCGCTCCATGAAGGCGAGCTTGTACGGGTATTTCGGGCTGTCCACCGGGTTGCCGTTCGGCAGGTAGATCGACGCGACGCGCACCGGGCGCGTGTCCGCGCCCGTGATCAGCGCCTCGATGTAGCGGGCCTGCGCGTCGTCCGCGTCGCCCGGGAGCCCGCGCCGGATCTCCGACATGGCGAGGGGCGCGCGGACCAGCAGGGCCACGCCGTTATAGGCCTTCTGCCCCAGCGTCTCGACCGCGTAGCCCGCCGCCTCGATGTCGGCCTGCGGGAAGGACTCGTCCTGGCACTTGAGCTCCTGCAGGCAGACCACGTCGGGCCGCGCCTCCTCCAGGAAGCCGAGCAGGTGCGGGAGCCGCTGCTTGATCGAGTTGACGTTCCAGGTGGTGATCCGCATCGCCTCGCTTCCGGTCGCCGCCCGGCCGTCATCCGCGCTTCGCGTCGCGCTGACAAGGCCATCCCGGCGCAAGGACGGGGAAGTAGGGTCGGCGGATGAACTGGTTCGAGCCGGTGTCGGCCTACTGCGAGCGGGGCGGGCCGGACTTCTGGGCCGAGCCTGCCAACGCGCTGTCGAACGCGGCCTTCCTGCTGGCCGCCGCCGCCGCGGCGCGGCGCGCCTCCGTGGCCGATCCGCCGGACCGGACCTGCCTCGGGCTGGCGGCCCTGATCGCCGTGGTGGGCGTCGGCTCGTTCCTGTTCCACACCCTGGCAGTCTACTGGGCGATGCTCGCCGACGTCGTGCCGATCGCGCTGTTCATCTACGCCTACCTCGCGCTGGCGCTGTCCCGGTTCCTGCGGCTGGCACCGGTCCGGGTCGCGGCGGCGACCGGGGGGTTCGCCCTCCTCGGCTTCGCGCTCACGCCTCTTCTCGACGGCCTGACCGGCCTCGACGTCGCGCGGCTGACCAACGGCTCGGTCGACTACCTGCCCGCCCTGCTGGCGCTGTTCGGCGTCGCCTGGGCGGCCGCGCGGCGGCCGGAGGAGCGCTTCGTCGGGACCGGGCGGCGGCTCGCCGGCATCGGCCTGCTCTTCCTGATCTCGCTGGCGGCGCGGACCGGCGACCGGGCGGCCTGCGCGCTGCTGCCGACCGGCACGCACCCGCTCTGGCACGTGCTGAACGCCGTCGTCCTGTACGCCCTCGTGGCGACGGCGATCCGCCACCGGGAGACCGCCGGGTGACACGCCCCGCGGTTCCGGGCCAATTCCTTGCGGGCGGGGCGGAATTCTTGCAGAAGTGCGCCGCATCGGGCGCCCGGCCCATCGCGGTCGCCCGGGCACGGAAGGGGTCATGACAGTGAGCTTTCGCCTCGGGATCGCCGGACTCGGGACCGTCGGAGCGTCCGTGGTCCGGATGATCGAGCGCCGCCGCGCCGCCTTCGCTGCGGCGGGCCTCGATATCCGCGTCACCGCGGTCTCCTCGCGCGACCGCGGCCGGGACCGCGGCCTCGACCTGTCGGACATCGCGTGGTTCGACGACCCGGTGGCGCTCGCCCGGTCGGAAGCCGTCGACTGCGTGGTCGAGCTGATCGGCGGCGCCGAGGGGCCCGCCAAGGCGGTGGTCGAGGCGGCGCTCGAGGCGGGCAAGCCGGTGGTGACCGCCAACAAGGCGCTGCTGGCCCGCCACGGCGCCGCCCTGGCCGCGCAGGCTGAGGCGAAGGGCGTGGCCCTCGCCTTCGAGGCGGCGGTGGCCGGCGGCATCCCGGTGATCAAGACCCTGCGCGAGGGCCTGCCGGGCAACGCGGTCTCCCGCGTCTACGGGATCCTCAACGGCACCTGCAATTACATCCTCAGCCGCATGGAGCGCGAGGGGCTGACCTTCGAGGCCTGCCTGAAGGACGCGCAGGCCCTGGGCTACGCCGAGGCGGACCCGACCTTCGACGTCGAGGGGTTCGACACCGCGCACAAGCTCGCGATCCTGACGAGCCTCGCCTTCGGGACCGCGGTCGACGCGGACGGCGTGTCAGTGGAGGGCATCTCCCGGGTGCAACCCCTCGACCTCCGCATGGCGGACGAGCTCGGCTACCGGATCAAGCTGCTCGGCGTCGCGCAGGCGACCGAGGCCGGCATCGAGCAGCGGGTCCACCCGACCATGGTGCCGAAATCCTCGGCGATCGCGCAGGTCATGGGCGTCACGAACGCCGTGACGATCGACGCGGACGCGGTGGGCGAGCTCACCCTGATCGGTCCCGGCGCCGGCGGCGAGGCCACGGCCTCCGCGGTGGTGGCCGACATCGCCGACGTGGCGCGCGGCGTGATCCGCCCGACCTTCGGCGTTCCGGCCGCGGCGATGCGCGCCAGCGAGCGCGTGGAGATGCAGCGTCACGAGGGCGGCTACTACATCCGCCTCACCGTCCACGACCGCCCCGGCGTCGCGGCCGGCGTCGCGCAGCGGATGGCCGAGCGATCCATCTCCCTGGAGAGCATCCTGCAGCGCCGCGTCGAGGGGCCGGAGGCCGATCCGCGCGGCCGCTCCGGCCGGCCCGTGCCGCTGGTGCTGATCACCTACGCGGCGACCGAGGGCAACATCCGCGACGCGCTCGACGCCATCGGCGCCGACGGGCTGCTGGCGGAGCCGCCGCAGCTGATCCGGATCGAGCGTGAATAACAGTGCATACGGTAGCGTGACCCGCCACCGCTTGATGCAGGATAGTGGGCCTTAGCGAACCGGCGTATACGCTGCGCGGCCGTCATCCGACGGTATCCATCCGGGATCCGACCCCAAGATCGGACCCGGCCAGAGGCAGGAAACCATGGAAGAGGCCCCCAAGCCGGCATCGCGCGGCGTCCCGCGCACGCTCGCCCTCGAACTGGCCCGCGTGACGGAGCGTGCCGCCATCGCCGCCGCCCGATTGCGCGGCCAGGGCGACGAGAAGGCGGCCGACCAGGCGGCGGTCGACGCGATGCGCGACGAACTCAACGGCCTGCCGATCCGCGGCACCGTGGTGATCGGGGAGGGGGAGCGCGATCAGGCGCCGATGCTGTTCATCGGCGAGCAGCTCGGTCTCGGGGAAGGGCCCGAGGTCGACATCGCGGTCGATCCGCTGGAGGGCACGACCCTCTGCGCCAAGGACATGCCCGGCGCCATCGCGGTCATGGCCATGGCGGAGCGCGGCTCGCTCCTCGCCGCGCCCGACGTCTACATGCAGAAGATTGCCATCGGGCCCGGCTACCCGCCCGGGCTCGTCGATCTCGACGCCAGCCCGACCGACAACATCCTGGCGCTGGCCAGGGCCAAGGGCGTCGATCCGAAGCAGATCACCGCCCTGATCCTCGACCGGCCGCGCCACGCGGCCCTCGTGGCCGAGGTGCGGGCGGCCGGCGCGGCGGTGCGCCTGATCTCGGACGGCGACATCGCCGGGATCATCTTCACGGCGAGCCCCGAGGAGACGGGCATCGACCTGTATCTCGGGACCGGCGCGGCGCCCGAGGGCGTGCTGGCGGCCGCCGCGATGCGCTGCATCGGCGGCCAGATGCAGGGGCGCCTGATCCTGGATACCCCGGACCGGCGGCGCCGGGCCGCCGAGATGGGCATCGAGAATCTCGACCGGAAATACGACCTGACCGACCTCGCGAGCGGTGACGTCATCGTGGCCGCCACGGGCATCACCGACGGGGCGCTCCTGCGCGGCGTGCGCTTCAGGCCGGACCGGATCCAGACCGAGACCCTGGTCTACCGGTCCGAGGCCGGGACGGTGCGGCGGATCCTCGGCGAGCACCGCCGCGGGCTGACCTGATCCCGCGGGCCGCCGGTCCGCGACCGGCGGCGTTCAGTCCGACGGTTCGGCCCGGCTTCAGTTCAGCACTACCACCTTGCTGCCGACGGGGACGCGGCTGAACAGGTCGATCGCGTCCTGATTGATCATCCGGATACAGCCCGACGACACGCTCTTGCCGATGGAGAAGGGCTCCAGCGTCCCGTGGATGCGGAACAGCGTGTCCTTGTTGCCCTGCCAGAGGTACATGGCGCGGGCCCCGAGCGGGTTGCGCAGGCCGCCGGCGACGCCGAGGCCGCTCTGCAGCTTGTCGACCTCGCTGGCGAGCTTCGGGCTGCGGGCGATCATCTCCTTCGGCGGGTACCAGTCCGGCCAGGCCTGCTTGGAGTTCACCGTCGCGGTACCCGACCACGAGAAGCCCTGCTTGCCGACGCCGACGCCGTAGCGCCGGGCCCGACCGTTCGCCTCGACCAGGGTGAGCTGGTGCGCCCGCGGGTCCACGATGATCGTCCCCGGCTCGTAGGGCCCGTGATAGGCGATCTCCTGGCGGAGGAACGCGGGGTTCATCTTCTTGTAATTGAACGCCTGGACCGGGAACACGTCGTCCGTGATCGGGCCGTAAACCTTGGCGTAGTCGATCGGCTCGTTGTCGGGCGCGCGGAGGACGGCCTTGGCCTTGGCGGCCTCCAGGGGCGACAGGCCCTCTGCCGGCGGCACGCTGCCCGGGCGGGCCGGAACCGTCGGATCGTCCGTCTCCAGGGTGGCGGCCGGCGGCGGCGCGACCGGGGCCTGCGCGGCGGGGCGCGGCGGTGCCGGGCGCACGAAGTCGGTGCGGCCGGTATAGGGCAGGTAGCGGCCGCCGCGACGGACGTAGAGCGCGCCGTTCTGATCCTGGTAGAGCTGACCGTCGTCGCCGAACCCGTCGATCCCGGCCTCGCCCACCGGGCCGCGGCCCTGGGCGTGCGCGGTGGAGGCGAGGGCGAGGACCGTGAAGCCGGCCAGGAGAAGGCGACGGATCGGGGCGGACATGGTTCGAATTCCTCGGGAGGCGTCGCCGGGGCTTGCCGCGACGCGCAGGCGAGCGGGCCCGCACGAAGTCGCGGCGCAGCTCATCCCGGGGCTTAGCAAAGGTCGCGCTTTACCGCCAAGTTGCCGACGTTGATCGAGGGCAACTTACAGGGTCTTCCGGGTCGTTTCTCCGCGCCTGTGTTGCCCTCGTGCAGCAATGATTTCGACGGCGTCGCTCACCGATCCGTGAGCGCGTCGGGCGGGCGCCCGTTTACTCGGCACGCCTGCCTCGCCGAGCGGCAGCGACTCGGCGGGAGGAGGTCCGGCCCGGAGACGGCCGGAGCCGGGCGGACCGCGCGGCACGCGTCCCGTGCGGTATGGCACGCTTGCTGCATTGCCCACTCAGCCGCGCCTGCTGCGGCGGCGGAGCAACGGCGCTCCAAACAGCGGACGGTGTGAGTCCGGATCCCCGGCATGAGCGACCGCGTGGCGGTTCGCCCACTTACGACGAGCACCAGCTATGGCCAGCTTCAAAACGGTGATGAAGTCGGGTCACCCCCCGACGCTGTTCGCGGCATTCCTCTACTTCGATTTCTGTTTCGCCATCTGGGTCCTGAACGGCGCCATGGGGCCGTTCATCACCGAGACCTTCAAGCTCTCGCCGGCCCAGACCGGCTTCATGATCTCGCTGCCGATCCTCGCCGGAGCGCTGATGCGCTTCCCGCTCGGCGTTCTGGCCCAGTATATCGGCCGGAAGAACGCCGCGATCACCGAGATGAGCGTGATCATGCTGGCGATGGCCTACGGCTATCTCTTCGTCTCCTCCTACAACGACGTCCTCGCCATGGGCGTCCTGCTCGGCATCGCCGGCGCGTCCTTCGGCGTCGCGCTGTCCCTCGGCTCGGGCTGGTTCCCGCCGGAGCACAAGGGGCTGGCGATGGGCATCGCGGGCGCCGGCAATTCCGGCACCGTGCTGGCCGTGCTGTTCGCCCCGCCGCTGGCCCAGGCCTACGGCTGGCAGACCACCTACGCCTTCGCGGGCGTCGTCATGCTGCTGCCCCTCGCGATCATGATCGTGCTCGCCAAGGAGCCGCCGGACTGCGAGCACCAGACCTTCAAGGAGCACGTCTCCTGTCTGTTCACCAAGGACGGCTGGGCGTTCTCGCTGATCTACGTCATCACCTTCGGCGGCTTCATCGGCCTCTCGAACTTCCTGCCGACCTTCTTCTACGAGCAGTTCGCGGTGACGAAGGTCGAGGCCGGGCGCCTAACCATGCTGGCGGCCTTCATGGGCTCGGGCATCCGGATCGTCGGGGGCTACTTCGCCGACCGGATGGGCGGGATCGCGGTCCTGTCGGTGGTGCTGCTCGCGGCGATCGCCACGCTGCTGTCGCTGACCGCGACCCCCTCCCTGGCGCTCACGACGCTCCTGTTCATGCTGTGCTTCGCGGCCCTCGGGGCCGGCAACGGCGCGCTGTTCCAGCTCGTTCCGCTGCGCTGGCCGACCAACACGGCCGTGGCCGGCTCGATGATCGGCGAGATCGGGGCGCTGGGCGGCGCGATCCTGCCGAACGTCATGGGCCTGTCCAAGCAGTATACCGGCTCGTTCTCGCTGGGCTTCGTCGGCTACGCCGCCTTCACGGCGGTCGTCCTCGGCTGCCTCGCGCTCTGGCAGCGGAAGTGGGTCGGGAGCTGGGTCGGGCCGCGCGGCAAGGCACTCGGCACCGCGGCCGAGGCCGAGCAGGGCCAGCTGCGGCCCGCGACGGCCTGACCGCCGCAGCGTCTCGTAGCGGCGAACGACCTGTGACGGGGACCCTGGGGTCCCCGTTTTCAGTTGCAGCGCGAACCAGGAATTCGCGTGCCGGATGCAGGTCGGCGGTTGCCTTCCGCCTCGCAACGCGTTTGAATAATGCATTACGAGAGAGCGCCCGGCCCCGACGCCGAGGCGCCCGGCGACCGCGAGAGGCGGAGCCCCATGGGAGGAACGGTCGATGTCGAAGCGCTTCAGCGCCACGAACGGCGTGCTCGGCCTGCTCTGTGTGATGTACTTCATCACCTATCTGGACCGGGTGAACATCGCCACGGCCGGCGCGGAGATCATGCGCGATTTCGGCATGTCGAAGACCGATTTCGGTCTGATCCTGTCGGCCTTCGCCTACCCGTACGCGATCTTCCAGGTGATCGGCGGGTCGGTCGGCGACAAGTTCGGCGCCCGGCGCACGCTGCTCGCCTGCGGGGTGATCTGGGCCTCGGCGACCATCCTGACCGGCATGGTCGGCGGTCTCGTGAGCCTGTTCCTGGCCCGGGTGCTGCTCGGCTTCGGCGAGGGCGCGACCTTCCCGACCGCCACCCGCGCCATGCAGAACTGGACGGCGCCCGGCCGGCGCGGCTTCGCGCAGGGCATCACCCACGCCTTCGCGCGGCTCGGCAACGCGGTGGCGCCCCCGATCGTCGCCTTCCTGATCTACCATTTCGGCTGGCGGACCAGCTTCGTGATCCTCGGCGCGGTGAGCTTCGTCTGGGTCGCGATCTGGTGGCTGTACTTCCGTGACGACCCGTCCGAGCATCCGGCGATCACCAAGGCGGAGCTCGACACGCTGCCGCCGCCCCGCAAGGTCGGCGCGAAGCAGAGCGTGCCGTGGGGCGCCCTGACCCGCCGCATGCTGCCGGTCTCCATCACGTATTTCTGCTACGGCTGGACCCTGTGGCTGTTCCTCGGCTGGCTCCCGAGCTTCTTCAAGGAGAACTACAGCCTCGACCTGAAGAACTCGGCCCTGTTCGCCTCGGGCGTGTTCTTCGCGGGCGTCGTCGGCGACACGGTCGGCGGCATGCTCAGCGACTCGATCCTGCACCGCACCGGCAACGTGAAGCTCGCGCGCCTGTCGGTGATCGTGATCGGCTTCCTCGGGGCCGCCGCCAGCCTCGCCGGCGTGTTCATGACGCGGGACCTGACGCTCGTGGCGCTGCTCCTGTCCTCCGGCTTCTTCTTCGCCGAGCTCGTGATCGGACCGATCTGGTCCGTGCCGATGGATATCGCGCCGAAATATGCCGGGACCGCCAGCGGGCTGATGAACACCGGCTCGGCCGTGGCGGCGATCGTCTCGCCGATCGTCTTCGGCGTCATCGTGGACGCGACCGGGAGCTGGACGCTGCCCTTCGTCGGCTCGATCGGCCTGTGCCTGCTCGGCGCCGCGCTGGCCTTCACCATGCACCCCGAGCGGGAGTTCGTGGATCCCGTCACGCCGCCGGTCGCCCCCGCGGCCACCGTGCCGGCCGGGGAGTAGGGCGCGATGGCGGAAACGATGAAGCGGTCGGGCCCGCTCGCCGGGATGCGGGTGATCGAGCTCGCCCACATCATGGCCGGGCCGGTCTGCGGGTTGATGCTCGCCGACATGGGCGCGGAGGTGATCAAGGTCGAGAAGATGGAGGGCGACGACACCCGTCGCACCGTCCCGCCCGCCCTCGAGGGCGAGAGCGCCGCCTACATGATGATGAACCGCGGCAAGCGCGGCATCAGCCTCGACCTGAAGGATCCGGACGGCGTCGCGGTCCTGCGCCGCCTGCTCAAGGGCGCGGACGCCCTGATCGAGAACTACCGCGGCGGCACGATGGAGCGCCTCGGGATCGGGTGCGAGACCCTGAAGGTCGAGTTCCCCGAGCTGGTCTACTGCTCGCTCTCCGGCTTCGGCCGCACCGGTCCCTACGCCGACCGGGCCGGATTCGACCTCGTGGCGCAGGGCATGAGCGGCCTCATGTCGGTGACCGGGGAGGGCCCCGGGCGACCGCCGATGAAGTGCGGGCCGCCGGTCACCGACATCACCGCCGGCATCCTGGCCGCCATGGGCGTCCTGGCCGCCTACGCGAACCGGCTCCGGACGGGCCGGGGGCAGGCGGTCGACACGTCGCTGTTCGAGGCCGGCATCACCCACACCTACTGGCAGTCGGCCATCGCCATGGCGACCGGGATCGCGCCCGGCCCGATGGGCTCGGCCCATCCGCTGAACGCCCCCTACGAGGCCTTCGAGACCGCCGACGGCTGGATCACGATCGGCGCGGCCAACCAGACCAATTGGCTGCGCCTGCTCAAGGCCATCGGCGCCGACGACCTCGCCGAGGACCCGCGCTTCGCGCTCAACCGCGACCGGATGGCCAACCGGCACGACCTCGCCGCGACCCTCGCGCCGATCTTCCGGGCCCACAGCTCGGCCGAGTGGCTCGCCCGGCTCGAGGCCGGCGGCGTGCCGGCCGGACCGGTCCTCGACGTGAACGCGATGCACCGCGACCCGCAGGCGCTCGCCCGCGAGATGGTGGTCGAGGTGGATCACCCGCGGGTCGGGCGCATGAAGACCCTGGGCCTGCCGGTGAAGTTCTCCGAGACGCCGGGACGCGTGCATGGGCCGGCCCCGTTGCTCGGCGAGCATTCCCGGGCGATCCTGGCCGAGGCCGGGTACGCGCCGGCCGAGATCGACGCGCTGATCGCGCGGGGCGTGGTCCGCGAGACCGCGGCCTGACGCCGCCACCCGGAGACGCCGCGCATGACCGCCAAGCCCGCGACCGACGAGCTGCTGTTCACCATCGACGAGGCCGGCATCGCCCGCATCGTCCTGAACCGCCCGCAGGCGCGCAACGCGCTCACCTTCGCGATGTATCAGGGCCTGATCACCTGCTGCGAGGCGATCGCCGAGAATCCGGCGGTCAAGGCGCTGATCATCACCGGCGCGGGCGACAAGGCCTTCGCGGCCGGGACCGACATCGCCCAGTTCCGCGACTTCAGCACCGCCGAGGACGCGCTGGGCTACGAGCGCTTCATGGACAAGGTGCTGGGCTCCCTGGAGCGGCTGCGGGTGCCGACCATCGCGGCGATCGCCGGGGCCTGCACGGGCGGCGGCGCGGCCATCGCGGCAGCCTGCGACCTGCGGATCGCCACCCGCGACGCGCGATTCGGCTTCCCGATCGCCCGCACCCTCGGCAACTGCCTGAGCCAAGGCAACCTCAAGCGCCTCTCCGGCCTGATCGGCCCGGCGCGGGTCAAGGACATCATCTTCACCGCCCGCCTCGTCGGCGCCGAGGAGGCGCTCGGCATCGGGCTCATCGGCGAGATGGTGGACGATCGCGCCGCGCTCACCGAGCGGGTGGACACCCTGGCGCAGCTGCTGGCCAACCACGCGCCGCTGACCATGCAGGCGACCAAGGAGGGGCTGCGGCGCCTCGCCGAGGAGGAGGCCGGCGCCGAGGGCGCCCCGCAGCCCGGCGATGACCTGATCCTCATGTGCTACATGAGCCAGGACTTCCGCGAGGGCATGGAGGCCTTCCTCGGCAAGCGCACGCCCAACTGGACCGGGCGCTAGGACCGCTCCCGGTCGTGCCGCGACAGTCCGGAGGGAAGGCGTCTTCGGTAACGAGACAGTGGCGCCATGCCCCCTCTCCCGTGCGGGAGAGGGTTGGGGTGAGGGACGAGAACGTTCAGGATCAAGCGCGCGATCCTGCGTTGACCGCGCGCGCCTCGTCCGGACAGACCTGATCCCTCACCCTGTCCCTCTCCCGCACGGGAGAGGGGACCCGCGCCTCGTGCGGAGCGGGAACGGCGCTGACCAAGCCGCTCAGCCCGGCAGCGCGCAGACATCGACCCAGGCGGCGCCGGTGAGCTCGGCCATCCGCGCCGGCGCGATCCGCACCGAGCTGTGGGTGCTGCCGGCCGCCGGCACCACCTCGTCGAACGCTCTCAGCGAGACGTCGCAGTAGACCGGCAGCGGCGTCGGCAGGCCGAAGGGGCAGACGCCGCCCACCGGATGGCCGGTCACGGCCTCGACCTCGCCGAGATCGAGCATCCGCACCTTGCCGCCGAAGGCGGCCTTGGCCTTCCGGTTGTCGAGGCGCGCGTCGCCGCGCGTCACCACCAGGGCGACCTGCTCGCCGACGCGGATCGAGAGCGTCTTGGCGATCTGCGCCGGGACGACGCCGTGGCCCTCTGCCGCCTCGGCGACGGTCGCGGTGCTGGTTTCCAGGACGATGACCGCGATGTCGGGCGCCTTCTCGGCGAAGAAGGCGCGCACGGAAGTGAGGCTCATGGTTCGATCCGGAGCTCGAGATCTGCGCGGCGCGGCGCGCGCGCTGCCATAGGCGGCTCCGGGCGCGGCGGCCAGAGCGCCGACGCGGGTGGTAGCTGCGCGGAACGCGGCGCTCGCCCGACCGCGTCTCCTCACGCGGCGGGCCCCTCTCCGGGCGGAGAGGGGCCCGCCGCGCGGACTCGTTGCGCGTCTCGACCTACCGCGTCGTCGTCAGCAGCAGGTCCGGCAGCCACATCGCGATGCCCGGCACGAGGCACAGGATCAGGATCGCCACCGCCATCAGGATCACGAAGGGCAAGGTGCCCCAGATGATGTCCGAGAGCGGGATGTCGGGGGCGATGTTCTTGATGACGAAGATGTTCAGGCCCACCGGCGGGTGGATCAGGCCCATCTCCATGGTGATGGTCATCACGACGCCGAACCAGACGAGGTCGAAACCGGCGGCCTTGAGCGGTGGCAGGATGATCGGCGCCGTCATCAGGATGATCGAGACCGGCGGCAGGAAGAAGCCGAGCGCGATCACCAGCGCCAGGATGGTCACGAGCAGTACCCAGGGAGAGAGCTGCATCGCGACGATCGCGGCGGCGGCCGATTGCGAGATGTGCAGGTAGCTCATCACGTAGGCGTAGAGGAGCGACATGCCGATGATCAGCATCAGCATGGTCGATTCCCGCAGCGTCGCCGTCAGGATCGGCGTGACGTCGCGGAAGCGCCAGACGCCGTAGATCGCGGCGATCAGCGCCAGGGCCATCAGCCCGCCGAGGCCCGCGGTCTCGGACGGCGTGGCGTAGCCGCCGTAGAGCGCCACCATCACGCCGGTGAGCAGGACCACGAAGGGCAGGACCCGCGGCAGCGTCGAGAACCGCTGCGCCATGCTGTACTGCTCGTCGGCCAGGATCGGCGAGGCCGGCCCGCCGCGCTCCAGGGCCTCCTTGGCGGCGGCGTACTCGGAGCGGAACCGCACCATCGACCACGCGGCGAACAGGCCCACCAGCAGGAGACCCGGCCCGATGCCCGCGAGGAACAGGCGCCCGAGCGACTGCTCGGCCGCGACCGCGTACAGGATCATGGTGATCGAGGGCGGCAGCAGGATGCCGAGCGTGCCGCCCGCCGCGATGATCCCGGCCGCGAAGCCCGGCGAGTAGCCGCGCTTGCGCATCTCCGGGATGCCGGCCGAGCCGATCGCCGAGCAGGTGGCCGGGCTGGAGCCCGCCATGGCGGCGAACAGCGCGCAGGCGAAGACGTTGGCGATGCCCAGGCCGCCCGGGATGCGGTGCATCCAGGCATGCATGGCCGTGTAGAGATCCTGACCGGCCTTGGACCGGCCGATGGCAGCGCCCTTCAGGATGAAGAGCGGGATCGACAGCAGGGTGATCGAGGCCATCTCCTCGTAGACGTTCTGCGCCACCGTATCGAGGGAGGCGCCGGGCATGAACGCCACCATGAAGGCGAGCGCCACGAAGCCCAGCGCGAAGGCGATGGGGATGCCCGAGAGCATCGCCCCGAGGGTCGCGCCCGCGTACAGGAAGCCGATCGCGGCCGTGCTCATCGTTCAACCTTCGCGGAAACGGTCTGACCCAGCGGATCCGGTCCTCGGGGCGCGACCTCGGCCGCCCCGTGCATGTCGCGATTGACGTCGGCCCCGAGCCCGATCTTGGGCTGCGCCCATCCGGCGGCCCGCGGCCCGTAGGCGAGGGCCTCCGCGATCTGCAGGACGAACTGGAGGCACAGCAGGCTCATGCCGACGGACATGAGCGTGTAAGGGATCCACAGCGGCGGCCCCCAGGTCGATTGCGAGACCTGTCCGTCGACCCAGGCCTCGTGATCGAGGGACCAGCTCTTCCACGCGAAGAACAGGCAGAAGGCGAGGCTGACCAGGTCGGCCAGGAGGAGCCGCACCCGGTTCGCGGCCGGCGGGAGGAGACCGGTCAACGCCTCGATCGCCACGTGCCCCCGCTTGGCCTGGACGCCGGCCGCCGACAGGAAGGTGGCCCCGATGATCAGGAACACCGCCATCTCGTCCTGCCACTCCGTCGGCTCCTTCAGGAGGTAGCGGACGACGACGCTGTGGGTGAGCACGAGGCAGGCCGCCACGAGGCAGAGACCGCCCAGGGCCAGGATCACCCTGTTCAGGAGGCGCATGCCCCGGTCGAAGGCGCCGAGGAGGCCCGGCAGGCGCGGCTCTTCGGCACCGCGCGCCTCCGGAGCGGCCGTGGCCGCGTCGAAGCCGTGGCTCACGCGACCTGCTCCGCGAGCTTCAGCAGCTCCGCGCAGTTCGCGTTCTTGGCGGCGTAATCCTTCCAGGCGGTGTTGCGGGCGAGATCCCGCCACTGGCCGAGGGATTTCTCGTCGACCTGGACGACTTTGGCGCCGGCCTTGGCGAAGATCTCCTCGACCCGGGTGTCGTCCTCCTTCGCGCCGGACTGGCCGAAGGCTTCGAGCTCCGTGCCGACCGCCATGATCAGGTCCTGCTGCTCCTTCGGCAGGCCCGAGAACACGATCTTGGACATCATGATCGGCTCGAGCATGAACCAGTAGGAGCGCTCGCGCCCCGAGGTCAGCGCCTTGGACAGCTCCTCCAGGCGGAAGGAGATCAGGCTCGTGGAGGAGGTGATCACCGCGTCGCAGGCGCCGGTCTGCATCGCCGCGTAGGACTCGTTCGACGGGATCGAGAGGGTGGCCGCGCCGGCCTCCTTCATCATCATGTCCATCTCGCGCGAGCCGCCGCGGACCTTCATGCCCTTGGCGTCGGCCGGCGCCACGAGGGCGCGCTCCCGGCTCGCGACGCCGCCGGCCTGCCAGACCCAGGAGACCAGGATGATGCCCTTCGCGTCCAGGATCTCGGTGAGCTTGCGGCCGACCGGAGCCGCCTTCCACGCCACCGCCTGGGCGTAGGACGTCACCAGGGCGGGCATCAGGCCGATGTTGAGCTCCGGGATCTCGCCACCCGCGTACGGGCTCGGGTAGAGCGACATGTCGAGCGCGCCCTTGCGCATGGCGCCGAACTGGGCGTTCGTCTTCATCAGCGAGGAGCCCGGGTAGACCTGGACGTCCAGGGCACCCTTCGAGCGCTCGCCGACCATCTTGGCGAACTTCCGGCACATGCGGTCGCGGAAATCGCCCTCGTCGATCGTGCCGCCGGGAAACTGGTGGGACAGCTTCAGCGTCGTGGCCGCCTGGGCGCTGTTCAGGCCGAACCGCAGGATGGCCGGTGCCGCGAGCGTGGCCGCGATCAGCGAGCGACGAGTGGGCGTCATGAAGCTCTCCCGCACCGCAAACAACGCGGCGTACTTTTGTGCGCCGCAATAGTGCGGCGCTTCGTTGTATGCATGGAAAACCGGCTTGTATATTTTGTCAATGCTCCAGCATAATGTTCGCGTGCGTCGAACATCCGCCGGCCTCAACGGGCGGGGCGTCGCGCGGCCCGATCATCGGGGAGGAACCGGGAGCATGAGCCACGCGCAGCGGCTGAGGCAGCGTATCGAGGACGAGATCGTCTCGGGCGAGCTCGCCCTGGGGTCGCGGCTCGACGAGAACCAGCTCGCGGCCCGTTTCGGGGTCTCGCGCACGCCGATCCGCGAGGCGCTGCTGCAGCTCGCCGTCACCGGGCTCGTGCAGACGAAGCCCCGGCGCGGCGCGATCGTCAGCGCCCCCGAGCCGCACCTGCTGCTCGCCATGTTCGAGACGATGGCGGAGATCGAGGCGGCGTGCGGCCGCCTCGCGGCGCGCCGCCTCGTCGCCGAGGACGCCGCCGCGCTGCGCGCCGCGCTGGAGGGCTGCCGCGCCGCCCTGGCGACCGAGGACACCGAGGCCTACTACGCCGAGAACTACGTGTTCCACACGGTGGTGTACCGCGCGAGCCGGAACGCGTTCCTGGCGGAGCAGGCGCTGTCGCTCCATCGCCGTCTCGCCCCGTACCGGCGGCTGCAGCTGCGCGTGCGCCAGCGCCTGCCGCAATCGCTGGCCGAGCACGAGGCGATCGTCGCCGCGATCATCGCGGGCGACGAGGCCGGCGCCGCGGACGTCCTCCGCAGCCACGTGATCGTCCAGGGCGACCGCTTCACCGATCTCGTGGCGGGTTTGCGGGCGCCGAGCGCCGCCTGAGCGGAGCAGCCGCAGCCGCGAGGCCGGTGCGGGCGGCCCGTCCGATCCGAACCGGGTCCGAAGGCCACGCTTTCATCGCGTCCTAACCCTGCGCGCAGGTCGGACTGCGTAGGTGTTCCGCCTGACTCGACCGTAAGTTGCAGTACCGGCATTGTTCGCCCGAACCGGGGACAGATCATGCTGAAGGACGTCGTCAGGAGCGCGGGCCGCCGGGCGGGAGTGGATATCTTCCGGGCGAGCCGGGAGGCGTTCCGCTGGAGCCACACGGTCCACGACTACTACCCCGTCGTGCCGTCGTCGCGCTGGACGCCGGGCCGGGCGCCGCACGGCCAGCTCAAGGCGGTGCTCGGCCGGTCCCACGCCGCCTACGATCGCTTCCTCACCGAACTCGAGGCGCAGGCGGACCTGCTGCACAGCGTCCCGCACGACGCCCCAATGGCCGGCGCCGCGACACCCCACTGGAACAACACGTGGTTCACCGCCCTCGACGGCGCCGCGCTGATGACGATGCTGGCCTGGAAGCGCCCCGCGCGATTCTTCGAGATCGGCTCCGGCTGCTCCACCTGCTTCGCGCGGCACGCGATCGATACCCTGACGTTGCCGACGCGGATCACCTCCATCGATCCGATGCCGCGCCGCGAGATCGACGCCCTCTGCGACTGGACCGTGCGCAGCCCGCTCGAAGCCTGCGACCTGAAGATCTTCGAGGAACTGAAGGCCGGCGACATCCTGTTCTTCGACGGATCGCACCGCTCCTTCGCCAATTCGGACGTGACCGTGTTCTTCTTCGAGGTCATGCCGCGCCTCGCGCCGGGCGTGATCGTGCAGATCCACGACATCTTCATCCCGGACGACTACCCGTCCGCGTGGAACTGCCGGCTGTACAACGAGCAGTACCTGCTCGCGGCGATGCTGCTGTGCGGCGCGCCGCCGTTCCGGGTAACCGTGCCGGTGATGTACATCTGCCAGGACCCTGCCATGAGCGCCCGGGTCAGGACGGTGTTCGCCGCCCGCGGCGCCGGCCCCGACATCCCGTTCCTCTACGCGAACGATTCGCGCACGCCGGGCGCGTCGTTCTGGTTCGAGATGACCGGGATGCCCGGCTGATCGCGCGCCTCCTCGATGGCGCCGGCCGCCCGCCGCGATTGAGGCGTTCAGGCCGTCTCGGCGGCACCGTAATTGGCGGCGATCACCGACTTCTTCCCGCGGATGTGCTCGCGCATCAGCACGGCCAGGGCGGCACCGTCGCGGGCGCGCAGCAGCGCGATCATCCGCTCGTGCTCGGAGACCGCGCGGGCCCACTGCTCCGGGGTCTGGTGGGCGGAGTAGCGCGAGCGCTGGATCCGGCCCGACAGGCTCTCGTAGATGTTGGCGAGGATCGTGTTGCGGCTCGCCGCCATGATCCCCTCGTGGATCCGGCGGTTGTGGCTGAAGTAGCCGGCCTCGTCGCCGGCCTTCCAGGCCTCGACCATCGCGTCGTGATCGACCACCAGGGCGTCGATGTCGGCGTCGGTGATCGTCCGGCAGGCGAGGTCGCCGGCCGTCGCCTCGAGGCCGGCGATCACCTCCATCATCTCCTCGAGCTCGCCGTCCGAGATGCTGGCGACGCGGGCCCCGCGGTTCGGGAGCAGCTCGAGGAGACCTTCTGTCGCCAGGATCTTGATCGCCTCGCGGAGCGGGGTCCGCGAGATCCCGAAGCGCTCGGTCAGCTCGCCCTCGTTGATCCGCGCCTTCGGCTCCATCTCGCCGGACCGGATCAGCTCGCGCATGCGCTCGGCGACCTCGTCGTGGAGGTAGCGGCGGCTGATTCCGATCCCGGGCTCGATTTTGTTCATGGTCCCCCGACACACGTCAGGTCGGTGCGACCTGTGGTCTATGTGTAGGTGCCCGGCAATGGAGTGTCGAGGCGCGAGGGCCCGATCCAGCACGCGAGCCACATGTTCCGCCTGGAGACCCAGCCCGTCGTGGATCTGATGGCGGCAGCTCGTCCCGTCGGCGACCACGAGATCGTCGTGCCCGGCGGCGCGCAGGGCGGGGAACAGCGACAGCTCCGCCATCGCGAAGGACGTCTCGATCGATTCCGGCCGGTAGCCGAAGGCGCCCGCCATCCCGCAGCAACTCGATTCGATGACCCGCAGGTCGAGCCCCGGGACCGCCCGGAGCACCGTCTCGACCGAGCCCATCGCGCCGAAGGATTTCTGGTGGCAGTGCCCGTGCAGATGCGCGACGCGGCCGCCCTGGTCGGCGAACGGCAGCGCGATCCGGCCCGCCGTCAGGTCCGCCGCCAGCAACTCCTCGAACAGGAACGACCGCTCGGCCAGCAGCGCCGAGTCCGCGCCCGGCAGCAGCGCTGCGAACTCGTCCCGGAAGGTGAGCAGGCAGGACGGTTCCAGGCCGACCACGCGGGCGCCCGCGCGGAGGAACGGCAGCAGCGCGTCGAGGGTGCGGCGCGCCTCCTGGCGCGCCCGGTCGGTCTGGCCGGCGGAGAGCCAGGTCCGGCCGCAGCAGAGGGGACGCCGGCCGCGGGACGGGTAGATCCGGTGCAGCCGGTAGCCCGCGGCCCGCAGCACGCGCTCGGCCGCCTCGAGGTTCTCCCGCTCGAAGGCGCGGTTGAAGGTGTCGCCGAACAGGATCACGTCGCGGTAATCCCCGACGACGTCCTGCGCGTGGGCGGGCTCGCCCTGCTCGCTCCAGGGCCGGCGCCAGCGCGGCAGCGAGCGCTTGGCCGAGAGGCCGGCGAGTCGCTCCGACAGGGCGGCGAGGGCCGGGTATCGGTCCCGCAGATTGAGGAGCGGCGCCAGCTTCGCGGCGGCCCCGGCATAGAGCGGCATCGCCGCGATGAGGCGCTCCCGCAGGGGAAGCCCGTGGCGGGCGTGGTAGTGGTGCAGGAACTCGATCTTCATCTTGGCCATGTCGACGCCGGTCGGGCACTCGCGGCGGCAGGCCTTGCAGGACACGCAGAGATCGAGGGTGCGCTTCATCTCCGGGCTGGTGAAGGCGTCCTTTCCGAGCTGGCCCGAGATGGCGAGCCGCAGCGAATTGGCCCGGCCGCGGGTCAGGTGCTGCTCCTCCCCGGTGGCCCGGTAGGAGGGGCACATCGCGCCGCCGGCGAGCTTCCGGCAGGTGCCGTTGTTGTTGCACATCTCGACGGCGGAGCCGAAGCCGCCCCAGTCCGACCAGTCCAGAGCGGTCTTCATCGGGGCCGAGACCGCGTAGTCCGGCTTGAACCGGAACAGGCTGCGATCGTCGAATTTCGGCGCCCGCACGATCTTGCCGGGGTTGAGTCGGTTGTCCGGGTCGAACGCGTCCTTCACGGTCTCGAAGGCGCGGGTGAGGGTCGCGCCGAAGAGCGGCTCCACGAATTCCGAGCGCGAGATGCCGTCGCCGTGCTCGCCGGAATACGAACCCTTGTAGCGACGCACCAGCTCGGAGGTCTCCTCCGCGATCGCCCGCATCCGCCGGACATCGCCGGCGTCCTTCATGTCGAGGATCGGGCGGACATGCAGGCAACCGACCGAGGCGTGGGCGTACCACGTGCCGCGGGTGCCGTTCTTGGTGAAGACCTCCGTCACCGCGTCCGTGTAGTCGGCGAGGTGCTCCAGCGGGACGGCGCAGTCCTCGATGAAGGAGACCGGCTTGGCGTCCCCCTTCATCGACATCATGATGTTGAGGCAGGCCTCGCGGACCTCCCAGACCGATCTCTGGCGGGCGGGCTCGACCACCTCCACGACGGCGTCCGGAAAGCCGTGATCGGCCATGCAGGCGTCGAGTCGCTTTAGGTCGCGCCGGAGGGTCGCGAGGTCGTCTCCGGCGAACTCGGTCAGGAGCAGGCAGTTCGGCTTGCCTTTGGTGATGTCGGCGAGCGTCGTGCGGAACAGCGGGATGTCGGCGCCGAGCACGAGGACGTTGTTGTCGACGAGCTCGACCGCCACCGGGTCCAGGCCGACGATGTGCCGCGTCGTCTCCATGGCGGCCCGGAAGGACGGGAAGTGGCACACGCCCATCACCCGGTGCGTCGGCAGGCGCGAGAGCTTCAGCGTCACCGCGGTGGTCGCGGCCAGCGTGCCCTCGGAACCGACGAGCAGGTGCGCGAGGTTCGGCTGGGCCTCGATCAGCGCATCGAGGTTGTAGCCGCCGACACGGCGCTGAACCTTGGGGTAGCGCGCCTCGATCTCGGCGCGGTGATCCTCGGCGAGGCCGCGCATCCGCGCGGCCAGCGCCGCGGCCCGATCCGATCCGTTCACGCCCGGATGAGCGTTGCCGGTCAGGTCGAAGCCGAAGGCCTCACCGTCGTGGAGCAGCGCCTCGATCGCCAGAACGTTGTCGCTCATCTTGCCGTAGCGCAAGGAGCGGGCCCCGCAAGAATTGTTGCCCGCCATGCCGCCGATGGTGCAGCGGGTCGCCGTCGAGGGCTCGACCGGGAAGAACCAGCCGTCGGCCTTCACCCGGGTGTTCAGGCGCTCCAGCACCATGCCGGGCTCGACCGTGATCGTGCCGGCCTCCGCGTCGTAGGCCAGGACGCCGTTGAAGTACCGCGAGCAGTCGACCACGAGCCCCGACCCGATCGGCTGGCCGTTCTGCGAGGTGCCGCCGCCGCGCAGGATCACCGGCGCGCCGTGCTCGGCAGCGATGCGCAGGGTCGCGGCGATGTCGGCGGCGGAGCGTGGCAGCACCACACCGGCCGGCATGATCTGGTAGATCGACGCGTCGGTGCTGTAGCGCCCGCGGGTGAACGCGTCGAAGCGCGCCTCACCCTGGAGCTGCTCCGCCAGCCTGCGCGGCAATCCGGCATCCAGCCGCGCCGCGGCACGCGGCGTCGGGGCATGCGCCCTCGCTTCCGTCACGATCGATCCCTCCCGGGATGGGACGCGCCCACCCGCCGGGAAATGTATTCAAAATTCACTGCGGAGCAAACCGGCCGCGGCGTCGCGCCGGGAGGTCTGCCGGCGCCCTGCGCGGCGGCATGCCCCGAAGGACGCCGCGATCGTCGCCCGGCGCGCGGCGTTTTTCAATTCCGCGGCGACCCGGCACGTCCGGCGCCGCGTCCGCCGAACCGATCGCGATTCGGAAACGGCCTCAGTGGTTGTCCCGCGGGACCCCGGAGGCCTGCGCGACCTTCTGGAACTTCACCGCCCCCTTCATCACCATACCCTGGTCGAGCTGTTCGACCTGATCGCGGTAGATCTCCTGCCAGGGCGTCTGAGTCGCCGGGTAGGGATAGCCGCCGCGCGCCGCCAGATCCGCGCGCCGGCGGGCGAGTTCCTCCGCCGGCAGCAGGATGTCGGCGCTCCGTCGGTTGAGGTCGATGCGGATGCGGTCGCCGGTCTGCAGCAGCGCAAGCCCGCCCCCTGCGGCCGCCTCGGGTGAGGCGTTCAGGATGGCGGGCGTTCCGGAGGTGCCGGATTGCCGGCCGTCGCCGATGCAGGGCAGGGAGGTGACGCCGCGCCGGATCAGGGCGCCGGGCGGCTGCATGTTCACCACCTCGGCGGCCCCCGGATAGCCGATCGGACCGGCCCCGCGCATGATCAGGATGGTGGTCTCGTCGATGTCGAGCGCCGGGTCGTCGATCCGCGTGTGGTAATCCTCCGGACCGTCGAACACCATGACGCGGCCCTCGAAGGCCATCGGGTCGTTCGGATTGCGCAGGTAGCGGGCTGCGAATTCCTCGGAGATCACGCAGGTCTTCATGATCGCCGAGTCGAACAGCGTCCCCTTGAGGTTCAGGAAGCCCGCGCGCTCCATCAGCGGCGCATCGTAGGCGCGGATCACGTCGCGATTCCAGCTGTGCCGTCCGCGGTAATTCTCGCCGACGGTCCGGCCGTTGCAGGTCAGGGCGCCCTCGTGGACCTTCCCGGCCTCGATCAGCTCGGCGAAGACCGCCGGGAGGCCGCCCGCGCGGAAATACTCCTCGCCGAGCCAGCGGCCGGCAGGCTGCATGTCCACCAGGAGCGGGATCTCGAACCCGACCCGTTCCCAGTCGTCGCAGCTCAGCGGCACGCCGATATGCTTGGCGATGGCGTTGATGTGGATCGGCGCGTTGGTCGACCCGCCGATCGCGGCGTTGGCCACGATGGCGTTCTCGAAGGCCTCGCGGGTGAGGATGTCGGACGGCTTCAGGTCTTCCCAGACCATCTCGACGATCCGCTGCCCGGTGGCGTAGGCGGCCTGGCCGCGCTCGCGGTACGGCGCCGGGATCGCCGCCGAGCCGGGCAGGGCGAGCCCGAGCGCCTCGGCGAGGGCGTTCATCGTCGAGGCGGTGCCCATGGTGTTGCAATGGCCGGTCGAGGGTGCCGACGACCCGACGATGTCCATGAACTGCTGGAAGTCGATGTCGCCCGCCGCGTGCCGCTCGCGCGCCTTCCAGACGATCGTGCCCGAGCCGGTCAGCTCCTTGTGGAAGTAGCCGTTGAGCATCGGCCCGACATTCAGCGAGATCGCCGGGATGTTGACCGTCGCCGCCGCCATCAGGCACGCCGGCATGGTCTTGTCGCATCCGGTCAGCAGCACGACCCCGTCGAGCGGGTAGCCGTACAGAACCTCCACCAGGGACAGGTAGGCGAGGTTGCGGTCGAGCGACGCGGTCGGCCGCTTCCCCGTCTCCTGGATCGGGTGACAGGGAAACTCGAAGGCGACGCCGCCGGCCGCCGTGATCCCCTCCCGCACCCGCTTGGCGAGCTCGATGTGGTGGCGGTTACAGGGTGAGAGGTCGGAACCCGTCTGGGCGATGCCGATCAGGGGCTTGCCCGACCGAAGCTCCTCCGGCGTCAGGCCGTAATTGAGGTAGCGCTCCAGGTAGAGGGCGGTCATGCCCGGGTTGTGGGGGTTGTCGAACCAGGCCTTCGAGCGCAGGTCGGCGGGCGTGATCCGGCGTTTGTCGCTCATGGTCGCTTCCTCGCATCCTGGGGCCGGCGCTGGCGATCCGGCTTCTGTGTTCCGCTGCCGCCGCGGGCGTCGCGACATCGGTCGCGGCGCCGCGGGCTCGATCTTGCAATACTCCGGCGGGTAATCAGCCGCAGCACCGTCGACGCTGGATTGATTTCAGGACAGCATCCGCGTGTCACCGTCGATGGAGATGGCCTGCCCCGAGATCGTCCGGCCGCGCGGCGAGCAGAGCAGCAGGATCTGGTCGGCGAGCTGCCGCGCCGTGACGTATTCCTTCACCGACACGAACGAGAACGCCCGCGCCTCCATGTCGGCGAAGCTCGTGCCCTGCTGCTGGGCCTTCGATTCGAGCACCCGGCGCTGGCGATCCCCGGCGACGAGACCCGGCAGGATCGCGTTCACCCGGATCCCCGCGCCGCCGAGCTCGATCGCCAGGGACTTGGTGAAGCCGATCACTCCCCATTTGGCGGCCGCGTACGGACTGCGCAGGGCGAATCCGAACTTGCCTGCGGCCGAGGAGAGGTTGACGATCGAGGCGTTGGCACTCTGGCGGAGGTGCGGCACCGCCAGCCGCGCGCAGTTGAATTGGCTGGTCAGGCAGACCGTGAGGCAGCGGTCCCAGTCCTCGGGGGCGATCTCCTCGACCCGGCCGGTCGGGCCGGCGATCCCGGCATTGTTGACCAGCACGTCGAGGCCCCCGAGGAACTCGACCGCCTGGTCCATCATCGCGGCGACGGCGTCGCGGTCGGCGACGTCGGTGCGGCTGCGCCCGACGGTGTCGGGCAGTGCGGCCAGGGCCTCAGCGTCGATATCGCAGGCGAAGACGCGCGCGCCTTCCTCCACGAACGCGTCGACGATCCCGCGGCCGATCCCGGCAGCGCCCGCCGTCACCACGACGCGCAGGCCGGCAATTCCCAGATCCATGGTCAGTCCTCTCCCTGAACGTCCCGCAGGCCGCCGCGGGTCAAGATGAACTCCGCGGCCTCCCGGATGTCGGCCGCGATCGCGGCCGCGGCCGCCGCGCCGTCCCGAGCCTCGATGGCCGCCACGGCCTCGGCGTGCCGCCGGAGCGCGAAGCCCTGGAGCAGGCGTTCCGGATGGGCGCGCAAATCCAGGTTGATCACCGGACCCGCCTTCAACCAGAGGCGGGCGATGATCTCCTGCAGGGGTCCGAGCCCGCAGGCGCCGTAGATCGCGAAATGCAGGTCGCGGTTGAGCTGAACGGCCCGCGCCCTGTCGGGCTCCGGCGCCTCGGCCTCGGCCCGGAAGGCCGCCTCGGCGCGCCGGATCGCCGCGAGCTCGGCCGCCGTCCGACGCTCGGCGGCCCGCGCCACAGCGATGCCCTCGACCGCGATGCGTGTCTCGACGAGGGCGCGGAAAGCCGGGGCCCCCATGACCGGTACCCGGATCACCCGATTCGGCGCCACTTCCAACACGCCGTCCGCGGCGAGCCGGCTCACCGCCTCGCGCACCGGCATGACCGAGACGCCGAGGGCCGCCGCGCTCTGGCGCAGGGACAGCCGGTCGCCCGGCGCCAGCCGCCCCGAGGCGAGGAGGTCCGACAGGGCCTCGTAGACGGTATCGGACAGGGTCCGCCGCGCGAGCTGGGGCAGTTCGGCGAGGGCCAGGGTGGAATTCATGTGCCGACACTAGACGGATCCGGCACTATCGCGCTAGTGATCTGTGATCACAGTTCGGGTGAGGGCCGTCAGAGCCCGCCGCAACAACCCGGCTGGAGGACACGCACGGGAGCGGAACGATGACGGACCGGTACGGGGATTCCCTTTCTCGCCGCAGCCTTCTGCGCGCCGGCGGCGCGGCGCTCCTCGCGCCGGCCTTCGCGAGCCCGGCGCTCTCTCAGGGACAGTCGGAGGTGATCCGGATCGGCCATCTGACGCCGCGCACGGGCTTCCTCGGCCCGCTCGGGGAGTTCGCCGTGCAGGCGGCCCAGCTCGCGGTGGAGGAGATCAACGCCGCCGGCGGCATCGCGGGCCGGAAGGTCGAGCTGCTCTCGGAGGACAGCGTCAATCCGCAGACCGCCTCGGCCAAGGCCGAGCGCATGGTCCAGCGCGACCGCGTGGCCTGCCTCGTCGGCGAGATCAACTCGGCCTCCGCGCTGGCGATCAGCCAGGTCGCCCAGCGGGAGAAGATCCTGTTCATCAACACCGGCGCCAACTCGGACGCGCTGCGCGGCTCCGACTGCAAGCGCTTCATGTTCCACGTCGAGTCGCAGAACACCATGATGGTGCGCGCCTGCGGGCGGGCGCTGCTCGACCGGGGCCTGATCAAGGGCCGCAAGGTCTACGCGCTCACGGCCGACTACGCCTTCGGCCACGATCTCCTGAAGCAGGCGAAGAAGTACTTCGCGGCCAACGACGCCACCCTCGTGGGCGAGGACCTGATCCCCACCGAGCTGACCGACTTCTCGCCGTTCCTGCTGAAGCTCCGTCAGGCCAAGCCGGACCTCGTGATCTGCAACCTCGCGGGCGCGCAGATCACCAACTTCCTCAAGCAGTACAGCGAGTTCGGCCTGCCGTTCCCGGTCGCCGGATTCGGCTTCGACACGGCGCTCGCCTGGGGCGCCGGGCCGGGCAACTTCCTCGGTACGTGGCCGGTGATCTGGCATCACCAGATCGACTCGCCCTCGGCCAAGAAGTTCGTCGCCGCCTTCAAGGCCAAGTACAAGAAGCCGCCGGAGAACCAGGGCTGGGGCGACTACACCGCGATGAAGATCGTCGCGCAATCCATGAACGAGCTGAAATCGACCGAGTCGATCAAGGTCGTGGAGCACCTCGAATCGGGCGCCAAGTTCGACATCGCGAAGGTCCGCGAGGGCTATTTCCGCCCCTGGGACCACGAGCTGATGCAGGAGATGTTCGCGATCACCGCCCTGCCGGCGGATCAGGTCAAGAACCCTTTCGACATCTTCACCTCGACCGGCCCGCTGCCCGGCCCCGGCGAGAGCCTGGAAGTGCTCGCCACCACCCGCGACGAGAACGCCTGCACCTTCCCGGCGTGAGGCGGCCATGCAGCTCGTCTTCATCCTGGAGCAGGTGCTCAACGGCCTGCTGATCGGCGTGCAGTACCTGCTGATCGCGCTGGGCCTGTCGCTGATCTTCAGCCTGGGCGGGATCGTGAACCTCGCCCACGGCGCCTTCTACGCGATCGGCGCCTACATGACCGTGCTGCTGACGCCGACCATCGGCTTCGGCGGCGCCCTCGTCGCCTCGCCGCTGGCGGTGGCGGTGCTCGGCCTGCTGATCGAGCGGTTCCTGCTGCGGCGCTTCTACCGCGGCGACCCGACGCTCGGCCTCCTCCTCACCTTCGGGCTCGCCATGGTGGCCGAGCAGGCGCTGCGCATGGCCTTCGGGGCGGCGCCGGTGCCGTTCGGGATCCCGCCGTGGCTGCGCGGGCAGGTCTTCATCGGCGACCTGATCTACTCGCGCTACCGGCTCTCGATCCTCGTGGTGGCCCTCGCCTGCGTCGCCGGCCTGTGGCTGCTGCTCACGCGGACCAGCTTCGGGCGCGTGGTCCGGGCCGGCGTGCAGAACCCCGACATGGTCGCGGCGCTGGGCATCTCGCTCCGGCCCTACATGACGGCGGTGGTGACGATCGCGGTGGGGCTCGCGGCGCTCGCCGGGACCATGATGGCGCCGGTCACGGGCGTGCAGCCCGCCATGGGCGCCGAGATCCTGACCTTCGCCTTCGTGGTGGTGGTGATCGGCGGTCTCGGCTCGTTCTGGGGCGTGGTGCTCGCCGCGCTGATCGTCGGCGTGGTCCGGGGCCTCACCGCCTACGCCTACCCGCCGGCCACCGAGGCCGCCGTCTACGCCCTCATGGTGCTCGTCCTGCTGCTGCGCCCGCGCGGCCTGTTCGGCGAGCACATCGCCCGGTTCGAGTGAGCGGAGAGCGTCCCATGTCCGGAACCGCCGAGCCGCTGCCGCTCGCCCTGCCGCAGCGCGGCCTGATCCTGCGCGAGAGCCGCCAGCTCTGGGCCGCGCTCGCCGCGCTGATCGTCCTGCCCTTCGCCCTCGACGCGATCGGCCTGACGCTGATCACCGCCACCGACGTGGTGATCTTCGCCCTGGCGGTGCTGGGACTCAACATCCTGGTCGGCTGGACCGGGCTCACCTCGTTCGGCCACGGGGCGTGGTTCGGGATCGGCGCCTACGCGGTGGCGATCCTGCAGACACGGCTCTTTCCCGGCGACATGGCGCTGCCGCTCCTCGGCGCCCTGGCGATCACCGGATGCGCGGCCCTGGCCGCCGGCGGCCTGATCCTGCGGCGGCGCGGCGTCTACTTCTCGCTCCTGACGCTCGCCTTCACGGCGATGCTCTACGCCATCGCGTTCCGGTGGACCGACCTCACCGGCGGCGAGAACGGCATCGGCAACCTGCACCGCTGGGCGGCGCTGCAGGAGCCCGGCGCCTACTACGCCGCGGTGTCCGGCATCGCCTTCGCGGTGCTGGTCGCCCTGTGGCGCTTCCGGCGCTCGCCGATGGGCACCGTGCTGGTGGCGATCCGCGAGAACGAGCAGCGCGCGGGCTTCCTCGGCTACGCCACCAACCGCTACAAGCTCGCCGCCTTCGTGATCTCGGCGACGATCACCGGGCTGGCGGGCGCGCTCGCCGCCTACAGCCACCGCTTCACCTCGGCCGACCCGATCTCCATCGCCTTCTCGGGCGAGCTGCTCGCCATGGTGGTGATCGGCGGGATGCGCTCGTTCCTCGGACCGGCGCTGGGCGCGCTGTTCTACATCCTGTTCCGCGAGTTCCTGTCGATCTACACCGCCGACTGGCTTATGTACTTCGGCCTGCTGTTCGTCGCCTTCATCGTGTTCTCGCCGGACGGCCTGGTCGGCATCGCGGCGCGCCTCATGAAGCCGTTCCGGCGCGTCCCGTCCGAGGGTGCGGCCATGTCGGCCCGTCGCGCCGGAGCCTCCGGTCGCGTCCCCGCCCGCTTCATCGCGGAGGGGCGCGGCAACGGCCCGGTTCTGGTCGCCGACGAGATCCGGAAGAGTTTCGGGCCCGTGAAGGCGGTGCGCGGCGTGTCCTTCGCGGTGGAAGACCGGACGCTCCACGCCCTGATCGGACCGAACGGCGCCGGCAAGACGACCGCCTTCAACCTGCTCTCGGGGATGTTCCGGCCGAGCGGCGGCAGCATCCGCCTCGACGGAAGCGAGATCGCCGGCCTGGAGCCGCACGCCATCACCCGGGCCGGGATCGGCCGCTCGTTCCAGATCACCAACCTGTTCCCGGGCCTCTCCGTGGAGGAGAACGTCCGCCTCGCGGTGCAGGCCCGGCACGCCGCGCATTTCAGCCCCTGGCGAGACGCGCTGGCCGTCCGCGAGATCGCCGACGACACCGCCGAGCTGCTGCGCTGGACCGGCCTGTCCGGCATCGAGCGGGCCGAGGCCGGCAGCCTGTCCTACGGCGGGCAGCGGCTCCTCGACATGGGTCTGGCGCTGGCCACGCGGCCGCGCGTCCTGCTCCTCGACGAGCCGCTCGCGGGCCTCGCGGCCGCCGAGCGCGAGCGCGTCGGCGATCTCATCAAGGCGCTGTCGGCCGACATTCCGGTGCTGCTCGTCGAGCACGACATCGACCGCGTCTTCCGCCTCGCCGACCGGGTGACCGTGATGGCCGACGGCGCCGTACTGGTCGACGGCTCGGTCGCGGACGCCCGGGACGACGACCGGGTGCAGGCGGTCTATCTCGGCTCGGGCACGGCGGCGATCGCCGCGAAGCCGCGCGCCAGCGCCGCGGAGGCCGAGACGCTGCTCGCCATGGAGGGCGTCGACACCTTCTACGGCAAGTCGCACATCCTCAACGGAGTGAATCTCGCGGTCCGCCGGGGCGAGGTCGTGGCGCTCCTCGGACGCAACGGCGCCGGCAAGTCGACCCTGCTCAAGACGCTGATCGGCACCGCGCCGCCGGCCGCCGGCCGGATCGTGCTCGGCGGCAAGGACATCGCCGGTCTGTCGCCCGACCGGATCGCCCGGCTCGGGATCGGCTACGTGCCGCAGGGGCGGGCCCTGTTCGCCGGCATGACCGTCGCGGAGAATCTGGGCCTCGGCCGCCTGCGGCGGCTCACCGGCGCCGGCATCCACTGGGACGAGGAGAAGGTCCTCGAGTTCTTCCCGCGCCTGAAGGAGCGGTGGACCGTCGACGCGGCCCGCCTGTCCGGCGGCGAGCAGCAGATGGTCGCGGTGGCGCGGGCCCTCTCGGGCGACACGCGGCTCCTCTTGCTCGACGAGCCCTTCGAGGGCCTGTCGCCGGCCGTGACGGAGGAACTGTTCGAGGCCTTCGACCGGCTGCGCCGCGAGATCGCGATCATATTGGTGGACCACCACCTCGACCTCGCGCTGGCGCTGTCGGACCGGACGGTGGCCCTGGAGCGCGGCAGCGTGCAGTGGACGGGCGCGTCGCGTCTCCTGCGCGAGGATCAAGAGCTGAGGCGGAAGGTGCTGTGGCTATGATCGAGAGCGTCGCGATCGTCGGCGCCGGCCTGATCGGCCGGGCCTGGGCGATGATCTTCGCCCGCGCCGGCTGGGACGTGCGCCTGTTCGATCCCGCGGCGGGCGTCGCCGAGGCCGCGATCCCGCTCTGCGCCGAGGGGCTGCGGACGCTCGCGGCGCATGATCTCTGCGCCGACCCTGCGGCCGCCGCGGGGCGCATCGGCGCGGCCGGCACCCTCGCGGCCGCCCTCGACGGCGTCGCCTTCGTGCAGGAGAACGGGCCGGAGCGGCTGGAGGTGAAGCGGAGCCTCTTCGCGGACCTCGACGCCGCGGCGCCGCGGGATGCCGTCATCGCCTCGTCCTCCTCGGCGATCCGCTGCTCCCTGTTCACCGAGGATCTGCCGGGTCGGGCGCGCTGCCTGATCGGCCATCCGGTCAACCCGCCGCACCTGATCCCGCTGGTGGAGATCTCCGGCGCTCCGTGGACGGCCCCCGACGCGCTGGACCGGGCCCGGCAGGTCTACGAGCAGATCGGGCAGGTGCCGATCACCGTGCTGAAGGAGATCGAGGGCTTCATCCTCAACCGGCTCCAGGGCGCCCTGCTGGCGGAGGCGTTCCGCCTCGCCTCGGAGGGCTACGTCACCCCGCAGGATCTCGACAAGACCGTCGCGGACGGCCTCGGCCTGCGCTGGAGCTTCATGGGTCCGTTCGAGACGATCGAGCTCAACGCGCCGGGCGGCATCGCCGATTACTGCGCGCGCTACACGGGCTTCTACAAGAGCCTCGCCGCCGACCCGGCGCCGCCCTCGGTCTACGAGGCACCGGCCACCGAGGCCATCCTGGCCAACTGGCGGTCGCCGACCGATCTGCCCGCACGCATGAACCGCCGCGATTCGCGGCTGGCGGCGCTCCGCGCCCACAAGGCTTCACGGAAGGACTGAGCATGGCCTCACAGCGGAAAGTCATCATCACCTGCGCGGTGACGGGCGCGATCCACACGCCGAGCATGTCGCCGCACCTGCCGGTGACGCCCGAGGAGATCGCCGACGCCGCCATCGGCGCCGCCGAGGCGGGCGCGGCCATCGTGCACCTGCACGCCCGCAACCCGGAGAACGGCCAGCCCGATCAGACACCGGAGGCCTTCGCCAAGTTCCTGCCCGTGATCAAGCAGCGCTCGAACTGCGTGGTGAACATCACCACGGGCGGCGCGCCGACCATGTCGATCGAGGAGCGGGTGCGCCCGGCCGCGACCTTCCAGCCGGAGGTCGCTTCGCTGAACCTCGGCTCGATGAATTTCGGCCTGTTCGGCATGCTCGACCGGTTCAAGGACCTGAAGCACCAGTGGGAGCGGGACTATCTCGGCAACAAGGACATCATCTTCCGCAACACCTTCGGCCAGATCGAGCACATCCTGACGACCTGCGGCCCCAACGGGACGAAGTTCGAGTTCGAGTGTTACGACACGGCGCATCTCTACAATCTGAAATACTTCTTCGACCGCGGTCTCGTGCAGGCGCCGCTGTTCATCCAGACGGTGTTCGGCCTCCAGGGCGGCATCGGCGCGCATCCGGACGACGTCATGCACATGAAGCGCACCGCCGACCGTCTCTTCGGTGACCAGTACCGCTGGTCGGTGCTCGGGGCGGGCCGCAACCAGATGAACATCGCCGCCATGGCGGCCGCGATGGGCGGCAACGTCCGCGTCGGACTGGAGGACAGCCTCTGGGACGGTCCGGGCAAGCTCGCCGAGACCAACGCCGCGCAGGTCCGGCGCGTGCGCGCGATCATCGAGGGGCTGGGCCTCGCGGTCGCCTCGCCCGACGAGGCGCGGGAGATCCTGGCGCTGAAGGGCGGCGACAAGGTCGCGTTCTGACCGATCAGTCGATGGATGATGCGTCCTGGAAGGTGGGACGCATCGTCCAGGACCAGCTGACGTTCAGGCTCTTCCGTCCTTGCGAGCGCAGCGAAGCAATCCAGTGTAGCGCGCCATCTGAGGCCTGGGCGCTTCTAGATTGCTTCGCTGCCTCGCAAAGACGTCGAGAAGCCTCAGGGAGACCCGAACACGCGGTCCAGATCCGCCTGCGCGACGCCGTCGATCTCCAGGATCTTCAGCCGGCTCTGATCGCCGGTGACGATGCGGACCGAGCCGCGACTGACCTTCAGCGCCTTGGCGATCAGCGCGACCAGCGCCCCGTTGGCCGCGCCCTCGACCGGCGGTGCGGCGACGCGGGCCTTCAGGTAGGGCTGCCCCTTCTCGTCGCGGGCCCAGCCCTCCGCGGCGTCGCGCCCCCCGCGCGGCGTGAGGCGCACCGCCAGGCGGATCGCCACGGCGGAGCCCTCAGAAGATCTTGCCCGGATTCAGCAGGTTGTCCGGATCGAGCGCCCGCTTCACGAGCCGCATGACGGCGATCTCCTCGGGCGAGCGCGACAGCTTCAGCTTGGCCCGCTTCTCGAGCCCGATCCCGTGCTCCGCCGAGACGGAGCCGTTCAGCTCCGCCAGCGGCTCGTAGATCGCCGCGTCGATCGCCGCGTTGCCGGCGGCGTCGAGGCGGGTGGTGTTCCAGTGCAGGTTGTTGTCGCCGATATGGCCGTAGACGACCGCCCGGCAGCCCGGGATCGCCGCGAGCCGGTCGAGCGCGCCGCGGACGTAGCCGTCCATCCGCGCGAGCGGCACGCTCACGTCGAAGGCCCGGTCGATCCCGTCGGCGTTCAGGTGCTCGACGCGGTCGCGGATCCGCCACATGCCGCGGCGCTGCTCCTCCGAGGCGGCGACCACGGCGTCGAGGATCGTGCCGTCGCCCATCAGACCTTCCAGCAGGCCCAGGAACCGGTCCGATTCCTCGGGGACGCACTCGACCTCGATGATCGCGTAGAACGGGTAGTCCGGACCGAGCGGCGGGGTCGCGCGCCCGGGCGCGGTCATCAGCCGGTAGAAGTCGGGCCACAGGCCCTCGAACGAGGAGACACGCCCCTGGAAGGCGCTCTGCGCCGCCCGCAGCACCCGCGCGCCGTCGTCGACTCCGGGGCACGCGATCAGCGCCGTCGCGTAGCCGGCGGGCTCCGGCCGCAGGCGGATGACCGCCCGCGTGACGATGCCCAGCGTGCCCTCGGTGCCGAGGAAGAGCTGCTTGAGGTCGAGCCCGGTGTTGTTCTTGATGAGCGGCCGCATCGACGACACCACCGTGCCGTCGGCGAGCACCGCCTCCAGGCCGAGCACCATCTCGCGCATCATGCCGTAGCGCAGCACCCGCAGGCCGCCGGCGTTGGTGGAGATCGCGCCGCCGACCGTGGCCGAGCCGCGGGCCCCGAGATCGAGGGGGAAGAACAGGCCCGCCGCGGACGCGGCGTCCTGCACGCTCTCGAGGGTGGCGCCGGTGCCGACCACCACCGTCATGCCGAGCGGATCCACCGGCTCGATGCCGGTCATGCGCTCGGTCGACAGGGTGATCTCGTCGGGCTGGCAGAGCGTGCCGTCGACGAGGCCGGTGGCGCCGCCGCGCGGGACCACGGCGACGCCGGCCGCGCGGCAGGTGGCCATGACGGCGCTGGTCTCCTCCGTGCTGCGCGGGCGCACCAGCGCCAGGGCGGCGCACGGCTCGGTCGGGCGCGTCCAGTTGGCCGAGCGCCCGCGCAGCTCCGCGTCGGTGACGAGACCGGACGGTCCGACGATCGCGGCGAGGCGGTCGAGGAAGGCGGTGTCGGTCATCGGCATGCTCTCAGGGCTCGGTCCGGTCGCCGCTCTGTCACAGAATCCCGCGCGCGGCGAGATTCCGCATCAGCGCGCGGGCGCCGAAGGTCCAGGGTTCGCAGGCGTCGCACGGGCGCATGCGGTTGACGAGGCTGCCGAGCTCCGGGCTCGCCACCACGACGCGGTCGCCGTCGGCGTGGGTGAAGCCGAGCCCCGGGCCGTGCCGATCCTGGATCGGCGCGAACATGGTGCCGAGGAGGAGGAGGGCGCCGTCGGGATAATTGTGCGTCCGCCCCATCAGCGCCTCCGCCAGTTCCTCCGGATCGCGGCTGATCTCGGAGAGCGGCGAGGTGCCCTCCAGCCGGAAGCCGTCCGTGCCGGTGACCTCGAGGGTCACGGTGGTGCGGCGGACGTGGTCGAGACCGAAGGTCCCGTCGAACAGGCGCAGGAACGGCCCCAGGGCGCAGGAGGCGTTGTTGTCCTTGGCCTTCCCGAGGAGCAGCGCCGACCGCCCCTCGAAGTCGCGCAGGTTCACGTCGTTGGCCAGCGTCGCGCCGACGATCCGCTGGTCGGAGGCGACCGCCAGCGCCACCTCGGGCTCGGGGTTGTTCCAGTGCGAGTCCGGGTGCAGGCCCGCGTCCGCGCCGCAGCCGACGGCCGAGAGCGGCTGCGCCTTGGTGAAGATCTCGGCGTCCGGGCCGATGCCGACTTCCAGGTACTGGCTCCAGGCGCCCTGCGCGACCAGCACCTCCTTGAGGGCCATGGCCTCGGGCGAGCCGGGCTTGAGTCGGCGCAGGTCGCGGCCGACCAGGCGCTCGACCTCGGCGCGGATCGCCGCCGCGGCAGCGAGATCGCCGCGGGCGCGCTCCTCGATCACTCGCTCCAGCATCGAGGTGGCGAAGGTCACGCCCGCCGCCTTCAGGGCCTGCAGGTCGACCGGCGCCAAGAGCCACGGCCGGCTGGTGTCGCGCGCGTCGGGCGGCGTGTTGGCCAGGGTCGCGTCGAGGCTGCCGAGGTCCTCGCCCTCGGCGCCGCGCAGGGCGGCGGCGGGATCCGGGGCCTCGCACAGGTCGCTGACCGTCGGGAAGGCGGCGGTGACGTCGAGGATTCGGGCCGCGCCGTCCGCGTCGGCGCGGATCGCCACGACGCTCGGACCGGCCACGTCCGGCCGCCACACCCGGCCCACGAGGGCGCCCCGGCATCCGTCGGCGGGCAGGATCTCCCGCGCGGTCAGGCCCGATAACGACATGTGCTCACGTCCCCTGGATGTCCGCCCGCGCGACGGCCGCGTGACGGGCCCGGTGCCGGCTCCGCGGCCGGCGCGCGATCCCATAGCATTCCGGGTGGCCCGTCATCCCGCCGTATGTTTCACCGGGCCCCGCTCGTCACGGGCGCCGGGCGGGTCCGCCTGACAGATCCAAGATTATCTGTAGCTTTGCCCGGGCGCCCGCTTGCTTTCCCCCGGCCGCTCCTTTGTACTGCCGACTTAGAGCCGCCGATAGAGTGGCCTTGACCGGGAGGAAGCATGGCCTCGGTGGGAATCCGCGAGGTTCGCAAGGCTTTCGGATCGACGAATGTCCTGCACGGCGTGTCCGTGGATATCCGGGACGGTGAATTCGTGATCCTGGTCGGCCCGTCCGGATGCGGGAAATCAACGCTCCTGCGGATGATCGCCGGGCTCGAGAATATCTCCGGCGGCGAGATCCGCATCGGCGAGCGCGTGGTGAACGATGTGCCGCCCAAGGAGCGGGACATCGCCATGGTGTTCCAGAACTACGCCCTCTACCCGCATCTCACGGTTCGCGAGAACATGGCGTTCTCGATGCGGATCCGGAAGGCGCCCGCCTCCGAGATCGACCTCCGGGTCAACAAGGCCGCGCAGATTCTCGGGCTCACCCACCTGCTGGACCGCTACCCGCGCCAGCTCTCCGGCGGCCAGCGCCAGCGCGTCGCCATGGGCCGGGCGATCGTGCGCGACCCGCAGGTTTTCCTGTTCGACGAGCCGCTCTCCAACCTCGACGCCAAGCTGCGCGTGGCGATGCGCACCGAGATCAAGGAGCTGCACCAGCGCCTGAAGACCACGACCATCTACGTCACCCACGACCAGATCGAGGCCATGACCATGGCCGACCGGATCGTCGTGATGCACGACGGGGTCGTGGAGCAGATCGGGCCGCCCCTCGAACTCTACGACCGGCCCGACAACCTGTTCGTCGCGGGTTTCATCGGCTCGCCGGCCATGAACTTCGTGCCCGGCCGGGTCCGGGCGAACGGGCGCCTCACCTTCAGCACCGAGACCGGCCTGTCGATCCCGCTCGCCGACGCGCCTGCCGGCGTCGACGGGCGGCCGCTCATCCTCGGCGTCCGCCCCGAGCATTTCGACCTCGCGCCCGACGGGATCGCCGCGGAGGTCGTCGTCGTGGAGCCGACCGGCTCCGAGACCATGCTGGCGGTGCGGGCCGGAGGCCAGGATCTCACCTGCGTGCTGCGGGAGCGCGTGCGCGAGCGGCCGGGCGAGACCGTCTCCCTGCGGCCGAACCGCGTGCACTTCTTCGACGCCGAGACCGGCCGTCGCCTGCCGAGCTGACCCGCGTCGGATCCGGCGCGGGATCGGGGCGCGCGGCGCCCTCAGAAACAGGATCACCGAGGGAGAAGAAACGATGTCCGTTCTCGATCGCCGGTCCCTCCTCGCGGGCGCCGCCGCGGCCGGCCTCGCCGCCGGCGGCGACCTCCTCGGCTTCGCCAGGGCCTGGGCGCAGACCGCGGAATGGAAGCCCGAGCCGGGAGCGAGCCTGTCGCTCCTGCGCTGGAAGCGCTTCGTTCCGGCCGAGGACGAGGCCTTCATGAAGCTGGTCGACGCCTTCACCAAGGCGACGGGCGTCAAGGTCACGGTGAGCAACGAGTCCTTCGACGACATCCAGCCCAAGGCGTCGGTCGCCGCCAATACCGGGCAGGGGCCCGACATGGTCTGGGGCCTGTTCTCGTTCCCGGCGCTCTTCCCCGACAAGTGCCTGCCGCTCGAGGACGTGGCCGAGTCCCTGGCCAAGAAGTACGGCCCCTGGTTCCCGTCCGCGGAGGCCTACGGCAAGGTCAAGGGCAAGTGGATCGCGATCCCCGTGGCGTTCAACGGCGGCTACCCGAACTACCGCATCTCGGCGATGAAGAAGGCCGGGTTCGACAAGTTCCCCACCGACACCGCGGGCTTCCTCGAGCTCTGTCGCGGCCTGAAGAAGAACAACACGCCGGCCGGCTTCGCCCTCGGCCACGCCACCGGCGACGGCAACACGTGGTGCCACTGGGCGCTCTGGTCCCACGGCGGCAATCTCGTCGACGCCAACGAGAAGATCGTCATCAACTCGCCCGAGACCGCCAAGGCGCTCGAGTACGTCAAGTCCCTGTACGAGACCTTCGTGCCCGGCACGGTGTCGTGGAACGACTCGTCGAACAACAAGGCCTTCCTGGCCGGCGACCTCTACCTGACCAACAACGGCATCTCGATCTACGCGGCGGCCAAGAAGGACAACCCGAAGCTCGCCGAGGACATGGACCACGCGGTCTGGCCGATCGGACCCGTCGGCAAGCCCACCGAGTTCCAGCTCGCCTTCCCGATCCTGGCCTTCAAGTACTCGAAGGCGCCGAACGCCTGTAAGGCCTTCATCGCCTTCATGATGGAGGCGGCGAACTACAATCCCTGGCTGGAGGCGGCGCAGGGCTACCTCTGCGAGCCCCTGTCGAACTACCCGAAGAACCCGATCTGGACGAGCGACCCGAAGAACGCGGTCTTCGCCGAGGCGGGCCGGCGCTCCCTGGCGGCGGGCGGCCTCGCGCCGGTGAGCGAGCGCATCGCCGCGGTGCTCGCCGACTTCGTCATCGTCGACATGTTCGCCAGCCACTGCACCGGCCGCGAGGACGTGAAGGGCGCCATCAAGAACGCCGAGCGCGCCGCCACCCGCATCTTCCGGAACACCTGACCCCACCCGCCGGAGGCGAGACCATGGCGCACACGGCCCTGACGCAGCCCGCCCCGGCCGCAATCCCGACCCGATCGGCCTGGCAGCGCGTGCGCGCGAGCCGGGGCTGGGCGGGGTTCTGGTTCATGCTGCCGACGGCGCTGATCCTCGGCCTGTTCCTGGCCTACCCGCTCCTGAAGGGCATCTGGCTGTCCTTCACCAACGCGCGGATCGGCCGCGAGGGCGTCTTCGTCGGTCTCGAGAACTACGAGTGGCTCTGGGACGACGACGTCTTCTGGCTCTCGGTGTTCAACACCTGCCTCTACACGGCGGTGGCGTCCGTGGTGAAGTTCGGGGTCGGTCTCTACCTCGCGCTGCTGCTCAACAAGAACATGCCGTTCAAGTCGATCATCCGGTCGATCGTGCTGATCCCGTTCGTGGTGCCCACCGTGCTGTCGGCCATCGCGTTCTGGTGGATCTTCGACAGCCAGTTCTCGATCATCTCCTGGTCGCTGCGCCATCTCGGGGTGATCGACGGCAACATCGACTTCCTCGGCGAGCCGGCCATGGCGCGCGCCTGCGTGATCTTCGCCAACATCTGGCGGGGCGTGCCGTTCATCGCCATCACGCTGCTCGCCGGTCTCCAGACGGTCTCGCCCTCGCTCTACGAGGCCGCGACGCTCGACGGCGCCTCGAACTGGCAGATCTTCTCGCGGATCACCCTGCCGCTCCTGACCCCGATCATCGCCGTGGTCATGACCTTCTCGGTGCTGTTCACCTTCACCGACTTCCAGTTGATCTGGGCGATGACGCGCGGCGGTCCGGTGAACGCCACCCACCTGATGGCGACCCTCTCGTACCAGCGCGGCATCCTCTCGGGGACGCTCGGCGAGGGCGCGGCCATCGCCACCGCCATGGTGCCGTTCCTGCTCGCGGCCATCGGCATCTCGTGGTTCGGCCTGCAGCGAAGGGCTTGGCAGTCCGGGGAGTCCGACCGATGAGCGCGCCCGCACCGCCGGCCCACGCCGACCCGCACCTCGCCCCCGTCCTCACGGCCCAACCCGCCGGGCTCACCGACAACTCGGAGGGGATGGCCTATCTCGAGCGCCTGCCGCGGCGGCTCGTGACGACCTACCTGCCGCTCCTCATCATCCTCGCCGTGCTGCTGTTCCCGTTCTACTGGATGGCGCTCACCGCCATCAAACCGGACGAGCAGCTGATCGATATGGAGCGGTTCAACCCGTTCTGGGTCGTGGACCCGACGCTCAAGCACATCAACAAGCTCCTCTTCGAGACGCAGTATCCGCGCTGGCTCTGGAACACGATGTACGTGTCGGTGGCGGCGACCGTGCTGTCGCTGTTCGCGAGCGTGCTCGCCGCCTACGCGTGCGTCCGCGTGCGCTACCGGGGCGCCGGCTGGGTCGGGGCGGCGATCTTCCTCGCCTACCTTGTGCCGCCCTCCATCCTGTTCATCCCGCTCGCCACGATCATCCAGGCCTACGGCCTGTTCGACTCGCCGATCGCCCTGATCCTCGCCTATCCGACGATCCTGATCCCGTTCTCGACCTGGCTCCTGATGGGCTACTTCAAGACCATCCCCTACGAGCTCGAGGAATGCGCGCTGATGGACGGCGCCAGCCGGTGGCAGATCCTCACCAAGATCATCCTGCCGCTCGCCTTCCCGGGGCTGATCTCGGCGGGGATCTTCTCGCTGACCCTGTGCTGGAACGAGTTCATCTACGCGCTGACCTTCCTGTCCTCGACGCAGAACAAGACGGTGCCCATCGCCGTGGTGAGCGAGTTCGTGGACGGCGACGTCTACAAGTGGGGCTCGCTGATGGCCGGCGCGCTGCTCGGCTCGCTGCCGCTGGTGATCCTCTACTCGTTCTTCGTCGAGTACTACGTGTCCGCGCTCACCGGCGCCGTGAAGGAGTGAGGGGACGCGTCAGACCATCGTTCTAGCGAGCGCGGCGAAGCGAGCCAGGGCAGCGGGACGTCGGTCGGCGTGGCGCTGCCCGGATCGCTTCGCTCTGCTCGCGGGGACGGAGACCGTTGCCAGCAGGGCTCGACAGCGCGGACAATGCGCGCGGATCCGCCGGCGCAGAATCGCGGGCCGGCCCCATCGAAGGTCACGCCATGGCCCATTTCATCGACGCCCGCTCCACCCTGGTCAACGATGCGGTCGACGGCCTCGTCGCGGCCAGCGGCGGACGCCTGGCGCGGCTCGACGGCGACCCGGGCATCCGCGTCGTTCTCCGCGCCGCTCCGGATTCCGGGAAGGTCGCGGTCGTCTCCGGCGGCGGCTCCGGTCACGAGCCGGCCCATGCCGGCTTCGTCGGGCCGGGCCTGCTGAGCGCCGCCGTCTGCGGCGACGTCTTCGCCTCGCCGAGCGTCGACGCGGTCCTGGCCGGGATCCTCGCGGTGACGGGACCGGCCGGGTGCCTGCTCGTCATCAAGAACTACGCGGGCGACCGGTTGAACTTCGGCCTCGCCGCCGAGCGCGCCCGGGCGCTGGGCCACAAGGTCGAGACCGTGATCGTGTCGGACGACATCGCCCTCCCGGACGCCAAGCAGCCCCGCGGCGTCGCCGGGACGCTGTTCGTGCACAAGGTGGCGGGTCACGCCGCGGAGGCCGGAGAACCGCTCGAGACCGTGGCGGCGCTCGCCCGCCGGGCCGCCGGGGCGGCGAAGTCGCTCGGCATCGCGGTCTCGACCTGCACGATCCCCGGCTCGGCGCGCAGCGAGCGGCTGGCGGAGGGGCAGGCCGAACTCGGCCTCGGTATCCACGGCGAGCCCGGCGCGGAGCGCATCGCCCTGCCCAAGGCCAGCGAGCTCGCCCGCATGATGGCCGAGCGTCTCGCGCGGTCCGTCCCGGGCGCGGACGGGCTGGCGCTGCTCGTGAACAATCTCGGCTCCGCCTCCGCCCTGGAGATGCAGATCCTCACCCGGGCGGTGCTCGCGACCGATCTGGGCCAGCGCGTCCGCCTGCTGCTCGGGCCCGCCCCGCTGATGACGGCGCTCGACATGCACGGCGCCTCGCTGTCGGTCCTGCCGCTCGACGACGCGCTGGAGCGCGCCCTGTCGGAGCCCGTCCCGGTCCCGGCCTGGCCCGCGGCGGTCCGGGTCGAGCCGCCGATCCTGCGGCCGGTGCCCGCGGGGCTCGCGGGCGAGGCCTTCGCGCCGTCGCACGACGCCGTCACCGCTGCCCGGATCCGGGTCGTCGCCGAGGCCCTGATCCGGGCCGAGGGTTCTCTGAACAGCCTCGATGCCAAGGTCGGCGACGGCGACGCCGGCACGACCTTCGCGGGCGCGGCCCGCGCCGTCCAGGCCGATCTCGACCGCCTGCCGCAGGCCGAGCCCGCGGCCCTGTGCCGGGCGCTCGCCGAGCGGATTGGGCGCGCGGTCGGCGGATCGAGCGGCGTGCTCGGATCGATCTTCTTCGCCGCGACGGCCTCGGCCCTCGCCGACGGCGCCGCGTGGCCCGAGGCTCTCGGGCAGGGGGTGGCGCGCGTCCAGGGCTACGGCGGCGCTAAGGCCGGCGACCGCACCCTGCTCGACGCCCTGATCCCAGCCGTGGAGGCGCTGAAGAACGGCGATCTGGCCGCCGCCGCGGCGGCCGCCCGGGCCGGTGCCGAGGCCACGGCCGGGATGGAGCGCGCCGGCGCGGGCCGCTCGAGCTACCTGGCGGCCGGGGACCTCGCCGGTGTCCAGGATCCCGGCGCCGCCGGCGTGGCGGCAGCGTTCGCGGCTCTGGCCGGCGCATAGGAACAGGGCGCCGCGCGTCGTCGCACGGCGACCGTTGACGCACCTTCCACCGAGGCCTAACCCCCTCTCATGCGCACCTGCCTGATCCTCGACGATTACCAGCAGGCGGCTCTCGCGCTCGCGGACTGGACGCGCCTCTCCGACCGCGTCGCCGTCTCCGCGATCGCCCAGCACATCGCGAATCCCGACGATCTCGTGGCGCGGATCGCGCAGGCCGAGATCCTCGTGATCATGCGGGAGCGGACGCCGTTCCCGGCGGCGCTGCTGGAGCGGCTGCCCCGGCTCGAGCTGCTCGTGACCAGCGGCATGCGCAACCTCGCCATCGACCTCGCGGCGGCCAGGGCGCGCAACGTCGTCGTCTGCGGCACGGATTCGAGCCCGACGCCGCCGACGGAGCTGACCTGGGCGCTGATCCTCGGACTGGCCCGTCACGTGGCGCCGGAGAGCCTGACCCTGCGGGCAGGCGGCCCCTGGCAGAGCACGATCGGCACCGACCTCGCGGGTGCGACCCTCGGCGTCCTCGGCCTCGGGAAGATCGGGACTCGGGTGGCCGAGATCGGGCGCGCCTTCGGCATGCGGGTGATCGCCTGGAGCCCGAATCTCGACGACGCCCGCGCCGCCGCCGCCGGGGTGGAGCGGGCGGCCTCGAAGGAGGCCCTGCTGGAGGCGAGCGACGTCGTCACGATCCACCTCGTGCTGGGCGACCGGACGCGCGGCCTGCTCGGCGCGGCCGAGCTGCGCCGCATGCGCCGCGACGCCTTTCTCGTGAACACCTCGCGCGCGCCGATCGTCGATCAGGCCGCGCTGCTCCAGGCCCTGGAGGAAGGCTGGATCGCGGGAGCCGGCCTCGACGTGTTCGAGACCGAGCCCCTTCCGGCCGACAGCCCGTTCCGGCGCCTGCCCAACGTGCTGGCCCTGCCGCATCTCGGCTACGTGTCGCGCAGCAACTACCGGACGTTCTTCACCCAGGCGGTGGAGGACATTGAGGCCTGGCTCGCCGGTGCCCCGATCCGGCGCCTGGGCTGAGTCCGGATACGCCGCCCGACGCGGCCTCAGTCCCCGCGGGGTTCCAGCGCGTCCGCGAGGCCGTCGCCGATCAGGTTGAGCGCCACCAGGGTCGCGATCAGGAAGGCGGCCGGGGCCGCGAGCAGGTGCGGCGCCGCCTCGATGGAGCGGGCGCCCTCGGCGATCAGGACGCCCCAGCTGGTCTGCGGCTCCTGCACGCCGAGCCCGAGGAACGACAGGAAGCTCTCCAGCAGGATCACCTGCGGCACCAGCAGCGTGGCGGTCACCACCACCGGGCCGAGGGTGTTGGGCACGATGTGCCGGAGGATGATGCGCGGTGTCCCGAGCCCGAGCGCCCGCGCGGCGCGGACGAAGTCGCGCTCGCGCAGCGACAGGGTCACGGCGCGCACCACCCGGGCCATGTCGAGCCATTCCACCGCGGCGATCGCCACCAGCATGAGCAGCAGGCTCGGGCGGAAGAACACCAGCAGCAGGATCACGAAGAACACGAAGGGGAGGGCGTAGAGCACGTCGACGGCGCGCATCATCGCGGCGTCGACGGCGCCCCCGACGAAGCCCGCCGTCGCGCCGCAGGCGACACCGATGAGCAGGGCGACGAGGCTGGCCGCGAGCCCGATCGCCAGCGAGATCCGTCCGGCGACGAGGCAGCGGGTCAGCAGGTCGCGGCCCTGGATGTCGGTGCCGAGGGGGAAGTGGAGGCGCCGGATCGGCACCGCTACGACGAGGCCGCGCCCGCCGTCCCGGTCCTCCAGGACGGCGGGCGTCCCGAACAGCGCCGAGCGCGGCAGGTAGACGAGGCTGCGGCGGTCGACGCCCGCGTCGGACCCCAGGGTGAGCCGCATCGTGTCGCCGTCGCGCTCGACCGCGTCGAGCCGCGCGCGCATGCGGAAGGCCAGGCGCTCGAGCGCCGGCCGGAGACGCGCGGCGTCGGGCTGCGCGGTGAGGCCGGCCGGGAGCTGGCGCAGGTCCGGATAGGCGCGCTCGGGATCGTGGCCGGTGAGGCCCGGGCCGATCAGGCAGGCGAGGGCGATCAGGACCAGCAGGGTGAGCGCCGCCACGGCGGTGCGCTCCCGCGCGAACCGGAGGACGGCGCGCCGGGCCGGACCCGGCGCCGCCACGGTCGCGGTCGCGGTCACGCCGCCACCCGGAGGCGCGGGTCGAGCCACGCGCAGGCGAGGTCGGCGGCGAGGTTGAGCAGGATCACCAGCCCGGCGACGAGCAGGACCGTGCCCATGACCAGCGTGTAGTCGCGGTTGAGCGCGCCCTCCACGAAGTACCGCCCGATGCCCGGCAGCCCGAAGATCGTCTCCACCACCACCGAGCCGGTGAGCAGGGCCGCCGCGAGCGGCCCGAGATAGGCCACCACCGGCAGCAGCGCCCCCCGCAGGGCGTGCCGGGCGACGCGGGCCGGCGGCAGGCCGAGGCTGCGCATGGTGCGGACCGGCTGCGTCCGCAGGGCCTCGGCCAGCGAGGTCCGGGTGAGCCGGGCCAGGGCACCGACCTGCGGCAGGGCCAGGGTCACCACCGGCAGGATCAGATGGCTCGGCGCGCCGTCGTTCCAGCCGCCGAGCGGCAGCCAGCGCAGGGTCAGCCCGAAGGCGATCTGGAGCAGCGGCGCGACGACGAAGCTCGGCAGCGAGAGGGTCAGGGCGGCCCCGACGCCGAGCAGCCGGTCGACGAACCCGCCGCGCCGGAGCGCCCCCGCGATCCCGAGCCCGACGCCGAGCGCGGTGGCCAGCGCGAGGGCGAGGACGCCGAGCGTCGCGGAGACGGGCAGGCCCCGGGCGATCAGGCCGAGGACGGTCTGGTCGCGGAACGAGAAGGAGGGTCCCAGATCGCCCTGCGCCAGCGCCGCGAGGTAGCTGCCGAACTGCGCGATCAGCGGCCGGTCGAGGCCGTAGACCCGGCGCAGGTTCTCCAGGGCGGCGGGCGCCAGCGGCCGCTCCAGGTCGAACGGCCCGCCCGGGGCGAGCCGCATCAGGAAGAAGCTGACGGTCACCACGGCGAGCAGCGTCGGCACGGCCTGGAGGAGGCGGCGCAGGATGAAGCGGATCACGCGTCGAGCCTCATGAAGCGGGTCGGCGCGGCGTTGCGCAGGTTCGGGTGATAGCCGTGCAGCCGCGGCGCGATCAGCGCCTTCGAGCGGTAGTGCATCAGCGGGATCCAGGGCAGCTCGCGCAGCGCGATCGCCTCCGCGTCGTAGAGCAGGCCGGCCCGGCGGGCGAGGTCGCGCTCAGTGGCGGCTCGCGCCATCAGGGCGTCGTAGGCGGGGTCCGACCAGTGGCCGGCATTCATGCCGTCGTTCCCGCTCTGGAGCAGGAACAGGAAGTTCTGCGGATCGGAATAGTCGGCGATCCAGCTGTAGCGGGCGACGTCGAAATCGCCGCCGTCGCGCAGGTAGGCGAAATGCGTCTTCGCGTCCGTGTAGACGAAGCGGGTCACGATCCCGAGGTCGCGCCACATCTCGCCGATCGCCACCGCGATGGTGCGGTTGTTGTCGCTGATGTTGAACCGGTATTCCACGGTGAGCGGCCGGTCGGGCCCGAACCCCGCCTCCGCGAGCAGCCGGCGCGCCTCCGCCTCGTGATCGATCGGCAGGCCGAGGCGGCCCTCGGTCTCGGGGGGCGTCCGATAATTGTCGAGGCCGGGCGGGCACAGGGAGTAGGCCGGGCTCATCGTGCCGCCGTTGAGCCCGTCGGCGAGGTACTCGCGGTCGATGACGAGCGACAGCGCCCGGCGGACGCGCCGGTCCGAGAACGGCGCTTTGCGCGTGTTCACAACCAGCGCCGCGAGCCCCAGCGAGGGGCCGAGCACCACCTGCGGCCCGAAGCGGCGGCGCAGGTCGGCGATCTGGTCGACGGGCAGGTCGGAGAGCGAGTCGATCTCGCCGGCGGCGTAGCGGCGCACCGCGGCGGCGATGTCGGGCGTCGGCAGGAAGGCGACGCGCGGAATCGCGAGGCTCGCGGCGTCCGGATGGTGCGGGTTGGCCTCCAGCGTGATCGCGCCGCCCGGCACGCGGTCGGCGAGCCGGTAGGGTCCGTTGGTCACGAGGTTTCCCGGCCGGGTGAAGCTGTCGCCGTAGCGCTCGACCGAGGCGCGGTGGACCGGCAGCGCGGTCTGGTGGGTCAGGAGCTCCAGGATGTAGGGCGTCGGCTGTTCCAGCGTGATCGCGAGCCGGAGCGGCCCCTCGGCGGCGACGCCGAGGGCGTCGGCCGGGGCCGCGCCGCGGTTCACGGCGGCGGCGTTGCGGATCGGGAACAGGATCTCGGCGTACTTCGCCGCCGTCGTCGGGTCGAGCATCCGGCGGAACGCGTAGACGAAATCGTCGGCGGTGACCGGCTCGCCGTTCGACCAGCGACCGTCGGGGCGCAGGTCGAAACGCAGGCTCACCCCGTCCTCGGAGACGGACCAGGCGCGCGCCGCGCCCGGGATGATCGTGCCCCGGTTGTCGTAGGTGAGCAGTCCGTCGCAGAGGTCGCGCAGGATGTGCGCCTCCGCGACCGTGGACGAGCGGTGCGGGTCCAGCGTCTCGGGATCGGCGTCGTTGCCGCGCCGGTAGAGCGCGTCGGCCGCGCGGGCGGGCCGCACGGCCGCGAGGGCGATCGCGCCGGCCAGCCAGTCGCGCCGCCGCGGGCGCACGGTCAGGCGCCGGTATCCGGCCTGAGGCCGGCCGCCTCGATCCCGGCCACCGCGCAGATCTCGTCGTTGTCCGAGGTGTCGCCGGAGATGCCGACCGCGCCGAGGAGACGTCCCTCGCCGGAGCGGATCAGCACGCCCCCCGGCACCGGCACGAGGGCGTCGGGACCGGCGAGGTGGGTGACGGCGGCGACGAAGTAGGGCTGCTGCTCCGCCCGCGCGTGGATCGCCCTCGAGCCGAGGCCCAGCGCCAGGGCGCCGTTGGCCTTGCCGCTCGCGATCTCGGCCCGGCGCAGGGACGTGCCGTCCTCGACCGCGACCGCCTTGAGCGCGCCGCGGGCATCGTAGACGACGACGGCCAAGGGCTTGAGGTTGCGGTTCCGCGCCTCCCGCAGGGCGGTGTCGACGACGGTGCGGGCGGCCTCGAGGGTCAGGTCGATCATCGGATTCCAGCGCGGACGCCGCTCCCGGCGGCTTACTCATCCTTACGGACCGGGGACCGCCGGGTCCACCGACGCGAAGCGCTGCGGCGTTCGATCCGCTGGGCGCGGCCGGCGCGCCGCCTAGTTTCGGCGTGGCCCGCGCGGGAGGCCCCGGCGCGCCGAGCGAGGAGCGCCCATGGAATCGGCCGAACGCCCCTACGTGATCTGTCACATGACCTCGTCGGTCGACGGCCGGATCAAGGTGCGACGCTGGAAGACGCTGGACGCCGACAGCCATTACGAGCGCGTCCACGGCGAGTTGAAGGGCGATGCCTGGATGTGCGGGCGCGTCACCATGCAGGGCTACGCCGACAGCGCCGATCCGCTGCCGGAGCCGGTCGCGGACGACGGCGTGCCGGTCCCGCGGGAGGACCACGTCGCCCGCCGCGACGCGCCCGGCTACGCCGTGGCCCTCGACGCGCGGGGTCGCCTGGATTGGGGCGCGCGCGACGCGATCGAGGGGGACCACGTCGTGGTGGTGCTCACCGAGTCCGTGCCGGATTCGCACCTGCGCGCGCTGCGGGCGGGCGGCCAGTCCTACCTGTTCGCGGGCGACCGGGCGGTCGACTTCCCCCTGGCGGCCGCGAAGCTGCGCGCCCTGTTCGGGATCGAGCGGCTCCTCGTCGAGGGCGGCGGCCACATCAACGGGTCGATGCTGAAGGCCGGGCTCATCGACGAGCTGAGCCTGCTCCTCGTGCCCGCGGTCGATGGCCTGAGCGGGACGCCGGCGGTGTTCGACATCGGCGGCGAGGAGGCGGACACGATGGGCAGCCGCCGCAAGCTCGACCTGACGGCCTGCGAGCGCCTGTCCGACGGCGTCGTGTGGCTCCGCTACCGGATCACGCCGGTCGAGCCGCCGGCAGGCGAATGATGCTCGCCAGGAACGCGTCGTAGCCGGCCGCGACCGCCTCCGGCCGCTCGAAATGCGGGAAGGCGCCGGTCGGCAGGGTGTCGACGCGCCAGTTGGGCCGGTCGGCGACCCGGGGCACCAGCCGGTAGTCGACGAAGTCGCCGCGCTCCCCGTGCACCATCCAGACCGGGAGGCGCAGGCGCTCGTAGAGGCGCGTCGCGTCGGTGGGAAACAGGTGGCCGGCGATGAAGCAGAAGGGCGCGTGCTCGGCGCCGGGCTGGTGGGCCGACGCGTAATCGTAGGCCAGCAGCCCCTCGTTGATGTCGGACGAGCCGAAGGTCTTCGCCAGGAAGAACCGCATGCTCGGCCGCGTCACCAGGGCATCGAAGAGCGGCCGCCCCAGGGGAGGGCGGTCGAGGACGCGGCGCAGCCAGTCGCGGCCGCGATGGCCGTCCGGCGGCCCGTCCCCGGAGAGCCGGGCGTCGAACCCCGTCGGGCTGATCAGCGCGAGGCTGCGATAGGCGTCGGACCGCTCCAGGCTCGCCCGCGCCAGGAACGAGCACGAGAGCGACAGGGCCAGGGCGTCGATCGCCCAGCCGCCGTGGCGGCTCCGGATCTCGTCGACCGCCGCGTGGATCGCCTCCACCATCAGGCGCGGCGTGTAGCGCCGGCGCGAGCGCTCCGAGAAGCCGAAACCCGGGAGATCCAGGGCGTAGACCGGCCGCGTGCCGCGGTAGCGCAGGTACAGCGGCCGGACCTCGTAGGCGTTGGCTGCCGCGTTGATCGAGTGGATCAGCAGGAGCGGGACGCCCTCGGCCTCCGCGGACCAGTACAGCGAGAGCGCGCCGGCGCGCCGGGTCCGGAGCCGCTCGTGCCGGCCCGGCAGCGCGGGCGGCAGAGGCATGCGCCGGTTCACCGCGAGCGCGCTCCAGCCGACCAGGGCCGCCGCCGAGCCGACGAGCGTCAGGGCCGCCGCGGTCGCGGTACGACCCGCGCGATGGCGGGACACGGAACTCATCGGGACACCTCGACGTCCATCCCGCGGCGGCGGGCCGTGCGCGACAACGCCGGGAACGTGGGGAAGTGCCCGGACGGTCGCTACGAGGCGTGGCCGGCGAGACTGCCGGCATTCACCGCCGGGGCGCGGCTTGCCGGCCGCGCCGGCGCCTCGCCCCGGCCCGCGGCCTCGCGCAGGAAGTCCACCGTGGGCTGATCGTTGAGCCAGCCCTGGACGCGCTGCGAGATCAGGAGCTTCCGCTCGCGCCGGTCGTAGTTCGCGTAGGAGGCGGCGACGAACTCGGCCCGGCTCATCGTGCGCGCGGGGCCGGACCGGCGCGTCTCCGCCTTGAAGAACAGGGCGCTGCCGGGCACGCCGTAATGCTGGGCGATCTCCGGATAGACCGGCCAGCTGCCCTGGCCGCCGAGATCGTCGGGGAGGAACGCGTCGAGGTCGCATTCCTCGAAGGGCACGCCGGCACGGGTCAGCAGACCCCGGGCGAGGTCGGCCACGACGTAGAGCTTCGTGTGGTTGATCGAGTGCATGAAGCAGCCCCGGCGCGCCCAGCGCGTGAGGTGCGTGTCGAGATCGTACCCGGCCTGGACGCCGAGCCCGCGCAGGTACGCGACCGACTCGTCCCAGAGGTTGAAGTATCCCAGGCGCTCGAAGACCGGTTCGGAGAACAGCCGCAGCGCCTGCGCCTGCGAGAAGCCCGACAGGTAGGCGAACAGCGTGATCGCCGAGTGCGAGTGCCCCATCGGCCCCGAGATCAGGCCGTTGAGGGTGACGGAATCCTGCACGCCGACGTGGACCAAGTCGGGATGGTAGGCGCTGAACACGATGGTCGGGATCAGGCGGACCTTCGGATGCGTCCGCAGGGTGTCGATCGTGCCGCCGCCCTTGAACTTGGGCAGGTAGATGCTGGTGAAAACGTGGTCGTACCCGTCCGCATGCGCCATCAGGTCGGCGAGCCGCGGGAACCGGCGTGAGGCCGTGAACGCCGAGACGAAATCGACCTGCGCGTGCGGCAGCAGGTAGCGCATCGTCTTGGCGATGGATCCGGCCTGACAGACGCCGATCACGAGGATGCGCGGCGAGCCTGTCCGCTTCTTCCCGAACTGCGCGAGCCGGTGCCGCGCGCGCCAGAGGCTATCGACGGTCAACATCCGGCCTCTCTCGCATGTCCGCGGGCCGCGGGCAAACACCGCACCCATGCGCATCCCGCAGGGCGGGACCGCCGGTCCGGCCCCCCCGCGACAGGCGTGCCCTCTGAGCCAGCGTCGGGGCGGGTCGGGAGACCCGCGTAGTCGAGCGGACGCCGTGGCAGCCCCCGCCACCTGTGGATCGCCCGCACTTTCAGTGTCGCGGTCCGAGAGTCACGAATACCCGATACGCGCCTCTGTCTTTCTCTAGCGGAGCGAAGCAACGCATCGATCGACCCGAGCTTATTTTCGAATTCGTCACCAAATCGGGTGCGGGGAATCGGAACCGTGCGAGGATTCAACTTACGCATCGTTGACAGACTCAAGTCCTTGCCCACAAATCCGATTCAACGAGGCATGAAGCTCGCGGATGGGGCGCTCGCGGTCATGAGGACCGGCGGGCCCTCGATGACCGAGGTGGTCCCTCTCTCGTCGTTACCCCGCGTAAGCGGCCGCTCCGGCAGGCGCGGCGTACTCCGATGGCCCGGCCCGCACGGCCGGCCTCGGGCAGAGCTGACTTCACGGCGCTGCCGCAGAACGCTCGGGGTCGCGGCGCTCCGCATCGCCATGACCGTCGTCAATGCCCGCGCCACGTGGCCGTCGGCGGCCGGTAGACGCCGGAGCGACGACGCTGCGCGGATCGGAGGCCGGGTTCCGCGTCGGAGGAAAAGCTGGAGACTGCGCGATGGATTACGTACCTCCGATGGCCGCGATCACGGCTGGCGCCCAGAAGGCGCTCCCCGCCGAGGCGGCCGCGCTCGCGCCGGCGCACGACGTGAAGCCCGTCGCGGCGCCGGATCCGCGGTCGATCTACACGCTCACGCCGGAGGCGGCCGGCGCCGTCTTCGCCCTGGTCGAGAACCGCATCCAGGTGATCGACGCTGCGCTCGACGTGACCGACCGGCGAGGCACGCAGGTCGCCGCCGCGGCGATGGCGGCGGCCACGGCGACGACGCCGGTCGTGTCGCCGGAGACGACGAAGACGATCGCCGCGGCCAATCGCAACTGGAGCGAGGATGTCCGGCTGGATCACAGCCCGTCCCGGCTCGTCGGGACCGACACGGTCGTGGCGTACGACAGCCCGCGGGTGACGGCGGCCTGGAGCGTGGCCTTCCCGGAACTGGCCGGCAGGAAGCTCCGAGCCGCGCACTTGCCGGGTCCGAGCCTCCGCTCCGTCGTGCACGAGGCCGAGGCACGCCTGGACGACACCGGGAGCGACATCTACCTCCTCTGCAACAGCGCGCATTTCGAGACGATCCGCCAAGCCCATCCGCGGACGCACATCAACTGGATCAACGTCGACAACGACGAGATCGTCGTGGTCTGGCAGAAGCCGTCCGAGGAGGGCTAGGGCCGCGCTCGCCACCGGTCCCGGTCCGCGGAGCCCGGACCGACGGGTGCCCTGTGCGGTCGCCCGATCAGAGCGTCGGCAGGATCGCGCGCAGGTGGGCGGCGAAGGCGCGAGTCAGCGGCGCCGCATGCGCGGCGTCCAGGCGGATCGTCAGGCCGATCCGCGGCAGCGCGGGCAGGCTGCTGCCGCGGGTCAGGATGCGCAAGTCGGGCGGGACCGCGGCGCGGGTGAGCACCGCCACAGCCTGGGCAGAGCGCGCCACCGCCAGCAGCCCGGACAGGCTGCCGCTCGCGTAGGCGATCCGGTACGCGCGCCCGGCCTGGTCGAGGGCGGCCCGGGCCGCCCGGTGGTCCAGGGTGTCGGGGTCGCCGAGCGCGAGCGGCAGCGGGTCGGGCCAAGGCGCCGCGGCGCCGCGCGGCGCGACCCAGACGAGGTCCTCGCGCCGCAGGATCTCCCGCCCGGCCGTCAGGGGGACGGAGACGAGCGCCAGATCGAGCCCGCCGCGGCCCAGGCGATCCTCCAGACGGGGCGTCGCGGCACAGACCACCTCGATCGCGGCGTCGGGGTGAAGGCGCGCGAAGCCGCGCAACAGGGCTGGAAGGAAGGCCTGCGCGTAATCGTCCGGGCAGCCGAACCGCAAGGTGCCGTTGAGGCGCCCGCCGGACAGCTCGGCCACCGCGTCGTCGTGCGAGGCGAGGATCCGGCGCGCGTGGACGAGGAGGCGCTCGCCCTGGACGGTGAGCACCACACCGCGCCCGGTCCGCCGCAGCAGCGGCTGCGCGACCAGATCCTCCAGCCGCTTCATCTGCATGCTCAGGGCGGCCTGACTGCGCCCGACCCGCTCCGCGGCCCGGCTCAGCGCACCCGTCTCCGCCACCGTGGCGAAGCTGCGCAGGAGGTCGATGTCGAGGCTCTGGGCCATCAGGATCGCTGAACCCTGGGTTCAGAACTATAAGCTTCTCTGGGGTCTTCGGTCGTCCTAGCATGGGCCGGCCTGCCACGGGACCCGGATCGATGACGACGCGGAACGACGACCCCGATTTCTGGACGCGCGCCCGCCGGCACCTGGTGCGCTACGGCGGCACCTTCGCGCCGGTGATCATCGAGCGGGCCGAGGGGAGCTTCGTCTACGACGCGGACGGCCGGGAGATCCTGGACTTCACCTCCGGCCAGATGAGCGCGATCCTGGGGCACGGGCATCCCGAGATCGCCGCCGTCGTCTCGGACCACGTCGGCCGCCTGGATCACCTGTTCAGCGGCATGCTGAGCCGGCCGGTGGTGGACCTCGCGACGGAGCTGGCCGGCCTCGCCCCCGGCGGGCTGGAGCGGACGCTTCTCCTGACCACCGGCGCCGAGGCCAACGAGGCCGCCCTGCGCATGGCCAAGCTCGCCACCGGCGGCTGGGAGATCGTGAGCTTCGCGCAGTCCTGGCACGGCATGACGGCGGGCGCCGCCTCGGCGACCTACAGCGCCGGCCGCAAGGGCTACGGCCCGGCCCCCGTCGGCTCCTTCGCGATTCCCGCACCGAACGCCTACCGCCCCACCTTCGCGCGGGACGGGGCCGCCGACTGGCAGACCGAGCTCGACTACGCCTTCGCGCTGGTGGATCGGCAGTCGACCGGCAACCTCGCGGCCTTCCTGGCCGAGCCGATCCTCAGTTCCGGCGGCATCCTCGAACTTCCGCCCGGCTACCTCGCGGCCCTCAAGCGCAAGTGCACCGAGCGGGGCATGCTGCTGATCCTCGACGAGGCCCAGACGGGTATCGGCCGCACCGGCCTGATGTTCGCCTGCGAGCGCGACGGGGTGGTGCCCGACATCCTGACCCTGTCGAAGACCCTAGGCGCCGGCCTGCCGCTCGCGGCGGTCCTGACCACGCCGGAGATCGAGGATCTCTGTCACGCCCGCGGCTTCCTGTTCTACACGACGCACGTCTCCGACCCGCTTCCCGCCGCGGTGGGGCTCAAGGTGCTGGAGATCGTCCGGCGCGACGGCCTGGTCGGCCGGGCCGAGGCGGCCGGCGCGCGGCTCGCGGCGCGGCTGCGGGCGCTGCAGCAGCGCTTCGCCTGCATCGGCGACGTGCGCGGGCGCGGGCTCCTTCAGGGCATGGAGATCGTGGCCGACCGGGACACGAAGGTGCCGGCGCCGGAGCTGGGCGACGCGATCACGCGGCGCTGCCTCGAACTCGGGCTGAGCATGAACATCGTGCAGCTGCCCGGCATGGGCGGCGTGTTCCGCATCGCCCCGCCGCTGACCGCCACCGACGCGGAGATCGACCTCGGCGTCGACATCCTCGAGCGGGCGATCGAAGGTGCGGTCTGAGGCGGCCGCCGCGCCGGTCGCCCGCGCCGGCCGGCCCGCGCGCTCGGCCGAGTCGCGCGGGCCGCCGCGTCACGCCGCCTCGATCTCGGTGCTGACCGTCAACCACTCCTCCTCGGCGGCGGCGAGCGCAGTCGCGGCGTCCGACCGCATCTTGGCGATCTCGCCGGCCTTGGCGGCGTTTTCCCGGAACGCGGACCCGTCCTCCAGGGCCGCGTCGATCTTCTGGATCGCCGCGGTCAGCTTGGCCATCCGCGCCTCGATGGCCTCCAGCCGCTTGCGCAGGGGCGCCAGGGCCGCGCGGCGCTCGACGCCGGCGCGGCGCGCCTCGGCCTTCTGGCCGCCGGACGGCTCGGCCTCGCGCTCTGCCTCGCGTTCGGGCCCCGACAGGACGAAGCGCCGGTAATCGTCCATGTCCCCGTCGAAGGTCTTCACCGTGCCGTCCGCGACCAGCCAGAGCCGGTCGGCGCAGGCCTCGACCAGGAACCGGTCGTGCGAGACGAGGATGACGGCGCCCTCGTAGTCGTTGATCGCCTCCACGAGGGCCTGCCGGCTCTCGATGTCGAGGTGGTTGGTCGGCTCGTCGAGAATCAGGAGGTGCGGGCCGTGGAAGGCCGCGAGCCCCATCAGCAGCCGCGCCTTCTCGCCGCCCGACAGCTTCTCGACCGGCGTGTCGGCCTTGTTGGCGCCGAAGCCGAGCCGCGCCGTGGCGCTGCGCACCTTCGCCTCCGGCACGTCGGGCATCAGGGTCCGGACATGCGCGTAGGCGCTCTCGGCGGGGCGCAGCTCGTCGAGCTGGTGCTGGGCGAAGTAGGCGACCTCCATCTTGGAGGAGCGCTTCACCTCGCCGGCGACCGGCCCGAGCCGGCCGCCGATCAGCTTGCAGAAGGTCGACTTGCCGTTGCCGTTGGCGCCCAGCAGCGCGACCCGGTCGTCTGGCGCGAGGCTTAGGTCGAGGCCGGTGAGGACGATCCGGTCGCCGTAGCCGGCCTTGACCCGCTCCATGGCGACGATCGGCGGCGACAGCGGCTTCTCGGGGCTCGGCAGGTGAATCACCGGCACGTCGTCCTCGAGCAGAGCCGCGATCGGCTCCATCTTGGCGAGCCGCTTCATCCGCGACTGGGCCTGCCGCGCCTTGGTGGCCTTGGCCTTGAAGCGGTCGATGAAGCTCTGCAGATGCGCGCGCTCGGCATCCTGCTTGGCCTTCGCCTTGGCCTGGAGAACGCGCTTCTCCGAGAGCTGCTTGGCGAAGCTGGTGTAGCCGCCGCGGTAGATCGTCAGCTTGCCGCGGTCGAGGTGCAGGATGTGGTCGACGCTTGTGTCGAGCAGGTCGCGGTCGTGGCTGATGATGATCGCGGTGCGCGGGTAGCGCTCCAGGTAATCGTACAGCCAGAGCGTGCCCTCGATGTCGAGGTAGTTGGTCGGCTCGTCGAGGAGCAGCAGGTCCGGCTCCGAGAACAGCACGGCGGCGAGCGCCACGCGCATCCGCCAGCCGCCGGAGAAGTCCGAGCAGGGTCGCGCCTGGGCGGCCGCGTCGAAGCCCAGCCCGTGCAGGATCGCGGCGGCCCGGGCCGGCGCCGAGTGGGCGCCGATATCCACGAGCCGCGTCTCGATCTCGGCCCGGCGCAGCCCGTCCGCGTGCTCGGCCTCCGCCATCAGGCGGGCGCGCTCCGTGTCGGCGGCCAGCACGACGGCGTGCAGCGTCTCCGGTCCGGCCGGCGCCTCCTGGGCGACGGCGCCGATCCGCATGCCCTTGGGCAGCGCCACCGACTTCGCGTCGACCGGGAGGTCGCCGAGAATGGCCTTGAACAGGGTGGTCTTGCCGGCCCCGTTGCGCCCGACGAGCCCGACCCGGGCGCCTTCCGGGATCGTGAAGCTCGCGGAATCGAGAATCAGACGGTCGCCGATGCGATAGGTGAGGTCGTTGACGCGCAGCATGCCGGCGTTCTGGCGGTCCGGACGCCGCGAGGCAAGGGCGGCCTCCGCGCCGACCGGTCCCCCCCCCCGCGTTGATCCAGCCCCTCCTGCACGACGGCCATGAGAAGTAGCGAACACCAGCTTCGGCAGTCGGAATTTTAACGGAATGCCGTCAAATCTCCCCTGAGTGCTGTGCATATAGCCGGCGATATTATGGTGTCCGGTCCTATAGCGTCCGCACACCGGTGGGTGAAGCGCCCGGGCGGGGGGCGCGCCGCAGGGGGGAGATCTTGGGCCAGACCCTGATCCTGACCGACGACGTCGAGCGCGGCGAGCGGCTCGCGCGCAATCTCGGCGGCGGCACGTCCGTGGTGCTGCACGACCTCTACGGCGACGCCGTCCCGCCGCGGGGCGCGTCGCTGATCATCAGCGACGTCAGCGCGCTGACCTCCGAATCCGTACGGCGGCTGCGCCAAGCGCTGTCCACCGCGCGCGGGCCCGACATCCCGTTCCTCGCCCTGATCCACGGCAATCTCGGTCGCGGCGAGATCCAGGCCACCGCCCTCGGCGCGACCCGCGCGATGCCGGCCTCCGCGGCGAGCGCCATGCTGCTGAACGCGGTCGCGGCGCTGACCAACGCCGCGCCGAGCCCGCCGCGGACCGGCAACTGGCGGCAGAACGTCAACGACGCCCGCTCGGCCTTCGTCAGCCTGTTCCGCGCCGATCAGGTCCCGCCGGCCGCGATGGTCGAGAACGGTGCCGACTTGGTGAACCAAGCGATCCGCGAGGCCAAGGTGCGCGACTGGCTCAAGGTCGTCGCGAGTTTCGACGACGTCACGCATCGCCACTGCCTGAGCGTCGCCGGCATCGCCGCCGAGTTCGCCCGCGTCCTGGGGCTCAACGAGGCCGATTCCCGATACCTCGTCAAAGGCGCGCTGCTGCACGACATCGGCAAGGCCAAGATCCCGCTCGCGATCCTGAACAAGCCCGCGCCGCTGACGCCGGCGGAGCGCGTCGAGATGGATCGTCACCCGGCGCTGGGACACGAGATGCTGCTCACGGGCGATTACGACGCGCTGACCCTGTCGGTGGTCCGCTCGCACCACGAGTATCTCGACGGGTCGGGCTATCCGGACGGATTGCGCGGGGCGCAGATCCCGGACCTCGTCCGGCTGATCACCATCTGCGACATCTTCGCGGCGCTGATCGAGGCGCGCCCCTACAAGGCGCCGAAAGCCCCGGGCGACGCCTACGCCATCCTCGGGTCCATGAAGGCGAAGCTGGACGCGGATCTGGTCCGCGCCTTCGGCGCCGTCGCGGTCGCCTGCGAGACGCCCCGCCGCGCCTCGGCCTGAGACCGCGGCCAACCGGCGGACCGTCGCTCAGACGAGTTCCCAGGCCCCGCCGTCCCGCATCAGGGCGGCGACGAGGGCGTGGTTGAGCTCGTGGCCCGTGTGGAAGGCGCAGATCCGGCCCTCGATCGGGTGGCCGGCCAGCGCCAGGTCGCCGACGAGGTCGAGGACGCGATGGCGGACCGGCTCGCCGGGGACCCGCATGCCGCCGAGCACGTGCCCCCGTACGAGGAGCGCCGCCGAGCGGGGCGAGACGCCCTGCAGGAAGTCGTTGCGCGTCATGTAGCCGTAGGCGCGGCCCGCCATGGCGCGCATGTAGCGGCCGAAGCTGCGCGCCGGCGCGATCTCGCGCTCGAACGTGTCCGATGTGATCGCACCCGACCAGTCGATCGATCCGAAATGCGCCAGCGCGACGTGGCCGGTGATATGCAGGCCCCGGCCCGGCTCGATCTGGAGGCGGCGCCGCCCGTTCTCGACCGCCACCGTGCGCAGCAGCCGCATCACCCGGCAGGGCAGGCCCTGCTCGCGCCGACCGGCGGCCCGGATCGCCTCGCACCAGGGCGTCGCGCTCCCGTCGAAGATCGGCAACTCGTCCGCGTCGATCTCGGCCAGCACGTTGTCGATCCGCAGCGCGCTGAGCGAGGCCATGAGATGCTCGATCGTGCGCACCAGGACGCCGTCGCGCCGCAGCGCCGTGGAGAGCGGCTGCGATTCGCGGTAGTGCCAGTGGGCGGGAACGTCGACGGCCCGACCGTCCTTCAGGTGGCGGCGAAAGACGATGCCGTGGCCGGCCGGTGCGGGGCTGACGCGGACCGTGGCGTGACGCCCAGAATGGAGGCTGCGGCCCGACCGCTCGAAGGGGAACGCGAGCGTCGCCTGCTGGCGGGGACCGGCGGAGGATGTCGAGCGCGGGAAGGGAACGTCTTGATGCATCGGGACTGCCCGCCTCGGCGGGCCAGGAATTTAGCCCTCATACCTGATCCACGCTAATAAACTCCTGTTCATCGGCGCGCGGCTTGACCGCCCCGCCCGCGACCGTCACGATTGGCGCTGCCCGATCGATCCAGCACCGCCCCGGCGGGGCGCGGCTTCACTGTGCGGGCTGCTCCCGTCCCCAGATCTGCTGGCCGGCCCCCGTCAGGGCAGGGACGGAGGCCGGAGTTGAGGGAACACGATCGATGGCGCGGTTGGGGACAATACCTTTCTTCAAGGATCCCGGCATCGAGCTCAGCCCCTACGAGCCCCGCTGCCACTGGCGCCGCTTCGACGAGAACGAGGTCCTCGTCGACTTCGACGACATCTCCACCGACGTGTACTTCATCGCTTCCGGCGAGGTCCGCATCCTGAACCGGACCCAGTCCGGCAAGGAGGTCATCCTGGGTGAGATGCGCGGCGGGGCCTTCTTCGGCGAGCTCGCCGCCATCGACGGGATCGGCCGCTCGGCCAACGTCACGGCGCTGACGCGCGGCGAGGTCTGCGTGGTCCCGGCCCCGGTCTTCCGGCAGATCGTGTTCGCCTCCGAGGCGATCGCCGACCGGCTGTTCCGGCTCCTGGCCAAGCGCGTGCGCGAGCTGAACACGCGGCTCATGGAGCACGCCCTGCTCGACCTCAAGCACCGGCTCTACGCCGAGCTGCTGCGCCTGTCCGTGCCCCGAACCGGCACGGCGGGCGAGCGAGTCGTCTCGCCGCCGCCCTACCACCACGTCCTCGCCGCGCGGATCGGTTGCCGCCGCGAGCAGGTGACCCGGGAATTCACCGCGATGGCGGCGGAGGGTTTGGTCGACCGCACGCGCGGCGCCCTGGTCCTGCGCCGGCCGGACCTCCTCGAAGCGCGCGTGGCCGAGGCGCTGCGCGAGGATTCCTGATCCGTTGTCCGACAGGCCGGCGCCGCGCCTGCGGCTCGAGGAGCTGACCAAGCGCTTCGGCACCCATCGCGCGGTGGACGCCGTGTCCCTCGACCTCGAGGCGGGGGAGTTCTTCTGCCTGCTCGGCCCGTCGGGCTGCGGCAAGAGCACCCTCCTGCGCATGATCGCGGGCTTCGAGAGCCCGACCTCGGGGCGGATCCTGCTGGGCGAGCAGGATCTCACCGCGCTGCCGCCCCATCGGCGGCCGGTGAACATGATGTTCCAGTCCTACGCCCTGTTCCCGCACATGAGCGTGGCCGGCAATATCGGCTACGGCCTGAAGGGCCTGGGCCGCGCGGCCCTGGCCGAGCGGGTGTCGGAGCTGCTCAAGCTCGTGCGCCTGGACGGGTTCGGCGAGCGTCGCCCGGAGACCCTCTCGGGCGGCCAGCGGCAGCGGGTCGCCCTGGCCCGGGCGCTCGCCCGGGAGCCGAAGCTGCTGCTGCTCGACGAGCCGCTCGGCGCGCTCGACCGCGGCCTGCGCGAGGAGACGCAGGGTGAGCTGCGCGCCGTGCAGCGCCGCCTCGGCACCGCGTTCGTCGTCGTCACGCACGATCCCGAGGAGGCGATGATGCTCGCCGACCGGATCGGCGTCATGGAGGCGGGCCGCCTGATCCAGGTCGGGCCGCCGGCCGACCTCTACCGCCGCCCGGCGAGCCGCTTCGTGGCCGGCCTGCTCGGCGACGTGAACCTCATCCCCGGCCGGCTCGGGCCGGCGGCGGGCCCCGACGCGATCCGCACGGTCGAGACCGCGCACGGCCCGGTCCGGGGCTTCGCGGAGGCCGCGCTCGCGGAGGGCGCCGCCGTCGTGGTGGCGGTGCGGCCCGAGGACGTGGCATTGGGCGCGGAGGGGCTGCCGGTGGTCGTCACCGACGCCGTGTTCCTGGGCGACCGGGTTCGCCGAACGCTGCGCCTGCCGGACGGCGCCACCCTGCGGGCGAGCGGGCGGCCCGCGGAGGCCGGCGCGGCGCCGGGCTCGGACGCGCGCGCCGGTTTCGCGGCCGACGTCGCGGTGATCCTTCCGGCATGAGGACCGGTGTGCCGGACGAGGACCCCGCGGCGGGGCAACCGGGGGTCGGGTCCGCGCGCGGCCGGACCCGCGGCCGGCTGTTCGACCGGCTGGTCCGCCTCCCGCCCTTCCTGTGGCTGGCGGCGTTCTTCCTGCTGCCCTTCGCCATCACGCTCAAGATCAGCCTGTCGGAACCCGCCACCGCGATCCCGCCCTACCTGCCGCTCCTCGACTGGCGCGGCGGGCTCGACGGCTGGTCGGCCTTCCTCGAAGCCCTGAACTTCGACAATTACCTGACGCTCGCCGCCGATCCCCTCTACCGCGACGCCGCCCTCGGCTCCCTGACCTACGCGGGCGTGGCCAGCCTGATCCTCGTCGGGCTGGGGACGCCTCTGGCCTACGCCCTGGCGCGGGCGCCGTCCCGCTGGCAGCCGCTCCTCGTGGCGCTGGTGATCGTGCCGTTCTGGACGAGCTTCCTGATCCGGGTCTACGCCTGGATCGCGATCCTCAAGCCCGAGGGGCTGCTCAATCTCGCGCTGCGCCGCCTCGGCCTGATCGACGCGCCGCTGACCATCCTCAACACCGACGCGGCGGTGATCGTCGGCCTCGTCTACGCCTACCTGCCCTTCATGGTGCTGCCGCTCTACGCGGTGATGAACCGCCTCGATCCGACCCTGCGCGAGGCCGCGGCGGATCTCGGCTCTTCGCCGAGCCGGGTGTTCTGGACCGTGACCGTGCCGCTCAGCCTGCCGGGGATCGCGGCCGGCGCGGGGCTCTGCTTCATCCCGATGGTCGGCGAGTTCGTGATCCCCGACCTGCTCGGCGGGTCTGAGACGCTGATGCTCGGTCGGGTGCTCTGGACCGAGTTCTTCTCGAACCGCGACTGGCCGCTGGCATCGGCGGTCGCCGTGCTGATCCTCGCCATCGTCATCGGACCGGTGGTGCTGTTCCGGGACAGCCTGCGCGCGGGCGAGGGCGAGGCGCCGTGACCTGGGTGACCCGCACCGCCCTGGCGGCCGGCCTGGGTTTCCTCTACGGGCCGATCGCGGTGCTGATCGTGTACTCGTTCAACGCCTCGCCGATGGTGACGGTCTGGGGCGGGTTCTCGACCCGCTGGTACGGCGCCCTGCTCGCCGACGCGCCGCTCCTGTCCGCCGCCTGGGTCTCCCTGAAGGTCGCGGTCCTCGCGAGCCTGCTCGCCACGATCCTCGGCACGCTGGCCGCCCTCGCCCTGGAGCGGCAGGGCCGCTTCCGCGGGCGCGCCCTGTTCACCGGTCTCGTCTTCGGGCCGATCGTGATGCCGGAGGTGATGATCGGCCTGTCGCTCCTGCTGATGTTCATCGGGATCGGGCTGGACCGCGGCCTCGCGACGATTGTCATCGCCCACACGACCTTCTGCACCGGGTTCGTGGCGGTGGTGGTCGGCGCGCGCCTGCGCGGCCTCGACCGGTCCCTCGAGGAGGCCGCGGCCGATCTCGGCGCGGCGCCGGGGCGCGTGCTCATGACCGTGACGCTGCCGCTGCTGGCGCCCGCCCTGGCGGCCGGCGCGCTCCTCGCCTTCACCCTGTCGCTCGACGACCTGGTGATCGCGAGCTTCGTCTCCGGCCCGGGCTCGACCACCCTGCCGATGCGGCTCTACAGCCAGGTCCGGCTCGGCGTGAATCCGGAGATCAACGCGGCCTCGACCCTGCTCGTCGGTCTGGTGAGCGTCGCGGTGCTGCTGGCCTCCTGGCTCACCGGTCGCCGGCGACAGGGCTGAGCGGCGTCACTCCGCGGCCTGCGCCGCCGTCGCGCCCGCGCGCACCGCCTGCGCCACGACGAACGTCACGATGACGTTCACCACCAGCGCCACGATGCCGACATTGACGTCTTGGAGCGGCCCCAGGACCGGCAGCTTCGCCAGGCTGAACCCGGAGAGGACGGTCGCCGCCACCGTCGCCACGCCCGCGACGATCCCGGCGATCGCGGCGCGGCGGTCGAGGGGGTTGCGGCGCATCAGGCTGGTGATGAAGCACGGGAAGAGCTGCGTCACGAAGTTGTAGCCCATGAGCAGGAGCTGCACGATCGTGTCGCCGCCCGACAGGGTGAAGCCGACGCAGACCAGCGCCAGCACCGGCACGAGGATCTTGCACAGCCGCGCGGTGGCGGCGTCGTCCATGCCGGGACGCAGCGGCCGGACGAGGTTGTTCGCCACCAGCGTGACGCCGGCGATCAGGATCATCGAGCCCGGCACGAGGGCGGTGAGCACGCCCGTGGCGCCGATCAGCCCGATGACCCACGGCGGGAAGGTGGCGAGGGAGAGCTTGAACAGCGACAGGTCGACGTCGGGACCCGTGAGGCCCGGCACCTGCATCACGGCGGTGAAGCCGATCACGAACACGAACAGGTTGATCAGCTGATAGATCGGCAGGATCACCGCGTTGCGCCGGAACGCGCCCGGCTCGCGCGCCGTGTAGAGCGACGCGAAGGTGTGCGGCCACATGTAGCCGCCGAGCGCGGTGAGCAGGACCGTGGTGGTGAACCACGTCGGGCTCTGGCCGCGGTCGGGCAGGGCCAGGAAGCCGGGCTTGGCGGCCTCGATCGCCGTGAACAGGCCCTCGTAGCCGCCGTAGTAGTGCACCGGAAGGTAGATCCCGAGGAACACCACCACGAACAGGATGCTGGTGTCCTTGATCACCGCCGTCCAGGCGGAGCCGTGCACGCCCGACACGACCACGTAGGCGGTCAGCGCGGCCGCGCCGATCCAGACCGCGGTGGTCGACGAGATCGCGCCGTAGGACGCCGTCGAGACGATGATCCCGAGGCCCTTGAACTGCAGCACGAGGTAGGGGACGAGGGCGACGATCCCCACGAGCGCCACCAGCATGCCGAGCGCGCGGCTGCCGTACTTGCGCGCGAAGAAGTCGGGCTGCGTGTAGAGGTTGTGCTGCTTGGCGTAGCGCCAGACCGGGGGCAGCAGCCAGTACGAGGTGACGTAGGCGAGCGTCAGGTAGCAGAGGATGTAGTAGGCGGGGCCGCCCTTCCCGTAGGCGATGCCCGAGCCGCCGAGGAACGTGAAGGTCGTGTAGATCTCCCCGGCCATCAGCAGGAAGACCAGGGCGGTGCCGAAGCCGCGGCCGCCGACGGTCCACTGCTCCAGCCCCATCTCGCGGCCCAGCCGCGCGTAGAGGCCGAGGGCGATCGCCAGCGCGAAGCCGGCGGCCACGATGACGAGCGCGACGCTCATCGGGGATCCTCCGGCGCGCGGTTCTGAGGGTCGGTCAGGTAGATCAGCCCCATCACGGCCGAGGTTCCGATCACGCAGAACACCAGCCAGGCGAGGAGCAGCGGCAAGCCGAACACGAAGGGCTCGACCCGGTTCAGGAAGAACGGGCCGACCAGGATGCCGAGGAAGGGCAGGGCGGCCAGCCACCGCAGATTTCGCATGCCTGATACCGTTCAGAAGGCCCCGATATCGCGGGGTGAATCAGTCACGAACCGCTGTCAACGCTGCGAACGCCCGACGGCGCTCATCCCGATCACGTCTGCGTGCTGTGCGCGCGCGCACGCGGCCGCGCTCCCGGCGCGCATATCCTCGTGAGGCGTCGCGCCGTCCGACACGGCGGACGCCGAGGGACTTCACGATGACCCGTTCTCTGACCATCGCGGCGCTGGCCGCGCTCCTCGCCGTTCCGGCAGCCCAGGCGGAAGCCCGCGCGCGACACGCGACCGCCAAGGCGCAGCCGAGCGCCGCGATCAAGTCGCGCCAGAACGTCATGAACGATTTCAACGCGCGGATGAGCCGCCTCGACGCGCTCATGGGCGTCCCGAGCACGTCGTCGGTTCGCGCACGCTCGGCCGAGGCTGGACGCTAGGAAGGCCGAAGGAAGCTCCACGAGCCGGTCGTGCCGGCCGGCTCGTCGGCTCAGCGGCCCAGGCCGCCCGCCTCCTCGACGAAGCGCGCCACCGCGTCCGCGCCCGTCCCCTCGCGCAGGGACGCGAAGACGTAGGGCCGGGTGCCGCGCATCCGCTGCGTGTCGGATTCCATCACCGAGAGGTCGGCACCGACGAGCGGCGCGAGGTCGGTCTTGTTGACGATCAGCAGATCGGACCGGGTGATGCCCGGACCGCCCTTGCGGGGGATCTTCTCGCCCCCGGCCACGTCGATGACGTAGAGCGTGATGTCGGCGAGTTCCGGCGAGAACGTCGCCGCGAGGTTGTCGCCGCCGGACTCGATCAGCACGAGGTCGAGCTTCGGGAAGCGCCGGCTCATCTCGGCCACGGCGGCGAGATTGATCGAGGCATCCTCGCGGATCGCGGTGTGCGGACACCCGCCGGTCTCGACGCCGAGGATGCGCTCCTCCGGCAGGGCGCCCGCGACGGTCAGGATCCGGGCGTCCTCCTTCGTGTAGATGTCGTTGGTGATGGCGCAGATCTCGTAGCGGTCGCGGAAGCGCTTGCAGAGCTGCTCCATCAGGGCGGTCTTGCCGGAACCGACAGGTCCGCCGATGCCGACGCGGAGGGGGCCGTTCGAGGAGGTCATGCTGGGGGCTCAGGATCGGAAGATGCGGGAATACTGGGTCTCGTGGCGGAAGGAGCCGAGGTCCAGGCGGAAGGTGGCGGCACCGAGGGCGTCGAGATCGGACGCGGCGGCCGCCTCGGCGAGCCCGGCGAGGCGCGGGGCGAGGGCGGCGACGACCCGCGTGCCGGCGGCCTGCCCCACGGGCGCCGCCCGGAGAGCGGCGGAGACGAGATTCTGGAGGAAGGCGAGGCCGTAGGCGGCGAGCACGGGCTCCGGCGCCATGCCGTGCGCACCCGCGGCGAGGCCGACCGCGACCGGATAGGCGACCGGCCCCGGCAGTTCCTCCGCCAGGGCGGCGAGGGCGTCGCAGGGCCACGCGCCCCGCGTCGCGTCGAGGAAGCTCCGGCCCTGCTGGCTCGTCTCCAAGTGCAGCTCGCGCGACGGCGCCAGGGCGAGCGCGAGATCGTTGACGGCGACCAGCGCGGCGCCGTCCGAGGTCCGCGCCGCCGCGTGGGCCTGGGCTGCCAGGATCAGGTCGTTGCGCAGGGCGCCGCGCTCGCAGACGTCGCGGAGCCACGCCGTCAGGCTCGCCTCGTCGCGGACATCGCCCGCTTCGACCGCCCATTCCAGCCCGTGCGAGTAGGCGTAGGCGCCGACCGGGTAGCCGGGCGACAGCCACGCCATCAGGCGCAGCGCCTCCAGGGCCTCAGCCGGCGGCATGGTCGTGATGGTGGCCGCCATGCGGGTGCGCGTGGTCGTGCCCGTGCCCGCCGGAATAGGCGCCGCCCTCCGGCCGGAACGGGCGTTCCACCGGCTCGGCGGTGCCGCCGAGGCCCCGGACCATCTCGGCGAGGACGTGGTCTTGCGCGATCCAGACCGCGTCCGACCCGATCTCGGCGGCGATGTGCCGGTTGCCGATGTGCCAGATCAGGCGCTTGAGGGCGTGATCGCTGGGGGCCCGGATCTCGAGCAGGCGCTCCGGTGCGGCCTCGACCCAGACGAGGCGGCCGTCCTGCAGGACCAGGGCATCGCCGTCCTCCAGCACGGCCGGCTCCGGCAGATCCAGCAGGAATCCCAGCCCCCCGGCGCCGCGCATGGCGACGCGGCGGCGGTGGCGGTCGCCGTGATCGAGGACGACGCGGTCAACGATCTCGCCGCCCGACAGGGCGTCGCGGCGGACAATGCGGGTGGCGCGGATCATGGATGGCCGCGCTCAGAACAGGAAGTAGCGCTGCGCCATCGGCAGGACCTCGGCCGGCTCGCAGACCAGCAGCTCGCCGTCGGCGCGCACGTCGTAGGTCTCCGGATCGACCTCGATGACCGGCGTCGCGTCATTCAGCACCATGCTCTTCTTCGAGATGCCGCCGCGGACGTTCTCCACCGCGACCAGTTCCTTCTGCACGCCCAGCCGCTCCCGAAGGCCGTCCTCCACCGCCGCCCGGGAGACGAAGGTGAGGGCGGTGGCGAAGGGCGCCCGTCCGTAGGCGCCGAACATCGGCCGGTAATGCACCGGCTGCGGCGTCGGGATCGAGGCGTTCGGGTCGCCCATGGGCGCGGCCGCGATGCTGCCGCCCTTCAGCACGAGGTCGGGCTTCACGCCGAAGAAGGCCGGCGTCCACAGCACGAGGTCGGCGAGCTTGCCGGGCTCCACCGAGCCGATGTGCCGGGAGATGCCGTGCGCGATCGCCGGGTTGATCGTGTACTTGGCGACGTAGCGGCGCGCCCGCAGGTTGTCGGTGCCGGACGTGTCTCCGGGCAGGGCGCCCCGCTGGCGCTTCATCTTGTCGGCCGTCTGCCACGTGCGGATGATGACCTCGCCGACGCGGCCCATGGCTTGGCTGTCGGAGGACATCATCGAGAGCGCGCCGATATCGTGCAGGATGTCCTCGGCCGCGATGGTCTCGCGCCGGATCCGGCTCTCCGCGAAGGCGAGGTCCTCGGGGATCGACGGGTCGAGGTGGTGGCATACCATGAGCATGTCGAGATGCTCGTCGATCGTGTTCCACGTGTAGGGCCGCGTCGGGTTCGTGGACGACGGCAGCACGTTCGGCAGCCCGGCCACCTTGATGATGTCCGGCGCGTGGCCGCCGCCCGCGCCCTCGGTGTGGAAGGCGTGAATGGTCCGGCCCTTGAAGGCCGCGATCGTGTCCTCGACGAAGCCCGACTCGTTGAGCGTGTCGGTGTGGATCATGACCTGGATGTCGTGGGCGTCCGCCACCGACAGGCAGGTGTCGATCGCCGCGGGCGTGGTGCCCCAGTCCTCGTGCAGCTTCAGCGCGCAGGCGCCCGCCCGGACCATCTCGACGAGGCTCTCCGGCCGGGACGCGTTGCCCTTGCCGGCGAAGGCGAGGTTCATCGGGAACGCGTCCGCCGCCTCGATCATCCGGGCGATGTGCCAGGGGCCCGGCGTGCAGGTGGTGGCGAAGGTGCCGTGCGCCGGCCCCGTGCCGCCGCCGAGCATCGTGGTGATGCCCGAGCAGAGCGCCTCCTCGATCTGCTGCGGGCAGATGAAGTGGATGTGGCTGTCGAAGCCGCCCGCCGTCAGGATCTTGCCCTCGCCGGCGATGACCTCGGTGCCCGGCCCGACCACGATGTCGACCCCGGGCTGCACGTCCGGGTTGCCGGCCTTGCCGAGCCGGAAGATCCGGCCGCGCACGATGCCGACATCGCACTTCACGATGCCCCAGTGGTCGAGGACCACCGCGTTGGTGATCACCGTGTCGACGGCGCCGTCGGCGTTCGTGGCCTGGCTCTGGCCCATGCCGTCGCGGATGACCTTGCCGCCTCCGAACTTCACCTCCTCGCCGTAGGTGGTGAAGTCGCGCTCGACCGTGATCTCAAGGCCGGTATCGGCGAGGCGGACGCGGTCGCCGACCGTCGGGCCGAACATGTCGGCGTAGGCCGAACGCGGCAGGCTGGCGGGCTTGGGCGTGTTGGCCATGGTCAGAGCTTGCCCATCACGTCGCCGCGGAACCCGTAGACGGTGCGCCCGCCGGAGAGCGGCACCAGCGCCACCTCCCGCGTCGATCCCGGCTCGAACCGCACGGCGGTGCCGGGCGCGATGTCGAGGCGCTTGCCGCGGGCCTGCTCGCGCGGGAATACGAGGCCCGGATTGACCTCGAAGAAGTGATAGTGCGATCCGACCTGGATCGGCCGGTCGCCGACGTTGGCGACCTCGATCACGGTCCGCTCGGCGCCGGGGTTGAACACGATCTCGCCCGGCAGCGTCGTCACCGCGCCGGGAATGTCGGAAGAGGCCGCGCCGCGGATCGGATGGTGCACGGTGACGAGCTTCGTGCCGTCCGGGAAGGTCGCCTCGACCTGGATGTCGTGGATCATCTCGGGCACGCCCTCCATGACCTGATCGGCGGTCAGCACGGTGGCGCCGGCCTGCATCAGGTCGGCCACGGTGCGGCCGTCCCGCGCGCCCTCGACCACGAAGTCGGTGATCAGCGCCACCGATTCCGGATGGTTGAGCTTCACGCCGCGGGCGAGGCGATTCCGCGCCACCTGCGCCGCCATGGCGATGAGCAACTTGTCCTTCTCTCGGGGCGTCAGCAGCACGGGCAACCTCGTCGTCGCGGCGGCCGGAGCAAGGATCATGCGCGCGGCGCGGTCAAGGGCGGGCTTCGGCCGTTGCAGGACCCGGACCACCGACGGTCGGCGCCCGCGCGCGGAGGCGCGCCGGGATCACGGCGCAGTCACGGCGCAGTCACGGCGCCATGGCGATGAAGCCGGCGAATAGGTCCGACAGGGCCTCGCCCTTCACGGCACCCGGCAGATCGCGGGGGTGGATGAACTCGTCGCGGAACCAGGGATAGCGCTTCGGATCGAAGGAGGCCCGCAGCCAGTCGATCGTCCGCCGCACGCGGGTGATCCGCTCGGCGTCCGGGTGATAGGTCAGCCAGATGTCGATGCTGAATCGGCCGAGATTGTCCACCGGGACGACCTGGGCGCCGATCGCGCTGGCATAGGTCGGCAGCAGGCCGATTCCGGCCCCCTTGGCGATGGCCCAGTAATACGCGCTGCTGACGTTGACCCTCAGCGTGATCGGGACCTTCGCGGGGAAGCCCGGGACCGACCGCACGTAGTCCTCGAGGGCGACGGTCTGGCCGCCGTCCTGCACCACGATCCGGTGACGCTCGAGATCCTCCGGGCGCGCCGGGAGCCCGTAGGTCTCCTCGTAGCTCCGCGCGGCGTACGGCACCATGTGGATCCGGCCGATCTTGACGATGCGCAGGTCCGGGCTGGTCGGCCGCGTCAGCTGGATGGCGACGTCGGCCTCCAGCCTGAGGACGTCGGCGGATTCCATCGCGCAGCGCAGGTCGACGGTCAGGCGCGGGTTGGCGCGCTGGAACTCGACGAGGCGCGGCGCGAGCCAGAAGGCCCCCAGCCCCTCCGTCACGGCGATCCGCACCTCGCCGGTCTCGGCGAAGGGCGCGCCCTCGCCGGTGCGCACGAGGCTGAAGGCGGCCGCCTCCATGCGGCCGGCGGCCTCGAGGATCGCGTGGCCCTCGGCGGTGAGGCGGATGCCGTCGACGTGGCGGGTCAGCAACGGCGCGCCGATCAGCGCCTCGAGATCGTCGATCCGGCGCCGCACCGAGTTCACCGACAGGCCGAGCTTCGTGGCCGCCGAGCGGAAGCTGCCGGACCGCTGGAGCGCCAGGAAGACCCGGATGCTCTGCCAGTCGGGCATCGGATCCCGGCTCGCCTCCGCCTGTTCCATCGACGGAACACCCCTGTTTCAAATTTTGCACATACAGCCAGAGCGCTAGATGCGAAGTGCTTAACCGTCAATCCGTACCCGAATGACAGGTCATCCGATGACGGTACACATTGCTCGCGCGCAGTTCGTCGCCAAGGACGCCGATCAACTCGGTACAGCGCTAGTCTCTCCCGAGCCGCGGCACGCGCTGAATGCGCTCGAGGTCGGCCGAATTGCCCGGCACCTCGTCATCTTCACGCCGACCCCGGACGATCTGGCGCGGCTGATCGCGGCGGCGCGCGCGGATCTACCCGATCTCGCGCCCCTGCGCACCGTTCAGCGGGTGATGTCGATCAATCCCGACAGCGTCCTGGCGATCGCCCAGCGCCACCGGTTCGACGCCGCGGATCCGCGGGGCGAGGGGTTCGTGGCCTGCCTGATGCTGAACGCCGACGGCATGGCGGCGCTCAAGGCCGGGACGCTCGACGCGTCCGATCCGCCCGCCGCGATGCTGGCCGGCCAGCACGAACGTCCGGCCGGGATCTACGTCTGGGCCGTCTACGCGCGGCGGCGCCTCTCCGGCGGAGTCGGCCTCGTCTTCGATCGTCTGTCGAGCCCGACCTACCGGGGCGTGGACTTCTACGCCCGCGCGGCCACACCCGAGGGGGCCGATCTCCTGTCGGCCCTCGGCTTCGCGGCACGGACCTCCGCCGGCGGGACCCTGTACCATTTCGCCCGCGGTCCGAAGGCGGAGCCGGCGCCCCCGTACGACAGTCACCGGCCGGGCGCGACCGGCATCAGCGTCGCGGTCGCGCGGAACATGGAGGACCTGTCCCGGGTGATCGCCCTGCGCGCCGCCGTCTACATGGCGGAGCAGGCCTGCCCGTACGAGGAGGAGTTCGACGGCAACGACCTCTCGGCGACGCACCTGATCGGCTATGTCGGCGACGAGCCGGCGGGCTGCCTGCGCATCCGGTTCTTCGCCGATTTCGCCAAGATCGAGCGCCTCGCGGTCCGGGCCGAGTTCCGCAACACGCGCCTGTCCTTCGCGCTGGTCCGCGCCGGGATCGAGCTCGCCCGGGTGAAGGGCTACCGCCGGCTCTACGGCCACGCCCAGAAACGCCTCGTCGGCTTCTGGAGCCGCTTCGGCTTCCGGGTCTTCGAGGGCGCGCAGGAGCTGGTCTTCTCGGATTTCGACTACGTCGAGATGCTGATGGAGGCGGAGCCGCACCCGCAGGCCATCGCGCTCGGCGCCGACCCCTACGTCATCATCCGGCCGGAGGGCCGCTGGCACCGGGCGGGCGCCCTCGACCGTTCGCGCAGCCGCGCCGTGACCCGCCCCTCCGTCGACCGCGCGGTCGCGGCGCGATGAACAGGCCGATCAACCCGGCGCTGTATCGCCGGCCGCGCAGCGTCCCGGTCCTGGTGCTGGTGGACATGCAGCAGGAATACGAGGTCGCCGGGCGCCCGCTCGCCCTGGCGGGGATCGAGCCCGCCCTCTCGAACTGCCGCCGCGCGCTCGCGCATGCCCGCGCGAGCGGCATGCAGGTGGTCTATGTCCGCTGGGTCGGCGCGCCGCTGTTCCAGGCGGGCAGCCGCTTCGTGCGCTGGATCGAGGGCTTCGAGCCCCACGGCTGCGACATGATCTTCGACCGGGATCGCCCGTCCTGCTACGCCAGCCCCGCCTTCGCGGACGCGATGGAGCGCGGCTCCCCGCCGCTGGTCATCGCGGGCTTCGCCGGCGAGTCGTCCTGCCTCGCGACCGCGATCGACGGCTTCCACCGCGGACAGGACGTGACCTTCCTGTCCGATGCCTCCGCCAGCCACGACCTCGACGGCATCTCCGCCGACGAGATCCACCGGTCGGTGAGCGCGGTGATGCGGGTGTTCGGCGACGTCACGGACACGCAGTCCTGGATCGCGGCCTCCGCGCCGTTCAAGCCCCTGCCCACAGCGTCGAGCCCCACGCACGCCAATGACTGACCGAAGCCAGAACGACGGGATTCCGGACGGGGGCCGGGGCGGCGACGAGGATGTGGACCTGCGTCTCGGCCGCCACGTGATCGAGCTGCTGCAGGCGGCGCGGGACGCCGGCGAGCCGACGCTGATCGCGCAGGCCGAGGCCATGGCGATGGCGGTCGGGTTCGTGCTGGCGAGCCGGTTGCCGGGCGCAGAGCCGGAGACCGCGTGATCAGTCGGCCGCGTCCTCGCCGCCGATGAGGCGCATGGCCCGCAGGCGCGCGGTCCGCTCGTCGCGCGCGCCCCTGTCGGCGTCGAGGGCACGCCACAAGGCGAGGAGGTCGCTCGCGTGTGTCGTATCGATGGTTTCGTCGGCGTCGTGCGCCATCTCGGCGTGATCGAAGGCGTCCATGTTCAAAGTCCCGCGCCTTGAGATGCGGTGCGCTAACAGGACATCCGCGCGATCGTCCAGCCCGAAAGATAGGCAGATCTTGTACAAGCCGGCGCGATCGTCACGCCCGGCACGATTCACTGCCGGCAAACTGATCCTCGGGCCGGCGCGAGGCGCGGCACGGATCCTCGACCGTGTCCGCGTCACAGGAGCGGCGCGTCGAATGCCCAAGACCCCACGGCAGGGCGGCATTTCAATCGAGGATCAGCCCTTGGGCGAAGTCGAAATCTGACAATTCAACAGTCGAGCGGCGCTCTTCTCCCGATTCGAACTGTTTGGAAAGAGCCCGATCCCGCGCAAGCCCGGTGATACCCTCAGAAACATCTCGGACACCGAACTGTGCCAATCCCGATCGGCAGAGGCCTGCGCCGGCTGCCGGGTCGGCTCTCCCGCGAGCCGAGACCGGCCGCGTCAGGCCCGGGATTGCGTCAGCGCGGCGATGATGGATTCGACCACCTCGATCTGCCCCTGTACGGCGACCAGCCGCGGCCCGGCCTCCGCGCCGTCGCCCAGCACGAAGGTGCCCTTCTGCCGGCGCGTGTCGCGCAGCTTGCGCACCGACGCGACGATGATCTGCCGCTCCTCGATCAGCGCGTCGCGCAGCTCGTTCAGGCCGTCCAGTTCCAGTGTCGGGGTCATGCGGCGTCCCGGTCCTACATCCCCGACGCGACCGCGGCGGGCACTCCGCGCCTCAGCGCCGGGCGCGAATCATCCGGACAGGGCGTCCGGCGGAGCGACGCGGCGCTCGGTCCGCGGCGGTAGCACGGTTTCCACTCACGGAACATTGCGGCGATCCGGGACGTGCCGCGATGTCTGGAGCGCGCATTGTATGCTATTGAATGCAAAATTATCCCGGCAGGCGAAGCGCGGGATCATCGGGCGGACAGCGGCGCATGCTGAGTGAGGACGTGCACGACCGCGGCGGGTCCCGCGCGGACCGGACGGTCGCGGACCGGGGCCTCGGCGACGCGGATCGCGCCGGGACCGGACCGGCGAAGAAGCGCTCCGGCGCGGCCGGCCTGATCCTGCTGCTGCTCGCCGTCGCAGGCGGCGGCGCCTACGGCTACACGCGCCTGAACCAGCCCGCGGTGAAGACCGGGACGGCCGCCCCGCTGCCGGTACCCGTCACCCTCGGCACGGTGGAGCAGGGACCGTTCGCCCTCGTGTCGAACGGCCTCGGCACCGTCCAGGCGTACAACACGGTCCAGGTGCGCACGCGCGTCGACGGCGAGATCCACCAGGTGGCGTTCCGCGAGGGTCAGACCGTCCACAAGGGCGACGTGCTGGTGCAGATCGATCCGCGGCCCTACCAGGCGGCGCTCGATCAGGCGAAGGCCAAGAAGGAGCAGGACACGGCCAATCTCGGCAACGCGAAGGCGGACCTCGTCCGCTACACCGGGCTCGGCGCCTACGCCTCCCGGCAGCAGACCGAGACGCAGACAGCCCTGGTCGCCCAGCTCACCGCGCAGGTGGCGTCCGACCAGGCCGCCATCGACAACGCCACCACGCAGCTCGGCTACGCCACGATCCGCGCGCCGATCGACGGCGTCACGGGGTTCCGGCAGGTCGATATCGGCAACATCGTCAACGCGGCCGGACAGACCCCGATCGTGACGATCACGCAGGTCGAGCCGATCTTCGTGGTGTTCACGGCCCCGGAGGACCAGCTGCCCGCGATCACCGCGGCCCTGAAGGCCGGCGACGTGCCGGTGGAGGCGTGGACCTCGGACGGGCTGACCAAGCTCGCGGACGGCAAGCTCGCCCTGTTCAACAACCAAGTCGACACCGCCACCGGCACGATCCGCCTCAAGGCCGTCTTCGAGAACAGGACTCACGCGCTGTGGCCGGGCCTGTCGGTCTCGACCAAGATGCGGATCGGCACCGTCGCGGTCGCCACGACGGTGCCGGACAACGCGATCCAGCACGGGCCCGACGGCCTGTTCGCCTTCGTGGTGGACGATGCCAGCCGGGCGCACCAGCGCGCGCTGAAGGCGGGCCGCTCGGATTCGGGACGGACGCGCGTTCTCAGCGGCGACCTCCGGCCCGGCGAGCGGGTGATCGTCGCCGGCCAGTACAAGGTGCAGGACGGCAGCCTCGTGGCCGACCCGCACGCGGCCCACACCGCGCAGGCGGAGGCGGTCCAGTGACGCGCGCGGCACGCCTCACGGCGGGCGCGTCCCAGCGCGGGGCGCGGCCATGAAGGGCGGCATCTCGGCGCCGTTCATCCGGTTCCCGGTGGCGACCACGCTGATCATGGTCGGCATCCTGTTCCTCGGGATCGTGGCCTACCCGCTGCTGGGCGTCGCGCCGCTGCCGCAGGTGGATTTCCCGACGATCCAGGTGACCGCGCAGCTGCCCGGGGCCAGCCCGGAGACGATGGCCTCGTCGGTGGCGCAGCCCCTGGAGCGGCAGTTCTCGCAGATCCCGGGCGTGTCGCAGATGACCTCGACGAGCTCCCTCGGGATCTCGACGGTCACGGTCCAGTTCGACCTCAACCGCAACATCGACGGCGCGGCGAGCGACATCCAGGCGGCGATCAACGCCGCCAGCGGCCAGCTCCCGAAGAACCTCCCGACCCCGCCGACCTACCGCAAGGTCAACCCGGCCGATTCGCCGATCCTGCTGCTCTCGGCCACCTCCGACAGCATGCCGCTGATCGACGTCGACGACGCGGTCGACGTCCAGCTCGCCCAGCGGATCAGCCAGATCTCGGGCGTCGCCCAGGTCTTCATCGGCGGCCAGCAGAAGCCCGCCGTGCGGATCCAGATCGACCCGGCCAAGCTCGTCGCCAAGGGGCTGTCGCTGGAGGACGTGCGCGCGCAGCTCACCCTCACCACCGTCAACAACCCGAAGGGCAGCATCGACGGCGGCAGCCACAGCTACACCATCTACGCCAACGACCAGCTCACCGCGGCGCAGAACTGGAACGACGTGATCGTGGCCTATCGCGACGGCGCGCCGCTGCGCGTGCGCGACATCGGCCGGGCCGTCGCCGGTCCCGAGGACACCAAGCAGGCCGGCTGGACCAACGGCAAGCGCGGCATCTTCCTGGTCGTGTTCAAGCAGCCCGGCGCCAACGTGATCGACACGGTGGACAGCATCAAGGCCCAGCTGCCGCGCCTGACCGCCACCCTCCCGGCCGCCATCAAGGTCGGCATCCTGAGCGACCGCACGCAGACGATTCGCGCCTCGGTCGAGGACGTGCAGTTCACCCTGCTGCTGACCATCGTGCTGGTCGTCGGGGTGATCTTCGTCTTCCTGCGCAGCTTCTGGGCGACCGTGATCCCGAGCGTGACTGTGCCGCTCGCGCTGCTCGGCGCCTGCGCGCTGATGTGGATGGCGGGCTACACCCTCGACAACCTCTCGCTGATGGCCCTGACCATCTCGGTGGGCTTCGTGGTCGACGACGCCATCGTCGTGCTGGAGAACATCAGCCGCTACGTCGAGGAGGGGATGCGGCCCATGGAGGCCGCGTTCAAGGGCGCGGGCGAGATCGGCTTCACCATCGTGTCGATCTCGGTGTCGCTGATCGCCGTGCTGATCCCGCTCCTGCTGATGGGGGGCATCATCGGCCGGCTGTTCCGCGAGTTCGCCGTGGTGCTGTCGATGACCATCGCGGTCTCGGCCTTCGTGTCCCTGACTCTGACCCCGATGATGGCCTCGCGGTTGCTGAAGGCCCACGATGCCGAGCGTCACGGCCGCCTCTACCGGATGAGCGAGGCCGCCTTCGACTGGCTGCTCGCGGTCTACGCCGACGCCCTCGACGTCGCCCTGCGCTTCCGCCGCGTCACGCTGCTGGTCTTCTTCGCCACCCTGGCGCTGACCGGCTACCTGTTCGTGGCGATCCCGAAGGGCTTCTTCCCGCAGCAGGACACCGGTTTCATGATCGGCGTCACCGAGGCGGGCCAGGACATCTCCTTCTCGGCGATGAAGGCGCTGCAGGAGAAGGTCGGCGCGATCGTCCAGGCCGATCCGGCGGTGGCCACGGTCGGCATGTCGCTCGGCGGCAACGGCCAGGCGCTCAATTCCGGGCGCATGTACATCACGCTCAAGCCGCGCGAGGAGCGCGACGTCAACGCCTTCCAGGTGATCGGCCGTCTGCGCCCGAAGCTGGAGCGCGTCGAGGGCATCCGGACCTTCATCCAGGCGACGCAGGACGTGCGCACCGGCGGCCGCACCTCGCGGACGCAGTTCGAGTACACCCTCCAGGACCCGGACCTCGCCGAGCTGAACACCTGGGCGCCGCGCATCCTCGACAAGATGAAGACGCTGCCGGAGCTGCGCGACGTCGCCACCGACCAGCAGACCCGGGGCACGACGCTGACGCTGTCGATCGACCGCGACGCCGCCTCGCGCTACGGCATCACGCCCCAGCTCATCGATGACACGCTCTACGACGCGTTCGGCCAGCGCCAGATCGCGCAGTACTTCACGCAGCTGAACAGCTACCACGTGGTGCTGGAGGTGCTGCCGGCGCTCCAGGGCAGCGTCGAGAGCCTGGACAAGATCTACATCAAGGCGCCGATCGGCGGCGGGCAGGTGCCGCTCGCGGCCTTCGCCCACTGGTCGACGGACCCGGTGGCGCCCCTGGCGGTGAACCACCAGGGCCAGTTCCCGGCGGTGACGATCAGCTTCAACCTCGCCCCCGACGTCGCCCTGGGGCAGGCCACGGAGGCGATCGGCCGGGCGATGCGGGAGCTGCAGGTGCCGCCGACCGTGGTGAGCGGCTTCCAGGGCACCGCCCAGGCCTTCCAGCAGTCGCTCTCGACGGTGCCGCTGCTGATCCTGGCGGCCCTGTTCGTCGTCTACCTGATCCTCGGCATCCTCTACGAGAGCTTCATCCACCCGCTCACGATCCTCTCGACCCTGCCGTCGGCCGGCGTCGGCGCCCTGGCGGTGCTGATGTGGGCGGGGTTCGATTTCAGCCTGATCGCGCTCATCGGCATCATCCTCCTGATCGGCATCGTGAAGAAGAACGGCATCATGCTAGTCGACTTCGCGATCGTGGCCGAGCGCGAGGAGGGTCTCTCGCCCGAGGTCGCGATCCGGAAGGCGGCGCTGCTGCGCTTCCGGCCGATCCTGATGACCACGATGGCGGCCCTGCTCGGCGGCATCCCGCTGATGGTCGCCACCGGGACCGGCTCGGAGATCCGGCAGCCGCTCGGCTTCGCCATGGTCGGCGGCCTCGCGGTCAGCCAGGTGCTGACGCTGTTCACCACGCCGGTGATCTACATCTACCTGGACCGGCTGGCGCACCGCTTCTCGTTCCGCGACAAGCCGCGGGCGGTGGACGCGGCGCTCGAGGACCCCGAGCCGGTGGAGGAGGTTCGTGGGCCGCCGGCGCTGCGCGCGGCGGAGTGAGGCCGACCGCCGCCTCCGGGCGCTGAGCGTCGCGGGACAGGCGCCGCGAAGCCGACGGCCGGGCGGCCCTGTCACCGCAACACGCTTGGCGGGGGAGCTCGCCGTTCCAGTTCATTCGCTGCCGGCCCTATGAGACCGCGCGACGCCGAAGGATCCGGATGAGCCAGAACCTGCCGCTGCGAGGGCTCACCGTGCTCGCCCTGGAGCAGGCGGTCGCCGCGCCCTACTGCACCTCGCGGCTCGCCGATGCCGGGGCCCGGGTCATCAAGATCGAGCGGCCGGAGGGTGATTTCGCCCGCGGCTACGACTCGGCGGTCAACGGGCTGGCGAGCTACTTCGTCTGGCTCAACCGCGGCAAGGAGAGCCTCGTCGCCGACATCAAGGATCCGGCCGATGCCCGCCTGCTGCACGCGATCCTCGCGCAGGCCGACGTGTTCGTGCAGAATCTCGCCCCCGGCGCGGCCGCCCGGGCGGGCTTCGGCACGGCGGAGCTGCGGGCGCGCTATCCGCGGCTGATCACCGTCGACATCTCCGGTTACGGCACCGGCAACGCCTACAGCGACATGAAGGCCTACGACCTGCTGGTCCAGGCCGAGAGCGGGCTCGCCGGGATCACCGGACATCCGGCCGGACCCGGGCGCGTCGGCGTCTCCGTCTGCGACGTCGCCTGCGGGATGGACGCCCACGCCGCCGTTCTCGAGGCGCTGATCGCCCGCGGGATCACCGGACAGGGCTGCGCCCTGGAGGTCAGCCTGTTCAGCGGCGCCGCCGACTGGATGAACGTGCCGCTGCTCTACTTCGAGGGGACGGGGCAGGTCCCGCGGCGGGTCGGCCTCGCGCATCCCTCGATCTGCCCCTACGGCGCCTTCCCCACGGCCGACGGCAGCCTGGTGCTGATCTCGATCCAGAACGAGCGCGAGTGGGCGAGTTTCTGCGCCGGCGTCCTCGGGGAGCCCGACCTCGCCCGGGCCGAGGGCTTCGCGTCCAACAATGCCCGGGTGGCCAACCGCGCCGCGGTCGACCTGCGCGTCGGCGCCGAGCTGGTGCGGCTCAGCCGCGACGCGGCCGCCGCCCGGCTGAAGGCGGCGGGCACCGCCTACGGCTTCGTCAACACGCTGGCGGATCTCGCCGCGCACCCGGCGCTGATCCACGCGGAGGTCCGGACGCCTTCGGGGCCGGCCCGGATCGTGGCGCCGCCGGTGCTGATCGACGGCGAGGTCCGCGCCCTCGGCCCGGTTCCGGCGATCGACGAGCACGGGGCGCGGATCCGGGAGGAATTCGGTCGCCGCGACTGAGGACTGCGATACGACGGCAGAACATGAACGGCGGGAGGAGACGATGAGACTGGACGGCAAGATCGCGCTCGTGACGGGGGCTGGCAGCGGCTTCGGTGCCGGGATCGCCCAGCGCTTCGCCGCGGAGGGCGCCAAGGTCGCCTGCGTCGACATCGACGGCGCGGCGGCCGAGCGTGTCGCCGCGGCACTCGGCGACAATGCCATCGCGATCGCCGCCGATGTCGGCTTGGCCGCCGACGTCGCCGCCAGCGTCGCCGAGACGCGGCAGCGCTTCGGCGTGCCGAACGTTCTCGTCAACAACGCCGGCACCACCCATCGCAACAAGCCGCTGATGGAGGTGACCGAGGAGGACTTCGACCGGGTCTTCCGGGTCAACGTGAAGTCGATCTTCCACTACGTCCGGGAAGTCGCCCCGCTGATGCGCGACGCCGGCGGCGGCGCGATCCTGAATGTCAGCTCGACGGCGGCGCTGCGGCCGCGCCCGGGGCTGACGTGGTACAACGCCTCCAAGGGGGCGGCGAGCCTCGCCTCGAAATCCCTCGCCCTGGAACTGGCGCCCTGGAAGATCCGGGTGAACGCCCTCTGCCCGGTCATGGGCGCCACGGGGCTCCTCGAGCACTTCATGGGCGTCCTCGACACGCCCGAGAATCGCGACCGCTTCATCGCCACGATCCCGCTCGGGCGCCTGTCGGAGGCGAGCGACATCGCGGCGGCGGCCCTGTTCCTCGCCTCCGACGAGGCGGCGTTCATCACCGGCGTCGATCTGCCGGTCGACGGCGGTCGCACGGCCTGAGGAGTTCCCGATGGAATCCTATACCGAGATCCGCGAGGCGGTCGCCAAGCTCTGCGCCGGCTTCCCGGGACCGTACTGGCGGGCCCTCGACCGTGAGATGGCCTACCCGACCGCGTTCGTGAACGCGCTGACCGAGAGCGGCTACCTGTCGGTGCTGATCCCCGAGGCGTACGGCGGCTCCGGCCTGCCGCTCTCGGCCGCCGCCGCGATCCTCGAGGAGGTGCAGCGGGCGGGTTGCAACGGCGGCGCCTGCCACGCTCAGATGTACACGATGGGGACGCTGCTTCGGCACGGCTCGGAGGCGCAGAAGGCCGAGTACCTGCCGGCCATCGCGGAGGGCCGCCTGCGGCTCCAGGCCTTCGGCGTGACCGAGCCGACCTCCGGCACCGACACCGGCAGCCTGAAGACGACGGCGCGCCTGGAGGGCGACCACTACGTCGTCAACGGCCAGAAGATCTGGACCAGCCGCGCCGAGCACTCGGACCTGATGCTGCTCCTCGCCCGCACCACGCCGAAGGCCGAGGGCATGAAGCGCACGGACGGGCTGTCGGTGCTCCTCGTCGACATGCGCGCGGCGAAGGGCAACGGCCTCACGATCCGGCCGATCCGCACCATGATGAACCACGCCACCACCGAGGTCTTCTTCGACAATCTCCGGGTGCCGGCGCAGAACCTCATCGGCGAGGAGGGCAGGGGCTTCCGCTACATCCTGTCCGGCATGAATGCCGAGCGGATCCTGATCGCCGCCGAGTGCGTCGGCGACGCCAAGTGGTTCATCGACAGGGCCCGCGCCTATGCCGGAGAGCGGTCCGTGTTCGGCCGGCCGATCGGCGCCAACCAGGGTGTGCAGTTCCCGATCGCGAAGGCCTACGCGAACATGCGCGCGGCCGAACTCATGGTCCGCGAGGCGCTGACCCTCTACGAGGGCGGCGCCAATCCCGGGGCCGAGGCTAACATGGCCAAGATGCTCGCCGCCGACGCCTCCTTCGAGGCGGCCAACGCCTGCATCCAGACCCATGGCGGCTTCGGATTCGCCGAGGAGTACGACGTGGAGCGCAAGTTCCGCGAGACGCGCCTCTATCAGGTCGCCCCGATCTCCACGAACCTGATCCTCGCCTACCTGTCCGAGCACGTCCTCGGCCTGCCGCGGTCGTACTGAGATGACCGATCTCACTGCCTGGATCGGCCGGACGCGAGAGGCGTCCGACCTCGTCACCCCGCGCCTCCTCGCGGAGTTCCGCGCGACCTTCGCGCCTCACCTGGCGCCGGTCTCCGACGGGATCGCGCCACCGGCGCTGCACTGGTGCCTCGCGCCCGAGACGCCACCGGCCGATGCCCTCGGTCCGGACGGCCACGCCGCCAAGGGCGGCTTCCTGCCGCCCGTGCCGCTGCCCCGGCGGATGTGGGCGGGGGGCGAGATCGAGACGGGCTCGGGCCTGCGCGCGGGGGACGCGGTGACGCGCACCGAGACCGTGCGGGACGTCGCCTTCAAGAGCGGTCGGAGCGGGAGCCTGTGCTTCGTCACCGTCGACCACACGGTGGCGACAGGACGGGGCGTCGCGATCCGCGAGCGGCAGGACATCGTCTACCGCGAGGCGGCGGGTGCGCAGACCGGAACAAGTGCTGCGCCCGAGCGCGACGATCCCGAAGCATACGCGGCGATCTGGGACGTATCGGCGACGCCGACGCTGCTGTTCCGCTACTCGGCGATGACTTTCAACGGCCACCGCTTCCACTACGATCAGCCCTACGCGACGCGGGTGGAGGGCTACGCCGACCTCGTCGTTCACGGCCCGATGCAGGCCACGCTGCTGATGAACCTCGCCGCGACGCTCCTGGGACACGGGCCGCGGAAATTCGTGTATCGCGGGGTGTCGCCGATGACCGCCAACCAAATCTTCCGGGTCTGCGGGCGAGTCTGCGGGACGGTGTTCGAGGGCGTGACGCTCGACGCGGCGGGCCATGTCTGCATGCGGGCCCGGGGCGACGCGTGAGAGGCCGGACCGCTCGGTCCGCGCCTGGGATCAGCCGGGGATCAGTGCCGTCGGCGCGCCGCGCGTGGCCGGCGGCGTCGCATCGGCCCGCGGATGCGTCGACGGGCCGAGTGGGGCGCGGGCCGCGCGGACGCGCGGCCCGCGCCGAGCGGGCTCAGGCCAGCTTCAGACCGACGTTGACGTTGCCGCGGGTCGCGTTGGAGTACGGGCAGACCTGGTGAGCGGCGTCGACGAGCTTCTGCGCGTCGGCGCGGTCGAGGCCCGGCAGGCTGATCGTCAGGTCGGCGGTGATGCCGAAGCCGCCCTCGGAGCGCGGGCCGATGCCGACTTCTGCGGTGACGCTGGTGTCGGCCGGGACCTTCAGCTGCAGCGACGGCGCGACGGCCTTCATGGCGCCCAGGAAGCAGGCCGAGTAGCCGGACGCGAAGAGCTGCTCCGGATTCGCGCCCGGACCGCCCGCGCCGCCGAGCTCCTTCGGGGTCGAGAGCTTGACCTCGAAGCTGCCGTCGGCCGTCCGAGCGGCGCCGTCGCGGCCGCCGGTGGCAGTGGCGGAGGTGCGGTACTTCACGTCTACGGGCATGGGACTCTCCGGTTTGGGGGATGCCGCCGGCATGTAGGTGCCGACTCGCTTCCGCACAGCCCAGTTAGATTGCGCGCAATCTAATTTCAAGGGTCGATCAGCGCGAAGCGGTCGACATCCACGAGACCCCGGTCGGTGATCTTGAGGTGAGGAATGACGGGCAGGGGCAGGAACGCGACCTGCAGGAAGGGCTCGGGGAGGACGACATCGAGGCTTCGCGCCGCGTCGCGCAGGGTTACGAGGGATCGCCGGATGGTTTCGAACGGCATCAGGCTCATCAGGCCGGCCACCGGCAGCGCGATCTCGGCCAGCACGCGGCCGCCCTCGACCACCACGAAGCCGCCCTCGATCTCTCCGAGCCGGTTCACCGCCACGGCCATGTCGGCATCGTCCGCCCCGACCACCGTGATGTTGTGGCTGTCGTGCCCGACCGACGAGGCGATGGCCCCGCGCCGGAGGCCGAATCCTTTGACGAACGCGACGCCGATGCCGCGCCCGCCCGGTGCCGTGCGGCCGTGGCGCTCGACGACGGCGACCTTGATGACGTCCTGACCCAGGTCGATCCGGCGCTCGCCGCCGGAATAGGGCAAGGTGAGGTCGTGGCGCAGAGTGATGATCTTGCCGGGCACCACCCCGATCACCGGCGTCGACGGACCGGAGCCCGGCGCGGCAAAGTCCGCCGCCGTCACGCGCCGCGCCCGCACGCTCCGGCGACCGATTGGCTCGACCGGCGCGCGCGCGTCGAAGAGCGCTGCGTCGACCGGGCGCCCCGCGCTGAGCACCCGCGACACCGCGCAGGCGGCGAGATCGTCGAGGACCACGAGATCGGCGCGCTGGCCGGGCGCGACGAGGCCCCGGTCGTGCAGCCCGAAGGCGCGGGCCGCCGACCAGGACGCCGCGCGGTAGGCGGCCAGCGGCGGCACGCCGAGGGCGATGGCCGTGCGGACGACGAAGTCGAGATGGCCCTCCTCGGCGATGTCGAGGGGATTCCGGTCATCGGTGCAGAAGGCCAGGAACGGCGCCGTCCGCTCGGTCAGGATCGGCGCGAGGGCGTGCAGGTCCTTGCAGACCGAGCCCTCCCGGATCAGCACGGTCATGCCCTTCGAGAGCTTCTCGCGGGCCTCCTCGGGCGAGGTTGCCTCGTGCTCGGTGCGGATGCCGGCGGCGATGTAGCCGTTGAGCCCGAGGCCGCGCAGGAGCGGCGCGTGCCCGTCGATGTGCCGCCCTTGGAAGGCGGCGAGCTTGTCCAGCACGCCCGGATCCGCCGCCAGCACGCCCGGGAAGTTCATGAACTCGGCGAGGCCGATCACCCTCGGATGGGCCGCGAAGGGGGCGAGATCCTGCGCCTCGATCCGGGCGCCGGAGGTCTCCAGATGGTCGGTGGCGGGGACGCAGGAGGAGAGCTGCACGCGCAGGTCCATCGCCAGGGTCTCGGCGGATCTCAGGAACCACGTGAAGGCGTCGGTGCCGAGCACGTTGGCCATCTCGTGCGGGTCGCAGATCCCGGTGGTGACGCCGTGCGGCAGGACGCACCGCTCATATTCCTGCGGCGGCATCAGCGACGATTCGACGTGGAAATGGGTGTCGATGAAGCCCGGCACCACGACCTTGCCGGACACGTCGATCTCCCGGGCGCCGCGGTACTGCCCGAAGGTCCCGACGATCCGGTCGCCGCAGATCGCGATGTCGGAGGCGACGAGGTCGCCCGTGACGAGGTCGAGGAAGCGGCCGCCCTTCAGGACGAGGTCGGCGTCGACGCGGCCCTGACCCTGCGCGATGGCCCGCCGGAGGAAATCCACCTGTGTCATCGCGAGTCGCCCCTCCGCCCTGCCATCCGCCAGAAGCATGCCACGGGTGCCAGCCCCTCCGCGACGCTTGCGGATGCGCGGGCGCGGGCGCAGAAGCCGCTCACCTTTGAACTGGTCGAAGCTCTCGATGCCCGCCTATCGCTCACGCACCACCACCCACGGCCGCAACATGGCCGGCGCCCGCGGCCTCTGGCGCGCCACCGGCATGAAGGACTCGGACTTCGGCAAGCCGATCATCGCCGTGGTGAACTCCTTCACGCAGTTCGTGCCGGGCCACGTCCACCTCAAGGATCTCGGCCAGCTCGTCGCGCGGGAGATCGAGGCGGCCGGCGGCGTCGCCAAGGAGTTCAACACCATCGCGGTCGATGACGGCATCGCGATGGGCCACGACGGGATGCTGTACTCGCTGCCGTCCCGCGAATTGATCGCCGATTCCGTCGAGTACATGGTCAACGCGCACTGCGCCGACGCGATGGTGTGCATCTCGAACTGCGACAAGATCACCCCCGGCATGCTGATGGCGACTTTGCGCCTCAACATCCCGACCGTGTTCGTCTCCGGCGGCCCGATGGAGGCCGGCAAGGTCCAGCTGCCGGGCATCGCCAAGAAGGTCGACCTCGTCGACGCGATGATCGCCGCCGCCGACGACCGGATCTCCGACGAGGACGTCGCCGTCATCGAGCGCTCCGCCTGCCCGACCTGCGGCTCCTGCTCGGGCATGTTCACGGCGAACTCGATGAACTGCCTCACCGAGGCCCTCGGGCTGGCGCTGCCGGGCAACGGCTCGGTGCTCGCCACCCACGCCGACCGCAAGCGCCTCTTCGTCGAGGCCGGCCACCTGATCGTCGATCTGGCCCGCCGCCACTACGAGCAGGACGACGCCGGCGTGCTGCCGCGCGCGGTCGCGAGCTTCCGGGCGTTCGAGAACGCCATGACCCTCGACATCGCCATGGGCGGGTCGACCAACACGGTGCTGCACCTGCTGGCCGCCGCCCACGAGGGCGAGGTGCCCTTCACCATGGCGGACATCGACCGGCTGTCGCGGCGTGTGCCGGTGCTGTGCAAGGTCGCCCCGGCAGTGGCCAACGTCCACATGGAGGACGTGCATCGCGCCGGCGGGATCATGGGCATCCTGGGCGAGCTCGACCGGGCCGGCCTGATCGACACCAGCGTCGGCAACGTCTCGGCCGGGACGCTCGGCGCCGCGCTCGCCCGCTGGGACGTGCGCGGCGAACCGGCCGCCTCGGTGAAGACCTTCTACCAAGCGGCGCCGGGCGGCGTGCCGACCCAGGTGGCGTTCAGTCAGGAATCCCGGTTCGACGCGCTCGATCTCGACCGCGAGGGCGGCGTCATCCGCGACGCGGCACACGCCTATTCGCAGGATGGCGGCCTCGCCGTGCTCTACGGCAACCTCGCCGAGCAGGGCTGTATCGTGAAGACCGCGGGCGTCGACGCCTCGATTCTGACCTTCACGGGCACCGCCCGCGTGTTCGAGAGCCAGGACGCGGCCGTCGACGGCATCCTCAACGGCAAGGTGACGGCGGGCGAGGTCGTGCTGATCCGCTACGAGGGTCCCCGCGGCGGTCCCGGCATGCAGGAGATGCTCTACCCGACGAGCTACCTGAAATCGAAGGGGCTCGGGAAGGCCTGCGCCCTCGTCACCGACGGGCGGTTCTCCGGCGGGTCGTCGGGCCTCTCCATCGGGCACGTCTCGCCGGAGGCCGCCGAGGGCGGCCTGATCGGCCTCGTGCGCGACGGCGACCGGATCGCCATCGACATCCCGAACCGGCGAATCCAGCTCGAGGTCGACCAGGCAGAACTGGATCAGCGGCGCAGCGCCCAGGAGGCTGCGGGCTGGCAGCCGGCGAAGCCGCGCAAGCGCAAGGTCAGCGCGGCGCTGCGCGCCTACGCTCTGCTCACGACGAGCGCGGCGCACGGCGCGGTTCGCCGGGTCTGATCAGCGGAGTTCGAGAACCAGGGCGGTGATGGCGGCCAGCAGCGCCGCCGCTGCCACCGCGAGGCCGGTGAGGCGCGCGCGAAGGGACCCTGTCGTCTCGGCGGGCGGTTCTCTCGCGGGCAGGACGGGCCCGGCATCCGGGATCCGCCCCAGGGCTCGGAGCATCAGCGGCTCGATCGCCGCGTAGCCCGCCGGGCTCAGGTGAAGCCCGTCCGTCCCGTAGTCGGGCCGGAGCCCACCGGTCTCCGTCGCCAGCACGGCGTGATAGTCGATGAACGTCGCGCCATGCTCGTGGGCATGGTCGCGGAGCCACGCGTTGACCGCCGCGATCATGGCGGGTGCGTCCCGCACCTCCGGGTTCCACGGGATCCCGTCCACCGGCGTCAGCGAGCCGATCCAGGCCTTCACGCCCAGGGCGCGGGCCTCGTCGAGCATGCCGGCGAGCGTCCGGCAGATCTCCTCGACCGGGACGAAGACGCCCTCGTTGCGGCCGATATCGTTGACACCGCACAGGAGATGCACGCCCCAGGCTTCGGTCTCCGCGAGGTCGCGGGCGAACCGCATGGTGATCCAGCGCGCCGTCTGGCCGGAGCCACCGCAGGGGATGAGGTCGTAAGCCTCGAAGGTGCCGGCTCGATGGAAGCCCCAGAGCTCCGTGATCGAGTCCCCGACGAAGACGATCGGTCCGGCCATGGCTCAGGCAGGCGTCGCCATGCCGATTGTCTCGATCACCTCCGCCTGGAGGCGGTCCGCCATCATCTGGCGCCCCTCCGAGGTCACGTGGACGATGTCGGTGAACAGGGGACGGGTCTCGGCCTCGAACAGCCGGCTCAGATCCCGCGCCGCGAAGACCCGATCGGCCGCGTCCAGTCGCCCGAGGACGCTCTCGAAGCGCTCGTACTGGCGGTCGAGATAGGCGAGGAACGCGCCGGACGCGACGCCGGCCTCCGCGGCCGCGTGCGTCTCCTTGCGGACGACCGTCGGCTGCAGGAGAAACCGCACGGGTGCGCCGATCCCCGGCGCGAGCCGCGCGAGGCGCTTCAGCGCCAGCTCGAACTGCCGCACCACCTCCCATTCCCAGATGTCGGACTGCCAGTTCGTCAGCGCGCGCAGGTTCTCGAGGCGGTTGAAGATCATCGCCTGCAGGCCGTCATACGACAGGGCCCCCGCGTCGTCGGCGGACTTCCTCGGATCGAAGAAGTAATCGTACAGGCTCTCGTTCGCGAAGTGATTGTATGGGACGCCTGCCCGCGGATCGAAGCTCCAGGGCTGGAAGATGTCGGTCGCGCCGCCGACGATCAGGATGACGTCGGGCTGCAGGTCCATCAGCCGCGTCGTGATCAGGGCGATCATCTGGTTCAGGCAGGCCGAGACCGCGCCGAAATTGTACACCCGCGCGCCCGGCCCGTGCGCCTGGTTCAGCCCGGTCTCCAGCCGCCCGGGCACGGTGTCGGCGAAGACCTGGCCGTCGATCAGGGTGCTGTCGCCGACCACGAAGACCCGCAGCGTCTCGGAGGGCGGCCGCGCGTCCGCGTGCGCGTCGTTGCGGTACCCGAGGGCGTCGTAGCGCCATCCCTGACCGGACGCCTCCGTCAGCGGCTTGCCGGCGAAATGCGCGTAGGGTGCGGGAAACCGGCTGTTGGCGTCGAAGTTCTGGAAGCTCTGCAGGAACTTCCGCCGTCGCGCGTCCGCGCTGTCGTCGGGCGGCCGGTGGGCCATGGTCCGTCTCCTCCCCGGGCGGGGACCCGGTGGCTGTGCGATCATCGGTGAACCGAGCGGCGGGGCGGAGGGCCCGCTCAGCTCCGCAGGGTCGCGTGGTTCTCCAGGAACCAGCCGTAGGTCTGGCGCAGGCCGTCCTCGAGGGCGATCTCCGGTTGCCAGCCCATCGCCCGCAGCCGCGACACGTCCATCAGCTTGCGCGGCGTGCCGTCCGGCTTGGTCGCGTCGAACGCCAGTTCGCCCGCGTAGCCGATCACCCGCGCGAGCGCCTCGGCGAGCTGACGGATGGTGCAATCCTCGCCGGTCCCGACGTTGATGTGCGACAGGTCGGGGCGGGTGTTCGCGGCGTAGACCGCGTCGTCCATCTCCATCACGTAGACGCTGGCCCGCGCCATGTCGTCGACGTGCAGGAACTCGCGCATGGCGCGGCCGGTGCCCCAGACCGTGACCTTCGCCAGACCCTCCTGCTTCGCCTCGTGGAAGCGGCGCATCAGCGCCGGCAGCACGTGGGCGTTCTCGGGATGGAAGTTGTCGTTCGGCCCGTAGAGGTTGGTCGGCATGACGCTGCGATAGCGGCGCCCGTACTGGCGATTGTAGCTCTCGCACATCTTGATCCCCGCGATCTTGGCGATCGCGTAGGGTTCGTTGGTCGGCTCGAGCAGCCCGGTGAGCAGGGCGTCCTCGCGCATCGGCTGCGGGGCGAGCTTCGGGTAGATGCAGGACGAGCCGAGGAACAGCAGCCGGTCGACATCGTGCGTGTGCGCGGCGTCGATCAGGTTCGACTGGATCAGCAGGTTCTCGTGGATGAACTCGGCCGGGTAGGTGTTGTTGGCGTGGATGCCGCCGACGCGGGCGGCGGCGAGGTAGACCTGATCGATGCGGTTCTCGGCGAAGAAGCGCCGGACCGCCGCCTGATCCAGGAGGTCGAGGGTCCGGCGGTCGGCCGTGAGGATCCGCTCGTGACCGAGCTCACGCAGGCGACGCACGATCGCCGAGCCCACCATCCCCCGATGGCCCGCCACGAAAATGGTCTGACCTCGACCGTCCATCACGCAACCGTTCCCTGCCGAAAGCTCGGAATTCCAAGCCCCTATAGCCCCTTTGCGGCGCGATATCGCCGCGCAAACACGCGTTTTCTGAGGCGGGCCGCGGCGCCCGCGCGGGCGCTCGCGGACAGCGTCACTGTACGCGAAACGACGGATCCAAATACAACCGAAAGTTAGCGTTAATCATTCTACCAGAAGCTGCATCTCGTACCTGCTCACCGACCAGCGGATGGCAGGGCCGGTTCGGAAACGCCCCCGGCCGCGCAGCAATGGAGTTCCAGATGCGTCCCTTGACCGTCGTCCCGGCTGTGCCGCGGACTGCGATGCTCTCTGCCATCCGTCCGGGCGCCGCCCGCGCGATCCCGATCGCAACCGGCCTCCTCCTCTGCACCGCCCTGGCGACGCCCGCCCGGGCACAGCTCCTCCGCGGCACGCTCGATACAACCACGAATGGCATCCTCGGCACCGGGCTGACCGTCGGCACGAGCAGCCCCGGTAGCGGGGTCCTCGGGACTGGCCTCAATGTCGGGACCACGACCGGCGGCAGTGTTCTCGGCACCGGCGTGACGGTGGGCACCACCGCTCCCGGAAGCGGAGTACTCGGAACGGGGCTCAACGTCGGGACCACCGGCGGGGGCGTGCTCGGGACCGGCGTGCTCGTCGGCACGACCGGTCCGGGAGATGGGCTGCTCGGCACCGGGCTCACTCTGGGAACCGCGGGCGGGACCGGGACCGGAGGCTGCGGCACCTGCGGCGGCGGTGGTGCGACTCCCGGAGGCGGTGGTGGGACTGGCGGAGGCGGAACCGGTGGTGGGGGAACCGGAGGCGGCTCCAATCAGGGCATCTACATCATCACCGGCAACGTGACGCAGTCCCAAGGTCAGACTGTCATCAACGAGCTGAGGCTCTCGCAGCTCACCAGCGTCACGGGCGTCGCCGCCAACAACACCAGCAACCAGGCCGCGCCGATCGCCGTCGGCAGCGACGCGCTGGCCGTGGGCTACGGCTCGAGCGCGGCCGGGACCGCCTCGACCGCCGTCGGCACGGGCGCCAGCGCGGCCAACACCGGCAGCGTCGCCCTCGGCTACGCGGCGAGCGCCCAGGGGCTCGGCGGAACGGCGATCGGCACGGCGTCCGCGGCGTCCGGGGCCGGGAGCACCGCCCTGGGCTTCGTCGCCGGCGCGACCGGAACCGGCTCGACCGCCGTCGGTGCGGCCGCCTCGGCGGCCGGCAACAACAGCGTGGCGCTCGGCAACGGGGCGGCCGCCAATCAGGCCAACACGATCGCCATCGGCGCCAACGTGAAGACGACCCAGGCCAATCAAGTGGCGATCGGCAATTCCGCCAACACCTACAGGCTGGCCGGCATTGCCTCGCAGGCGAGCGCCGCTGCGCAGAGCGGAGCGACGGCCTTCGTGACCACGGACGCGAACGGCAACCTCGCGGCCTCGGCCTACGGACCCTCGACGATCGCCGGCCTCGGCAACCGGATCGACTCGGTGCAGGCGCAGGTCAACAACCTGGAAGCCAAGACCGACTCGGTCCAGCGCTACGCGATCCAGACCCGCAAGGAGGCCCGGCAGGGCGTCGCCATGGCGATCGCGATGGCGACCGCACCCATGCCGTCGGCGCCCGGCAAGACGACATGGGCCACCAACGGCGCGACCTACCGGGGCGAATGGGCCGGTGGCCTCGCGGTGGCGCACCGGTTGCCGACCTGCTGCGTCCCGATCGCCGTGACCGCGGGCGTGGCCTACGGCGGCGACAACGCTGTCGGCGTTCGCGCCGGTCTCGCGGGCGAGTTCTGAACGGTCTGCGCAGAGATAGGTCGCGCACGTTTCCGGCCTTGCGCGCCGGGAAAGGACCGCGATAGTGTCAACCGATGCTGACACTCGCGGTCGACCACCGGGTTGCGCAAGAGATCGATCGGCGCCCGCACGCCGTCATGGTCGGCTCGGGCTTCGGCGGTCTCGCCGCGGCGGTCCGGCTGGGCGCCCGCGGCTACCGCGTGACCGTGCTCGAGCGCCTCGTGCAGCCGGGGGGACGCGCCCGCGTCCACCGGCAGGACGGCTTCACCTTCGACGCCGGTCCGACCATCGTCACCGCGCCGCAGCTGTTCGAGGAACTCTGGCAGCTCGCCGGTCGCAGGCTCGCCGACGACGTGACGCTAGTGCCGATGGATCCGTTCTACCGGATCCGCTTCGCCGACGGGACGTCCTTCGCCTACAGCGGCGACGTGGACCGGATGCGCGCCGAGGTGGCACGCTTCGCGCCCGACGATGTCGCGGGCTACGAGCGCTTCATGGCACACAGCCGCGCCGTGTGCCGGATCGGGTTCGAGCAGCTCGGTCACGTGCCCTTCGGCAGCGTCGGCGCGATGCTGAAGATCGCGCCGGACCTGCTGCGCCTCTCGGGCCACCGCTCGGTGCACGACGTGGTGGCGCGTTTCATCCGCGACGAGCGGCTGCGGACGGTGTTCAGCTTCCATCCGCTCCTGATCGGGGGAAACCCGTTCCGGGCCAGCGCCATCTACTGCCTGATCGCCGACCTCGAGCGGCGCTGGGGCGTCCACTTCGCGATGGGCGGAACCGGCCAGCTGGTCGACGGTCTGGTGCGGCTGATCCGGTCGCAGGGCGGTCGCCTGCGCCTCGGCGTCGAGGTCGCGCGCATCCGGGTGGAGGAGGGGGCGGCGACGGGCGTGGACCTGACGAGCGGCGAGACGATCGCCGCCGACGTCGTGGTGTCCAACGCCGACTCGGCCGTGACGCACGCGCGTCTGCTGCCGGAGGCGCAGCGATGGAGCCCGGGGCGGTTCCAGCGCGCCCGCTCGTCGATGGGGCTGTTCGTCTGGTACTTCGGCACCGCGCGGCGCTACCCGGAGGTGGATCACCACACGATCCTGCTCGGGCCGCGATACCGCGGCCTGCTCGCGGACATCTTCGATCGCAAGGTGCTGGCCGAGGATGCGAGCCTGTACCTGCACCGGCCGACCGCGACCGATCCGAGCCTCGCCCCGCCGGGATGCGACGCCTTCTACGTGCTGGCCCCGGTTCCCAACCTCGCCGGCGGCCAGGATTGGCAGACCCTCGCCGAACCGTATCGGCGCCGGATCGCCGCGATGCTGGAGGCGAGCGTGATGCCCGGCCTGTCGGAGGCCATCGTGACCTCGAAGGTGACGACGCCGCTGGATTTCCAGGACGACTTCCTGAGCTACCGCGGATCGGGCTTCGGCCTGGAGCCGGTGCTGACGCAATCGGCCTGGTTCCGTCCGCACAACCGGTCGAGCGCGGTCCGCAATCTCTACCTCGTCGGGGCCGGCACGCATCCGGGTGCGGGCCTCCCCGGGGTGCTCTCCTCCGCCCGCATCCTCGACAGCGTGGTCCCCGATGCCCGCGTTACCGCCTGAATTCGCCGCCGCAGCCGACCGGACCGCCTGCCGGATGGCGATCCGGGCCGGCTCGAAGAGCTTCTTCGCGGCCGGCCGATTGCTGCCGGCGGATATGCGCGAGGCGGCCTACGGCCTCTACGCCTTCTGCCGGCTGTCGGACGACCTCGTCGACGATGCGGCGAGCCCGGCCGAGAGGCGCAGCGCCGTGGCGCGGCTCGAGAGCAGGATCGGCCAAGCCTATGCCGGCCGCCCCGCCGACGCCCCGGCTGACCGCGCCTTCGCGGAGATCGTCACGGCCCACGCGATCCCGGAGGCGCTTCCGCGCGCGCTGATCGAAGGCTTCGCGTGGGATGCCGAGGGCCGGCGCTACGCCGATCTCGGGGCGCTCCACGCTTACGCCGCCCGGGTGGCGGGCTCTGTCGGGGCGATGATGGCCCTGATCATGGCAACCCGCGATCCCGACGCGCTCGCCCGCGCCTGCGATCTCGGCGCAGCGATGCAGCTCACCAACATCGCGCGCGACGTCGGCGAGGACGCGCGGATGGGCCGCCTCTACCTGCCGCTGGACTGGATGCGGGAGGCCGGACTCGATCCGGACGCCTTCCTCGCCGATCCGCGGCCGAGCCCGGCGCTGGCCGGCACCGTGGCCCGTCTCCTCGCCGAGGCGGACAACCTCTACGCCCGCGCGGAGGCCGGGATCGCGGTGCTGCCCAGCGGCTGCCGGCCCTCGATCCGGGCGGCGGGGCTGATCTATGCCGAGATCGGCAAGGTCGTGGCGGCGCAAGGCTACGATTCGGTTCGCCACCGCGCCCGCGTCACGACGGGGCGGAAGCTCGCGCTGATCGCCCGCGCGCTCCGCACGCCCGCGGACGCGGCCGGCCTCGGCGCGCCGCCGCTTCCCGAGACGGCGTTCCTGATCGAGGCGGTAACGGCGCAGCCGTTCCTGCCGATGCGCGGGCGAACGCCGCTGCGGCCCTGGTACGACGTCAGCGGCCGGGTCGTGCACGTCCTCGACCTGATCGAGCGGATGCGCGAGCGCGAGGCGTTCGGCCGCTCCGCATCGTCCTGATCGGCGCGGCGGAGGCTCCCGGGTGAGCGATGGAGCGTTCGCCGCCCACGATATCGGCCTCGTCTTCGCCCCCGCGCTGGGCGTCGGGGTCTGGCAGCAAATCGCGGTCCGCTCCAGCATCCGCCGCGATCTGGACGGCGAAGCGGATCGAAGCGACCGCGACGGACGCCGGCCCCTCCAAGGTGTGACGGCTCGGCGCAAACCTCCCCGCGATCCGGCCGCGCTCATCCACCGCGATCTCGCCCTTTCCGGCCGGATACCGCGCCAGGCACGGGCGGATTAGGCCTTCCACGAGGCCCAGGGCGCCTCGACGTTGATGATGTCGCGCCGGCTCACGTCCGACGGCGTCGCCGCCTCGCGAACGTCGACGATGTGCTACGTCGTCGAGCCCTCCGATCTTCCCGAGACGGGCGCGGGTCGTCCCCGTCCTAGTGGCTGGACCTGTCGAGAGCGACGTCGCCCTCCAGCAGACACCCGACCGGGCGCCCGTCCGCGAAGCCGAGCCGCACCCGGATTTCGGACAGGCGGCGCATGGCCCGGCCCTGCAGGATCCGGATCGGACGGTCGTCCGGCTCGATGAGGCCGTCCTGCAGCAGCCCGAAGGCCAGGGCCGCGGCGGCGATGCCCGTGGCGGCATCCTCGGGATAGCCGGACGCGCGGGGGAATTGCCGCGCCTCGAACAGCCGGGCCGGCCCGTCGAGCACGGCGTAGGGATACAGCCCGGTCGAGCCGATCCGCGCGCAGGCGGCCTCGACGGCGTCGCTCGCGGGCGCCAGGGCGTTGAGTGCGGCCGCATCGCGCATCGGCACGAGCGTCTTGACCCGCGAGGTCACGGCGTTGTGGACCGGCCGCGCGGCGAGGGCATCGCGCCCGGACCCGAGCGCCGCCTGGACGTCGGCGCTCTGCTCGTCCGTCAGCGGCCGCACGCGGCCGACCGGCTGCGTGATCGCGACGCTCCAGAGATCCGCGCCGCGCGAGCTCACGAACCCCGTCACGGAGCCGCTGCCGGTCGCGATCCGGACCGACGCTTCCGGAATCCGCCCCTCGCGAGCGAGCACCCACAGGACGCCGATGGTGGCGTGGGCACACATCTCCATCTCGTGGTTCGGCACGAAGAAGCGCAGGCGCAGATCATGGGCGGCATCCTCCGCCGGCAGCGCGAAGCCCGATTCGTGGCCGTAGCGCCGCGCGACGTCGCGCATGACGGACGCGTCGAGGTCCCGCGCGTCGGTCACGACGGGGCAGGGATTGCCGCCCGCGCCCGCGTGCGTGAAGACGTCGACCAGGGTCACGGGCGGCATCGGCCGGATCTCACTGGAGGTGGCGGGTGTAGGTGTCGCCGGCCGCCGCCTTGAGCGCGGCCCCCGCCTCGCGGCCGATGCGCTCTGCCTCCGCGACGAGCCCCTGCCGGGACGCGGCCCAGTGGCGGCTGCCGTCGGGCAGGAACAGAAGCCCGTCGATCCGCAGGCTATCCCCGTCGATCTGCGCGAGGGCCGCGATGGGGGTCCGGCAGGACCCGTCGAGTTCCGCGAGCAGCGCCCGCTCGGCCGAGACCGCGACGGTGGTCCGCTCGCACGCGATCGGCGCCAGGAGGTCGCGGATCACCGCGTCGTCCGCGCGACACTCGATCCCCAGGGCACCCTGCGCCACGGCCGGCAGCATCTCCTCGACCGAGAGGACGCTGCGCGCCATGCTTTCCAGGCCGAGACGCTGCAGGCCCGCCAGGGCGAGGAGCGTCGCGTCGCACTCGCTGGCCTCGAGCTTGCGCATCCGCGTGTTGGCGTTGCCCCGCAGCGGCACGACTCGGAGATCGGGCCGCCGCATCAGCACCTGCGCGCCGCGGCGGAGCGACGAGGTCCCGACCCGCGCGCCCGGCGCCAGCCCCGCCAGACCGTCGGCGTGCGGCGACAGGAACGCGTCCCGCGGGTCGTCGCGCTCGAGGATGCAGGCGATGGTGAGGCCGTCGGGGAGCCAGGTCTCCACGTCCTTCATGGAATGCACGGCGACGTCGACCTCGCCGGCGAACAGGGCCTGCTCCAACTCCTTGGTGAACAGGCCCTTGCCGCCGATCTCGGACAGGGGCCGGTCCAGGATCTTGTCGGCCACGGTGGTCACGACCACCAGCTCGGTCTCCAAGCCCGGATTGGCCGCCACGATCCGGTCACGCACCATCCCGGTCTGCGCGAGCGCCATCGGAGAGCCGCGGGTGCCGATGCGCAGGGGGCGGTTCAACATCTGGTTCCGGATCACTTCGCTGGACGGGACACCGCCTTATAGACCGAGCGCGGCGGCAGGCCACATTCCGTCAACCGGTTTCGGGCCAGGGTCCCGCGGCCGTTCAGTCGGTCCCGCCCCGCTTTCGCCGGACTGCGCGCCTAGCGGGACACGGCGGGTTATCGAGTCAACAGGTCGTATCGCGATGCTGATCATGCCGAGCCGACGGCAGTTCCTGGGCGGGCTCGGCGTGGGGGCCGGCCTGACCGCCGCGACGGGCGTCTACGCCTTCGACGTCGAGCCGCTGCACCGGCTGGTGGTGACGTCCTACGCGCCGACCCTGCCGCGCTGGGATCCGGCGCTGCGCCTGCGGGTGGCGGTGCTGGCGGATTTTCACATCTGCGAGCCGTACATGCCGTTCGACCGGGTGGCGGAGATCGTCGCGGCCACCAACGCCCTCGAGCCGGATCTGGTCCTGCTGCTCGGCGACTACCCGGCCGGGCGAATCGCGTGGCGCAAGCTGCCGCTCGATCAGTTCGCCCGGATGATGACCGAGCTCAAGGCGCCCCTCGGCACGCACGCGATCCTCGGCAACCACGATTGGTGGGACGACCACGCGGTCCAGCGGGCCGGCCGGGGCGTGCCGGCGGTCCGGCGCCTGCTGGAGGCGCAGGGCATTCCGGTGCTGGAGAATCAGGCCGTGCGCCTCGTGAAGGACGGGCGGCCGTTCTGGCTGGCCGGGCTCGGCGACCAGCAGCCGTTCTTGAACGCTTGGAGCACCTTCAGCCTCGCGGACCTGCCGCGAACCTTGCAGGCGGTCACGGACTCGGCGCCCGTGATCCTGATGGCCCACGAGCCCGACATCTTCGTCTCGGTGCCCGACCGCGTGTCGCTGACCCTCGCCGGCCACACTCACGGCGGCCAGGTCCGCCTGTTCGGCCACGCGCCCGCCATCCGCAAGGTGCGCGGGCACGACTATTCCTACGGCCACGTCGTCCAGGACGGCCGCCACATGATCGTCTCGGGCGGCTTCGGGATGAGCCGCATCCCCGTCCGGATGGGCGTTCCGCCGGAGATCGTTCTCCTCGAACTCGGCAAGGCGGACACGTCCGCGGCGGCCAGCTGAGCGGCGGGCGCAACGAACTTCACTGTTGACCCATGTATCAGTGAAGTACACCTCGGTCGCGCGCAATAAATTCTTTTCCTGTGTCCACGTATCCGCGATGCATTCCGGTAATCGTCAGGCATTGACGCTGGTTTGACACGCCGAGATGCCCGTGAGACCGTCCCGCGTCGATTCGATCTGGGGACGCCCATGCCGATTTTGCTCGGCCTCATCGGGATCATCGTTGCGGGACTGTTCTGGATCTTGCGGACGCACGGGACCGTGAAGGGCCTGCAGGAGGTCAACCGGGACACGAAGGGCCTCCAGCGCCGCGCTGTCTCGACCTTCGAGAACCTCGTGGGGACGCCGTTGCAGCGCGTCCGCGATCCGCGCCTGGCGGCGGTCATCCTGATGATCCAGCTGGTCCGAACGGGCAGCCCCCTGACCGCCAGCGAGAAGACACGGATCCTCGAATACATGGAGACGCCGCTGGCGGTGGATCGGATCTCCGCGACCTTCGAGCGGGCCTGGGGCTATACGCAGGCGCGGCTACCGTTCTCGCAGGTCGCCGACACCCTGGCGCCGCTGCTGCGCGACGCGCTGACGCCGGCCGAGCGGGGCGAGCTGATCGCGATGCTGACCCAGGTGGCCGGCGCGCATTCCCCGCCCAGCGAGTTGCAGCGCGAGGGCATCGCCCGCCTCAAGCGGCGCCTCCTCGTCGGAGAGGGACCCGTCCTGGTCCAGAGGCGGGGCGAATCCGCCTGATCCGGATCGGAGCGGGGCCAGGCGCGCCGGAACGCCGCGCCGCTCGCCTTTCCGGATCGCCGCGCTACCTCGCGGGCATGCGCGCGCTCCTGCCTCTCATCGTCTTCACCGCCCTCTCGGCCGGCGCCGGCGCCGCTCGGGCACAATCCTGCGACGCGCTGGTCGACAAGGTCACGGCCGAGACGGAGGCCAAGACGGCCGAGCGCCGGAGCGATTATGCCAGCTTCACCGCCGGTCCGGACATGACCCTGACGCTGGCCTGTGGCGGGCCGGACCTGTCCTCGGTGGGCGCGCAGTTTCGCGGCGCCAACCCGCCGGACCGCTACTACGACCTGTTCGGGCACGCCGGGCACGCGGTGACCGGCATCGACGCCGCCGTGATCACCGAGGCCGCGCATCGTGCCCAGGCGACGGCCACGAAGCTCCGGCACAGCAACGTCGACCTCGGCGGTGCCCGGGTCACCTGTTCGGCGATGGTCTCGCCCGACAAGGGTCCGCTGACGCTGTGCGCGGTGATCGAGAACAGCAACCGGAGCTGAGGCCGGCGGCCACAGCCGCCGGCCCGGGCACCCGCCTCAGAGCGGGATGTTGTCGTGCTTCTTCCAGGGCTGCTCCATCTTCTTGGTGCGGAGCATGCCGAGGGCCTTGGCGATCCGGCGACGGGTCGAGTGCGGCATGATCACCTCGTCGATATAGCCGCGCTCGGCCGCGACGAAGGGTGAGAGGAACCGGTCCTCGTACTCGCCGGTGCGCGCCGCGATCTTCTCCGGATCACCGATCTCGCTCCGGAAGATGATCTCGACCGCGCCCTTCGCGCCCATCACGGCGATCTGCGCCGTCGGCCACGCGTAGTTCACGTCCGCGCCGACGTGCTTCGACGCCATGACGTCGTAGGCGCCGCCGAAGGCCTTGCGGGTGATGATGGTGACCAGCGGCACCGTCGCCTGCGAGTAGGCGAAGAGCAGCTTGGCGCCGTGCTTGATCAGGCCGCCGTACTCCTGCGCCGTGCCCGGCAGGAAGCCCGGCACGTCCACGAAGGTGACGATCGGGATGCCGAAGGCGTCGCAGTAGCGCACGAAGCGCGCGGCCTTCCGCGAGGCGTCCGAATCGAGCACGCCCGCGAGCACCAGCGGCTGGTTGGCCACGAAGCCGACCGTGCGGCCCTCGATCCGGCCGAACCCGGTGATGATGTTGCGCGCGTAGGCGGACTGGATCTCGAAAAAGTCACCCTCGTCCACGACGCGGCGGATCAGCTCGCCCATGTCGTAGGGCTTGTTCGGGTTGTCCGGGATCAGCGTGTCGAGGGACGCGTCGATCCGGCTGACGTCGTCGAAGCTCTCCAGCTCCGGCACGCCGTCGATGTTGTTGGCCGGCAGGAAGTCGAGGAGGCGACGGATCTGCAGGATCGCCTCGACGTCGTTCTCGAAGGAACCGTCCGCGATCGACGACTTGGTCGTGTGAACCTTGGCACCGCCGAGTTCCTCGGCGGTCACGACCTCGTTGGTGACGGTCTTCACCACGTCGGGGCCGGTCACGAACATGTAGCTCGTGTCGCGGACCATGAAGATGAAGTCGGTCATGGCCGGCGAGTAGACGTCGCCGCCCGCGCACGGCCCCATGATCACCGAGATCTGCGGGATGACGCCCGAGGCCATGACGTTGCGGCGGAACACCTCGCCGTAGCCGCCGAGCGCCGCGACGCCTTCCTGGATGCGCGCGCCGCCGGCATCGAAGATGCCGATGATCGGGGCGCGCATCTTCAGCGCCATGTCCTGCACCTTCACGATCTTCTGGGCATGCGCCTCCGAGAGGGAGCCGCCGAACACCGTGAAGTCCTTCGAGAAGAGGAAGACCGTGCGGCCGTTGATCGTGCCCCAGCCGGTGACGACGCCGTCACCCGGGATCTTCTGCTTCTCCATGCCGAAATCGGTGGAGCGATGCTGCACGAACATGTCGAACTCTTCGAACGACCCGTGGTCGAGGAGGAGTTCGATCCGCTCGCGCGCCGTCAGCTTGCCGCGCTTGTGCTGCGCCTCGACGCGCTTCTCTCCGCCGCCGAGCCGGGCCTGCGCCCGACGCTCTTCGAGCTTGTCGAGGATATCCTTCATGGCTGTTCCCGCCCTTCCCCTGCCCGTGGCCTGCGACCCGGATCGGGCCGGGTCCAAGCTTATGCGTTCACCGATCGAGCGCCCTTAGCACGCGGTTTTCGGGTGGCAAACCGACGCGGGGCGCGGCGGGATCAGACCTTCGGGGGATGGGGGATAATGGTGGACGGTGCAGGGATCGAACCTGCGACCTTTCCCGTGTGAAGGGAACGCACTACCGCTGTGCTAACCGTCCGTACCGGCGAGTCGCCTGAGCGCACGCCATCGTCGCTCGCCCTCGGGGGCGCCGCGACCCGGTGGCGGGCCTTCTAGTGCGCGGCAGGCCGCGCCGTCAAGCGCGGCCGGCGATGTTTGGCGACAACCGGACGAGCGCCCGGAAGGCCTGTCAGAACCCGGTTCGCCCGGGCGCGGCGCAGCCGAAGCCGGCCTGGGGCTCGCCATCGTGTGCGCGGGCGAGGTTGACAAGGCCGCCGTGCCGGTGCGCTCTGCGGGCATGCACGATGGCCCAGCGGGCGCGGAGCCCGGCAGCGACGTGACGGCGGAGGGCGCGGCGGGGCCGGGCCGGCCGCGCGTCGCGATCATTTACTGCACGCAGTGCAACTGGCTGCTGCGCGCGGCCTGGATGGCGCAGGAACTCCTCTCGACCTTCCGGGACGACCTCGGCGAGGTCGCCCTGGTGCCGGCCACCGGCGGCACCTTCCGCATCGAGCTGGGCGCGGCCCTCCTGTGGGAACGGGTGCGCGACGGCGGCTTTCCGGACGTGAAGGCGCTGAAGCAGCGGGTGCGCGACCACCTCGACCCGGCGCGCGATCTCGGTCATATCGACCGGTCATGAGGCGAGGGAACGGCGACGAGCCCGCGGGGCGCGGCGGGCCGGGGACGGACCCCGCTTGAGTCCGGACCATCATGCCGAGGGCGCGGGCGTCCCCGCGGTGATCCCCGCGCGCCGTTCCTGGCTGTCGCGGCGGCTGCACCGCTTCGGGCGCAACGGCTTCTCGACCCAGGTCTACCTGATCGCGCTGGTGATCGCGCTGATCGGTCCCGGCCTGCTGTTCACCAGCATCCTGCTGATGCGCTACGCCTCCGCGGAACGGGCGCGGTTCGAGCAGGACGCCCGCGAGAACGTGCGCGGCATCGGCCTGTCTCTGGACCGCGACACCGCCGGCCTCGTGTCGGTGCTGCAGACGCTGGCGACCTCGCCGCGGATCCGGCAGGGCGAGTTCGAGGCGTTCGACGCCCAGGCGCGCCTCGTCCGCGAATCGATCGACCTGGACGTGCTCCTGCGCCGGCCGAACGGTCAGGAGGTGGTCAACACCGGCGTGCCGCGCGGCGCGCCGATGCCGATCGTCACGCTTCCCTTCGACCAGGATCTGGCCCGCGGCACGCAGCGCGCCATGGTGAGCGGCTACGTGCCCGGACCGATGCCGGGCGAGGCCACCTACGCGGTCGGCGTGCCGGTGATGGTCGACGGCGAGGTCGGGTACATCCTGAGCTTCACCGTGCCCCTGTCCCGCCTGCAGGGCATCCTGTCCCGCGAGGTCGTCCCGGGCTGGACGACGGGGATCAGCGACCGGTCCGGCATCGTCCTGGCGCGCCTGCCGGATCCCGAGGCGGTGGTCGGCAAGCAGCGCCTCGCCAGCCTCCGCCAGGTGCAGTCGTCGACGCCCGGCGTCTGGGAGGGCCAGGACCGCCAGCACAAGCCGGTGGTGGTGATCGAGGCGCGCTCGCGGCTGACCGGCTGGATGGTCGCGACCAGCATCCCGCAGGCCCTCGTCGACGCGCGGGTGCGGCGCTGGATCTGGGCCTTCGCGGGGTTCGGCCTGCTGGTGCTCGCCACCTCGTCGCTCCTGGCGGTGAACCTCTGGTCGCGAGTCTCGCGCCCCCTCCGGTTGTTGGCGGCGTCCGGGCCGGCCCTGGCCCGGGGCGAGGCGATCCCGCGCGTGTCGTCGCCGGTGCACGAGATCCAGCGGCTCGGGGTCGTGCTGTCGGAGGCGTCGCTGCGGCTGCGCACGCGGGAGGAGGAGCGCGACCGGGCGCTGGCCGAGACCAAGCGCGGCCTGAGCGCCCTCAGCGAGAGCGAGGCGCGCTTCAGGCACATGGCCGATTCGGCCCCGGCCCTGATCTGGATGACCGACGAGACCGGCGCAGTCAGCTTCGCCAACCTTCATTTCGAGCACCTGTTCGGGCTGCCGGCCGCGCAGTTCAACGATGACGGCTGGCACCAGATCGTGCATCCCGACGACCTGGAGAACTTCCGGACGGCCTTCACCGAGGCGTTCGAGGCCCGGATCCCGTTCCGCACCGAGGCGCGGGTGATCGACCGGACGGGCGCGGTGCGCTGGCTCCAGTGCGAGGGCGTGCCGCGGCTCGACGACGCCCAGAATTTCCTGGGCTACACCGGCTGCAACATCGACATCACCGACACGAAGAACGCCGAGGAGCACCTGCTGCTCCTGATCCACGAGCTGAACCACCGGGTGAAGAACACCCTCGCGACGGTGCAGTCGATCGCGGCCCAGTCCCTGCGCGGGCTGGAGGGCGCGGAGGCCGACGCGGCGCGCGCCGCCTTCGAGGCGCGCCTCCTCGCCCTGGCGCGGGTGCACGACGTCCTCACCCGGGAGAGCTGGGAGGGTGCGGAACTCTCCGCCGTCGTGGCGGACGCGATCCGGCCGCTGGAGGCCGGCGACGGCCGGACCTCGCGGTTCCAGGTCTCGGGACCGGCCCTGCGTCTGCCGCCGCGGCTGGCGCTGTCCATCGCCATGGCCCTGCACGAGCTCGGCACGAACGCCGTCAAGTACGGCGCGCTCTCGACTGAGGGCGGCACGGTCGAGATCTCCTGGACGGTGCGGCGCCTGGAGGAGATGCAGCTCTCGCTCCGCTGGTCCGAACGCGGCGGCCCGCCGGTCAAGAAGCCGACACGGACCGGATTCGGCTCGCGCCTGATCGAGCGCAGCTTGGCGCGCGAGCTCGCCGGCGAGGTCGTGCTGAGCTACGAGCCGACCGGCGTGGTCTGCACCATCGACGCCCCCGTGCCGCCGCCGGGTCTCTTGGAGCGCAAGGGCGTCGCCGCCCCGACGCGGATCGCGCCGCTGCCGCTCGCCGGGTAGGCCGGCCCAGCGCGGCGCCTCCCGTCAGTGATACGGATCCGCCGCGTCGCGCAGACCGTCACCCATGAAGTTGAACGCGAGCACGGTCACCAGCACGGGCAGGACCGGCAGGAGCAGCCAGGGATAGAGCTGCACCGCCGCGAGATTCTGCGCCTCGTTGAGCAGCACGCCCCAGCTGGTCACCGGCGGTCTGAGGCCGAGGCCCAGGAATGACAGGGCTGTCTCGCCGAGGATCATGGTCGGGATCGACAGGGTCGCCGAGGCGATCAGGTGACTCATGAAGTTGGGGATCAGGTGCCGGCCGATCACACGGGTGGGCGAGGCGCCCATCAACTCGGCGGCCTGGACGAAATCCTCCTCGCGCAGGGCCAGGAGCTTGCCGCGCACCGCCCGCGCCAGCCCCGGCCAGTCGAGCAGGCCGAGGATCACCGTGATACCGAAGAAGATCAGCAGCGGACTCCAGTTCGGCGGCAGCGCCGCCGAGAGGGCGAGCCAGAGCGGCAGCTCCGGCAGGGAGCGCACCACCTCGATCAGCCGCTGCACCCCGGCATCGACGATACCGCCGAAATAGCCCGCGATGCCGCCGAAGAAGAGCCCCAGCGCGAATGAGATGGCGACGCCCACGAGGCCGATGGTGAGCGAGATCCGCGCCCCGTAGATCATGCGCGAGAACAGGTCACGCCCGAGCTTGTCGGTGCCGAGGAGGAACAGCGTGCCGTTCTCCGGCGGGCAGACGAGATGTAGATCGGTGTGGACGAGCCCGAGCCAGTCGTAGCCGTCGCCCCGGCAGAGGAAGCGCAATGGCTGCGGGGCGGACGCGTCCACCTTGTAGTCCCGGCGGAACGTGTCGAGGTCCAGGTGGGCCCGGTAGGGGTAGACGAACGGCCCGACGAAGCGGCCCTCGTGGAACAGGTGGACGCCCTGCGGCGGCGCGTAGAGGAAATCGCCGTTGCGGCGGGCCTGCCCGTAGGGCGCCAGCTGCTCGACGAACGGTACCGTGGCGTAGAGCGCGAGCAGGATCAGGGCCGAGGCCACGGCGAGGCGGTGGCGCAGGAACTTCCGGAGGATGAGCCGCCACGCGGAGGCCGTGGCGACCGTGCTCTCGGCCCGGGCCTCGGGCTCGAAGGGTGCCGGATCGACGAAATGTCCGGATGCGGGAAGCGCGTCGGTCATCGCGGGGCGGGTCATCGCAGGCCCATGCGGATGCGCGGATCGAGCCAGACCAGGATCAGGTCCGAGATCAGCATGCCGACGAGGGTCAGGGCCGCGACGAACATCAGGATGAACCCGGCCATGAACTGGTCCTGGCTGCGCAGGGCCTCGAGGAGCAGCGGCCCGACGGTCGGCAGGCTGAGCACCAGGGAGACCAGCACCGAACCCGAGACGAGGTGCGGCAGCAGGTTGCCGATATCCGCCACGAACGGGTTCAGCGACATCCGGAACGGGTATTTCAGCAGCGCCTGCAGGGGCGGCAGACCCTTGGCGCGGGCGGTGACGGTGTAGGGCTTGGCCAGTTCGTCGAGCAGGTTAGCGCGCATGCGCCGGATCATGGCCGCGGTCCCGCCGAGGCCGATCACCAGCGTCGGCACGATCAGGTGCGCCATGAGCGAGCGGAGCTTCTCCCAGGTCCAGGGCTGGTTGGTGAGGGCCGAATCGTAGAGCCCCCCGATCGACAGCCCGAACCACCGGTTGGCGTAGAACAGCAGGATCAGGGCGAGCAGGAAGCCCGGCACCGCGAGGCCGACATAGCCGAGCAGGGTGACGACGGCGTCGCCGAACGTGTTGCGGTGCGTCGCGGAGTAGATTGCCGCCGGGATCGCTACGAGGTGGACGAACACCACCGCCGTCAGGTTGATCAGCAGGGTGAGCCACAGGGCGTCGCCGACGACGTCCGCCACCGGCTTGTCGTACTCGAACGACCAGCCCCAGTCGCCCTGAAGCAGCCCCGAGAACCCGACCGACCCGGGCAGCACGCCGATCCACATCAGGTATTGCTGCCAGACCGGCCGGTCGAGCCCGTACTGCTTGATGAGCAGCTCGGCCTTCGCCACGGAACTGGCGTCGCCGGTGGCCCGCAGCTCCATGATCCGGTTGGTCAGGTAGTCACCGGGCGGCAGCTTGATGATCACGAAGACGAGGGCCGAGATGACCAGCAGCGTCACCGCCATGGTGACGACGCGGCGAAGGATCTGGGCGATCACTGGGCCTCCGCGCGCTTGTCGGCGCCAGACTCGGCGCCCTTGTCCCAGAACAGCTCGTCGAGGCGCTGCACGCCGATCATCGCGGTGGGCTCCCAGGAATAGAGGGCGCGCTTCGGGAGGTTGATCAGGCGATCGGCGCCGACCACCGGCTGGAGCGCGCCCGCCACCGTGCCGATCACCCACGTGTTGCGCGCGTGGTTCATCAGCATCTCGCGCCAGATCGCGGCCTGCCGGCCGGCATCGTCGGTGTGGCGCCACTCCCGATCGAGCTCGATGAGGCGTTGGACTTCCGGGACGTCGCAGGGCTCGCCGCTCTTGCCGCGGCTCTCGACGTTCATGCTCCACAACGGCCAGGAATAGTGCTCCGGCTGGGCCGGGCTCAGCTCGGTCGGCGGCATGATCGCGGTCGGGACGGCCAGATCGAGGCCCTGGGCGGCCACCATGACGGTGACACCCGCGATGGAGCGCCGGTGCAGGTTCGTGCGCTCCTGCGGCTTGGTGATCAGGCGGATGCCGACCTCGCGCCAGAATTCCGTGATGAGGAGCAGCGCGTCGAGCACCATCTCGGCTTCGCCGTCGCTCTCCACCACCAGCTCCAGCGCGCGCCCGCCGGGCAGCAGCCGGGTGCCGGACCCGTCGCGGGCCGTCAGCCCGATCTCGTCCAGCAGCTTGGCGGCCCGGGCCGGGTCGTAGGACGCGTGGAGGGTCCGCATCTCGGGCTCGAACAGCGCGCTCTCCGGCACGATCGTGTCGTTGCCCTCGGTACCCAGGCCGAACAGGAGCGTGTTGTTCAGGGTGCGCCGATCGATGGCGAGCGACAGGGCGTGCCGGTAACGCACGTCGCGGTTGAGCTGCCGCCACGCCGGATCCGTCGTGGTGAGGTTGGGGTAGAGCGCGATCTCCGAGCCGCGGGCCACGGGCCACAGGTTGGTGCGATAGCGATGCGCCGCCTCACCCTCCTTGAGACTCGGGATATCGGGCATCATCAGGCCGCGGAACATCAGGTCCGCCTCGCCTGCGTTGGTCTTGGCGACCAGGAGGCCCTGGGAGGCCACGTCCATCACGATCGTGTCGACGTAGGGCAGCTGCGTACCAGCCGTGTCGACCCGGTGGTAGCTGCGGTTGCGCTCGAACCGGAACCGGGTGGCCGGCGAGCGGGTCCGCGGCACCCAGCCCTGCAGGGTTGGGCAGTCCGGGTTGTTCAGCTCGTAATTGTCGTCGAGACGATTGTGCAGGGCCGCCCAGCTGCGGAGCTTGAGCGCCTTGGCCTTCGCGTCGGCCGCATCCTTCCCGATGTAGCGGGCGTGATACGGCTTGAGGTAGTGCGACGGCCGGTAGATCAGCGGGTCGCGCGGCGCCGCCAGGGCCGGCAGGAACATCGGGTTCGGCCGATCCCAACTGTAGCGGACGGTGACCGGATCGAGGAACTCGACCGTCGGCAGCTTGCCGTCCACGCGGAAGAAGGCCGGCGGCCCGTCGGGGCTCAGCGCCTTCTCGTTGGCGACATCCTCCCAGTAGTAGCGGAAATCCTCCGTGGTGAACGGGTGCCCGTCCGACCAGCGGTGGCCCTGGCGAAGCGTGAAGGTGAAGCGGCCGCCCTCGACATCGACGCGCTCCAGCACGTCGGGCCGCAGGTTGAGATCGGCATCGTAGCCGATGAGGCGGGTGTAGCCGTAGACCGACAGGTAGCGGACGTCCCGTGCCTTGGCGATCAGGGTCCGGATCGTGCCGCCGGCGCTGCCGAGGCGGCGTCCGTGGGCGGCGAGGTCGGCCACGTAAGGGGTGGCCGGCAGCCCGGGCGCGTCGGCCGGCGGGGTGTCGGCGAAGGCCCGCGACGGCGCACGCGCCCAGATCGCCGCGGCGCCGAGCCCGGCGAGGAGGGCGCGGCGGGACACGGTACCGTCCCCTTCGTTCCGGTGCGGGAGAGCGGACGGGACGACGTCCCCCGGGCCCCAGGTCGTCATGGGCTGCCCCGCAACGTCACGGAGGTGAGCCGGGCGGGCGAGTAGCCGGTCGCCCTGTGCAGGTCGTCGAACGCGTGGGACCGGGCGATCAGCCCGGCGGCCTGCCGCACCAGGACGTCGTCGGCCGGCTGCTCGAAGTGGCGGCCGTTCCGCGTCCAGCGGATCGGCTCCGGGCTCCGCTCGGGCCCGGTGATCATCGCGATGGTCGGATGCGCGGGGCCACCATGGGCGTGGATCCGGTGCCCGGCCGCGTCGTCGTCGAAGAGCAGTCGGGTCAGCCCGCGGGCCTGCGCCTCGACGACCCGCCGGCCCTGCGCGACGTGGTCGTCGAAGAACGCCACCGTCCGCGCCGGGTCGAGCACAGCCCAGTCGGCGGTCGACCAGTCGGCGGTGCTGTAGCGCGCCTGCCGGTCGCGGTACTGGAGGCCCGACAGGTCCGGATCGTGGCAGAAGATCCGCGCCCGCGGGCGGGCCTGCCGGATCACCCAGGTGGTGAGGCCTCGGAAGACGCCCGATTCGATCACGAAGTCGGGCCGCAGCGCGCGCATGGCGACGTAGAGCTGCAGCGCACCGTTGAAGCCGCTACCGCCGCGCCGCTGCCGGACGGGGGCTGTCGGAATCAGATCCCAGAACGCCCGGACGTGCCCGAGCACGTCGCCGTCGGGGACGAGGCCGGCGGCGGCGAGATCGCGTTCCAGGATGGCGGCTGCCGATTCGAGCAGGGTCGCCACCTCGCGCGGCGAGGTCGGCCGGTGACACCAGTCGGGGGCGGCCGGGACGAGGTCGTAGCCCAGGCGGTCGAAGAAGGGCGACAGCACCTTGCGGCGCAGGCGCTCCAGCATCACGGGCGGCCGGGCCTGCATCACGCGGCCTCCGCCCTGGGGGCGGCGCCGAAGCGCACCCGGTGGCCGGTCTCGACCGCGCGCATCGCGCCGGCCTCGTCGGGAGCCAGGCGGAAGGGCTCCTCCCAGCGGGTCGGGTCGTTGCGGTCGGCGGCGACGGCCGCGAAATCCAGGGGATGGTCCAGGCTCGGATCGGGCACGGCGGCGAGCAGCGCCCGCGTGTAGGGATGGACGGGCCGGCGGAACAGGGCCGCGCGCGGCGCCTCCTCGACGATGCGGCCCCGGCACATCACGCTGATGGTGTCCGCCATGTAGTCGATCACTGCCAGATTGTGGGAAACGATGAGGTAGGAGAGGCCCAGGGCGGCCTGGAGGTCCTTGAGCAGGTTCAGGATCTGCGCCTGGACCGAGACGTCGAGGGCCGAGACCGGCTCGTCAAGCACCAGCAGCCGCGGCTTCGGGGCCAGCGCCCGGGCGATGCCGATGCGCTGCCGCTGCCCGCCCGAGAAGGCGTGCGGGTAGCGGCCGAGACCGCTCGGCTCCAGGCCGACCATGGCCATCAGGGCGCGGCAGCGCTCCCGCCGCTCCGCCGCCGGGACCCCGTGGATCTCCATCGGCTCCGACAGGATCTGCCGGACGGTCATGCGCGGGTCGAGGGACGCGTAGGGGTCCTGAAACACGAACTGGACCGTGCGGCGGTACGCGAAGAGGGCGTCGCCGTTCAGAGCGTGGACGTCCCGCGGGCCGCTGCCGTCGTCGAACAGGATCCGCCCGGAATCGGGCCGGAGCGCCCGCATGATCATCTTCGAGACCGTGGTCTTACCCGACCCGGACTCGCCGACGAGCCCCAGCGTCTGGCCCGCCGCGAGGCTCAAGGACACGTCGGACACGGCGTGGACGATCCGCGGCTTCTGCCACAGCCGACCGGCGCGCAGCGTGAAGTTCTTGCTCACCCCCTCTACCTGCAGGATCGGCCCGGCCAGCGGCGCGGGCGTCTGGCCGGGCGGGATCTCGGCCTTGGCCGGGCGGATCGGCGTCAGCCGCTCGCCGGGCGCCATATCGAATCGCGGCACGGCGTGGAGGAGCGCGCGGAGATAGGCGTGGCCCGGCGCGCGCATCACCGTGTCGCGCGGGCCCGCCTCCACCAGGCGGCCGCGGTAGAGGACGGCCACGTCGTGGGCGATGTTGGCGACCACGCCGAGATCGTGGGTGATCAGCAGGATCGCCATCCCGGTCTCGTCCTGGAGCCGGGCCAGCAGGGCGAGGATCTGGGCCTGCGTGGTGACGTCGAGGGCGGTGGTCGGCTCGTCGGCGACCAGGAGCGCGGGTTTCAGGATCAGCGCCATGGCGATCATGGCGCGCTGGCGCAGGCCGCCGGACAGCTCGAACGGGTAGGTCCGCAGGGCGCGATGCGGGTCGGGGAAGCCGACCCGGGCGAGAGCCTCCTCGGTCCGGGCATCGGCCTCCTTGCGGTCCGCCCCGGTATGGATCCGCAGCGCCTCGCCGATCTGGTCGCCCACCGTGTGGAGGGGTGACAGGCAGGTCATCGGCTCCTGGAAGATCATCGCGATGCGCTGGCCGCGTATCGCCCGCATCGTCTCGCCCTCGGACGGGAGTCGCGCGATGTCGGTCTCGGTCTCGCCGTCCCGGAACAGGATCCGGCCGCGGGTGATGGCGGCGGCGGGCGGCAGGATCCGCAGGATCGCCTGCGCGGTCACCGACTTGCCCGAGCCGGACTCGCCGACCAGCGCGAGGGTCCGGCCGCGGTGGACGTCGAGGGACAGGCCGTGCAGGGCCTCGAATTGACCGCTCTCCGTGCGGAACGCGACCGCGAGGTCGCGGATGGACAATAGCGGGCTCAACCCGTCCTCGCGATCTGTGAGACCTGAGACTTAGATACCGCCGGCCCCATGTCCATCGCGGCCGCGCCGAAGTGTCCCCGAAGATCCAAGACCTGTATCGCCGGATGCCGCAGGAGCTTGTCCACCAGCGCGCCGACGAAGTCCCAGACGGCCTCATCGTGGATGCGGTGGTGGGTGAGAAGGCCGAGCGGCCGCTCCGGCGCGCCGGCGATGTCGGCGGCGAGGCCGCGCAGCAGGCAGTCGGGATCGATCAGGCCCCGGGTACCACGCCAGTCGATCGGGTCGAGGGTGGCGTCGAGGCGGAGCAGCCCCGGGATCGGCGGACCCGGCACGGCCGAGAGGCCGCGATAGCCGAGATCCGGGAGGGCGGCGGCGAGGTCGGGCGCGACGCGGTTCCACGGCGGCACGAAAACCGGCAGCAGCGACGCCTCCGGCAGCCGCTGCCGGGCGATTTGCAGGCCGGCAGCGGCGTCGGCCATCAGGGCCTCGAGGGGCCGGTGCGCGCCGAACTCCGCCCGCTTCTCGCCCGGCGGGGCATGATTGCGATGGGCGCGGCCGTGGACGGCGACCGAGACGCCGGCAGCCGTTTCGAGCCGCCGCGAGAGGGAGGACTCGATCTTGGTCGGAATCGCGGCGAGGAGCAGCGGGACGCCGTGCCCTGCGGCGAGAGCGACGAGCCGGTCGAGTCGCGGACCGCCCGCGACCGCGTCGTCGTCGCGCCAGAACAGCCGAACGCGCTGGCCCCGCGCCGCGACGGCATCGAGGGCGCTGTGGACGGCGTCGAAGGCCGGATCCGCTGCCGGGAGGCGGCCGCGCCGCCCGCGCTCGCCCGCGTGCAGGGCCTCGGCCAGCGCGACCGTACGCGCGGCGCCGTCCAGATCGATCCTGTGGTCCCCGGGCGCAGGGAGGGCACTTTGCGACGCGATGGCCCGCACCAGGCTCTCGGGCGTCAGCGCCGATTCGGGCAGCACCCGGGCGAGTCGCCGGGCGGCGAGGCGCTCGGCACGCAGGCGCTGCTCGGTCTCGCCGCCGGCCTCGAAGGGTACCAGGACGGCAGGTGTCCGGGTAACGAGGAGATCGACGGCCGTGTTGTAGCCGCACTGGCTGACCGAGACGGCGGCGCCGGACAGGAGGGCGCGATAGTCGGGTCGGGCGCGACCGAGGATGCCGGGCTCCAGACCGTGGCCGATCTGGGACAGCGCCGCCTCGGGCACGCCGTGGCCGGCCAGGATCCGCCAGCCGAGATCCGGCCGCTGCCGGGCCGCATCGGCGGCCGCACGCAGCAGGACGAACCCCGCCGGCCCGGATCCGGCGGCGACCAGCACGCCGGAGCGGTGCGAGGCCGGCGCTGGAGCGGTCCCCTCATCCACGTATCCGGTGTAGCGGACCTTCGCGGCGGTCGCCGCGTCGAGGGGCCACGAGGCCTCGAGCGGGATGAGCGCCGGATCGCCGTGGACCAGCACGGCGTCGTAGAGGTCCGCAACCCGCGCGTGCGACTCGGCGATGCGCTGCGGCTTGGTCGAGGCCACGAGGACGTCGCGCACGGAGGCGAGGACGAGCGGGCGCCGCCGCAGGGCGCGAGCCGCGTCCACCAATGCCATGAACTCGGGCGCCAGGGCGCGCCGGCCGAACGGGAACAGCTCGGTGACGACCGCGTCCGGCCCGAAGGCTGCCAGAGCCTCGATCATCAGGCTGCGGCGGCGCTCGAGCAGTGCCGGCCCGGCCGGGTGTCCGTCGGGGTCCAGCAGCGTCGAGAAATCCGTGCCGGCGATCCGGAGCGGCGGCAGCTGCACGAGGCGCAGGCCGTCGGAGCGGACCATCGGTGCCGGGACGCCGCCCGAGACCAGCATCGTCTCGTGGCCGGCCGCCGCGAAGGCGCGGGCGATGGCGGCCGAACGGGTGAGGTGCCCCGCGCCGAGCAGATGCGTGACCGCGATCAGGACGCGCACGCGGTCAGCTCCGGTTCGTGAGCGGCCGCGTCCTGCGGCAGACCCGCGGAGGCGCGCAGCCGGCCGGCGATCAGCGCGATCGCCGCTTCCGCGGAGAAGTCCTGCACGAGCCGGGCCAAGGCCGCCGCGCCGAGCCGCTGGCGGTAGCCAGGATCGCCCGCGAGACGGGTGAGAGCGTCGGCGAGCGCCGCCGGCTCGCCGGGCGGGACCAGGACGCCGTGGACCCCGTCGGTGATGAACTCCGGCGTGCCGGCGAAGGCGGTCGCCAGGATCGGGAGCGCCTGACTCGCGGCCTCCATCAGCACGTTCGGCAGGCCGTCTCGGTCGCCGCCAGGCGCGGGCTTCGTCGGCAGGACGAAGAGGTCGGCCGCGCGCATGGCCTCGATCACCGCGGGCTGCGCCAGCGCGCCGCGGAAACGGACCCGCTCCGCGAGGCCGCCGGCAGCGATCCGGGCCTCCAGGGCGTCGCGGAGGTCGCCGCCGCCGATCAGGTCGAGCCGCCAGTGCAGGTGCGCGGGCAGGGCGGCGAGAGCGTCGATGAGGTCGTCGTGCCCCTTCTTGGCGACCATGCGACCGACGCAGAGGAGCCGGAGGGCGCGGTCCGGATCCGTCCCGTCGCGCAACTCGCGCGGCGGCGGCGGTGCCGGAAAGCGAGTCAGGTCGAGCCCGTGATAGGCGAGCTGCGTCCGGCCCGGCGCGAGGGCCTGCAGGCGGGCGAGCCCGTCGCGGGTGCAGGTCACGCCCCATTCGGCGTCGCGCAGCTTCTCGGTCAGCTCCCAGTCGGGCGTCGTCCAGATGTCCTTGGCGTGCGCCGAGAAGCTCCACCGGCGCCCGGTCAGGAGCGCGGCGTAGCGGGCAACGCTGGCGGGCGTGTGGAGGAAGTGCACGTGGATATGGGCGACCTCGGCCGGCAATTCCCGGGCGAGGACCAGTGCCTGCCCGAGGCGCCGCAGCCGCGACGCCGTCGGGTCGCGCCGGAGATCGCGGGCGAACAGCGCCAGCAGCGCGGGCAGGTTCGGCCGGCGGAGTGCCGCGCCCAGCCCGCGAAGCACCCGCAGCGGCGCGTCGCGCAGGTATTCGGGCAGGTAGGCAGCGCCGGCGCGGATCTGCGCGTGCATCGGGTGGCGCGCCCGGTCGGTCGGGCGCCGGAGCGACCAGATCTCGAGGGCCAGGCCGGACCGTTCCAGCGCCAGCAACTCCTGGGCGATGAAGGTCTCGGAGAGCCGCGGGTAGCCCTTCAGCACCACGGCGACCCGCTTGGCGCTCACGAATAGGCCTGCAGGCACGGGCGGGCTGCGGCGTCCGCGCCGCCGCGCGCGGTGAGCGCCCTGACGCGGCGCGCGACCGCGTCGAGGCCGTCGAGCAGACCCGGCACCAGCACCCGCGACGGCGGGTCCTGTCCCGGCAAGTCGCGGAGTGCCGTCGCCATGCGCGCCGGCGCCCGGCCTTCCGCCTCCATCAGCACCCGCGCGAGGCCGAGCCGCTCGGCCGCGAGCGCCCGGATCGCCTGCTCCCGCCGCGGCTCGGTCCGGGGCACGAGGACCGCCCGGCGGTCAAAGGACAGGATCTCGCAGAAGGTGTTGTAGCCCCCCATAGCGACCACGCCGGTGGCCTTGCGCATCAGGAACTCGATCTCGCTGTCGAAGGTGATGGCCGCGATCCGGTCGCCGAGGCGGCGGATGCGCGCCGCGAACCCGTCCCGGGTCCCGGCATCGAGGAAGGGACCGAAGGCGATGAGCGCGGGGAGGGGAATCGCGGGATCGGCCTCGTAGGCGGCGATCACCCAGTCGATCAGGGCTGCCCCGTCGCCGCCACCGCCCGGCGTCACCAGGATGAAGGGGCCGTCGGCCACCGGCGGCTCCTCGCGGCCAGCGCGGCGTTCCGGGAGCTCCCGGCGAAGATAGCCGGTGTAGATCAGGCGCGCGTCGATGCGGGCGGCCATGTCGGGCTCCATCGGCAGCGCCGCCAGGGGCTCGTGGATGCGGCTCAGCCCGTAGACCCAGATCTCGTCGTAGAATCGCGCCATCGTCTCGGCCGCACCCTTGCGCTCCCATTCGGGGACGAGGCGGTCGGCGTCGTCGAGGACGTCGCGCAGGCCCAGGACGAGGCGGATGTCGCGTTCGGCGGCCTGCTCCAGCACAGGCAGCAGCTCGCCGTGGAAGCCGGCCGGTTCCTTGTCGACGATGATCAGGTCGGGCCGAAAGGCGGCGCAGGCCTGGGCGATGATCGCGGAGCGCTGCTCGACGGTGCGCGCCAGCGGGGTCGCGCCGTCCAGGCTGGCATAGCCGCCGTCGGCGAACTTGGTCACCGGCGGCAGCCGGACCGTGCGAACGCCCGGCGCGAAGGCGAAGCGGTCGACCACCGGCGAGCCCGAGACGATCATCGCCCGGGCGCTGCGGTTGCTCGCCACGATCGCGTTGGCGATCGCCCGCGAGCGGCGCAGATGCCCGAGCCCGAAGGTATCGTGGCTGTAGATCAGGACGCGCGGGGCCGATGACGGCTCGTCCAGTCGCATCGATGTGATCGCCCCGGTTGACGGCGCGAGGATCGCAGCCGCCGCCCTCTTGCACAAGCCGGGCCGGGCCGCAAACACCCCTGTTAACGGGCCCGGAACCGCGCGCGCCTAGGCTGTCGCGGAATCCGGTCGCGGAAATCCTCCGTCATGCCTGCGCCCATCGAGACCCGCGCGCCGGGCCCACCGACCGCACGCGCCGCCGCGCTCTGGTCAGATCTCGCCGATCTCCTGAGCAGCGACGCCCGTCTGTCCGCGTTCGCCAGGCGGGCGGCCTGGGTGCTGGTCCCGTTCGGCCTCGCCATGGTCCTTCTGGTCTACGGCACCGGCCCGGAGCCGCAACGCAACTGGTACGGCGACCCGCTCGGCAACGATTTCGTCCAGGTCTGGGTGGCGGGCCGTTCGGCACTGGTAGGTCGTGGAGCTGAGCCCTACGACCTGCCGGTGCATCTGGCGAACCTGAAGGCGGCCTGCGGTCAGGAATGTCGGTTCGCCTGGCACTATCCGCCGGTGTTCCTCCTGCCGGCGGCCGCGATGGCGCTGCTGGACTTGCGGCCGGCCTACCTGCTCTGGACCGCGCTCTCCCTCGCCCTGTTCGCCCTCGCGATGCGGGTAGCGGCCGGCCGGCGGGACGCGGCCGTCGTCGCGCTCGCGCACCCGCTGGTGCTCTGCAACCTCGCCTACGGCCAGAACGGCCTGTTCACCGCGTCGCTGCTCACCCTCGGCGCGGTCCTCGCCGATCGCCGCCCGTGGCTGGCCGGGCTCTGCTTCGGCCTGCTGGCCTACAAGCCGCACTTCGCGGCGCTGGCCCCCATGCTCCTGCTGGTGACGGGGCGGCGAGACTGCTTGGCCGCCTGCGTTTCGACGGTGCTGGCCCTCTGCCTCGCGTCCCTCGCGCTGTTCGGGACGGCGCCCTGGATCGGCTTCTTCGGAACGCTGGGGGATACGAACCGGATCATCCTGCAGAACGCGGCGGCGGGCCTCGACCTCAATGCCAGCGCGTTCGGAGCGGTGCGCCTGCTCGGCGGGCCGATGGCCGTCGCCTGGACGGCGCAGGGCATCGTCGCCGCGTTGGCGCTCGGCCTCGCCTGCCGCGCCTGGTGCCGGCCCACCGACCCGACGCTCCGGGCGGCCGCGCTCGTCGTCTCCGCGCCGCTGCTGTCGCCCTACCTCCCGGTCTACGACCTGGCGCCCCTCGTGCCGGCCGCGCTCCTGCTGGCGCTCGCCGCGCACCGGGCCGGCGGCTTGCGGCCGCACGAGCGGGCCCTCCTGTGCGCTGTGCCGCTCTTCGCGGTCGTCCGAGAGGCGGCGGGGCTGACCGGATTCCCGCTCGGCCTTGTGCTGAGCCTCGCGACGTTCGCCTGCGTCGCCGGACGCGTCCGGCCGTGGAGCGCCGCCCCGGGCCGGCAGCCATCCGGGACCGGCGGCCTCGACGTCCGCACTCTCACCGCGCCAGCGGCCGCGGGATCCGGAACGGCAGCATGAGCCGCACCATCGGGTTTCGGAACCGGTCGAGCGACAGGCTCTCGTGCATGGCCCGCACCGGCTCGCCGCAGAGCGTCGAGGCGAGCAGCGAGCGGGCGTAGAACGGCGTGTCCTCGTAGGTCGCGAGCACCCGCGATCGGCCGCCGTCGCTGCGGGTCTCCCGCGGCATCCGCCAGAAGCGCGTCGCCGGAAGCGTCGCGCCGGGCGGAGGCCGGATCTCGCGGCGGCTGCCGTCAGCGGAGAACCTGAGCGATAGGTTCTGACCGCCGCCGTCGCGGTGATGCACGTCGTACAGGATCGCCGCGCCGTCCGGCAGATCGGCCCGGCACCATGTCCATCGCGCGAACGCGGCCTCCAGGGGCTCGTCGCCGTCGTTGGTGTCGAAGTAGCCGCTGCCGCTCCAGCGGAGGTCCGGCTGGTCGAAGTCGACCTCGACCCGCGAGGACGGCGACATCGGCCACCAGCGGTGGCGGCCAGCCCGGTCGAGATGGAACGGGCCCCCCGTGAACCCGCGCGGCTCGAGGCGCACCGTGCCGCGGATCCTGCGGGGCAGGGGAGCTCCGCGCTCGTCGATCCGCACCGTCAGCGCGGTGCCGTCCCAGTGCATGGCACTGGGTCCGACGGCGATGTGGTCGGCGCTGCGCGACAGGCTGGCGGCGCGGCGCTCGGTCATGGCGAAGCGGCCGCGGTCGCCGTAGAGCACCACGTTCATGGCGCAGTGGGCGAAGGGGTCCTTCTCGGCGCTCCAGGCGTAGTAGGGCGAGAACACGCTGCCGATGAAGGCGATGATCGTGAGGCCCTGGCGGCCGTCGTCGCTCACCGCATCGACGTACCACCACGCGTAGCCGCCCCGCGCGACCGCGCCATCGAATCGCGGTCGTCCAGGATCGCTGCCGCTGCCAGCCGCCCCGACTGCGCCGCCATCGGCACGCCCGGACCCGGATGGATCGAGCCCCCCGCGAGGTACAGGCCCGGCAGCGCCGTCCGCGCGCCCGCGCGCTTGAAAGTCGTCGCCCAGCCCTGCGCCGCCCGTCCGTAGAGGGCCCCGCCCGTCCCGGGGAAGAGGGCGTCGAAGTCCCGCGGCGTCGTCGTGACCGCCGACCACGTGAAGTCCAGGGTGAGCCCGCAGGCCTCCAGCCGGCGGAACAGGTTCCTCTCGCATCTCTCGGTCTCCGGCGGCGTGAGCGGTCGCTCCCGGCCGTCCGCCGGAGCGTTGACGAGCAGGAGCAGACGTTCCGGCCCCTGGGGCGCGGCACCCGCCGCGTCCCGGTCCTGGGCACAGACGTAAACGGTGGGGTCGTCGGGCAGGCGACGGGCGCGCAGGAGCGTGTCGAACTCGGCCCGGTAGTCGCGCGAGAAGAAGACCGTGTGGTGCGCCAGAGGGAAACCCGCGGACTCCGCCTCCGCGCAGATCGTGACGGCGGAGAGGGAGCGCTCGCCGGGCGCGAGCCGCTCGCCGGCCGCGGCGGCCTCGGGCCCGAGCAGGCCCGCACCCAGGGCCGCGCAGTCCGCGTTGCAGACGACGTGGTCGGCGGCCACCGTCGCGCCGTCCGTCAGGCGCACGCCAGTGACCCGGCCGCCGTCCGTGAGGATCCGCGCGACCTCCGCGCCGTAGCGGAAGGTCGCGCCCCGCTCGACGGCCAGATCGGCCACCGCCCGCGCGAGGCCGCTGAGTCCCCCCGCGACGGTCCAGACGCCGGCCTGCTCGACATGGGCGACGAGCATCAGCGTCGCCGGCGCGGTGAAGGGCGAGGCGCCGCAATAGGTGGCGTAGCGGCCGAACAGCTGGCGCAGCCGCGGGTCGCGGAAATACGCGCCCAGCGCCGACCAGAGGGTCGCGAAGGGCTGGATCCGCCAGAGATCGCCGAGGCCCGACAGCCCGACCCGCTGCGCGAGGCCGGCGGGCCCAGTCCGGCCTTCGCGGATGAACGGACCCTCGAGGGTGCGGTAGACCTCGGCCGACCGGGCACAGAAGCGCCGGTAGCCCTCCGCCTCGCGCGGTCCCGCGAGGGCCGCGATCGCGTCCGCCGTCGCGTCGATATCGGCGAAGAGGTCCAAACGCTCGTCCCGGCTCCACGCGTGGCGGGCGAGGAGCCGCGCCGGTGCCAGGGCGACGCGGTCGCCGAGCTCGGCGCCGCACTCGGCGAACAGCTCGTCGAAGACCCAGCGCATCGTGAACACGGTCGGACCGGCCTCGACGGCGCGATCTCCGACCGGGACGGCGCGCATCTTCCCGCCGGGATGCGGCGCGCGCTCGAGAACCGTCGTGTCGATACCGGCATGGGCGAGCCGCAGGGCGGCGGCGAGGCCACCGATCCCGGCACCGATCACGACGACGCGCTCCTGCGCCACGGCCGCTCCGAACTCCCCCGACCACGGGATTGATCTCGCCTCGCCGAAGTGTCAATAAGAAATGACACCTGTCGCTGACAACCGCATACAACACGGGAGGCAACGCGATGGAGTCCGGTCAGCGGATCGAGATGGCGCTCGATCGCGCCGTTGCGCACGCGGAGGCGCCCGGCGCGCCGCCCCTTCTGGCGGAGGCTCTCCGCTACGCGGTGTTTCCCGGCGGCCACCGGATCCGACCGCGCCTGTGCCTCTCGGTGGCCCGCGCCTGCGGCGACGACGACCCGGCAGGATCCGTCGCGGCCGCCGCCGCCATCGAGTTCCTGCACTGCGCTTCCCTGGTCCACGACGACCTGCCGTGCTTCGACGACGCGCCGATGCGGCGGCAGAAGCCCTCCGTCCACGTCGCCTTCGGCGAGCCGATCGCCGTCCTGACCGGCGACGCCCTCATCGTCCTCGCCTTCGAGACCCTGGCGCGATCCGTCGGGCGGCATCCGGCGCGCCTCGGCCGCCTCGTCGGGCTTCTCGGCCGCGCCGCCGGGTCGCCGTCGGGCATCGCGGCCGGGCAGGCCTGGGAATCGGAGGCGCATATCAGCCTGAGCGACTACCAGCAGGCGAAGACCGGCGCGCTGTTCGCCGCCGCCACCGTGGCAGGCGCTGCCGCGGCGGGGGCTGAGCCGGAGCCCTGGCGTCGCCTCGGCGAGTGCCTGGGAGAGGCCTATCAGGTCGCCGACGACCTGCGCGACGTCGCCTGCCGGCAGGAGGAGATCGGCAAGCCCGCCGGGCGCGACGCGACGCTGGGCCGCCCCAACGCCGCAGCCCTCCTGGGCACCGGCGGGGCGATGGAGCGCCTGTCCCGGCTGACACGCGAGGCGGTCGCGGCGATCCCGGCCTGTCCGGGCGCGGCCGCGCTCACCGCCGAGATCGAGGCGCAGGCGCGGCTGTTCCTGCCCGCGAGCCTGCGGGCGGTGGTGGCCTGAGCGCCGGATCGCTCCCCGGAGCCGGCACGGTGCCGCCTGCCCCGTCCGCCTGGGCGGACAGGTGGCTCGCGTGGCGCAATCGCCTGGTCGCGAGCCCCCGCTTCCAGCGCTGGGCGGCGGGTTTTCCGCTGACGCGCCGCGTCGCACAGCGCAACACGCGCGCGCTGTTCGACCTCTGCGCCGGCTTCGTCTACGCGCAGGTTCTGACCGCCTGCATCCGCCTCAACCTGTTCGCGATCCTGGCCGAGGGCCCCCTGACCGTCGACGCGCTGGCGCGGCGGCTCGACCTTCCGCCGGACGCAGCGCGACGCCTGCTGCGCGCCGCCGAGTCCCTCGGGCTGCTGCGCGCCCTGTCGGGCGACCGTTTCGGGCTGGCCGACCTGGGAGCCGCGCTCGTCGGCAATCCCGGCATCGCCGCCATGATCGAGCATCACGCGCTGCTCTACGCCGACCTCGCGGATCCGGTCGCCCTGCTGCGCGGACAGGCTCAGCCGACCCGCCTCGCGGGCTACTGGCCCTATGCGGCGGGGGCGGCGGGCGACGCGCACGCGGTGGCCCCCTACAGCAGTCTGATGGGCGCCTCGCAGGCGCTGATCGCCGATGACGTGCTCGACGCCTGCGACCTGTCGCGCGTCCGGCACCTCATGGATGTCGGCGGGGGCGAGGGCGCCTTCCTGCGGGCGGTTGCGGCGCGGCACGCGACACCCCGCCTGACCCTGTTCGACCTGCCGGCCGTCGCCGACCGCGCCGCCGCGCGCCTCGGGCAATCCGACCTCCGCGAGAGGATTGCCTGCCGCGGCGGCGACTTCCACGACGGACTGCCCGCGGGCGCCGACACGATCTCGCTGGTGCGGATCGTCCACGATCACGACGACGCGCCGGCCCAGGCGCTGCTGGGCGCGGCCTACGCGGCGCTGCCGCCGGGCGGCACGCTGCTCATCGCGGAGCCGATGGCCGGGACGCCGGGCGCGGAGCCGGTCGGCGACGCCTATTTCGGTTTCTATCTCCTGGCGATGGGCTCCGGCCGACCGCGCCGGGCCGAGGAACTGCGCGCGATGCTCGCGGCCGCAGGATTCACCGCCACACGCGAACATCCGACACGACGCCCTCTCCTCGCGCGGGTGCTGAGAGCCCGAAAAACGGGCGCTCAAAAGTAAGTGTGACTTGACGCTGACTTGTGTCTATCTAGGATGACACAGAGCGGCTTCGTACCGGAGAGAGTCGCGACGCAAAGGGTGGACAGTTCCAGCCATGGACGCTCTGGCCGTCATTCTGGAAAACCCGGAGCACCTCTCGGTTCAGCGCCTGGCCCTGACGCCGCCCGGCGATGCGGACGCGGTCGTGGCAGTGGCGTGGAGCGGGATCAGCACCGGCACCGAGCGCCTGCTCTGGTCGGGGCGGATGCCGCCCTTTCCGGGCATGGGCTACCCGCTGGTGCCGGGATACGAATCGGTCGGCACCGTCGTGGAGGCGGACTCGGGCGCCTCGGTCCGTGTCGGCCAGACCGTCTACGTCCCGGGGGCCCGCTGCTTCGGCGCTGTCCGCGGCCTGTTCGGTGGCGCGGCGTCCCATCTGGTCGCGCCGGCCGCGCGCCTCGTGCCGGTGGACGGGGCCCTGGGTGAGCGGGCCTGCCTCCTGGCGCTGGCAGCGACCGCCCATCGCGCCCTCGGGCGCCTCGTTCCCGGCGCGACGCCGCTCATCGTCGGGCACGGGGTGCTCGGCCGGCTGCTCGCCCGGCTGACGCTGGCGGCGGGCGCCGCGCCCACCGTCTGGGAAACCGACCCCGTCCGCGCGTTGGGCGACCACGGCTACGCCGTCGTTGCGCCCGACGCGGATCCGCGCCGCGACTACGCGACGATCACGGATGTCAGCGGGAACGCCGCCGGCCTCGATGACCTGATCGCCCGCCTGGCACCGGGAGGCGAGATCGTCCTCGCCGGTTTCTACGAGGCGCCCCTCAGCTTCGCCTTCCCGCCCGCCTTCATGCGCGAGGCCCGGATCCGGATCTCCGCGGAGTTCCGGCCCGAGGACACGGCCGCGGTGACGCGGCTGATCGACGACGGTCGGCTCTCGCTCGACGGGCTGATCACCCACCGTGCCCCGGCGGCACAGGCCCAGGACGCCTACCGCACCGCGTTCGCGGATCCGGGCTGCCTGAAGATGATCCTCGACTGGAGGGACGCCGCGTGAACGTTCAGCTCAACAAGGCCGCCCTGTCCCAAGCGACCCAGCTCCGCGCCGAGGCCGCGATCGAGCCCGACGCGGTCGCCACCGCGCCGGCGAAGAAAGAGACGCAGATCATCGCGATCTACGGCAAGGGAGGCATCGGCAAGTCGTTCACGCTCGCCAATCTGAGCTACATGATGGCCCAGCAGGGCAAGAAGGTCCTGCTGATCGGCTGCGATCCGAAGAGCGACACCACGTCCCTCCTCTTCGGCGGCAAGGCCTGCCCGACCATCATCGAGACCTCGACCAGGAAGAAGCTCGCGGGCGAGTCGGTCGCGATCGGCGACGTCTGCTTCAAGCGCGACGGCGTCTACGCCATGGAGCTCGGCGGCCCCGAGGTCGGGCGCGGCTGCGGCGGGCGCGGCATCATCCACGGCTTCGAGCTGCTCGAGAAGCTCGGCTTCCACGAATGGGGCTTCGACTTCGTCCTGCTGGACTTCCTGGGCGACGTGGTCTGCGGCGGCTTCGGCCTGCCGATCGCGCGCGACATGTGCCAGAAGGTCATCGTCGTCGGCTCGAACGACCTGCAGTCGCTCTACGTCGCCAACAACGTCTGCTCGGCGGTTGAGTATTTCCGCAAGCTCGGCGGCAATGTCGGCGTCGGCGGCCTCGTGATCAACAAGGACGACGGCACCGGCGAGGCCCAGGCCTTCGCGGAGGCCGCCGGCATCCCGGTCCTGGCCTCGATCCCGGCCGACGACGACATCCGCCGCAAGAGCGCGAATTACGAGATCATCGGCAAGCCGGAGGGGCGCTGGGGCACCCTGTTCGCGGAGCTCGCCGCGAACGTCGCCGAGGCCGCGCCGCATCGCCCGACGCCGCTCACGCAGGACGGGCTGCTCGGCCTGTTCTCCAGCGAGACCACCGGCCGCGACGTGGTCCTGGTCCCCGCGACCCACGAGGACATGTGCGGGGTCGCCCAGGTGTCCAAGCCGTCCCTCGAAGTCGTCTACGACGAGGTCTGACGCGCATGGCCGTCTCCCTCGACATCGCCGATCTCCGCGCCCGCCAGGCGCCGGCCAACGTCGACTTGGCCGCCGCGCAGAGCGACGGCCTGGGCTGCCACGCCGGCAAGGACGCGATGGTGGCGGCCGCCGAGGCCGCCGGCATGTCGGAGACCCTGGCGCAGCTCCGCAGCGACTATCCGCAGGGACCGCACGACCAGCCGCAGAGCATGTGCCCGGCCTTCGGCTCGCTGCGCGTCGGACTGCGCATGCGGCGCACGGCGACGATCCTGTCGGGCTCGGCCTGCTGCGTGTACGGCCTGACCTTCACGTCGCACTTCTACGGCGCGCGGCGCAGCGTCGGCTACGTGCCGTTCAACTCCGAGACGCTCGTCACCGGCAAGCTGTTCGAGGACATCCGCGAGGCGGTCCACGCCACCGCGAAGCCGGAGGAGTACGACGCCGTCGTCGTCATCAACCTCTGCGTCCCGACCGCGTCCGGCGTGCCGTTGCGCCTGCTGCCGAAGGAGATCGACGGCGTCCGGGTGATCGGCATCGACGTGCCGGGCTTCGGCGTGCCGACCCACGCCGAGGCCAAGGACGTCCTGGCCGGCGCGATGCTGAAGGTCGCGCGCTCGGAAGCCGAGCAGGGCCCCGTTGCGGCGCCGCGCGGTGGCCGTTCCGAGCGCCCCAGCGTGGCGCTCCTCGGCGAGGTCTTCCCGGCCGATCCGGTGGTGATCGGATCGCTCCTGGAGCCGCTGGGGCTGTCTGCCGGCCCGGTGGTGCCGACCCGCGAGTGGCGCGAACTCTACGCGGCCCTCGACTGCGCCGCGGTGGCGGCGATCCACCCGTTCTACACGGCCTCGATCCGCGAGTTCGAGGCGGCGGGCCGCCCGATCGTCGGCTCGGCCCCTGTCGGCGTTGACGGCACCGCCGACTGGCTGGACCGGATCGGCGAGGCCTGCGGGGTCGCGCGGGCAACCGTCGAGGCGGCCAAGAACACGATCCTGCCCGGCATCCGCGGGGCGCTCGGCGCGATGCCGATCAGGGGTCGGATCACGCTCTCGGGCTACGAGGGGTCGGAGCTGCTCGTGGCGCGCCTCCTCGTCGAGAGCGGCGCCGAGGTTCCCTACGTCGGCACGGCCTGCCCGCGCACGCCCTGGTCAGAGGCGGATCGCGACTGGCTGGAGGCCCGCGGCACGCAGGTGCATTACCGCGCCTCGCTGGAGGACGATCTCTACGCCTTCGAGTCGCTAAAGCCCGATCTCGCCATCGGCACGACGCCGGTGGTGCAGCGGGCCAAGGAGCGCGGCACCCCGGCGCTCTACTTCACCAACCTGATCTCGGCGCGCCCGCTGATGGGTGCGGCCGGCGCGGGCTCGCTCGCCACGGTGATCAACGCGGCGCTGGGCAACAGGGCGCGGTTCGACGCCATGCGCGACTTCTTCGAAGGCGTCGGCACCGGACACGCCGCCGGCGTCTGGCAAGAGGTGCCGCAGAAGCGCCAGGGACCGAAGATCGAGGGCCCCAAGACGCCGATCGGGGAGATGGCCTGATGCTGATCCTCGATCACGACCGGGCCGGTGGCTACTGGGGCGCGGTCTACGTCTTCACGGCGATCAAGGGCCTGCAGGTCGTCATCGACGGCCCCGTGGGCTGCGAGAACCTGCCGGTCACCTCGGTGCTGCACTACACTGACGCGCTGCCGCCGCACGAATTGCCGATCGTCGTCACCGGTCTCGCCGAGGAGGAGCTCGGCCGCCACGGCACCGAGGGCGCGATGAAGCGCGCCCACGCGACCCTCGATCCGGGCCAGCCCAGCGTGGTGGTCACCGGCTCCATCGCCGAGATGATTGGCGGCGGCGTGACGCCGGAGGGCACGGGCCTCCAGCGCTTCCTGCCGCGCACCATCGACGAGGACCAGTGGCAGGCCGCCGACCGGGCGATGCGCTGGCTCTGGCAGGAATACGGCGCCAAGAGATTCGCCAAGAAGGGCATCCCGGCCCGGCCCGAGAAGAAGCCCGGCGAGAAGCCGCGGGTGAACTTGATCGGCCCGGCCTACGGCACGTTCAACATGCCCTCGGACCTCGCCGAGATCCGCCGACTGGTCGAGGGGATCGGCGCCGAGGTGAACTTGACTTTCCCCCTCGGCGCGCACCTCGCCGACGTGCCGAAGCTCGTCAACGCCGACGCCAACATCTGCCTGTACCGGGAGTTCGGCCGGCTGCTCTGCGAGGATCTTGGGCGGCCCTACCTGCAGGCGCCGATCGGCATCCTCTCGACGACCAAGTTCCTGCGCTCGCTCGGCGAGATCCTGGGCCTCGATCCCGAGCCGTTCATCGAGCGGGAGCGGCACACGACCATCAAGCCGGTCTGGGATCTCTGGCGCTCGGTGACCCAGGACTTCTTCGGCACCGCGAGCTTCGGCATCGTCGCCACCGAGACCTACGCGCGCAGCGTTCGCCACTTCCTCGAAGACGAGATGGGCCTGCCCTGCCACTTCGCCTTCGGGCGCTCGGCCGGGCTGAAGCCCGACAACGCCGCGGTCCGCGCCGCCGTCGCGGCCAGGCCGCCCCTGGTGCTGTTCGGTTCGTTCAACGAGCGGATGTACCTCGCCGAGACCGGGGCCCGGGCGGCCTACGTCCCGGCCTCCTTCCCCGGCGCGATCATCCGGCGGCACACCGGCACGCCGTTCATGGGCTACGCCGGGGCGACCTACCTGGTTCAGGAGGTCTGCAACGCCCTGTTCGACACCCTCTTCCACATCCTGCCGCTCGCCCGCGACATGGACAAGGTCGAGGCGACTCCGACCCGGCGCCACGCCGAGCTGCCGTGGGACGAGGCCGCCCGGCAGGCGCTCGACGCCCTGGTCGAGGCCCAGCCGGTGCTCGCCCGCATCTCCGCCGCCAAGCGCCTGCGCGACGCCGCCGAGCGGGCCGCCCGCGACACCGAGGCCGCCGCCGTGGCGCCCACCCACGTGGCGCGCGCCCGGGCCGCCCTCGTCGCGGGAGCCCCCGCATGAGCCGCCTTTCTGTTTCACCCAGAGGAGACCTGACGATGCGAACGATGGTCCCGACCGGCCGCCAGCACCAGGAGGCGGTCCAGTTCCGACTGATCCTGGCGGCGACCTACCCGTTCTTCCTCGCCGCCGCGGCGCTGAACCGGTTCCGGCCGAGCCGCGAGACGGCCCGCCCGGGCCTGACGCCGGCGCGCCGCTCGGTCTTCGGCGAGGCCCGCGCCATGGCGGTTCAGGCGATCCCCTTCGCCTTCATGGGCTGACACGCCCCTGAGCGAGACGCTTCCGTCCGGTCACGCGGGGGAAGTCGGGCCGTGATCGCCGAGAGGCATCGCGGCTGAACCCGTCGCGTCTCGCCAGAGGCGCGGCCAACACACGGAGGTCTGAACGATGGCGAGTGGACCCGTCACAACAGAGAGACCGAGCAGCCTGTCCGGGCTGACGGAACCGGAAGCCAAGGAGTTCCACGCGATCTTCCTGACGAGCTTCCTCATCTTCACGGCGATCGCCGTGGTCGCCCACATCCTCGTCTGGCTGTGGCGTCCGTGGCTCCCCGGACCGCAGGGCTACGCCTCTCTCGAGGGCGTCCGCGACGCGGCCCACGCCCTCGTCACGATGATCGGCTGAGGAGGATCGGATGCACAAGGTTTGGTTGCTCTTCGATCCGCGGCGCACGCTGGTGGCTCTGTTCACCTTCCTCTTCATCCTGGCGCTGCTGATCCACTTCATCCTGCTCTCGACCGACCGGTTCAACTGGCTGGACGGCCCGAGAAACAACAAGGCGGCGGAGAATACCATCACGCTCGCCCTGCCGCAGATGCCGGCCTGACCGCCGGTCCGGACCGCGGCGCGCGAGGGCCGCGGTCACCCTTCCTTCCTCTTCTCCGGCCTGACTGAGGAGCAGCCGCCATGGCGATGCTGAGCTTCGAGCGCAAATACAGGGTCCGCGGCGGCACCTTGCTCGGCGGCGACCTGTTCGACTTCTGGGTCGGGCCGTTCTTCGTCGGTTTCTTCGGCGTGGTCGGGATGTTCTTCACGGTACTGGGCACCGCGCTCGTCATCTACGGCGCGGCGATCGGACCGACCTGGAACGTCTGGCAGATCAACATCGCGCCGCCCGACATCAGCTACGGCCTGCGGCTGGCGCCGCTCAAGGAGGGCGGTCTCTGGCAGATCATCACCATGTGCGCGCTGGGCTCGTTCGTGTGCTGGGCGCTGCGCGAGGTCGAGATCTGTCGCAAGCTCGGCATCGGCTACCACGTGCCCGTGGCCTTCGGGATGGCGATCTTCGCCTACTTCACCCTCGTGGTGATCCGGCCGCTGCTGATGGGCGCCTGGGGCTACGGCTTCCCGTACGGCATCCTCAGTCACCTCGATTGGGTGTCCAACACCGGCTACCAGTATCTCCACTTCCACTACAACCCGGCCCACATGCTGGCCGTGACGTTCTTCTTCACGACGACTTTGGCCCTGGCGATGCACGGCGGCCTGATCCTGTCGGCGACCAATCCGAAGAAGGGCGAGACCGTCAAGACGCCCGAGCACGAGGACACGTTCTTCCGCGACACGATCGGCTACTCGATCGGCACGCTCGGCGTTCACCGCCTCGGCCTGTTCCTGGCCCTGTCGGCGGGATTCTGGAGCGCGGTCTGCATCGTCATCAGCGGGCCGTTCTGGACGCAGGGCTGGCCGCAATGGTGGGGCTGGTGGCTCAACCTGCCGGTGTGGCGATGATTGATCGCACGGGATCGGAACGAGGGGACTAACGCGGGTCGCCGCCGCTCGGTGCGCGGCACTCCGGGGGAGGGCAGGCCATGGCCTATTACCAGAACATCTTCACGCAGGTTCAGGTGCGCCCGCTGGTACCGGAGCACGGCGTCCCGGTGGCGGTCGACGACCGCGTCGGCAAGCCGTTCAACAGCTACCTGTTCGGGCTCATCGGCAACAGCCAGGTCGGACCGATCTACATCGGCTATATCGCGGCGCTGTCGATCACCTGCGGCCTGATCGCCTTCGAGATCATCGGGCTCAACATGTGGGCGTCGGTGAACTGGGATCCGGTCCAGTTCGTCCGGCAGCTGCCGTGGCTGGCCCTGGAGCCGCCCCTGCCGAAATACGGGCTGAAGGTGCTCCCGCCCCTCAACGAGGGCGGCTGGTGGCTCATCGCCGGCTTCTTTCTGACGGCCTCGATCCTGCTCTGGTGGGTTCACCTCTACCGGCGGGCGCGGGCACTCGGGCTGGGCACCCACGTGCCGTGGGCCTTCGCGTCGGCCATCTGGCTCTATCTCGTCCTCGGCTTCATCCGGCCGCTCCTGATGGGTTCGTGGTCGGAAGCCGTGCCCTTCGGCATCTTCCCGCACCTCGACTGGACCGCGGCCTTCTCGCTCCGCTACGGGAACCTGTTCTACAACCCGTTCCACATGCTCTCGATCACGTTCCTCTACGGATCGACGCTGCTGTTCGCCATGCATGGGGGCACGATCCTGGCCTGCTCGCGCTACGGCGCGGAGCGCGAGATCGACCAGATCGTCGACCGCGGCACGGCCACCGAGCGCGCCGCCCTGTTCTGGCGCTGGACCATGGGCTTCAACGCCACGATGGAGTCGATCCACCGCTGGGCGTGGTGGTTCGCCGTGCTGACGACGCTGACCGGCGGCATCGGCATCCTGCTCACCGGGACCGTGGTCGACAACTGGTACCTCTGGGCCGTCAAGCACGGCGTCGCGCCCTCCTACCCGCAGGTCTACGGCCCGATCGTGGATCCCGCCCATCTCGCACCCGGCATGAAGCCGTGAGGAGGCCGTCATGAAGACGATTCTGGCGGTCGCCGGCGGGGCGCTGGCCCTCTTCCTCACCATCGCGATGTTCGGCGGCGCCGGCTGGACCCATCCGCCGATGGCGAACAAGCAGACCGGCTTCCGCGGGACGGGGATGGACCTGATCCGCACAAGAGCCGGCAACGAGGCGCTGTCGGACGCCAACAGGGCGCCCGCGCCGGCCGATCCGGCCGAGGCGGGCGGCGACAAGGCCTCGGCCGTCTATCAGAACGTCCAAGTTCTAGGCGATCTCTCGGCCGAGCAGTTCAACCGTCTGATGGTGTCGATCACCGAGTGGGTCGCGCCGCAGCAGGGCTGCACCTACTGCCACAGCACCGAGAACATGGCGTCCGACGAACTCTACCAGAAGCGCGTCGCCCGCCGCATGATCCAGATGACGCAGTACATCAACGCCACGTGGAAGGAGAATCACGTCCATCAGGCGGGGGTGACCTGCTACACCTGCCACCGCGGCAACCCGGTGCCGGCCAATATCTGGTTCGACCACCCGGTTCAGGGGGCGGGGCGCTTCATCCCGCGCAACAACAGCCAGAACCTGGCCTCCGCGGAAGTCGGCAACACCTCGCTGCCGTACGACGTCTATCAGGCCTTCTACCAGCACAAGGAGACGTCGGAGGACGCGGTCCGGGTCAACGCGACCACGGCGCTGCCCGAGACGAAGGGCAAGCCGATCCAGGACGCGGAGAAGACCTTCGCGATCATGATCAGCATGTCGCAGTCGCTCGGGGTGAACTGCACCTTCTGCCACAACACCCGCTCGGTCGCGCAGTGGGACACCAGCACGCCCAACCGCGTCCATGCCTGGTACGGCATCCGCATGGTGCGTGACCTCAACCAGGACTACATGGAGCCGCTGACCTCGACATTCCCGCGCAACCGGCTCGGGATCCTGGGCGACGCGCCGAAGATCAACTGCGCCACTTGCCACAACGGCGCCAACAAGCCGCTCAACGGCGCCAACGTGATCGAACCCTATCCGGAGCTGTCGCGCCCGACGATCGCCGTGAGCCTGCCGACCGGCGAGGCCAAGGACCCGATCCCCGGGACCGAGACCCCGACGCCGAAGCCCTGATCGGGCCCGGAGCGGCCGGACCGACCGGCCGCTCCGCTCAAGCTACAGGGAACCTCCGTGAGGTAGGGGCGTCGATACCGGCGGCCAAGCTCGGCCCTGCGGAGGCGCCCGTGACCATCACCATCTCGAACCTCCAGCCGCTGATCGCGATCCTGGCCGGGATCCTGATCCTCGTGATGCCGCGGCTGCTCAACTACATCGTCGCGATCTACCTGATCGTCGTCGGCGTGATCGGGCTCGGAATCCTGCATTGAGGGGTTGCGCCCGCACCGTGGGGTCGCGGGCCTGACAGACCGTCGAACCCGTCAGCCACGCACGCACAGGGCCATCGCGCGTTCATCTTGCGTTGCGTTGCGGGATGGTCCAACCCCGCCCATCAGCTCGGCCGGCGCCGGGCACCAGATACGGACGGGATCGACATGGCGACCGGCAGCGCGAAGTGGGTCTATGCCTTCGGCGACGGCAAGGCGGAGGGCAAGTCGCAGATGCGCGACTTACTCGGCGGCAAGGGCGCCAATCTGGCCGAGATGTCCAACCTGGGCCTGCCCGTCCCGCCCGGCTTCACCATCACCACCGAGGTCTGCACCTACTTCTACGATCACGGCAAGGCCTACCCGCCGGAGCTGAAGGACCAGGTCTCGGCCGCGCTCGCGCAGGTCGGCGCGCTCACCGGCCGCAAGTTCGGCGACTCGACCAATCCGCTGCTCGTCTCGGTCCGCTCGGGCGCCCGGGCCTCGATGCCCGGCATGATGGACACGGTGCTCAATCTCGGCCTCAACGACGAGACCGTCCTGGCCCTCGCCAAGGAGGCCGACGACGAGCGCTTCGCCTACGATTCCTATCGCCGCTTCATCACCATGTACTCCAACGTCGTCCTCGGCGTTGAGCACCACGCCTTCGAGGAGGCGCTGGAGCAGTACAAGGAAGGCAAGGGCTTCGACCTCGACACCGAGCTCGGCGCCGGCGACTGGAAGACCCTAATCCAGACCTACAAGAAGATCGTGCGCGACGAGCACGGCTCCGACTTCCCGCAGGGGGCGGACGACCAGCTCTGGGGCGCGATCGGCGCCGTGTTCAATTCCTGGATGATTCCCCGCGCGAAGAAGTACCGGGAGCTAAACAACATCCCGGAGAGCTGGGGCACGGCCGTCAACGTGCAGGCCATGGTGTTCGGCAACATGGGCGACACCTCGGCCACCGGCGTCGCCTTCACCCGCAATCCCTCCACCGGCGAGAAGGCGCTGTACGGCGAGTTCCTGATCAACGCGCAGGGCGAGGACGTGGTGGCGGGCATCCGCACGCCGCAGAACATCACCGAGAAGGCGCGGGAAGAGGCCGGAAGCGACAAGCCTTCGATGGAGAAGGCCATGCCCGAGAGCTTCGCGGAGCTGACCCGGATCTACGGGATCCTGGAGTCGCATTACCGTGACATGCAGGACATGGAGTTCACCATCGAGAAGGGGAAGCTCTGGATGCTCCAGACCCGCAACGGCAAGCGCACGGCCAAGGCCGCCCTGCGCATCGCCGTCGATCTGGCGGGCGAGGGGCTGATCTCCCGCGAGGAGGCGATCGGCCGCGTCGAGCCCGGCGCCCTCGATCAGCTCCTGCACCCGACGATCGACCCGAAGGCCGAGCGCAAGGTCATCGCCTCCGGCCTGCCGGCCTCGCCCGGCGCGGCGACCGGCGAGATCGTGTTCAACTCCGAGGACGCGGAGGCGCACCGCAAGGCCGAGCGCAAGTGCATCCTGGTGCGGATCGAGACCTCGCCCGAGGACATCCACGGCATGCACGCCGCCGAGGGCATCCTCACCACCCGCGGCGGCATGACCAGCCACGCGGCCGTCGTCGCGCGCGGCATGGGCAAGCCCTGCGTCTCCGGCGTCGGCTCGATCCGGATCGACTACAAGGCGCAGACCCTCACGGTCGGAGGCACGACGCTGAAGGCCGGCGACAAGATCACCATCGACGGCTCCACCGGTCAGGTGATCCAGGGTGAGGTGAAGATGCTGGAGCCCGAGCTCTCCGGCGATTTCGCCACGCTGATGGAGTGGGCGGACGCGTTCCGGGCCATGAAGGTCCGGGCGAACGCCGACACCCCGACCGATGCGCGCACCGCCCGCAACTTCGGCGCCGAGGGCATCGGCCTCTGCCGCACGGAGCACATGTTCTTCGAGGGCGACCGCATCATCGCGGTGCGCGAGATGATCCTGGCGGACGACGCCGAGGGCCGCCGCGCGGCGCTGGCGAAGATCCTGCCCTACCAGCGCCAGGACTTCCTGGAGCTGTTCACGATCATGTCCGGCCTGCCGGTCACGATCCGCCTGCTCGACCCGCCGCTCCACGAGTTCCTGCCGCACACCGACGCCGAGGTCGCCGAAGTCGTGAAGGCGACGGGCGTCTCCGAGGAGAAGATCCGGCATCGGATGCGCGAGCTCTCCGAGCATAACCCGATGCTCGGCTTCCGCGGCTGCCGCCTGGCGATCGCCTTCCCGGAGATCGCCGAGATGCAGGCCCGAGCCATCTTCGAGGCCGCCGTCCAGGCTGCCGCGGACACCGGCCAGGCAGTGACGCCCGAAGTCATGGTGCCGCTGGTCTTCACCCGCGCCGAGTTCGACATCGTGAAGGCCCGCATCGACGCCATGGCGAGGGCCGTGTCCGAGGAGAAGGGCGCGACCCTCGACTACCAAGTCGGCACGATGATCGAGCTGCCGCGCGCCGCCCTTAAGGCCGGCGAGATCGCCGAGACCGCGGAGTTCTTCTCCTTCGGCACCAACGACCTGACGCAGACGGCGCTCGGCATCTCCCGCGACGACGCCGCCACCTTCCTGGGGCCCTACACCCAGAAGGGCATCCTGCCGGCCGATCCGTTCATCACGATCGATCAGGAGGGCGTGGGCGAGCTGGTGCGCATCGGCGTGGAGCGCGGCCGCAAGACGCGTCCGGAGATCAAGCTCGGCATCTGCGGCGAGCACGGCGGCGACCCCGCCTCGGTGGGCTTCTGCCAGGAGGTCGGGCTCGATTACGTGTCCTGCTCGCCCTATCGGGTGCCGATCGCCCGGCTCGCGGCCGCCCAGGCAGCGCTGGGCAAGGTCGCCGGCAAGGAAGGCTGAGGCCGGTCCGGGGGGCGCCGAGCGCGTCCCCCTTTCGGCTATCAACCGTCCGGACGAGGATCAGTGGAAAAACTCGCCTTTCGGTCGAACTCGCCTCCTCGTGAGGCGTTCTTCGGTTGAATGGGTACACCCGATGTGCGCCTTATCGGCCCGCGTCGGGTTCAGCATCGCCCGTCAGAGTCGGCCGCCATGTCTCACAGCCCATCGCCGCTGTGCCTCGCCGAGACCGGAGCGGTCGCGTCCGTCCCCAGCGTCGCCGTTCGCGCCTACCTCGCCCTCGTCGCCGGTCTCGGCGGTCTCGTCACGGCAGTGATGCTGATGATGTCCGTCGCGGCCAATAGCGGCAACGAGGCGGAGCGCATCTCGGCGACGCAGGAGGACAGCTACGCGACCACGCTCGTCGGCGCGCTGGCGGTCAACCTCTCCAAGCCCCTGCGCTGAGCTCGCCGGTCACTCCGTGCGACCCACGGGACACGGCCGATTCGCAGCTTCGCAGCTTCGACGGCGGGTGCTCTGAACGCGCCGCGCGGTTCACCGCGCCCCTGAGACAGGGCGCGCGGCAGAGCCGGTGAAACGGCTGGGCAGATCGTCGCCCGGGCTGCGGGGACTGAACCGCGTCGTGACCCGGTCGGGCGCCGCGCCGACCACCGCATCGGGCGCGGTGCCGCGCAGCCGCGTGGTGGCCACGTGCACGGGAACAGCCCGGCTCGCCGGGGCCGCGCCCGGACCGGCCGAGACGGAATCGAACAGGGCCCGCAGCTGTGCCTTCGCGTCCGCGTCCGGCGCCACGAGAGCGCGCGCGCGCGCCGAGAGCGGTGCCGCCGGCTTGTCGAGGGCGCGGATCTCGCCCGCGGGCGCGAGGTTGGCCATCCCGCGCTCCAGCGCCGCGAACTGCACCGGACGCGGCGGCGGCAGCGGCATGGTCAGGCTCGCCGCGACGGCGGCCATATCGGTGGGGCGCCGCGGTGGGAGCGGTGCCGTGACGGCGGTCACCGTATCGTCGACGGCAACCGGCTGACTGGCGGTCAGGAGCGACTTGGCGTCGGCGGGCTTGGACTCGACACCCTTCGCCTGCGCGCGCTCCGCCAGCGAGCCGCGCAGGGCGTCGTCGGCCGCTGGCGCCGCGTAGGCGAGGGCCGCGCGCGCGCCCACCGGATCCTGCGGATCGGCGCTCGCCACGGCGACGACGGGCGCGCGCCGCGCTCGCTTCGCAGTCTCCACCGGGGCCGGCATCGGCGCGGGCTCCGGCGCGTACCGTCCGCCGCCGAACAGGCTGGCCAGGAAGCCGAACAGGCCGGGCCCGTCCTCCTCCTCGCCGCTGGCCATCTGCGTCGTGAGGCCCGCCACGGTGCCGCCACGGGCCAGGATCTCGGCCTTGGCCTCCTCGTAGCGGGGGAAGGGGCGGTTGTCGCTCGGGAGCAGCACGGTCTTGCCGTCCGGGAACAGCCGGGCGAGCTGATCGTGGGTCATGCGCGGCCACATGCGCACTGACCCCACGTCGAGGTGTACGAAGGGCGTTCCGGCATGGGGATACCAGCCGACGCCGCCGCGCTGCATCCGGAGACCGACCTCGCGGATCCGGTCGATCGACACGTCCGGCAGGAAGAAGTCCATCGCCTTGCCGAGCATGTGCTGGCTGTACTCGGCCACCATCTTGGACCGGCGGCGCAGCATCGCGTTGGTGCCCGGCGACCGGTAGGCCGACACGACGTGGATCGGCTGGGTCGCACCGACCTGGCGATAGGCCTCCCAGACCGTATCGAACAGCCGCGGGTCCATCTTGGTCGGCTCGTTGACCCGCCAGTCGCGGAGGAGCCAGTTCAGTTGCTCGAGGGCCGCGCGGTCGTACCGGCCATCGCGCTTGAACGTGATGGTCGCGCTCTCTTGCGTGTGCGTGTGATAGATCGTCAGGGAGCGCGTGTCGCCGTTGGCGACCGCGTCCTCGGTCTCGGCCGTCCCGGCGATCAGTCCGAGCACCAGGCCGGATAGGGCGAGGGTGAGATGGCGAAGGGCGCGCGGGAGACTGGGCACGACGGTCCTGATCCTCTCCCGACAGCCTGACCCGACGCTTGTTGAACCGGGTTCGCGACCGAAACGGCTAAGGCTCGACCGTGGCGAAAACGTGCCCGGCTGTGCGGCCTCGCACGCGAAAGTTGCTGGTGGAGCCGGTGGACTACCACCACCCGCGCGGCGCCGCCTGCTGCGGCGCGGGCGTCCAGAGACCCGGCTCGCCGTATTCCGGCGCGCTGTCGGCCCGGGCGGCGCGGCGCAGGGGGCGGCGCGGCGCGTCCGCCTCCTCGTAGCGTCCGGTCGGCCACGCGTCAGCACCCGCGAGCGGGCGCTCGGGGGCGCGGCGATGGACCGTCCGGGTCGCGGGCGGCTTGGGAGCGCGCTCGGCCTTGCGCCGCGGCGGCTCGTCCGGCAGCCGGGCGATCGCAGGCCCGCCACCGCCCGGCAGCCCGAGGGCCGCGCGCATCGGCGCGTCGTAGCCGTAGAGGTCCGGCAGGGTGCGGTAGGTGCCACCGTCGTCCACGAAGGCGGTGAAGTAGGCGAGGTGGACCGGCAGCTTCTCCGGCAGCCGGATCGTGCGCTCACCCTTGCCGATCAGCTTCTTCAACCGGTCCTCGGACCAGTTCGGCAGCACCACGTCGGCGAGGCGGAACGGATCGTCGACGCGCACGCAGCCGTGGCTGAAATCGCGCTTCGAGGCGGAGAACAGCGAGCGGTTCGGCGTGTCGTGCAGGTAGACCGCGTGCTGGTTCGGGAACATGAACTTGATGAAGCCGAGGGCGTTGCGCTCCCCCGGGGGCTGGCGCAGCGAGATGTGCCCGCCGCGACGGACGACCTCGTAGCCGCCCCAGGTCTTGCCGCCGTAGCCGGCGAGCTTCGGCGCCATCGTCTTCAGGATCGAGGGCGGAACGTACCAGGACGGGTTGACGACCGCGTACTCCATCATCCCGGAGAACAGCGGCGTGCGCGATTCCGGCTTGCCGACGATGACCCGCGCCTCGTCGCGCATGACGCCGCCCCGGTAAGCGCGCAGGCGATATTCCGGCACGTTGACCAAGATGTAATCCGAGCCGAGGTCGCCCGGCAGCCAGCGCCAACGCTCCATGTTGACGATGAGCTCGGCCTCTCCGCCCGTCGGGCGCGCCGTGCGGCCGGCATCGGCGAGGGCCAGGACCGTCTGGACGTTCAGGGTGCCGTTGCCCGGCAGCCCGCGGCCGCGCTGGAACTTCGCCACCGCGTCGGCCACGCCCGAATCGTACTCCTCCGGTTCGCCGGGACCCTTGTCCAGGGTCGCGGCCGGACGGTTCTCGAGGTTGAAATGCGCCCGCAGCAGCGGGACGCGGGCATCGCGCATGCCGACGCGGAGAACCGGCCCGGCCGGGAGGCGCAGCGGCTTGACGGCGGTCGGCGCCGGTCCGCGCAGGGCGGCGAGCCGCGCCTTCAGCGCCAGGTAACCCGGGGTTGCGGGATTGTAGGCCTGCAGCGCCTCGCCGGCCTTCGCGCCGGCCTCGTCGAGCTTCGCCAGGACGTCGTTCCCGGCGGGAAGATCGAGGTGCGGGGTGATCAGCCGCGAGATGGAGGCCAGGTTGATCCGGCCGCCGCGGGCATCCCGGGCATAGAGCACCGCCGCCGCGGACAGGCGCAGGTCGGCGTCGGCGACCGCCTTCTCGTCGGGCTTATCGGCGAGGGTCGGGACCGTGTAGGCGCGAGGTTCGAGACCGTCCTCGGCGGCGGCCGCCAGCCGCGCCGAGACCGCCTTCGCGGCGTCGGTCCAGGCTCCGCCGGAGATCCAGAGCGGCTTGAAGCTGCGGGCCTCGTAGAAGCTCCGGATCGCGTCGCGCTCCTTGCCGGTGAGACGCAGCAGAAGGGGGGCGGGATCCGCGAATCGTGCGAAGACCGCCGCGCCGAGCGGGTCCGTCGGGGCGACCGGAACCGCGGCGGCGGGGGCCGGGGCCGGCTCGGCCGCCGGCGCCTCCGGCTTGTAGTCGGGCAGGGCCGTCGTGGCGGGCGCCCCCGGATCCGCCTGCGCGGGCGCGGCCGGCGCAGGCGAGGCAACGGCCGGGGCTGCGGGGACATCGGCGGTCGGCTGGTCCAGTGCGGCCGTCGCGGCACGGGGGGAGCCGGCCGGGGCCAGCGTGCCGCCGAGGAGGGCGGCCAGCGCGATGAGGCTGGAGCGCGGGACGCGCATCGTAATCTCCCGGGGTGCGGCGGCAGGACCGCACGCTCAGATTGTGATTATCCGCGCAAGCGTGGCTTTCAGCAACCGCAGTTATCGCGAATAGAAGGCTGGTCCTGCAGATGAATGTGTCATTTCTGATACCGCTCAGCTTACGATCCGCTCAATGATCTGCCGGCCAGGTGCAGCAGGGCCGAGAATTTCACTGACCGTTGCCGAAACGAATGCGCGCGGTGCGCTAGCGCACGCCGCGCACGATCAGGCCGCATCCTCGGTTTTAGCGTCGTCCTCCAGGCCCAGATCCTTGAGCTTGCGGTAGAGCGTGGACCGGCCGATGCCGAGGCGGCGCGAGACCTCCGACATCCGCTGCCGGTAGAACTGGAGCGCGAAGCGGATGATCTCCGCTTCGAGGACGTCCATCGGCTTCATCTCGCCGGTCTCCTCGGCGACGAGCGACATGGCGTGCGGATCGCGGACCTCGACGCGGACGATCTCGCGCACCGGCTCGGGGGCGTAGGCCGGCATCTGCGGCTGGACCGGCGCCGCCGGGATCCGGACGTCGAAGCCTTCGACCTGCGCGGCGATCTGCGGGAATTCGGAGACAGTCAGTTCGTCGCCGTCTGCCAGCACCACGGCGCGGAACAGGGCATTCTCCAGCTGCCGGACGTTGCCCGGCCAGGGATAGCGCGTGAGCAGGGCCATCGCCTCCGGGCTGATCGCCCGCACGCGCTTGCCTTCCTCGGCCGAGAACCGCGCGCAGAACGAGCGGACGAGATCCGGGATGTCCTCGCGGCGCGCCCGCAAGGGGGGCAGCGTCATCGGGAAGACGTTGAGGCGGTAATAGAGGTCCTCGCGGAACTTGCCCTGCTTCACGAGGTCGAGCAGCGACCGGTTCGTCGCCGAGACGAGCCGGATGTCCACCCGCACCGAGCGCTTGCCGCCGACGGGATCGACCTCGCCCTCCTGGAGGGCGCGCAGCAGCTTGACCTGCGCGTCGAGGGGCAACTCGCCGATCTCGTCGAGGAACAGCGTCCCGCCCGAGGCCTCGACGAACTTGCCGGCGTGCTTCTCGGTAGCGCCGGTGAACGCCCCCTTCTCGTGGCCGAACAGGGTGGATTCCACCAGGTTCTCCGGGATCGCCCCGCAATTGACCGTCACGAACGGCTTGCCGCGCCGGTCGCCCGAGCCCTGGATCGCCCGGGCCAGGACCTCCTTGCCGACGCCGGACTCGCCCTCGATCAGCACCGGGATGTTCGACTTCGCGGCCCGCTCGGCGAGGCGGATCACCCGCTCCATGTCGGGGCTCTTCGAGGTGAGATCCTTGAAGGTGAGCGCCCCGGAGGCGCGGCGGCGCATGCGGCGCACCTCCTCCTCGAGCGTGTCGACCCGCAGGGCGTTCTTGATCGAGACCTGGAGCCGCTCCGCGCCCGCGGGCTTGACCACGAAATCCACCGCGCCGGCCCGCATCGCGCTGACCACCGTGTCGATGGACCCGTTAGAGGTCTGGACGATGACCGGCGTGGCGAGGCCGCTCTTGCGCATCTCGGCCAGGACACCCAGCCCGTCGAGCCCCGGCATGACGAGGTCGAGGAGCACGACATCCGCCCCCTCGGATCTCAGAAGGCTCAGCGCGTCCGCGCCCGTCTCGGCGATCCGCGCCTCGAAGCCGAAACGGCGCACGGCCGCCTCGGCCAGGCGCCGCTGGACCGGATCGTCATCCACGATGAGCACGGTGGCGGACATAGCGGCTCCCTGAACGGCGCACGAAGGCCGGACACGCGACGCGGGTTCGACCCGCTCGCGGCCTCCGATTCGGCGACTGTTTCGTTTCGAGCCGCAGGGTGACCGACACTCGTAAAGTGCCGCTTAACGACGTTCGCGGCGCGTCGTCACCGATCGCGCGCCGGTCCGACGGACCGCCCGCGTTGAACGCGTGGCGGCACGCTCGATATCAGGGTACGGGGCCGGAGCCCTTGGAGAGGATTGCACACCATGATGCCGAGCCACACCGCCTCGCCGGTGACTGTCCGCCTGCCGGAGGGCGTGAGTGCCGCGCGCGCCGCCGCGAAGGCTGCCGACCTCGGCCATCTTCCGGAATGGGACCTCACGGATCTCTATTCCGGCCTCGATGATCCGAACTTCTCCGGCGACATGACTCGCGCCGAGGAGGAGTGCCGCCGCTTCTCCGAGACCTATGCCGGCCGGATCGCCGAGCTCGCCGCCGGGCCGGACGCGTCCGCGCGTCTGGCCGAGGCGGTGCGGACCTACGAGGGCATCGAGGACCTGCTCGGCAAGCTCATGTCGTTCGCGGGGCTCGTGTATTCCGGCGACACCACCGACGAGGCGCGGGCCAAGTTCTACGGCGACACCCGCGAGCGGCTGACCGGCGCCTCGGCGGATCTCCTCTTCTTCGCCCTGGAGCTGAACCGCGTCGACGACGCCGCGATGAACGCCGCGATGGCCGGAGGGCCGCTCGCGCACTACGCCCCGTGGATCGAGGACCTGCGGCGCGAGAAGCCGCACCAGCTCGATGACCGCACCGAGAAGCTGTTTCTCGAGAAGTCGGTCACGTCGAACGCCGCCTGGGACCGGCTGTTCAACGAGACGATCGCCTCGCTGCGCTTCACCGTGCAGGGCGAGGAGATGCCGCTGGAGCCGACGCTCAACAAGCTTCAGGATCCGGACGGCGCGGTCCGCAAGGAGGCGGCCGGCGCGATCAGCGCGGTGCTGCGCGGCCAGCTGCGGGTCTTCACGCTCATCACCAACACGCTGGCGAAGGACAAAGAGATCAGCGACCGCTGGCGCGGGTTCAAGGACGTGGCCGACGCGCGCCACCTGTCGAATCGGGTCGAGCCCGAGGTGGTGGAAGCACTCGTCGACGCGGTGCGGGCGGCCTATCCCCGGCTGTCCCACCGCTACTACACGCTCAAAGCGAAGTGGTTCGGGCAGGAGGCGCTGCCCTACTGGGACCGCAACGCGCCGCTGCCGCGCGTCGAGCAGCGCACGATCCCGTGGACGGAGGCCCGCGACACGGTGCTGTCCGCCTACGACGCGTTCTCGCCGAAGATGGCGGGGATCGCGCGGCGCTTCTTCGACGAGCGCTGGATCGACGCGCCGACCCGTCCGGGCAAGGCGCCGGGCGCCTTCGCGCATCCGACCGTGCCCTCCGTCCACCCCTACGTGCTGGTCAACTACCAGGGCAAGCCGCGGGACGTGATGACGCTGGCGCACGAGCTCGGGCACGGCGTCCACCAGGTGCTCGCCGGGCCGAACGGCGCCCTGATGGCGCCGACGCCCCTGACCCTCGCCGAGACGGCGAGCGTGTTCGGCGAGATGCTGACCTTCCGTCGGCTCCTCGCCGCGACCACCGACACGACCCAGCGCCGTGCCATGCTCGCCGCCAAGGTCGAGGACATGATCAACACGGTGGTGCGCCAGATCGCGTTCTACTCGTTCGAGCGGAAGGTCCATCTCGCCCGCGCCAAGGGCGAGCTGACCACCGACCAGATCAACGCGCTGTGGCTGTCCGTCCAGGCGGAATCGCTCGGTCCGGCGATCACGCTGGATTCAGGCTACGAGCCGTTCTGGGCCTACATCCCGCATTTCATCCACTCCCCGTTCTACGTCTACGCCTACGCGTTCGGCGACTGCCTGGTGAACTCGCTCTACGGCGTCTACGCCCGGGCGGAGGAGGGCTTCGTGGACCGCTACTTCGCGCTGCTCTCGGCCGGCGGCTCGAAGCCCTACGGCGAGCTGCTCGCGCCCTTCGGCCTCGACGCCAAGGATCCGGGCTTCTGGCAGATCGGTCTCGGGATGATCGAGAGCATGATCGTCGAGCTGGAGAGCATGGAAGGTCGGGCCTGAGCGGGGCGCCGAGGGCTCGGCCGATGCCCGCGGCGCAGGGACCCACGCCCCTGGTTCGCGGCCGGGGGCGGCTTATCTGCGGATCATCGTCAGACGAGCAGATCGAGTGATGGCCGAGACCGACCGCGAAGCCAACCGCTTCTCCGCCCGCGCCGGGCGCTACGCCAGCGTGGGCGCCAATGTCGGCGGTGTCGCCGCCCGGATGGCCATGGCGCGGCTGTTCGGAAAGGAGGGCACCACCAACGCCGCCGCCCTGGCGCAGGCGCTGGGCGGCCTGAAGGGGCCGATCATGAAGGTGGCCCAATTGCTGGCCACCGTCCCGGACCTGCTCCCGCCGGAATATGCCACCGAGCTGCAGAAGCTCCAGGCCGACGCGCCGCCGATGGGCGCGGCCTTCGTCCGACGCCGGATGCAGTCGGAACTCGGCGCCGGCTGGCAGGCGCGATTCGGGAGCTTCGACCTCAAGCCCGCGGCCGCGGCCTCGCTGGGGCAGGTCCACCGCGCGACCACCGAGGACGGCGAGCGGCTCGCCTGCAAGCTGCAATATCCGGACATGCAATCGGCCGTGGAGGCCGACCTCAAGCAGCTGGAGGTCGCGTTCGCGCTGCACCGCCGGATGAACACGTGGCTCGATACGCGCGAGATCGCGAAGGAGATCGGCGCCCGGGTGCGCGAGGAACTCGACTACGAGCGCGAGGCCAAGCACGCGGCGCTCTACGGGGCCGTGCTGAAGGACATCGCCGCGGTGCGCGTGCCGCGCGTCTTCCCTGAGCTCTCGACGAAGCGCCTGCTCACGCTCGGCTGGCTCGACGGAGACAAGATCCTGGGCTTCGCCGACGAGCCCGTCGAAGTGCGTAACCGGATCGCTCAGGCGATGTTCAAGGCGTGGTGGCACCCGTTCAGCCGGGCGGCGGTGATCCACGGCGACCCGCATCTCGGCAATTACACGGTCTTCTCTGACGCCGGAGAGGCCGCCGGGATCAACCTGCTGGATTACGGCTGCGTCCGGATCTTCCATCCGCGATTCGTCGGCGGCGTCGTGGACCTCTATCGCGGCCTGCTGGAGAACGACGACGCCCGCATCGTCCACGCCTACGAGGTCTGGGGTTTCAAGGATCTCGACAAGGAGAAGATCGAGATCCTGAACATCTGGGCCCGCTTCATCTACGGGCCGCTGCTCGAGGACCGCACCCGCACCGTCGCGGACGGGGTGAAGCCAGGGGAGTACGGTCGGCGGCAGGCCTTCCAGGTCCATCAGGCCCTGAAGGAGCGGGGACCGGTGACGGTGCCGCAGGAATTCGTCTTCATGGATCGTGCCGCCGTGGGTCTGGGCGCCGTGTTCCTCCACCTCAGGTCGGAACTCAACTACCACCGGTTGTTCGAAGCCGAGATCGAGCATTTCTCGCTGGACGAACTCACGAAGCGTCAGGGTCGGGTGCTCGCCGAGGCGGACCTGCCGAAACCGGCCTGAGTCGGCGCGAAGATCCACCGAGAGAGCGATCAACTTGCGTGCGTCCGATTGCGGCAGGTAAACGCTTGAGCTACATCCGACCGCGACCGCAAGAAGTCGCGTCTTAGGGAAACGAGCGCACGATGGCCGAGAGTGACACGGTGGCCGGGCACACCTACAGCCCGGCGATGGACGCGAAGACTCACGAGCAGACCTATCGCGGGTTCGTCCGGTTCGTCGAAATCGCCACCGGCGTCGTGATCTGCTGGGTGCTGGCCCTCGCCATCGGCGGGATCCGCGAAGCTTGGCTGCTGGCCATCGTCGGCGTGATCGCTTCGGGAGCCGCGGGCGCGGTGGGCGCTCTCGCACCGGCCGTCGGGTGGAAGGCCCCGCTGGTCGTCGGGATTCTGCTGGTCCTGTACCTGTTCTTCGCCTGAAATGTTCGAGGGCGGTGGCGTTAAGCGCCGCCGCGGATGACGAGCCCGCTCGCGATCGCCGGGCGGGTCGCTGACGCATTGTTGGCAATTAAATTGAGCGCAAGTTACATTCCGGCCGCTTCCAACGCGGTATCGTAGGTCCGCCTCTCGAAAAGCGTCGCCGGTTCGCGCATTCGAAGGCCGAGCTTTTCCAGGGGAACCCTCGCATGCGCATTTCTGTGCTGTCCGAGACGGACTCCGCGGAGCCGCGCGTCGCCGCGGTTCCTGAGACCGTCAAGAAGTTCAAATCTCTCGGTGCTGACGTCGTGGTGCAGTCCGGAGCGGGCCAGAGGGCCGGCATTCTGGATTCCGAGTACGAGGCCGCCGGCGCCGGCATAGCGGGGAGCGCCGCCGATGCCGCCAGGGATGCCGACCTCGTGCTGAAGGTCCGGCGCCCGAGCGCCGAAGAGCTGCCGCAGTTGAAGCGTGGCGCCACCGTGATCGCGATCATGGACCCCTACGGCAACGAGGAAGCCTTGAGGGCGATGGCCGAGGCCGGCGTCGACGGCTTCGCCATGGAGCTGATGCCCCGCATCACCCGCGCGCAGGTGATGGACGTCCTGTCCTCGCAGGCGAATCTCGCCGGTTACCGCGCGGTCGTCGACGGCGCCGCCGAGTACGGCCGGGCGATGCCGATGATGATGACCGCCGCCGGCACGGTGCCGGCCGCCCGCGTGTTCGTCATGGGCGTCGGCGTGGCCGGCCTCCAGGCCATCGCGACCGCCCGACGCCTCGGCGCGGTCGTCACCGCCACCGATGTCCGGCCCGCCACCAAGGAGCAGGTCGAATCGCTGGGCGCCAAGTTCGTCGCCGTCGAGGACGACGAGTTCAAGCAGGCCGAGACCGCCGGCGGTTACGCCAAGGAGATGTCGGCCGAGTATCAGAAGAAGCAGGCAGAGCTGGTCAAGGGCCACATTGCCAAGCAGGATATCGTCATCACCACCGCGCTGATCCCCGGCCGGCCGGCGCCGAAGCTGGTCTCCGAGGAGATGGTGGCGTCGATGAAGCCGGGTTCGGTGCTGGTCGACCTCGCGGTGGAGCGCGGCGGCAACGTCGCCGGCGCCAAGGCCGGCGAGGTCGTCACGAACGACCGCGGCGTGAAGATCGTCGGCCACGTCAATGTGCCGGGGCGGCTCGCCGCCACGTCGTCGAGCCTCTACGCCCGCAACCTCTACGCCTTCGTCGAGACCCTGATCGACAAGGAGTCGAAGGCGCTGGCCATCAACTGGGACGACGAGCTGGTGAAGGCCACGAACCTCACCCGCGACGGCGCGGTCGTGCACGCGTCCTTCCAGCCCAAGACCGATGGCGCAGCCTCGGAAGCCGCCTCCGTGGGGCTGGCCAAGTCGGAGGCCAACAAGGCGTCCGGCACGGCCGCCCCGGCGGGCGCGCAGTGAAGCCCGGCCGAGAGGAGTAGCAGAATGGCAAACGTCATCGTCCCTCCCGATCAGGCCGCCGATCAGGCCCGCGTGCTGGCCGACGCCGCGCGCGCGGCGGCCGCGGTGGCGCGCAACGCCGCCGACCAGGCGCAGATCATCGCCGACGGCATGGGCCACGGGCTGAGCGCCGCCACGGGCGGCGCGGTCGATCCCACGGTGTTCCGGCTCGCGATCTTCGTGCTGGCGATCTTCGTCGGATACTACGTGGTCTGGTCGGTGACCCCGGCCCTGCACACCCCGCTCATGTCGGTCACCAACGCGATCTCGTCGGTGATCATCGTGGGCGCGATCCTGGCGGTCGGCGTTCCGCTGATCGAGAAGGGCACCGGGCTGGCCCGGTTCTTCGGCTTCATCGGCATCGTGCTCGCCAGCGTGAACATCTTCGGCGGCTTCCTCGTCACGCAACGCATGCTCGGCATGTACAAGAAGAAGGGCTGAGCCGGTGTCAGAGAACGTCTCCTCCCTTCTCTATATCGTCGCCGGCGTCCTGTTCATCATGGCGCTGCGGGGGCTCTCGCACCCCACAACCTCCCGGCAGGGCAACCTGTACGGCATGGTCGGAATGGGGCTCGCGATCCTGACGACGCTCGTCGGCCACCCGCCGGCGGGTGCCGGCGCCTGGATCCTCGTGCTGCTGGGCCTCGGCATCGGCGGCGGCGCGGGCGCGGTGATCGCCAAGCGCGTGCCGATGACCGCGATGCCGCAGCTCGTAGCGGCGTTCCACTCGCTGGTCGGCCTCGCGGCCGTCTTCGTGGCGGCGGGCGCACTCTACGCGCCGCAGGCCTTCGGCATCATCGAGAACGGCCACTTCCACAAGCAGTCGCTCTTCGAGATGGGTCTCGGCGTCGCCATCGGCGCCATCACCTTCACCGGCTCGGTGATCGCGTTCGCCAAGCTCGACGGTCGCATGTCCGGCAAGCCGATCATGCTGCCCCAGCGCCACCTGATCAACGCGCTGCTGGCCGCCGGCCTCGTGCTGCTGATCGCCCTGTTCATCGGCACCGAGTCGAAGGCGATCTTCTGGCTGATCGTCATCGCCTCGCTCGTGCTGGGCGGGCTCATCATCATCCCGATCGGCGGCGCCGACATGCCGGTGGTCGTGTCGATGCTCAACTCCTACTCGGGCTGGGCGGCGGCGGGCATCGGCTTCACCCTGGGCAACCTCGCGCTGATCATCACCGGCTCGCTGGTCGGATCCTCGGGCGCGATCCTGTCGTACATCATGTGCCACGCGATGAACCGGTCGTTCATCTCGGTCATCCTCGGCGGCTTCGGCGGCGACACGGCCGCGGCCGGCACCGGTCAGGTCGAGACCCGGCCCGTGAAGCAGGGTTCGGCCGACGACGCGGCCTACATTATGAAGAACGCCGAGCGGGTCATCATCGTCCCGGGCTACGGCATGGCGGTCGCCCAGGCGCAGCATTCGCTGCGCGAGATGGCCGACATGCTGAAGAAGGAGGGCGTCGACGTGAAGTACGCCATCCATCCGGTGGCGGGCCGCATGCCGGGCCACATGAACGTGCTGCTGGCCGAGGCCAACGTGCCCTACGACGAGGTGTTCGAGCTGGAGGACATCAACGGCGAGTTCCCGCAGGCGGACGTCGCCTTCGTGATCGGCGCCAACGACGTGACGAACCCGGCTGCCAAGACCGACAAGGCCTCGCCGATCTACGGCATGCCGATCCTGGACGTGGAGAAGGCCAAGACCGTGCTGTTCATCAAGCGCGGCATGGGCTCCGGCTACGCGGGCGTCGAGAACGAGGTGTTCTTCCGCGACAACACCATGATGCTGTTCGGCGACGCCAAGAAGGTCGTCGACAACATCCTGAAGTCGCTCTGAGACTCAGGTCTCCGGCAGATCCGACGGGCGGGCAGCGATGCCCGCCCTTTTTCGTTGTGCCGGATCGCGTTCGCCGTCGCTGTTGCGGCGAGGCGCAAGATTCCCCGCGCGGCCCGGTGTAGGGTGGCGCCCGTGTCGTCCGCTCCGCTCCTCGCCGAACCGCCGCCCTTCCTGGGTGTCGCCGCCTCCGTGACCGGTCGGCGCTGGCAGGAGCGCTGCGGCGGCGCGGCCGTCCAGAATCAGATCGCCAAGATGGTCCAGGCCCACGGCCTCCCGGAGTTGCTGGCCCGGGTCCTGGCGGGACGGGGCATCGTCCCGGAAGCGGCGCCCCGTCACCTCGCGCCGCGGCTGCGGGACCTGATGCCGGATCCGCACACGCTGCTCGATATGGAGGCGGCCGTCCGCCGCCTCGTCCGCGCCGTGAAGCGCGGGGAGACGGTGGCGGTGTTCGGCGACTACGATGTCGACGGCGCCGCGAGCGCGGCGCTCCTCGCCGGCTATCTCCGCAACCTGGGACTGCGCGCGCCGATCCACATCCCCGACCGGATCACCGAGGGCTACGGCCCCAACGTCGCGGCGATCACCGCGCTGGCGGCGGAGGGCGCGACACTCCTCGTCTGCGTCGATTGCGGGACGAGCGGCCACGCGCCGCTGGAGGAGGCCGAGAAATCCGGTCTCGACGTCATCGTCCTCGACCACCACGCGGCTTCCGAGATCCTCCCCCCCGCCCGCGCCGTGGTCAATCCGAATCGCCTCGACGACCTGTCGGGCCTCGGCCATCTCTGCGCCGCCGGCATCGTCTTCCTGACCCTGGTGGCGCTGAACCGCGCCCTGCGGCAGGAGGGCTTCTTCGGCAGCCATCGTCCCGAACCGCAGCTCACCGATGCCCTCGACCTCGTGGCGCTGGCGACCGTGGCCGACGTCGTGCCTCTCACGGGCCTCAACCGGGCCTTCGTGACCCAGGGGCTCACGGTCATGCGCCATCGCGGCCGCACCGGGCTCGCGGCGCTGCTGGACGCGGCCTCGCTCGGCGAGCCTCCGGAAGCGTGGCATCTCGGCTTCGTGCTCGGGCCGCGCATCAATGCCGGCGGGCGCATCGGCGACTCGGCCCTGGGCGCCCGCCTGCTGACCACGGCGGACCCGGGCGAGGCGGCCCGGATCGCCGCCGACCTCGATCGCCTCAACCGCGAGCGTCAGGCGATCGAGGCGCAGGCCGTCCTGGAGGCCGAGGCCGAGATGGACCGGGCCCTGACGCTCGATCCGGCCCGTACCGTGCTGGTGACTGCCAGCGCCGAGTGGCACCCCGGCATCGTCGGCCTCATCGCCTCCCGGCTGAAGGAGCGCTTCAACCGGCCGGCCTTCGCGTTCGCGATCCGTCCGGACGGGACCGCCACGGGCTCGGGGCGCTCGATCCCGGGCGCGGATCTGGGGCTCGCGGTCCGCGCCTGCGTGGAGGCCCGGCTCGCCAGCAAGGGCGGCGGCCATGCCATGGCGGCCGGCGTGACCGTGCGGGCCGACGACATCCCCCGCTTCGAGGCGCATCTGGCGATGCTGCTCGGGGCGAGCGTCGCGGTGGCCCGGACCGCCGATGCCCTGCTGATCGACGGCGGCCTCAGCGCCGGCGGCGCCACTGCGGAGACGGTCCGGCTGCTGCAGCGGGCCGGCCCGTTCGGCCAGGGTGCGCCCGAGCCGATCTTCGCGCTGGGCCGGCACCGCCTCGTCGACGCCGGTCTGGTCGGCTCCAGCCATGTCAGGGCCCGGCTGCGCAGCCGCGACGGGCAGGTGGTGGGAGCGATCTGTTTCCGCGCCGCCGAACGACCGCTCGGCCTGGCCTTGCTGAACGGGATCGGCCGGGAGATGCACGTGGCCGGGACCCTGTCCTGCGACCGCTGGCGCGGCGCCGAGCGCGCCCAGCTCCGGATCGTCGATCTGGCGCCGTCCGAATCCTGAGACGTCCGGCGTCAGCCGCCGGCCATCACGAGCGCCCAGAAGCGCTTGTACCGGGTGGTCGGGGCATCGACCCGGGCGATCCCGATCCTGCGGATCTGCGGCAGCAGCATGTTCCTGTTGTGCTCGGGACTCGCCTTCCAGCGGGCGAGCACCTGCTCCAGGGTCTCGGACCCGGCGCTGAGATTCTCGGCCGCCCAGGATCTCGCGAGACCGGCCGACGCCATGCGCGAGGTGAAGCTGCCGCCGACATCGTGGCTGAGCTGGCCGTGGCGGGCGTTGTTGCCGGCCTGGAAGGCCGCCGCCTTCACGAGAGCCGAGTCGACCACGACCGGGCTCAGGCCGTGCTGGACCCGGTAGGCCGAGATCGCCGCGGCGGCCGCGACCTCGTCGAGCACGGCGGTGTGCGTCGCGTTCTCGACGGGAGTCTCGGGCAGGACCGAGAGACCGCCGCACCCGGCGAGGGCCAGCGGGAGGGCGACAGCGAGGGCGAGACTGAGCTTGGGCACGGTCCGGTCGGCAAATCGTGTGACGGGATCGCCTCCCTCCGGCGCGGTTGCGGCGAAAGCGCGGCGCGCGGCGCGCCCGGACCATCCCGCCGAACAGCGTGGCGCCGGCGCCACGCCGGGCCCGGATCAGGCCGCCAGGGCGCTGCCCTTGAGCATGGAGGGCGCGAAGGCGCGCAGGAGATCCGGATCCAAATGCCCGGTGTTGTCGGCCATGATCGACAGCGCCTCCGCGGGAGTGGCAGGCTGCCGATAGGTGCGCCGCTCGGTCAGGGCGGAGAACACGTCGCAGATCGTCACGATCCGCACGAGGTCCGAGATCGCCGCACCGGACAGCCGATCGGGATAGCCCTTCCCGTCAAGACGCTCGTGGTGGTGAAGGACCACGTCGATCACCGCCTCCTCGAAATCGCCGTGCACGCGAAGCAGATCGGCGCCGATATCGGGATGGCGCTGCATGAGGCGCGATTCCTCGGGATTGAGCGGTCCCGGCTTGTTGAGGATCTCCGCGGGGATGCGCGCCTTGCCGATGTCGTGCAGCAGCGCCGAGCGCACCAGCAACGCGAGGTCGGTCTGACCGAGGCCGATCTGCGAGCCGAAGGTGGCGGCGTGGCCGGCGACGCCGAGGGTGTGCTGGTAAACGCCGATCTCGTGGCGCCACACCGCGGTGAGCCACTCGGCGATCCCGACCTCCGAGACGGCCGCGAGGACCAGCTCGGTTCCGCGATCCGCGTCGGCGCGCTGCAGACGGGCGCCGAGGGCGGCGCTGTCGAAGATCTCGGCGACGACGGCGGTGGCGCCCGAGACGCGCTCCAGGAGCCGACGCTGCCGCAACTCGGCGGAGCGCGTCGCCTCCTCGATCATGGCGAAGACATTCGCCAATACAAGCTGGCGGGGCGACGCGGCCGGCAGCTGACGGAGGTAGCGAGCGGCCGGCAGGGGTTCGCCGCGCACGAGAACGAGGCGCGGGACCGGCGGTCCGTGATGGGCGAGGGTGGATTGCAGCTCGGCGCTACGGGCCGGCGGCAGGTCCAGGATGACGAGATGTGGCCGCCCCGACGGCAGCGGGACGCCGGGCGGAATCGCACGACAGTCCATCACTAGCGCGATCGCGCGCTCGAGGGCCGATCGTTCGGACGGACGATCCGAGACGATCAGGACGAAAGGCCCGTCCGAGAAACGCGATGCGGGGCCGAGGGCCAACGCGGTAGCTCCTCGCCCGCACGGTCAACGATCGGTTCACCCTACGCGTAAAATTTGAGGAAAGCGTTAACCCTACGCATTCTCAGACGCTGCGGACCGGCCTTGTCCTCAGGCGAGCTTCGCGGACGCGACGTCGGCGGCGGGCTCGACGGTCGCGTGACCACCCTCCGCGGCGGAGAGGAAGTCCGCGAACTTCACGGTCAGCAACGCCTGGCAGGCGGCGAAGGCGACAAAGATGGCGAGGAAGCTGGCGATCATCGGACTATCCGGCGCGGTTTCGAACGGGACATGTTGCGATGCGATACGTGTCATGCCGCGGCGCAACTTGGTATGCCAGATTACGAATACCGTTCATGCCGTGCATGCATGGAGAGCGCGTGCACGCCCGCTCGCGACGGTTTTCCCTCGGCGCCATGCTCTCGATCGGATAGGTGGCGCGCCACGTTTGAGCGCTCCGCGGCCGGATTTTTTGCAGCGCCGCAACGATCGTGCACGATTCGATTTGAGATCCCGTTAGACCGGGTCTCGACTGTGCATCGGAGCCGACAGACGCGACGTCGATGATGCCGCGCAAGTGCGCGCAGGCGTGCTGACGGATGAGCCGCGACGCAATCCCGGTCTCATCGCCGCCGGTCGTGAGCTCGGGCGGCGATCAGTCCAGGTAGTCGCCGTAGGTGTCGACGTGTTGCGCGAGACCGAGACCGTGCTCGCGGACGAGCCTCTCGGCCAGATCTGCATCGCGGGCTTCGAGCGCCGAGATGATGGCGACGTGCTCCCGTATCGAGCGCTCCGCTCGGTCGCCCTGCCGGAGCGCGGTGCTGCGGATGCCGCGGACATGCATCAGCAGATTGCTGGTCAGATCGGCGATCGCCTCGCAGTGACCCAGCGCGATGATGCGCTGGTGGAAGCGGATGTTCGCATCGGAGTACTCGTCGATGTGCTCGGACGGCTGCCCCTCGAAGAATTCAGGGAACGATTCGCGCAACGAGCGCAGTTGCGCGTCGGTGGCGCGCGCGCAGGCGAGACGGGCCGCCATGCTCTCCAGCGCCGTCCACGCGTGGATCATGCTGACGATCTCGCGCTTGTTCTTCTTGATCACGAAGACACCGCGCCGCGCTTCGGAGCGGACGAAGCCCTCCTGCTCAAGAACCGTCAGGGCCTCGCGCACCGGCGTGCGGCTGACACCGAGATCCTGCGACAGCTTCCGCTCGTCGAGACGCACCTCGTCCGGACGCCCGTAGATGTCCATGTTGGTGATGGCCGTTTTGAGCGCCTCGTAGGCCAATGTCCGGAGACTGGAGCTGGCGACGATGGGCTTCACGCTCAGCGGTTCGGAATTCGACATCCCTCGTCCAGTCGGCTCACACGCATGATGTCCCGCACGCATTCTCTGTCGTGCGCTCTCAAACGACCTAACCCAAACCTTTGCAAGATCCTAGTCGATTGCGGCGCGGTCCCACAGACCTGTGACCTTTGCCGCCTTCCGGCACGTTAGAAGTGGCGCGAACGCAACCGAAATCCGGGCCCCTCGCAGCCACGTGCGAGGCACGTTCGAGCCAAGTGTTTAATCCAACCCGGCTGAGGTGTGTTTTTTTGCAGGTTCGATTGACAGCCTGGGATTAAATCAGCACCATCTTGCTGGCATACCGTCGACCATCAGACATCATCGTCCGGTGCCAGGCGGGTGGCGGCTACTACAGAGATTATTTGCCCGCGGGCCAAGAATTTTTCTAAGAATTCCGGTCAAGTTGTTCTGCCAAGCTGCGCTCTGGCAAGGCATAAAGCTGGCCTGAGCGCGAACGCCAACAATAATACTGTCCAGGAGGGAACGGTATGTCCGAGATCGTCAAACCGGTGGGGCGCGGCCGCTGGCTGCAACTCGCCTTCGGCGTCGTCTGCATGTGCATGATCGCCAACATGCAGTACGGCTGGACCTTCTTCGTGAGCCCGATGCAGGAGCGCCACGGCTGGGATCGCGCGGCGATCCAGGTGGCCTTCACGCTGTTCGTCGTCACCGAGACCTGGCTGGTCCCGATCGAGGGCTGGTTCGTCGATAAGTACGGCCCGCGGATCGTCACGCTGTTCGGCGGTCTGCTCTGCGCCATCGCTTGGGTGATCAACTCCTACGCGGATTCGCTCACCGTCCTCTACATCGCGGCCGCGATCGGCGGCACCGGTGCGGGTGCGGTCTACGGAACCTGTGTCGGCAACTCGCTGAAGTGGTTCCCCGATCGCCGCGGCCTGGCCGCCGGCATCACCGCCATGGGTTTCGGCGCGGGTTCGGCGCTGACGGTCGTGCCGATCCAGGCGATGATCAAGTCCCAGGGCTACGAGGCGGCCTTCTTCTACTTCGGCATCGGGCAGGGCGTGATCGTCATGCTGATCGCGCTGTTCCTGCGCGCGCCGGCCAAGGGTCAGGTTCCGGAGGTCGCCCGGGTCAGCCAGTCGAAGCGGGACTACAAGCCGTCCGAGATGGTCCGCACGCCGATCTTCTGGGTCATGTACGCGATGTTCGTCATGATGGCCGCCGGCGGTCTGATGGCCACCGCGCAGCTCGGCCCGATCGCCAAGGACTTCAAGATCGCCGACGTCCCGGTCTCGCTCCTCGGGATCACGCTGCCGGCGCTGACCTTCGCGGCCACGCTCGACCGGGTGCTCAACGGCGTGACGCGTCCGTTCTTCGGCTGGGTCTCCGACCATATCGGCCGCGAGAACACGATGTTCCTGTCCTTCGCGATCGAGGGCCTGGGCATCTACGCGCTGAGCCAGTTCGGCCAGAACCCGATCGCCTTCGTGCTGCTGACGGGGCTCGTCTTCTTCGCCTGGGGCGAGATCTACTCGCTGTTCCCGGCGACCTGCGGCGACACGTTCGGGTCGAAATACGCGGCGACGAATGCCGGCCTGCTCTACACGGCCAAGGGCACCGCGGCGCTGATCGTCCCCTACACCAGCGTGCTCACGACCATGACCGGGAGCTGGCACACGGTGTTCCTGGCGGCCGCGGCCCTCAACATCCTGGCGGCCCTGCTGGCGCTGTTCGTCCTCAAGCCGATGCGCGCCGCCTACACCAAGAAGCCCGAGGCGGGCCTCGCGCCGGTGCTGGCGCAGTAGCAGGCCCCGGTCGTCCGGCGCCGCGACGCCGAACCGACGTGATGAGCCCGGCGCCGTCTTTACGGCGCCGGGCTTCCTGCATACCGGGAACCGGGCCTTCCGGAGACCGGGCATCATGGACAGAGACGAGCGGATCGCGCGGGAGAGCGTCGTGGCGGCGGCGCGGGCGCTCGACGCCCAGGGGCTGAACCGCGGCACCTCGGGCAATGTCTCGGTGCGCTTCCGCGACGGGCTCCTGATCACTCCGTCCGGCATGCCCACCGACCGGACCGGACCGGACGACGTGGTCCGGTTGGACCTCGACGGCACGCACCCGCCGGACCAGAAGCCCTCGTCGGAATGGCGCTTCCACCGAGACATCCTGGCGTCCCGTCCGGGATTCCACGCGGTGGTCCACGCGCATCCGGTCTACTGCACCGCCTTCGCGATGTGCGGGGAGGCCATCCCGGCGGTCCACTACATGATCGCGGCCTTCGGCGGCCCGACAGTGCGTTGCGCGCCTTACGCGCCGTACGGCACGGCGGAACTCTCGGACCTCGCCCTCGCGGCGCTCGTCGACCGCAACGTCTGCCTCCTCGCCAACCACGGCATGATCGCGGCCGGCGCGAGCCTGGAGAAGGCGCTGTGGCTCGCCGTCGAGCTGGAAACGCTCTGCCAGCAATACGCCGTCGCGCGGCAGATCGGGACGCCGATCATCCTGTCCGACGACGAGATCGGCGCCACGGTCGAGCGCTTCCGCGGCTACGGTCTGAACGCGGCGCGGCAGACCGCGCCGGAGACGACCTGACGCGAGGTTGGCCTAGCGCCCCAGGATCTGTCCGACCGCCAGTCCGGCTTCCCGGGCGAACTCGGCCGCCGCGACCTTCTTGCCGCCCTCCGCCTTGACCTTGCGGACTTCGATCTGGCCGCCCTGGGCGCAGACGCTGAATCCCTGATCGTCGACGGCGATCACCTCGCCGGGCTTGCCGACGACGTCGGCGAGCTTGCGGATGCGATGCAGGCTGCAGTCGAAGATCTGCAGCTTCTTGCCGTCGTGGGTGGTCCAGGCGCCGGGCGCCGGGTTGGCCGAGCGGATCAGGTTGTAGATCTGCTCGGCGTGGGAGGACCAGTGGATCTCCGCCTCGGCGGCGCGGAACCAGCCCTCGTAGCTCGCTGCGTCCTCGTCCTGATCGATCTCGACATGCTGGCCGGCCACGACGAGATCGGCTGCCTCGAGCATGGCCGCAACGCCCATCGGGAACAGGTTGTCGAAGTAGACGTCGCCCAGGGTCGCGTCGGCGCCGATCGGGCAGGATTTCTGCAGGATCACCGGGCCCTCGTCGAGGCCGTCGGTAGGCCGGAAGATGGTCAGGCCGGTCTGCAACTCGCCCCGGGCGATCGGCCAGTTGATCGACGACGGGCCGCGGTAACGCGGGAGCAGGCTCGGATGATACTGGATGGTGCCGTGCGTCGGGATGTTGACGAAGCTCTGCGGCGCGAACTGGAGCACGTAGGCCATGATGCCGATATCGGCGTTCAGGCCGCGCATCGCGGCCTCGGCCTCGGGGCTCTTCAAGCTGGGAAACTGGAAGACCGTCAGCCCCTTCTCGACGGCCGCCGTCTTCAGGACGTCCGGCTTGGCGCCGGGCTTCTCGGGCGCGCAGAACACCGCGGCAACCTCATCGCCTCGCTCGAGGAACGCCTCCAGGACCGCTTTTCCGAAATCCTGTTGACCGATGAAGGCGATGCGCATGCAGGCTCCTGGGTGTCGTCCGGGCCCTGCGCGGGACCGGGATGGAACGGACCGAGCGCTGGCTCGGCGGCGCGACCGTGCCCTGGCCGTCGAACGGCGTCACCCGGAATCCGGGGCCGCGCGGCACGCGCGCCCCCGGATTGTAACTTCAGCGATCCGGAGCCTCGGCCGCGGCTCGCCGGAGACCGATCACTCGGCCGCGATCTTCTGGACCGCGCCGATCGCGCCGGACTCGGAGATCTCGCCGACCTCGGCCTCGGAGTAGCCGAGCACGGAGCGCAGGATCTCCTCGGTGTGCTCGCCGAGGAGCGGCGAGCGGGTCACCTCGCTCGGGCTCGCCGACAGCTTGATGGGATTGCCGACCGTCAGGTACTTGCCGCGGGTCGGGTGATCGACCTCCACGATGGTGCCGGTCTTCCGCAGCGACTCGTCCTCGGCGATCTCCTTCATCGACAGGATCGGGCCGCAGGGGATGTCGTACTTGTTCAGGGTGTCCATCACCTCGAACTTGGACACCTTCATTGTCCAGGCCTCGATCCGCGTGAAGATCTCGTTGAGATGCGGCAGGCGGGCCTTCGGGGTGGCGTAGTTCGGATCGGTCTTCCAATCCGGCTCACCGATGATGTCGCAGATCGGCTCCCAGACGGCGGCCTGGGTGATGACGTAGATATAGGCGTTCGGATCCTGCTCCCAGCCCTTGCAGCGCAGGATGCGGCCCGGCTGACCGCCACCCGAATCGTTGCCCGCGCGCGGGGTCGCCTCGCCGAAGGGGATGCCCTCGCCGAACTGGCTGTACTCCTTGAGCGGCCCGTGCGCGAGCCGCTGCTGGTCGCGCAGCTTCACCCGGCACAGGTTCAGCACGCCGTCCTGCATGGCGCAGTCGACCTTCTGGCCGAGGCCGCTCTGGGTCCGATGATAGAGCGCCGTGACGATGCCGAGGGCGAGGTGCAAGCCCGTGCCGGAATCACCGATCTGCGCGCCCGTCACCATCGGGATGCCGTCGCGGAAGCCCGTCGTCGAGGCGGAGCCGCCGGCGCACTGCGCGACGTTCTCGTAGACCTTGCAATCTTCGTAGCGGCCCGGACCGAAGCCCTTCACGGAGGCCAGGATCATCCGCGGGTTGGCCTCGTGGATCTTCTCCCAGGTCAGGCCCATGCGGGCGAGGGCGCCGGGCGCGAAATTCTCGACGAGGACATCGCATTCCTTGATCAGGCGCCAGAGAACCTCCTTGCCCTTGGGGTTCTTCGAGTCGAGCGTGATCGACCGCTTGTTGTGGTTCAGCATCGTGAAATAGAGGCTGTCCACGTCCGGGATGTCCTGAAGCTGCTGGCGCGTGGCGTCGCCGACGCCCGGCCGCTCGACCTTGATGACGTCGGCGCCGAACCAGGCCAGGAGCTGCGTACAGGTCGGACCGGATTGAACGTGGGTGAAGTCCAGGATGCGGACGCCTTCGAGGGCCTTGGTCATGATCGGTCTCGGAGCTGGAGTCGGTGTGGGGATGACGGAGGGCGGCTCAGGCCGCGCGGGATACCGATTCGATGCCTGCACGGGCCCGTGACGCGCGTGCCGCGACGCCGGGGCAGGGGCCTTCCATCCTCGAACGGATCATGTCTGTTCTCCCTCCCGAAGCGCGGTCTCGTCGTATCGCGACACCGTCACGCGGACTCGGGGTGACGAGTCCGCCAATTTGTATACCACATGCCATCTGGCGGACGCGAGTGCCTATTGTGGACGTCTCCGGTGACGGCCGATGCCGGAGCGTAAGCCGGGGCGCGCCGACGCTCAACACGCGGCACAGCGCGAACGCGCGTCGCCGGCAGCGCCCCCTTGGCATTCCGGGACAGGCGGTCCATGATTTCGCCAAAATTGCCTCTGGCTGCGGGATGAAAAGCGTGCCGCAGCCGTAGGGGGCACGATGTAACGCTGCACGAGGAACGCCCATGCTCGCCAGCACCAGCCTGATCAAGTCGTCCTGGATCGCCGTCGACGTCGCCCACGACCGCGCCGAGCGCGTTCTCGTGGTCGAGACTTACATTGCCGTGAGCCCGCTGGAACCGAATTACGACGCCGCGCAGTACGAGCGCGTGCTCGCCTGCGTCCAGAAGGTGCTCAAGACCCATCCGGAGATCGACCGTGCGTCGATCCTGAGCATGCATCGCGGCTCCGGCTGCACGGCGCTGTTCCGAGACACGCCCGCGAAGCAGCCCGCGGCCGCCTGAGGTGCTCAGGCCTCGCCGCTCTCGGTCGGTCGGGACAGATCCGGCGGCTCGAGGGCGACGCGGGCCGCGTGGAACCACCACAGCGGGATGTCGCGATTGGCCTTCGCCAGTTCCGACGCCCATCCCTCCTTGGGCATGACGTCGGCGCGATCGGCGAAGAGGCGCAGCGCCGCCTCCGCGCGCTCCCGTCGGCACCGCTCCTCGATCGCTCGCCGCTCGGCCTCGGCGCGGGCGTCGGTCTGCTCGATGAGGCGCCGGGTCGCGAGATCGTCGGCGTCGAAGGCGAATTGCTGCCAGAACGCCTCCGCCTCCCGGGCGACGTCGCGCTCGCGGCGCAGCGTCACGAGCGCCTCTTCCGCGGCACTCCGCGCCGTCTCGGCCGCTTCGGCGCGGGCGAGGAGGCGGTTGTTGGCCTCGAGGAGTTCCCGCTCGCGCTCGGGCGACATCCGCTGCCGGCGCAGCACCCGCAACTCCTCCTCGTCGGCCCGTCGGGCCGCCAGCAGATCCGCCAGCGGGCCGGCCGCGAGGGCGTCGGCGGATCGACGATAGCGCTCGCGGAGACCGGGGTGCCGGGCCTCCAGGTCCGGGTCGGTCCAGAGGGCGCGATCCTCTCCCTCCGTCCGCTCAGACTCGTACAGAGCCTGCGCCAGGGCCTCGCGCAGGTCGTCCGGAAATCGTGCCGCCGCGTGTCCGTTCATGAACCTGCATTCGCGTTGAGCGATCGACAGAACCTAGAACGCGGGCGGACGCCGGGAGAGACCATCGCCGTGTGACGCACGCGAATTTTTCGTCGCGGCCCAGCCGCGCGTCGGCGTCGGGCGCCGATCGTGACCTGTCCGCCGAGACGCGCAGACTGCAATCGCCGCTCCGCCTCGACCCGGCCATGCGCGCACCCCGTCCGCTTGCCTACGCCGGGGCGGGTCCAAGGTGGATCGTGGCCGAACCTGCTTGCCCGGACCTGTCGCGCGCCCGCAGGCAGAGCCCCGGCCGCGGACCCGCACCCATCCCGGCCCCGCCCTCGGGCCTCGCGGCACAGTCTCGGTATCTCGGAGACTTGGCCGGCTCCGAATCGCGATGGCGCCCGCCATCTACCCGGGATACATCGCGAGGAGCGCCCCTCACGCGTCGATCGCAGTCGATGGTCCATATTGGCTACAACCCGGCGCTGGTCGCCCTGTCGATCGGCCTCGCCGTCTTCGCGTCCTACACCGCGCTGGACCTGGGGGCGCGGATCCGCGGGCCCGTCGCGGGGCCGCGCTGGCCATGGATCGCCGGTGCCGCACTCGCCATGGGCGGCGGCATCTGGTCGATGCACTTCGTCGGCATGCTGGCCTTCGAGATGGGCATGCCGGCCGCCTACGACATCGGCCTCACCCTCCTGTCTCTCGCGATCGCCGTCGCGGTGACCGGGGCCGCCTTCCTGTGGGTGGCGCGCGTCGGCGAGGGGCCGGGCGGACTTCTCGTGGCCGGCCCCCTGATGGGTCTGGGCGTCGCCGGCATGCATTACACCGGCATGGCGGCGCTCCGGATCCCGGGCGACCTCGCCTACAGCCCGGCGGTGGTCGCGCTCTCGGTGGCGATCGCCGTGACCGCGGCGACCGCGGCCCTGTGGCTCTCCTTCCGGCAGCACGGCGTCTGGCAGAAGCTCGCCGCGGCGTGTGTGATGGGCCTCGCGGTGGCGGGGATGCACTACACCGGCATGGCCGCGGCGACGATCACCGCCGAGGCGGCCGGCGCCCACGCCGCCCACGTGGCCACCGGCGTTCCGGGCCAGCAGAACCTCGCCCTCTACGTCGCCGGCGCGACGTTCCTCATCCTGTTCCTCGCGATGCTCGCCTCCTCGCTGGACCAGCAGCGCGTGCAGCGCGAACTCCAGGCGAGCGAGGCGCGGTTCCGCGCCGCCGTGCAGGCGGTGCGCGGCGTGCTCTGGACCAACGATGCCGAGGGCCGGATGCTCGGCGAGCAGCCGGGCTGGAGCGCGATCACCGGTCAGACGCGGGACCAGTATCAGGGCTACGGCTGGGCCGACGCGGTCCATCCCGACGACATGGAATTGTCCATCGAGACCTGGAACGCGACCGTCCGGGCACGGCGTACCTACGTCCACGAGCACCGGGTCCGGTCCCGCGACGGAACGTGGCGACATTTCGCGATCCGCGCCATCCCGGTCTTCGACGCGCGGGGCGAGATCCGCGAGTGGGTCGGCGTCCACACGGACATCACCGAGCAGAGACTGGCCGAATCCGATCTGCGCGAGTCCAACGAGGAGATCCAGCGCTACGCCTACATCGTCAGCCACGACCTCCGCGCGCCGCTGGTCAACGTGATGGGATTCACGAGCGAACTGGAGGCGACCCGGACCGAGATCGCCGCGGCCCTCCGGGGACATCCGGAGGCGGATCGGCTCGACGCCGATCTCGGCGAGGCGCTCGGCTTCATCAAGGCGGCGGTGAACCGGATGGAAGGGCTGATCGCCGCCATCCTGAAGCTCTCCCGGGAGGGGCGGCGACAGTTCTCGCCCGAGCCCCTCGACATGACCGGCCTGCTCCGCGGCGTGGCCGATGCCCAGCGGCATCAGGCGGAGGCGGTCGGCGCCACGGTGACGATCGCCCGCGACCTGCCCGAGATCGTCGCCGACCGGCTCGCGATCGAGCAGGTCTTCGGCAACCTGCTGGACAACGCCGTGAAATACCTCGACCCGAGTCGGCCCGGACGCATCACCGTGACGGCCAAGGCCGTGGGCGAGCGCGGTGTCTGCTTCTCCGTCGCCGACAACGGTCGGGGCATCGCCGCCCGGGACCACGCCCGCGTCTTCGAGCTTTTCCGCCGATCGGGCACACAGGACCGCCCGGGCGAGGGGATCGGCCTGGCCCACGTGAAGGCGCTGGTGCGCTCGTTCGGCGGCCGGATCGAGATCCGTTCAGAACTCGGCGTCGGCACGACGTTCGACGTGACCTTGCCGCGCGGGACAGCTACAGCGGTCCGGTTAGACCCTGAACCGGCGCCCATCGCCGCCGAATGAGCGTGGAGCCGCCCGTGCACCCCGTCAGCATCGTGATGATCGAGGATGACGAGGGACATGCGCGCCTGATCGAGCGGAACATTCGCCGCGCCGGCGTCAACAACGACATCGTGCAGTTCCGGAACGGCACGTCGGCGCTGGACTATCTGCTCGGCGCGGACGGCTCCGGCGAGGCGAGCGCCCGACGTCACCTGCTGATCCTGCTCGATCTCAACCTGCCGGACATGACCGGCCTCGACATCCTCGAGAAGGTCAAGGCGAACCCGCACACGCGGCGGTCACCGGTGGTGGTGCTGACCACGACGGACGACAGCCGCGAGATCCAGCGCTGCTACGATCTCGGGGCCAACGTCTACATCACCAAGCCGGTGAGCTACGACGGCTTCGCGAACGCGATCCGCCAGCTCGGGCTGTTCTTCTCGGTCATGCAGGTTCCGCAGAACCCATGAGTGCCGGGCGTGCCAGCGTGGGCGGCACCGCTGCGGCGGCACGCATCCTCTACATCGACGACGATCCCGGCCTCGGCCGCCTGGTCCGGCGCGCCCTGGAGGCGCGCGGCTACGCCGTCGAGCTCTGTCCCGACGGTGCCGCGGGGCTGGCGCGACTGGCGCAGGGCGGGATCGACGCCGTCGCCCTCGACCACCACATGCCCGGGCAGACGGGCCTCGACCTGCTGCCGGAGATCCGCGCGCTGCCCGAGGCGCCGCCGGTCATCTACGTGACCGGTTCCGAGGACAGCCGCGTCGCCGTGGCGGCCCTGAAGGCGGGGGCGGTGGACTACGTCTGGAAGGACGTCCAGGGGCAGTTCCGGGAGCTGCTCGGCGAGGCCGTCGCCACCGCCCTCCGGCAGGAGAGCCTGCGGCGCGACAAGGAGCGGGCCGAGGCCGAGATGCGCGAGGCGCGCGACCGCGCCGAGCTGCTGCTGCGCGAGGTCAATCACCGCGTGGCCAACTCCCTGGCCCTCGTCGCCGCCCTGGCGCACATGCAGCGCAACGCCGTCACGGATCCGGCCGCCAAGGCGGCGCTCGACGAGATGCAGGCCCGGATCTCGGCGATCGCCGGCATCCACCGGCGCCTCTACACCTCGGACGACGTCGAGTCCGTCGAGCTCGACGCCTACCTGCAGAGCCTCGTCGAGGAATTGCAGGCCGCCATGCGGGCGAGCGGGCGGGACCACGCGATCCGCCTCCGGGCCGAGCCGGTGCGGCTCTCGACCGACAAGGCTGTCTCGGTCGGCGTGGTCGTGACCGAGCTCGTCACCAACGCTTACAAGTACGCCTACCCGGTCGGCACCTCGGGCGAGATCCGCGTGGCGGTCGAGCGGGACGCCGCCGACACCGTGCTGCTCGCCGTCGAGGACGACGGCATCGGCTGGACCGGGGAGGGCGAGATCCGCGGCACCGGGCTCGGGTCGCGCATCGTGCGCGCCATGGCGTCGAACCTGCGCTCGGCCCTGTCGTACGCCCCCGGCCGTCCCGGCACCCGGGCGATCCTGGCGTTCCAAGCCTGAGCCCGAGGCTGAGCGTCGGGCTCTAGCCGCCCGCTCGCCCGGCGATGCGGTCGAGCGCGTCGAGCATCGGCGCCAGGGTGTCCTCGTCGAGTTGCTGGAAGCCCAGCGCCCGGCTCATGAACAGGCCCAAGATGGCGAAGTACAGGACCGAGCCCTCGCCCGGGGGCGCGCCCTCGATCCGTCCGAGCTGGTCCAGCTGATCCGCGACGAAAGCCTGAAAGTCCTTCTGCGCTTCCGGCGATTCCATCGATGCCAGGAGGAGCGCGCGCGCGGCTTCGTTATCCTCGCAATAGTGCCCGCGGATATGGGCCACCATCGCTCTGGGCAGTTGCGACGGGCCGGCCGGGATCTCCCGCGCGCAGGCATCGATCTCCGCGCGCACGTCCGCGAGCTTGCGGGCGACCAGCGCCGCCACCAGCGCGTCCTTGGACGCGTAATGGTGCAGAACCCCGCCTTTGCTCAGCCCGGCCTCGACCGCGACCGCGTCGATCGTCAGCCCGCGGACGCCCCCCTTCAGGAGAACGGCCGCGGCCGCCTCCAGGATGATCTCGGGCCGCGCCGCCAGTCGCTGTCGCTTCACCTGCATCACAAGCCTGCACTAAAGACCGTCTGGACGGTATGTAATGGATGGCGTAGGAACGCGCCACGCAATTCGCACGAATCGCGCCGACGCAGTCGATCGCATGAACCGCATCGCCTTCCTTCCATCGACATCCGTTCTGCTGGTGTTAACCGCGCTCGCTTCGATCGGGTGCGCCCGAGCCGAGCCGGAAACGGCTTTCGATCCGGCTCTGGCCCGGGTGCGGGTGGTGCAGGCGCACCGGACGCCGCTGGCGCTCGACGTCGTGGTGACCGGCGACATCCAGGCCCAGGCGCAGGTGAACGTGTCGTTCCGGACGAACGGAAAGGTCGCCGAGCGGCGCGTCGAGGTCGGCGACCACGTCGCCGCCAATCAGGTCCTCGCCGTCCTCGAACCCCTGACGCAGCAGGCCAATCTCGACAACGCCAAGGCCGCCCTCGCTTCGGCCGAGGCGCTGCTGACACAGGCCAAGATGTCCTACGAGCGTCAGAAGCAGCTCCTCGCCGGCGGCTTCACCACCCGCTCGACCTACGACAACGCCGAGCAGGAGCTGCGCACGACCCAGGCGGCGGTCGACTCGGCCAAGGCGGCGCTGGGGACCGCGCAGGAGCAGTTCTCGTACACGGAGCTGCGCGCGGGGGTGTCCGGCGTGGTGACGAGCCGCAGCTTCGAGGTCGGCCAAGTCGTCCAGGCGGGCCAGACCGTGCTGGTCGTGGCGCAGGACGGGCCCCGCGACGCGGTCTTCAACGTCTACGAATCGCTGCTGGCCCAGCCGCCGGCCGGCGACACCATCGCGGTGGCCCTCCAGTCGGACCCGTCCGTCACCGCGGTCGGGACCGTGCGGGAGATCTCGCCCACGGTGGACGCCGCGAGCGGCACGGTGCGGGTCAAGATCGGTCTGAAGGCGACGCCCGCCGCCATGGGGCTCGGCGCCGTCGTCGTCGGCCGCGGCCGCTTCGCGCCGCACGAAGCGGTCGTCCTGCCCTGGTCGGCACTGTACCGCTACGACGGGCGGCCCTCGGTGTGGATCTACGATCCGGACCGCAGGACCGTCTCGGTGCGCGCGGTGGAGATCGACCGCTTCGGGCCCGACATCATCGCGCTGAAGCGCGGCGTCGAGCCGGGCGAGCGCGTGGTCGTCGCCGGCATCCAGTTCCTGCGCCCCGGCCAGACCGTCGCGGCCGCCGAGATCGGAGACCGCCCATGAAGACGCGCGCGTATCTCGCGCTCGGACTCGTCACGGCGGCGCTTGCCGGCTGCAACGGTCCCGGCGAGGAGGGCGGCGAGGCCGCTGCCGTCCGTCCGGTGCTGACGCAGGTGGTCGCGCCGAAGGACAGCATCACGTTCGGGCCGTTCGCCGGCACGATCGAGCCGCGCTACCAGGCGCAGCTCGGCTTCCAGATTCCCGGCCGCATGGTGGCTCGGGACGTCACGGTCGGCGACCTCGTCACCCGGGGCCAGCGCCTCGCCGCCCTCGACACCATCGTGACCCGCTTCGACCTGACCCGCGCCGAGGCCGACCTCGCCGACGCGAAGGCGCAGGCCGAGAACGCCGAGGCTGCGGAGGCGCGGACCCGGCGCCTGATGTCCGGCAACGCCGTTTCCCAGGCGACCCTCGATCAGGCGGTCGCCAAGCGCGAGACCGCCCGGGCCCGGGTGGATCAGGCGATGGCGAGCCTCCAGAAGGCCCGCGACCAGATGGGCTACACCGAGCTGAAGGCCGAGTTCGACGGCGTCGTGACCCAGCGCCTCGCCGAGGTCGGCCAGGTGCTCAGCGCCGGCCAGGGTGTCGTGACCGTGGCGCGGCCGGACGTCCGCGAGGCCGTGGTCGACATTCCCGAAGCCCATGCCGGGGCCCTGCCGGCGGACGGCGTCTTCACCGTCGCGCTCCAGAGCGCGCCGGAGCTGACGGCGCGCGGGCGCGTCCGCGAGATCGCGCCGCTCGCCGAGTCGGGGACGCGGTCCAAGCGCATCCGGATCACCCTGGACGATCCCGGCCCGGCCTTCCGGCTCGGCGCGACCATCAACGTGTCGCTCATGCGCAAGGTCCCGCCCACCGTACGGCTGCCCGCCTCGGCGCTGCTCGAGGACGGCGCCCGCCGCTCGGTCTGGGTCGTGTCGCCCGACGGGAAGTCGGTGTCGCGCCGCGACGTCACCGTGGCCGCGGCGCGGGACAACGCGGACGACGGCCGCGTCGCGGTCGTCGACGGTCTGAAGGCCGGCGAGCGCGTCGTCGTGGCCGGCGTCCACGTCCTCAAGGAAGGCCAGGCCGTGCGCCTGACCGACGGCGCCGTCTGATCCGGCCGCACGGGGTTTTCGCGTGAAGGACTTCAACCTTTCCGACTGGGCGCTCGAGCACCGCTCGTTCGTCTGGTTCCTGATGCTGGTCTCGCTGGTCGCGGGCCTGATGGCCTATACCCGCCTCGGCCGCGAGGAGGATCCGCCTTTCACCATCAAGACCATGGTGGTGCAGACCACGTGGCCGGGCGCGACCATCAAGGACACCCTCGATCAGGTCACCGACCGGGTCGAGAAGGAGCTCCAGCAGCTCAACGGTCTCGACTACGTCCGCAGCTACACGACCCCCGGATCGTCGACGGTGTTCGTCCAGTTCCGCGACACCCTCAAGAAGAACGAGATCCAGCCGGCCTTCTACCAAGTGCGCAAGCGGCTCGGCGACATCAAGGGCCAGTTCCCGGAGGGCGTCCAGGGCCCGTTCTTCAACGACGAGTTCGGCGACGTCTACGGCAACATCTACGCCTTCACGGCCGACGGCCTGACGCACCGGCAGTTGCGCGACTACGTCGAGGGCATCCGCACCGAGGTCCTGCGGGTACCCAACATCGGCAAGACCCAGCTGATCGGCACGCAGGACGAGACGATCTACCTCGACTTCTCCACCCGGAAACTGGCCGGCTACGGCATCGATTTCCAGGCCCTGATCAAGGCCCTGCAGGCGCAGAACGCGGTCTCGGCCTCGGGCGTCGTCCAGGCCGGGCCGGAGCGCATCTCGCTGCGGGTCAGCGGTTCCTTCGCCTCCGAGGCCTCGCTCCAGGATTTCAACCTGCGGGTCAATGACCGCTTCTTCCGCCTCGCCGACATCGCCGAGATCAGCCGCGGCTACGAGGACCCGCCCGCACCGCTGTTCCGGGTGGACGGCAAGCCCGCGATCGGCCTCGCCATCGCGATGCGTCCGGGCGCCAACCTGCTGCATTTCGGCGAGGCGCTGAAGGAGCGCATGCGGCGGATCGAGTCGACGCTGCCGGTGGGCGTCGGCGTCCACCTCGTGTCGGACCAGCCCAAGCAGGTCGAGCACGCGGTCGGCGGCTTCACTGAGGCCCTGGTCGAGGCCGTGATCATCGTGCTGGCGGTGAGCTTCGTGAGCCTCGGCGTCCGCGCCGGCCTCGTCGTCTCGGTGTCGATCCCGCTCGTGCTCGCCATCGTGTTCGTGGTCATGCAGATCATGGACGTCACCCTGCAGCGCATCTCCCTCGGCGCGCTGATCATCGCGCTGGGCCTCCTGGTCGACGACGCCATGATCACCGTCGAGATGATGGTGGCCCGCCTGGAGCGCGGCGACACGCTCCGGAAGGCCGCCACCTTCGCCTACACGTCGACGGCATTCCCCATGCTCACCGGGACCCTCGTCACCGTGGCGGGCTTCCTGCCGATCGGCTTCAACGGCTCCGGCGCCGGCGAGTACACCTACTCGCTGTTCGTGGTGATCGCGGCCGCGCTGCTCGTCTCCTGGGTCGTGGCGGTCCTGTTCGCGCCGCTCGTCGGCGTGACGCTCCTGCCGAAGACCATGAAGCACCACACCGAGAAGCAGGGCATCTTCACCCGCCTGTTCGTCCGGGCGCTCCGGATCGCCATGCGCTGGCACTGGACGACGGTGGTGGTCTGCCTCGGGCTGATGGCGGCGGCCATCGTCGGGATGGGCCACGTGCAACAGCAGTTCTTCCCGTCCTCGGACCGGTCCGAGGTGCTGGTCGACCTGACCCTGCCGCAGAACGCCACCATCGCCGAGACCCGGGCGCAGATGGACCGGTTCGAGGCGAACCTGAAGGGCGACCCGGACGTGACGAGCTGGTCGTCCTACGTCGGTGAGGGCGCGGTGCGCTTCTACCTTCCCCTCGACCAGCAGCTCGCCAACGCGTTCTTCGGGCAGATCGTCATCGTCACGAAGTCGCTGGAGGTGCGAGACCGCGTGATGGCGCGCCTCCAGACCATCGGCCTGCGCGACTTCGTCGGCACCGACGTGCTGGTGCAGCCCCTCAGCCTCGGACCGCCCGTCGGCCGGCCGGTGCAGTACCGTCTCAGCGGCCCGAACATGGAGACGGTGCGTCGCCTCTCGCTCGACCTCGCCAACGTGGTCGCGGCCGACAAGCGCCTCGACGTGCCGACCTTCGACTGGAACGAGCCCGGCAAGGTCCTGCGGGTCGAGATCCTCCAGGACAAGGCGCGCCAGCTCGGCGTCACCAGCCAGGACGTCGCCGGCATCCTGAACGGGATCGAGGGCGGGCAGGCGATCACGCAGGTCCGCGACTCGATCTACCTGGTCAACGTCGTCGGCCGCGCCCGCGCGGCCGAGCGGTCCTCCCTGGACACGCTGCAATCGCTGCAGGTCGGTCTCGCGAACGGCACGGTGGTGCCCGTGCTCGCCTTCGCGCGGATCGGCTACGATCTCGAGCAGCCGATCGTCTGGCGCCGCGACCGCCTGCCGACCGTGACGGTGCGCGCCACGATCCACGACGCGACCCAGCCGGCCACCATCGTGGCCGCCCTGCAGCCCGGCATCGACGCCTTCATCAAGGCGCTCCCGGAGGGATACACGGTCCAGACCGGCGGCGCCGTCGAGGAATCCGCCAAGGGCCAGGGGCCGATCGCCGCCGTAGTCCCGGTCATGCTGCTCGCCATGGCGTTCCTGCTGATGATGCAGCTCCAGAGCTTCGGAAGGATGCTCCTCGTCTTCACGGTCGCGCCGCTCGGCCTGATCGGCGTCGTGCCGGCGCTGCTCCTGTTCGACAAGCCGATGGGCTTCGTCGCCATCCTGGGCATCCTGGCGCTCATCGGGATCATCATCCGCAACGCGGTGATCCTGGTGAGCCAGATCGAGGAGTTCCGGGACGAGGGGATGGCGCCCTGGGAGGCGGTGTTCGAGGCGACGCACCACCGCATGCGGCCGATCCTCCTGACCGCCGCGGCGGCGAGCCTGGGCCTGATCCCGATCGCCCGCGAGGTGTTCTGGGGGCCGATGGCCTTCGCGATGATCGGCGGGATCCTGGCGGCGACCTTCCTGACGCTGCTGTTCCTGCCGGCCCTCTACATCGGCTGCTACCGCATCCGCCCGGAGGCGAGCGGCACGCCCACGGCTCACGCCGGCTGATCCGCCGGTTCACGCGATCGCAGCGCCTGCGGGCGCTGCGAGAAACGGTCGGCCCGCCCCTCCGCCCCCTCAGGGCGGGCCGACCGTGACGATCTTTCGCGCGGGCGGGGCCGCGTCGCCGGAAACCCGACGGTGCTCCGGCGCGTAGGGTGCGACGGAAACGAGGACCGTCCCGCCCATGAACGCCTTCATCGCCGTCGTCCTGGTCTGCGCCAACGGGATCGCCCAGGATTCCTGCACGGACGCCCAGGCGCTCGAAGTGCGCAAGGTCCGGGTCGCCAACGAGCTCGGCTGCGCCACCGGCTGGCAGGAGATCATCGCCCGCACCGAGCTGCGCGAGGAGATCGGCAAGACCGCCTACCTGAAGACGGAGTGCCGCCGGGTGAAGGAGCCCCGGTGACGCCGGCGGGCCGCTACTTCTCGTACTTGATGTAGGCGAAGCGCGGATCCGTCGGGGTGCCCTCGAGCCCCTGTCCCTCCAGGCCCGGCTGCCAGGACACGACCTCCTCGATCTTCCGGGCGAGGGCGAAGTCCTTGTCGGTGATGCCCTTGGCCGCGTGGTTCATCAGCCGGACCTCGACCCAGGCGTACGATGCCGTGATGTCGGGATGGTGCCACGCCGCCTCGGCGAGGTGCCCGACCGTGTTGATCACCATCAGGGTGCTCTTCCAGCCGGACGTCTTGTAGGTGCGCCGGATCCACCCGTCCTCCAGGCGCCACGCGGGCAGCTCGGCCTTCAGCCGCGCCTCCACGGTCGCCTGGTCCAGTGCGCCTTCGCGTCGCTCGCTCATGATCCCGTCTCCGATGAAGCCGTCGCGGCCGAGGGTGCCGCCGCGGCCAGTTGCGCGCAAGCGTGTTTGCCACGGTGGACGGAAACCGGTGTGAGCCCTATGACCTTTTGCCAATGGCGTCCGGCTCGGTCGGCACTCCAGTCTGCCGCCGCTGAAGACTGCGCAATACGATGGGAGAAGGCGTGATGCTGTCACGGCGCGCGATGCTCGCCGGGGGCCTGCTCGGCGGCCTCGGCCTGCGGGCGGCGCGCGCCGACGTGCCCACGATCCGACTCGGGAGCCTGCCCTTCGGCACGTCCACCTGGGAGGCGGCGGTGATCAAGGCCCGCGGCCTCGACACGGCCAACGGCTTCGCGCTCGACGCGGTCAAGCTCGCGGGCAACGACGCGGCCCGGATCAGCTTCATCGGCGGGCAGGTCGACACGATCATCGGCGACCTGCTCTGGGCCGCGCGCCTCGGCAACGACGGCCAGGCGGTGCGCTTCATCCCGTACTCGACCTCCGAGGGCGGCGTCATGGTTCCGGGCGACAGCCCGGTGAAGAGCCTCAAGGATCTCGCGGGCAAGCGCCTCGGGGTGGCCGGCGGCCCCCTGGACAAGAACTGGCTGCTCCTCCGGGCACAGGCCAAGGACGCGGCCGGCATCGACCTCGAGCAGGCCGCCGAGATCGCCTACGGCGCGCCGCCGCTGATCACGCTGAAGCTGGAGCAGGGCGCCCTCGACGCGGCGCTGACCTACTGGACCTACTGCGCCCGGCTGAAGGCCAAGGGGTACCGGCAGCTCGTCGGCGCGGAAGACATCATGCACGCCCTCGGGGTCCCCGGAGACGTGGCGCTGATCGGCTACCTGTTCCAGGACGCCACCGTGAAGGAGAAGCCCGCGGCCGTGGCGGCCTTCGCCCGGGCCTCGCGCGCCGCCAAGGACATGCTCGCGTCCGACCCGAGCACGTGGCAGATCGTGCGCCCGCTGATGGCGGCGGAGGACGAGGCAACCTTCGAGGCCCTGAAGCACGATTTCCTGGCCGGCATCCCGCGCCGCTCCACCGCGGAGGAGCGCGCCGACGCCGAGAAGCTCTACGCGGTGATGGCGCGGCTCGGCGGCGCCCGCCTCGTCGGCAAGGGCGACGCGCTCCCGCCGGACCTCTACTACACCGGCCGCAATGGTTGAGGCCCCCGTCCGGCGGGCGCGCGCGGCGGCCGTCCCGAGCACCGGGACCGCATGGGCGCGCTGACCCGCATCGCGTCCCTGGCCGTGCTCCTCGCCGCCTGGCAGATCGCCGCGCTCGAGGCGGGCTCGCGCCTGCTGCCGGCGCCCCTGGCGGTGCTGCGCTTCATCGTTCAGGAGGCGGAGCGCGGCGATCTCGCCCACAACGTGGGCATGACGCTGCTCCGCGTGGCGATCTCCTTCACCGTGGCGATGATCCTCGGCGTCGTCCTCGGCGTGGCGCTCGGACGGTCCAAGGCCGCCGACCTCATCCTCGACACGCCGCTGCTCGTCCTCCTCAACACGCCGGCCCTGGTGATCACGGTCCTGGCCTACGTGTGGGTGGGGCTCACCGAGACCGCCGCGATCCTGGCGGTGGTGCTCAACAAGCTCCCGAACGTCGCGGTGATCGTGCGCGAGGGGGCGCGGAACCTCGATCCCGGGCTCGACGAGATGGCCCGCGCCTACCGGCTCGACCGGCGCAGCTGGGCCCTCGACATCCTGATCCCGCAGCTCCAGCCCTACATGGTGACGGCGGCGCGGTCGGGCCTGTCGCTCGCCTGGAAGATCGTGCTGGTGGTGGAGTTGCTCGGGCGCCCGGACGGGGTCGGCTTCGCGATCAACTACTACTTCGTCCAGAGCACCGACGTGGCGGCGATCATCGGCTACAGCCTCGTCTTCATGGCCGTGATGATCGGCATCGACGTCCTCCTGCTGCAGCGGCTCGAAGCCTATGTCCGCCGCTGGCGCTGAGCCCGTACTCCAGGTCGCGATCGCGTCGAAATGGTACCGGCCCGCCCGGGCCGAGCCGGTCGAGGCCGTTCGGAACCTCACCTTCGGCGTCGCCGCCGGGGAGATCGTCTGCCTGATCGGGCCGTCGGGCGCCGGGAAGACCACCACCCTGCGGATCCTGCTCGGGCTCGACACCGCGTTCGAGGGCCGCGTCTCCGGCGCGGACCGGGCGGGCATCGTGTTCCAGGAGCCGCGGCTGCTGCCCTGGCGCAGCGTCGAGCACAATGTCCGCCTCGGCCTGCCCCGGGCGCGGCGGAACCGCGATCTCGACGACCTGTTCGCGCGGCTCGGCCTGACGGCGTGGCGGACGCGCTACCCGAAGGCCCTGTCGCTGGGGATGCAGCGGCGCGTGGCTCTGGCGCGCGCGCTGGCCGACGGGCCGCGGGTCCTCGTGCTCGACGAGCCGTTCGTGTCCCTCGACGACGCCGCCGCCGCCGAGCTGCGCGGTCTCGTGGTGGACACGGTGGACCGGGCCGGCATGAGCGTCCTGATGGTCACGCACAACGTCGCCGAGGCGATCGGGATCGCCGACCGCCTGCTGCTGGTCTCGCGGCGCCCGGCGAGCCTCATCGCCGACGTGCGCCTCGACCGGCCGCGCCGCGACCGCGACCGCGCCTGGGCCGAGACGACCCGGGCGAACCTCGCCGCGCGGCATCCCGAGATCATCGCGCAGTGAGGCGGGCTGCGCCGGTCGTTCGGACGAACCCGCGCGTCCGGATCGCGCGCTGAGGTCCGGGCGCCGCCGGAACCGAAGGACCATCCGACTTCGGCCCCGACGTCGGTCGTTCCGGTGCCACACCCGCCGTTTCCCCGGGCCGCCCGAGCAGCGTAGGATCGATCCACGGGGGTGCGCATGGCCGACCTAGAGGCGAAACATCGGGTCTTCGTGGCGCTGCACGAGCGGCCGGGCGCGTTCGTCGTGGCCAACCCATGGGACGCGGGTTCGTCGCGGATCCTGACCGCCCTCGGTCACGAGGCGCTGGCGACGACGAGCGCCGGGTTCGCGTTCGCCGTCGGACGGCGGGACTCCACCGCCTCGCTGTCGCGCGACGCGATCCTGGAGAACGCCCGCGCCATCGTGGACGCGACCCACCTGCCCGTGACGGCCGATCTGGAGGACGGGTTCGGGACCGACCCGGAGGCGTGCGCGCTGACGATCGCCCGGGCCTCAGAGATCGGGCTGGTCGGCGGCTCGATCGAGGACGCCACGGGCGACGCCGCCAGTCCGATCTTCGATTTCGGTCACGCCGTCGAGCGAGTCGCCGCCGCGGCCGAGGCCGCGCGCCGGCTCCCGTTCGTGCTGACCGCGCGCGCCGAGAACCACCTGTGCGGGCGGCCCGACCTCGACGACACGATCCGCCGCCTCCAGGCCTTCGAGGAGGCGGGAGCGCACGTCCTCTACGCGCCGAACCTGCCGGACCTCGAGGCCATTCGGGCGGTCTGTGCCGCGGTCAGCCGCCCGGTGAACGTCGTCGCCGGGCTGTCGCCCCGGCAGTACACGGTGGCCGAGCTGGAGGCGGCGGGCGTCAAGCGGATCAGCGTCGGCGGGTCTTTCGCGCGGGCGGCCCTCGGCGGTCTCGCGCGCGCGGCGCGGGAGGTGCTGGATCGGGGCACGTTCACCTACGCGGCGGAGGCGATGTCGGGAAGCGAGGCGAGATCGTACATGGCGGAGGCGACTCGGTAGGGGCGACCGCTCGGCATCGCGGTCCTTCATCCCGCAACCCGGCGAACGAGCGCCGCCGGGCCGATCGGCCCGAACGCTCGAGCCGAAGCCGACGACCGAGAGACACGGTTTGTCACCGCGTCGAGCTACGCACGGGCGGGCGACCGCTATACCGATGCGCCCGTCGGACCCGATCCGTCCGCGGTCGACCCCGGGCATCGCGGGTCGCCGCTCCGCCCGACCGTGGCGACCCACCGAGACCCGAGCCTCCCGATGTCCCGCACGTCCCCTACGGCCATCGCCCTCGAACCCGTCGCCGCCGAACGGTCGGGGACCGGCAACGTGGTCCGACTGGCCGTCGCGCAGGCCCTCGCCGGGGCGAACTCGACGGTCGTGTTCGCGACGGGCGCGGTCGTCGGCAACATGCTCGCGCCCAGCAAGGTCCTCGCCACGCTGCCGATCTCGATCTTCGTCGTCGGGATGGCCGCCTGCGCCCTGCCGACCGGCAGCATCGCCAGGCGCTACGGGCGCCGCACCGTCTTCATGGTCGGCACCGGCTGCGGTGTGCTCGTCGGCCTGCTCTCGGCCTGGGCGATCGTCGCGGCCGACTTCTGGCTGTTCTGCGCGGCGATGTTCCTCGGCGGCGCCTACGCCGCCGTGGTCTTCTCGTTCCGCTTCGCCGCGGCGGACTGCGTTCCGGCCGAACGGCGGCCGCGGGCGCTGTCGGCGGTCATGGCGGGCGGCGTCTTCGGCGGCGTGATCGGGCCGCAGCTCGTCACCCACACCATGAACCTGTCGCCCCCCCCACCTGTTCGCGGCCACCTTCCTGGCCCAGGCGGCCGTCGCCGGTGCGGCCGCCCTCGTCCTGGCGGGCGTTCGCCTGCCGCGGCCGGCCGCAGAGACCGTCTCAGGCGGGCGACCGCTGGCCGCCATCCTGGGGCAGCCGCGCTTCGTGATCGCGGTGATCTGCGGGGCCGTGTCCTACCTGCTGATGAATTTCGTGATGACGGCCGCCCCGCTGGCCATGCGCCTGTGCGGTCACGCGCAGGAGGATGCCAATCTCGGCCTGCAATGGCACGTCATCGCCATGTACGGTCCGAGCTTCTTCACCGGGCGGCTGATCACGCGCTTCGGCGCGTCCCGCGTGGTGGCGACCGGCCTCGCCTTGACGGGCGCGGCCGCGCTCGTCGGGCTCGCCGGCGCGGATGTCGGCCATTTCTGGCTGTCCCTCGTCCTCCTCGGCGTCGGCTGGAACTTCGGCTTCGTCGGCGCCTCCGCGATGGTGCTGGACTGCCATCGCCCGGAGGAGCGGACGCGGGTGCAGTCGATCAACGACTTCATCGTGTTCGGGATGGTGGCCCTGGGCTCATTCTCGTCCGGCGGCCTTCTGACGAGCTACGGCTGGGACACGGTTCTCTGGGTCTCGTTCGCGCCCCTGGCGCTGGCCGCGACGGCGCTCGCACGCACGATGGGCCGCGGCGCGCCGCGGCCCGGCGGAGCATGAGCGCGGCGCGGCGGCCGGGCCCCGAACGGACCCCGCGGACGCGTGCCCCGATGGTCGCGGAGTCGGTCGCGCGGTCTCAGCCCCCGCGGATTCCGTCCGGATCCCCGGCCTCGGGCAGGGCGACGTAGATCAGCACGCCGAGCACCGTCATGGCGAAGCGGAAGGCGGATTCCTGGCCGTTCCAGACCTTCGACATCCACATGCCGAACCACTCGCCGCCGATGCCCAGGAATCCGCCCTGCCAGACCAGGAAGCCGAGGCTGAGGCCCGCGATCGCCCAGGTCTTGGCCCGGGCGAACGCGCCGCGCGGGGCCCGCAGTCGCGCGAGCATCAGCGCCACGCCGATCCAGAGCAGGAGCGCTGTCAGCGCCTCCGCGACGACGATCAGCGTGAAGGCGCCGCGCTGCAGCACGGGATCCGTGATGGAGCGGTCGGCGATCCCCGAATCCGGCAGGATCGTATCCATCGACAGCACGTGCTGCACGAAGGCGAGGTTCACCGCGGGCTCCACGACGTTGCCGTACACGACCAGGGTGCAGGTCAGCGCCAGGGCGCCGACGAGGGCGGCCTTCGAGAGGCGGATGGCGAGCATGAACTGGCCCTCCTGACACGCGGGCGTCGGGACCGGCCAGGGACAGGGGCCGTCCGGTCCCGGCGTCTCTCAGTTCGCCTTCGCCTCGACCTCGAGCCGGTCGAGGACGGCGGCCGGCGAGCGCGCCGCGCCGAGGTCGATGAAGCCGATCCCCGCAGGCTCCTTCGACTTGGCGTGCACCACGAGCTTGCCGGGCTTCATCACGAACTGGCCCATGGCGGCGCCGATCCCCTTGGCCGCCGCGCTGTTGCCGAGGATGATCGGCACGCCGAGCAGGCTGGCAGTGACGTATTCCTTGCGCAGTTCGTCCGGCTTGAGGCTGAGATCCTTCGACTGCGCGGCGAGGAAGCGCTCGAACAGGCCGGCATTCTCCACCGTCAGGTCGAGGGTCTTGGCGCTCCCCGAGAACATCACCATCGTCGCCGCCGGCAGGGTGCCGGAGAACAGCTCGGGCCCGATGCCTCCCAGCGTGCCGGAGAGGCGAACCGTGCCGATGTCGCGCCCGGAGATCGTGACCTCGCGCAGGGCGAGGTCGCGGGCCTTCTCGTCGAGGCTCGCGTCGGCCACGAGGTTGAGGTCGAGGTCCCGGTAGCCGTAGGCCGGCAACAGGCCGACGAGCGGCGCACCCGCGAGCAGGTCCGCGGGCAGGCTCAGGCCGGAGAGGCTGATGCGGGTCGCGCTGGGCACGCCCTCGGTCAGGGGGCCGAAGGCCAAGGCCGCCTCGCGCAGGGCGATGCGGGGAGCCGGCCGCGGCGACACCGTGACCGCGAGGGGATCCCCGGTCTTATCGGCCGGCCTCGGCTCGGGCGTCCGCGCCGACCGGCCCGGCTCGGGCAGGGCGCCGCGGGCCGGGGGCCGGACGTCGCGGGGCGGCGCCCGCTCGGGCTCAGCCTCGGGCGGCAGATCGATCGACAGGTCGGTGAGGGTGAGCGTGCCGAGCTTCGGCGTCAGCCGGCGCATCTCGACGTCGGAGAACCCGGCCCCGCCCGTCGGCTCGGCGGCGATGCCCTGGAGGGTCGCGACGGTCGGCGCCAGGGACGTCCCCAGGGCGGCGACGCGGCCGACATGGATCCGCAGCGCGCCGCGGGTCATCGACAGGTTGTCCAAGATGGTGCCGCCCTCCGGGCCCGCCGACGTGTAGGCGGCCCGGCCGATCTCGAACAGCACCGGCCCCTTCGGGTCGGTGTCGCTGACGCTCAGGCCCTGCATCTCGAGGGTGCCGACCGAGGTGGCGTCGATGAGATCGGCGGCGGCGGCGGCCAGCGGGCGCCGGTCGCTGGATCCGTCGAAGCCGTTGGCCACGATGGCGAAGGCGCCGCCCCAGCCGTCCGGCACCTGCCGGCCGCCGAGGTCCCGGCCGTCGAGGCGGGCGATCTTCACGGTGGTGCCGCGCGCGTCGGAGTAGGTGACGTCCGAGACCTGGACGGCGCCGTAGACGCGCTGGACCGGTCCCTTGCCGTCGCCGGGCACCGTGTAGAGCCGGCTGAGCGCCGCGAGATCCAGGTCCGTGGCGCGCACCTGACCGTAGGTTCCGGACCCGCGGTTCGGGCCCGCGACGGAACTGACGGTCGCGCCGGCCGCCGTCAGCTCGCCGACGCGGCCGGCCCGGATGTCGCGGGCGACCACGTCGCGGTAGGTGACGGTCTGCCGGTTGTCGCCGGGACCCGCGTTCTCGGAGGTCAGGACCGGGACTGTCAGGCTGCCGGCGTCGAGACGGGCGAGCCGCTGCTCCCAGGGCACGTTGGAATCGGGCCGCAGGATCGCCGCGAGATCCTCCTTGGAGAGGCGCGTGCCGCTCGCCGTCAGCTTCGGCGCCTTCAGCAGCGTGCCGCCGAGCGGGATCACCACGTCGTTAACGGTCACGTCCTGGACGGCGGCGGCGCCCTCCTGCGCGGCGAGCGGCGCCGGCGCGAGGCAGAGGAGGGCCAGCATGGCGGCCGTCGCCCGGGCCGACCGGAGGCGGAGACGGGCCTTCGGGTGGTTCATGGCAGCGTCCGGACCAGGGCTCTCGCGGGAATGCCCTAGCCGTGCCGCGTTTTGCCGGGCGAGGCAATCGCGCGCGCCGGCCCGGGCGATCGAGCCGGGACCGGTGTCGTACGGACGCAACGGCGCGGCGGCGCCGCGCCGCGTGCTACAACGAGAAGGAGGTGCCGCAGCCGCAGGAAGCGGTGGCGAGCGGGTTCTCGATCTTGAAGGACTGCCCGATGAGGTCGTTCACGAAGTCGATGGTCGAGCCGCTCATGTACTCGAGCGAGACCGGATCGACGATCACGGTGGCGCCGTCGCGCTCGATCGCTACGTCCTGCGCCTCGCGGGCACGGGTGATGTCGAAGGCGTAGGAGAAGCCCGAGCAGCCGCCGCCGTTGACACTGATCCGCAGCGACGAACCGGCCGGCTCCGACACCATGATCTCGTTGATGCGCTTGGCCGCGCGGGCGGTCAGGGTGATCTCAGCCATCGGTCTCTGGCCACGCATTCGTTCGGTGGACGGCGCGCCCGGCCCGTTGCCGAGTGCGCCCTGACCCACAAGATATGAGCCGCAAGCCCGCGCCGCAACGCGCCGGGCGGGGAGCCGTCATGAGCAGGGTGCGTGAGTTCGAGAGCGGATGCCGTGCGACCGAACGGTGAGCGCTGGCGCGCGCCCTACGCCACCGACCCGGCCCGGACCCGGGGACGCCTGATCCCGGAAGCCGGGTCGCCGACCCGCAGCGATTTCCAGCGCGACCGCGACCGGATCATCCACTCGACGGCGTTCCGGCGGCTGAAGCACAAGACGCAGGTCTTCGTCCATCACGAGGGCGACCATTACCGCACCCGTCTGACCCACACCCTGGAGGTGAGCCAGATCGGCCGGGCGCTCGCGCGCGCGCTCGGCCTCGACGAGGATCTCGCGGAGGCGCTGGCCCTCAGTCACGACCTCGGCCACACCTGCTTCGGTCACACCGGCGAGGACGCCCTCGACGCCTGCATGGCGCGCCACGGCGGCTTCGATCACAACGCCCAGGCGCTGCGGATCGTGACGCGGCTGGAGCGGCGCTACGCCGGGTTCGACGGGCTGAACCTCGCCTGGGAGACGCTGGAGGGCCTCGTCAAGCACAACGGCCCGCTGCTCACCGCGGACGGCCGGCCGACGCCCCGCTACGCCGCCCGCGGCATCCCGGCGGCGATCCTCGAGTACGACGCGCTGAACCCCCTCGACCTGTGGAGCCAGGCCGGCCCCGAGGCCCAGGCCGCCTCCCTGGCCGACGACATCGCCTACGCCGCCCACGACCTCGACGACGGGTTGCGCGCCGGGCTGTTCGAGATCCCGGAGCTGCGGGCGGTCCCCTTCCTGGCCGGACTGCTCGACGAGATCGACCGGCTGCATCCGGGCCTGGAGCCGTCGCGGATGATCCACGAACTCGCCCGGCGGGTGATCACCCGCTTCGTCGAGGACGTCATCCGCGAGGGCGGCCGCCGCATCGCCGCCCTGGACCCGGGCCGCGTCGAGGACATCCGGAACGCGGACCAGCCGGTCATCGTGTTCTCGCCGGAGATCGCGGCGGCCGACGCCGACATCATGCGCTTCCTGTGGGAGCGGATGTACCGGCATCCGGGCGTGGTGGCGGTGCGGAAGAAGGCCGACGCCATCGTCAACGACCTGTTCGCCGCGTTCACCGCGGCGCCCTCCCGAATGCCGGAGGAGTGGAGCGCCGGCCTCGAAGGCACCACCGAGGCGCGGGTCGCCCGCCGGGTCGCCGACTACATCGCCGGCATGACCGACACCTACGCGGTCCTGGCGCATCGCAAGCTCTACGCGACGACGCCGGACCTGCACTGGGAGCTGCCCAGCCGGGGGCTGCCCCTCGCCGAGCCCTGAGGGCCCGGCGCGGGGCGGTTCGGATCAGCAGCCGCAGCCGCAGGTGAAGCTGCCGTAGCACCCGCCGTAGCCGTAGCCACCGTAGGCGGCGGGGTAGCCGTAGCCGTACCCGCCGTAGGCGGCCGGGTAGCCGTACCCGTAACCACCGTAGCCGTAGCCGCCGTAGACGCTCCCGGCGGCGAGTCCGAGCCCGAGGCCGATCCCCGCGCCGGCCAGCCCGTAGCCGAGGGCACCGCCGTAGCCGCGACGGTAGCCGTACCCGTAGCCGCGCCCGTAGAAGCCGCGGGCCGCGTAGCCGCCGCGGTAGCCGTAGCCGCCCCGGAAACCGCCGCGGTAAGCGCCGCCGTGGAAGCCGCCACCGTGGAATCCGCCGCCGCGGAAGCCGCCCGCCTCGGCACTCGGCGCGGCCAGGATGAGGGCGCAGAGCGCCGTCCCCGCAATCGTCAAGGTCTTCATCAGTAACTCCGCGATCGGCACACTCACGATCGGCGGCGATGACACCGCTTCGTCTCGGTCAAGACAAGACGGACACTGCGCGATCCGTATTCGTCGCGCGGGATAACGCCGCGTCGGCGCCCACGTGGTTACCGGGGCGATGCCGCGAACGCGGACTCCGCGGGGCCGGCGCGCGGCCCGGCGCCGTGACACCCTCCCGCCCCCTTGCTAGACCGCCGGGGCGGGCGCCGGCCGGACGGGCCGGGCGACGAGACCCCCGCGCGAGCGAGATCGAGACCCATGAACATCTTCGCCCTGTTCGAGGCGCGCGTGCGCGAGGCCGTGGAGGCGCTGACCCGCGCCGGCCACCTGCCCGAGGGCCTCGACCTGGGCCGCGTGGTGGTCGAGCCGCCCCGCGACGCCTCGCACGGCGACCTCGCCACGAACGCCGCCCTGGTCCTTGCCAAGGAGGCGCGGGCCAACCCGAAGGCGCTGGGCGAGTCCCTGGCGGCCGAGCTCCGCGCGGATCCGCGGATCGTCGAGGCGAGCCTCGCCGGGCCGGGCTTCATCAATCTCCGGCTCGACCCCGCGATCTTCCACGCGGTCGTACGCGACGCCCTGGAGGCCCCGGAGGCGTTCGGCCGCGCGCGGCTGCCCGGCGGCCCGATCAACGTCGAGTACGTGTCGGCGAACCCGACGGGGCCGATGCATGTCGGCCACGGCCGGGGCGCGGTGTTCGGCGACGCCCTGTGCAACCTGCTCGTCGCGGCCGGCCGGCAGGTGACGCGCGAATACTACATCAACGATGCCGGCGTTCAGGTCGATGTGCTGGCCCGCTCGGCCTTCCAGCGCTACCGCGAGGCCCTCGGCGAGCCCTTCGCCATCGCGGAGGGCCTCTATCCGGGCGACTACCTGAAGCCCGTGGGCGCCCGGCTGGCCGAGACGCACGGCCGCGCGCTCCTCGACAAGCCCGAGGCGGAGTGGCTGCCCACGGTGCGCGAGACCGCGCTCGGCATGATGATGGACATGATCCGGGCCGACCTGGCGGCGATCGGCATCCGCCACGACGTCTTCTTCTCCGAGCGCACGCTTCAGGAGAGCGGGGCCGTGAAGGCCCTGCTCGCGGAGCTGCGCGCCAAGGGCCTCGTCTACGAGGGTCGCCTTCCGCCGCCCAAGGGGCAGCTGCCGGAGGACTGGGAGGACCGCGAGCAGACGCTGTTTCGCACCAAGGAATTCGGCGACGACAGCGACCGGCCGCTGCTGAAGTCGGACGGCTCGTACACGTATTTCGCCTCCGACATCGCCTACCACCGCGCCAAGTACCTCGCCGGCGCGACCGAGCTGATCGACGTCCTCGGCGCCGATCACGGCGGCTACGTGAAGCGCATGCAGGCCGCCGTGAAGGCGGTCAGCGACGGCAAGGCCACGCTCGACGTCAAGCTCTGCCAGCTGGTGCGGCTGTTGCGCGCAGGCGAGCCGGTCAAGATGTCGAAGCGGGCCGGCGAGTTCGTGACCCTGCGCGACGTGATCGACGAGGTCGGCCGCGACGCGATCCGGTTCATGATGCTCTACCGGAAGAACGACGCGACCCTGGATTTCGACCTCGCCAAGGTGCTGGAGCAGTCGAAGGACAACCCGGTCTTCTACGTCCAGTACGCCCATGCCCGCGTCCGCTCGGTGCAGCGGCAGGCCCGCGAGGCGTTCCCGGACGCCGACCTCTCGGCCGCCGCGCTGGCCCGCGAGGCGGACCTCGCCGTGCTGAGCGACCCGGGCGAGATCGAGATGATGCGCCTCATCGCGCAGTACCCGCGGGTCCTCGAATCCGCGGCGCTGGCGCACGAGCCGCACAGGATCGCCTTCCACCTCTATGAACTGGCCTCCGCGCTGCATAGTTTCTGGAACAAGGGCAAAGACTTGCCGCAATTACGGTTTGTTAATGCAACCGACCGAAAGTCGACGTGGGCCCGGCTGGCGCTCGTCGAAGCTCTGCGGAGCACGCTGGCGGCCGGCCTTGCGATTCTCGGTGTGACCGCGCCGGACGAGATGCGATAGGCCCGAGTGCATCGGGCCGGTCTTCGGCGTTGATGTGAGGATGCTGCCATGACGAACGCTTCGCGCGCTCAGGTCGATTTGGACGCCCTCGCGCGCGATCTGCGTCAGGATAAGGGCCAGACGCCGCAGGCGTCCGGCAAGGCCGACCCGCTGGCGGAACTCGCCCGCATCGTCGGCCAGGACGATCCGTTCCGCGCGCTGCTCGCCGCCCGCGACGAGATGCGCGCCGTGGCGCCCGCCGCGCCGCAGCAGGCGGGCTGGAATGCCCGGGTCGAGCCGAGCTTCGCCCCGGAGGCCGCCAAGGCGACGCCGGCCGACGCGTTCGACCAGTATCTCGCCTCCGTGGAACAGGACACGCACCGCGAGGGCTCCGGCTACGCCGCGGAGAGCGGCCCGACCGCCACCGGCGACGACGAGACCTACGCGGACAGCCGCGCGCTCCGTCGCGCCAATCCGCGGCGGCGCCTCGTCTCCGTGGGCGCCGGCGTGGCCGTGGTGGCGATCGCCGTCACCGGGGCGCTCACCTACAAGGGCCTGAGCAACTCGGGCCACGGCGGCGTGCCGGTGGTCCAGGCCGATTCCACACCCCTCAAAGTCGCCCCGAAGGTGGCCGACGGCGTCGAGATCCCGGATCAGAACCGGCAGATCTACGACCCGAAGGGCAAGAAGGACGGCCAAATCAAGATCGTGAACCGCGAGGAGCAGCCCCTCGACGTGGCCGAGGCCGCGCGGGCGGCCCAGGGCCCGTCGCAGCCGACCGGCGCCCAGGGCGGCACGACGCCGGGCAACGGCCCGTTCGAGGCGTTCGGTGAACCGCGCCGCGTGCGCACCGTCGCGGTCAAGCCCGAGGCGCCGCCCGCGCCGCCGCCGCGGGAGCAGCAGGCCGCCGATGCCGGGCCGGCCCCGATCCCCACCATGGTCCTGCCGAGCGACGAGCCGGCGGCCCCGCCGCCCGCGAAGTCCAAGCCCGTCCGCCAGACCGCCGCCGCCATGCCGGCGGCCACCGCGACGCCCGTCGACGCGCAGCCGGAAGCCGCGGTCGAGCAGCCGGCGCCCAAGCCGGTGGCCTTGAAGCCGCCGCCGAAGGCCGCCCAGCGCATCGCCGCCGTCGCCCCGCCCGGCGCGGCCGCGCCCGACACCACCGCCAGCACCACGACCGACGACGACGCCGTGAAGTCCGGCCCGGTGAGTGGCTTCTCGGTGCAGCTCGGGGTACGCAGCTCCGCCGCCGAGGCGAAGGCCGCGTTCCGACAGATGCAGGCCAAGTACTCGCAGCTCGCCGGCAAGCCCGAGCTGATCCGGCAGGCTGAGGTCAACGGCAAGACGATCTACCGCGTCCGCGTCGGACCGCTGGAGAAGGCCCAGGCCGCGAGCCTGTGCAGCGCCCTGCAGGGCGAGGGCGGCCAGTGCTTCGTGGCCAAGAACTGAACCCCTGACGTCGCGCCGCGGACGGGACATTGCGCCCGTCCGCGGTGATCCGCGCCGCACGATCGACCGAGTCCGCACGGCAACACGGGCGGTGCGATCGCCCCGGCCGGCGCCCCCGGGCCGCGGTTTGGTCTTGCCCACTCCCCGTTCCCGCCCGACTCTGTCGCCATCGATACGAACCGCCCGGCGGTCTCCGCCGTCCACGCGCCGTCGTCGCGCCGCCACCGAGCAGTGTCCGAGCCGTTCCTGATGACCTCCCGCGCCCTGATCCTCGGCTGCTCCGGTAAGTCGCTCTTGGCGGAGGAGAGGGCCTTCTTCCGGGACGTGAAGCCCTGGGGCTTCATCCTGTTCAAGCGCAACATCGGCACGCCCGACGAGGTCCGCGCCCTCACCGGCGCGCTTCGGGACTGCGTCGGCTCCGAGCAGGCGCCGGTCCTGATCGACCAGGAAGGCGGCCGGGTCCAGCGCATGGGGCCGCCCCACTGGCCGGCCTACCCCGCCGGCGGCCGCTACGGCCGCCTGAACGGCAGCGCCGCCACGGTCGCCCGCCTCGGGGCGCGCCTCATGGCGCACGACCTCGCCGAAGTCGGGATCAACGTCGACTGTGCCCCCGTCCTCGACGTGCCGGCGCCGGGCTCGCACGACATCATCGGTGACCGCGCCTACGGGACGAGCCCGGAGCGGGTGGCCGAGATCGGGCGCGCCGTGGCCGAGGGCCTGATGGCCGGCGGCGTCCTGCCGGTGATGAAGCACATTCCCGGGCACGGGCGCGCCACCTGCGACAGCCACCACGGCCTCCCGGTGGTCGACGCGACCCGCGCGGATCTCGCGGGTCAGGATTTCCGGACCTTCCGGGCGCTCGCCGACCTGCCGATGGCGATGAGCGCGCACGTCGTCTTCACCGCCATCGATCCCGACCGGCCGGCCACCCAGTCGGCGACCGTCATCCGCGACATCATCCGCGGCGCCATCGGCTTCGACGGCCTGCTGATGACCGACGACCTGTCCATGCACGCGCTGACCGGCACGTTCCGCGACCGGACGGAGCGCGCCTTCGCGGCGGGGATCGATGTCGGGCTCCACTGCAACGGCGGGATGGACGAGATGCGGGCCGTGGCCGAGGCGGCGCCCGAACTCACCGGCGCGGCCGCCCGCCGCGCCGCCGCCGCGCTGGCGCGGCTCGACCCCGCTGGCGACGGGCTGGACGTCGCGGAGGCCCGGGACCGCTTCGCCGCGGCCCTCGCGGCCGCCTGACCTGAGACACCTTGCGGCCTTCCACCGCGGCCTTCCACCGGCCGTGGCATCGCCTCTGCTTGTGTTCGGGCGGCGCGATCCCTAGGTTCGCCCCGAAATCCTCAACCGGACGTGGCGTCACGCTCCCGCTTCTTCGGGGCGCCCGCAGGAGGTTGCCATGGGCAGCATGAGTATCTGGCACTGGGTCATCGTCGCGGTCATCGTGATGCTGCTGTTCGGACGCGGCAAGGTGTCCGACCTGATGGGCGACGTCGCGAAGGGCATCAAAGCCTTCAAGAAGGGCATGGCCGAGGACGAGACGCCGCCGGCGGTCCAGGCCGCGCCGCCCCCGGCCGAGCCGGTCCGCACCATCCCGCACGCTACCGAGACGAGCCCCGGAACCGCGATCCCGGCGAGCCATCTCCCCGGCGGCGAGCGCAAGCCGGTCTGACGGCGAGCTGGACTGTAGGACTGTCAGAGCGCGCGCGCTCGTGTAGAGCCTGACGGGGTCCGGCCGCCGTGCCGGATCTCGGGGCAGCAGGACCGTCGACGACATGCTGGACATGAGCTGGGGCGAGGTGATGCTGATCGGCGGCGTCGCCCTCATCGTCATCGGGCCGAAGGATCTGCCGAAGGCGCTGCGCACCGTCGGGCAGATCACGTCGAAGCTGCGCCGCATGGCCGGCGAGTTTCAGATGCAGTTCAACGAGGCGATCCGCGAGGCGGAACTCGACGACGTCCGCCGCGAGGTCGACGGGATCCGCAACACCGTCCGCACGGCGGGCTCGACCTTCAATCCGGTGCAGACGATCCGCGACGAGCTGAAGGGCGCCGTCGAGGGCCGGGCCAAGATGGGTCCGGAGAAGATGGGTCCGGAGAAGCCCGGCCCCGAGACTCCTTCCGTCGAGACCCGGTCCCTGGCCGATGCCACGGCGCAGCTGAAGGCCGAGCAGGAAGCCGCGGCGCCTCACGCCGCCGGGACGCATCCGGACACGTCCGCCGCTGGGGCGACCCGGCAACCGGCGACCGAAGCCGCGGAGGCGCCCCTGCCCGTACCCGGATCGGTGGACGATCCGTTCGGGCCTCCGCCCGACCCGCCCGCCGCGCACCCCGCCTCCGAAGAGTCCAAGAACGGCACGACGGCCCGATGATCAGCGAGGCGGACGAGGCCGAGATCGAGGCGTCGCGGGCGCCCCTGCTCGAGCACCTGATCGAATTGCGCGCGCGGCTGATCAAGTCACTGATCGCGTTCGTGCTGATGTTCTTCGCGTGCTTCTTCTTCTCGCGCGATATCTACAACGTGCTGGTCTACCCCTACGTGTCGATCGTGGGCGCGCAGAACGCCGAGCTGATCGCCACGCACTTCCTCGAGCAGGTGTTCACCAACATCAAGCTCAGCGTCTTCGGCGCGGCCTTCCTGGCTTTTCCCGTGATCGCCACGCAGATCTACGCCTTCGTGGCGCCGGGCCTCTACCGCAACGAGCGCAAGGCGTTCCTCCCCTACCTGGTCGCCACGCCGATCTTCTTCGTCCTCGGCGCGCTGGTGGTGTTCTTCCTGGCGATGCCCCTGCTGATCAAGTTCTCGGTGTCGCTCCAGCAGGTTGGCGTGGCCGGCGAGCCGACGATCAAGCTGCTCCCGAAGGTCGACGAGTACCTGTCGCTGATCATGACGCTGATCTTCGCGTTCGGCATCGCGTTCCAGCTGCCGGTCATCCTGACGCTGCTCGGGCAGATCGGGATCATCGACGCTGCCTTCCTGCGCGAGAAGCGCCGCTACGCGATCGTGCTGGTCTTCGTCGCCGCCGCGATCCTGACGCCGCCGGACGTGATCTCGCAGCTCTCCCTCGCGATCCCGATGCTGCTCCTCTACGAGGCTTCGGTGTTCTCGGTGGCGCGGGTCGAGAAGCTGCGGGCGGCGCGGCGCGCGGCGGAAGGCCTCGAGCCGTGAGGCGGCCGGCGCGCCGGACTCAGTCCGGCGCGCGCAGGCGGTAGCCCACGCCGGTCTCGGTGAGCAGGTAGCGCGGGCGCTCCGGGTCCGGCTCGAGCTTCTGGCGCAGCTGCCGGATGTAAACGCGCAGGTACTGCGGATCCGACGAGGCCGGCGCGTGGCGCATGAGCTGCGCGTGGGTGAGCACCTTGCCGGCATGCTGCACCAGCACGCGCAGGAACTCGTACTCTCGCGGCGACAGCTTGACGTCCCGCTCGCCCACCCGGACGACGCGTCGGACGAGATCGACCGAGAGGTCGTCGACCCGGAAGACAGGCCGCTCGCCCTGCATGGCGAGGCGGTGGCGCAGGGCCGTGCGGATGCGCGCCAGCAGCTCGTTCATGCCGAACGGCTTGGTGACGTAGTCGTCTGCACCGAGATCGAGGGCCTCGACCTTGCCGCGCTCGTCGTCGCGGCTCGACAGGATCACGACCGGCAGGTCGGGCCAGCGCTCGCGGATCGCCGCCAGGAGGGCGTGGCCGGCCATGTCGGGCAGGCCGAGGTCGAGGATCGCGAGATCCACCCCGCCGGCCTCCAGGGCGGCGAGGGCCGCGGCCCCGTCCGCGGCCTCGACGACCGCGTAATCCTGCGTCCCGAGGCCGGTTCGGAGCAGCCGGCGGATCGGCGGCTCGTCGTCGATCACCAGGATGCGGGCGGCACTCACTTGGGCCGCCCCTCGTGGCGGATCCGGGCGGCCGGACGGGTCATTCCGGCCGAAGCAGCACGTGCCGCTTCTTGCCGAAGGAGAGCTTGATCACGCCGTCCGCGGTCACGTCGCCGCGGCCGAGGACTGCCTTCTCGTCCGTGACCGGCACGTCGTTGACCCGCAGCCCGCCGCCCTTGATCTGCCGCCGCGCCTCGCTGGTGGAGGGCACGAGCTTGGCGACCTCCGGCCCGAAGGCCGTCAGCACCCCGAGCCCGGCCTCCAGGGTCGCGGACGGCACGGTCACGCTCGGGAGGTCGGCGGCGAGCGTGCCCTCGACGAAGGTCTTGCGGGCGGTCTCGGCTGCGGCCTCCGCGGCCTCGCGGCCGTGCATCAGCGCGGTGGCCTCGGTGGCGAGCACCGTCTTGGCCGCGTTGATCTCGGAGCCGGCGAGGGCGGCGAGGCGCGCGATCTCCGCCATGGGCAGCAGGGTGAACAGCTTGAGGAAACGGGCGACGTCCGCGTCCTCGGTGTTCCGCCAGAACTGCCAGTAATCGTAGGGCTTCAGCATGTCCGGGTTGAGCCAGACGGCGCCGGCCGCGGTCTTGCCCATCTTGGCACCCGACGACGTAGTCAGGAGCGGGCAGGTCAGGGCGTAGAGCTGCGGCGTGCCCATGCGGCGGCCGAGATCGATGCCGTTGACGATGTTGCCCCACTGGTCCGACCCGCCCATCTGCATGACGCAGCCGTAGCGGCGGTTCAGCTCCACGAAGTCGTAGGACTGGAGGATCATGTAGTTGAACTCGAGGAACGACAGTTCCTGGTCGCGCTCCAGGCGCAGGCGCACGCTGTCCATCGACAGCATGCGGTTCACCGAGAAATGGCGCCCCACATCGCGCAGCATCTCGATGTAGTTGAGCTTCGTCAGCCACTCGGCGTTGTCGACCATCACGGCGTCGTTCGCGCCTTCTCCGAAGCGCAGGAACCGGTCGAAGGTCTTACGGATCTCGGCCTTGTTGGCGTCGATCTGCTCGACGGTCAGGATCTTCCGTGTCTCGTCACGGCCGGACGGGTCGCCGACCCGGGTGGTGCCGCCGCCCATCAGGGCGATCGGCTTGCCTCCGGTGGCCTGCAGCCAGTGCAGCATCATGATCGACAGAAGGTGCCCGACATGGAGCGAGGGCGCCGTGCAGTCGTAGCCGACATAGGTCGTGAGCCGGCCCTCGAGGGCCGCCGCGTCGATGCCGGCGAGGTCCGAGGTCTGGTGAATATAGCCGCGCTCGGTCAGGATCCGCAGGAAGTCGGATTTCGGCGCGAAGCTCTCGGCGGTCATGGATGCGATCTCGGGTCGCGCGCTGGCGCGACAGGCCGAGGCCCCGCATGCTAGCTCGCGCTGGGTTCAGGATACGGCGCGCTCTTAGCAGGGCGTTGGCCGAAAGGCACGGGGCAGGACGGCATGGCGATGATGCGCGCGATCGGACTGATGAGCGGCACCTCGCTGGACGGCGTGGACATCGCGCTGATCGAGACCGACGGCGAGCGGGTCCACGTGGTCAAGGGCCACAACAACTTCCTCGAGCCGCTGGGGCCCACCGGCTACCGCGGCTACGCCGACGACGAGAAGACGCTGCTGCGCGCCGCCACCAAGGACGCCGAGTCCGTGCTCCATCCCGGCGACCGGCCCGGGCGACTGCCGGAAGCCGAGGCCTTCGTCACCCTCGCCCACGCCGAGGCCGTGGAGCGCTTCCTGGAGGAGCACGGCCTGACCGCCTCCGAGATCGACGTGATCGGCTTCCACGGGCAGACCGTGATCCACCGTCCGGACCAGCGAATCTCGATCCAGATCGGCGACGGCCAGGCACTGGCGACCCGGCTCGGCATCCCGGTCGTAGCGGACCTGCGCCGGGCCGATATCGAGGCGGGCGGGCAGGGGGCGCCGCTGGTCCCGGTGTTCCACAAGGCGCTGGCCGAGGCGTCGGGCTTCGACGGGCCCTTCGGCATCCTCAACATCGGCGGCGTGGCCAACGCGACGCTGATCGACTCGAAGGGCGGCGTCATCGCCTTCGACACCGGACCCGGCAACGCGCTGATCGACGAGTGGATGCAGGAGCGCGAGGGCAAGAACCTCGACGACGGCGGCCGCACCGCCGCCCGCGGACGGCCCGACGAGCAGCTGCTGGCCTGGCTCCTCACCCACCCGTTCTTCTTCCGCAAGCCGCCGAAGTCGCTGGACCGGAACTGGTTCTCCCACAAGCTCGCCGGCCAGCTCTCCACCGAGGACGGCGCCGCGACGCTGACGGCCTTCACGGCACGGGCCGTGGCCCGCGCCCTCGACCATGCCCCCGAGGTCCCGACCCGCTGGATCGTGGCCGGCGGCGGCGCCCGCAACGGCGAGCTGGTGCGCCTCCTGAACTACCACCTGCGCGCCGAGATCACGACCGCGGACGCGATCGGCTGGTCCTCCGCCTACCTCGAGGCGCAGGCCTTCGCGTACCTGGCGGTGCGCTCGCTCCGCGGCCTGCCGATCACCTTCCCGTCGACCACCGGGGTGCGCGAGGCCATCACCGGCGGGGTGCTGGCGCGGCCGTGAGCCTCGGCTACGCGCTGCGGCGGATCGTCGAGGAGTACCCGCTCGCCCGGCTCGATCCGCCGGCCGGCCACCCGTTGGCCACCGTCATCCGCAAGGGCGCGCCGGACGAGCTGCGCGCGGCGCTGGCGCCGATCGACGGGCCGTTCCTCGTGAAGGGCAGCCCGGGGCGCGGGAGCAAGTGGGCGGCGGTCCCCTGGATCGCCGTGTTCGATCCCGCCGTCACCACCAGCGCGACGCGGGGCTACTACCTCGTCTACCTGTTCCCCGCGCATCGCGAGGCGGTACACCTCTCGCTGGCGCAGGGAACGGTGGCGGCGATCCGGAGCCACGGCCCGGCGGCGGCCGGCACCCATCTCCGCACCAGCGGCGCGGCGCTGCGGGCGCGGCTCTCGGACTTCGCCGGCGCGCTGCCGAACGCGACGATCACACTCGGCAGTGCGGGCGAATTGCCGGAGGGCTACGAGGCCGCCCACATCCTCGGCCTGACCTACGACCTGGCCGATCTCGGCGACGAGCGCCGGCTGCGCCGGGATCTCGCCGCGGCGGTCGCGGCGTACCGGGCGCTGAAGGCGCGGGGCGGGCTCGATCTGCCCGGTCCGCCGAGGGCACCATGAGGCCTCAGGCCGCTCCGGCCCGTCGCCGAGCGCGGCAGCCTCAGCGCGTCTGCCCGGCCGCCCTGCACGGACCGCGTTTGTGCCCCCGGCGCTCCCGCGCTAAGGCAGCCGCGCCATGTCGCACAACACCTTCGGCCACCTGTTCCGCGTCACGACCTTCGGCGAGAGCCACGGAGTCGCGCTCGGCTGCGTCGTCGACGGCTGCCCCCCGGGCCTGCCCCTGGAGGCCGAGGAGATCCAGGCCGAGCTGGATCGCCGGAAGCCCGGCCAGTCGCGCTTCACGACCCAGCGCCGCGAACCCGATCAGGTGAAGATCCTGTCCGGCGTGTTCGCGGACGACCGCACCGGCGGCCGCCAGCTCACCACCGGCACGCCGATCGCGCTGATGATCGAGAACACGGATCAGCGCTCGAAGGACTACTCGGAGATCCGCGACAGCTACCGTCCCGGCCACGCCGACTACACCTACGACGTGAAGTACGGCATCCGTGACTATCGCGGCGGCGGCCGGTCCTCGGCGCGGGAGACCGCCGCGCGGGTCGCGGCCGGCGCCGTGGCGCGCAAGGTCATTCCGGGCGTGACCATCCGGGCGGCCCTGGTGCAGATGGGCCCGCACGCCATCGACCGATCCCGCTGGGACTGGGACGCGGTCGGCAACAACCCGTTCTTCTGCCCCGATGCCGAGACGGCTTCCTTCTACGAGACCTATCTCGACGGGCTCCGGAAGGACGGCTCGTCGGTCGGCGCCGTCATTGAGGTCGTGGCCGAGGGCGTGCCGCCCGGCCTCGGCGCGCCGGTCTACGGCAAGCTGGACGCGGACCTCGCCGCCGCGATGATGTCGATCAACGCCGTGAAGGGCGTGGAGATCGGCGACGGCTTCGCCGCGGCAACCCTGCGCGGCGAGGACAACGCGGATGAGATGCGCGCCGGGAACGGCGGCCGGCCGCGCTTCCTGGCGAACCACGCGGGCGGCATCCTGGGCGGCATCTCCAACGGCGAGCCGGTCGTGGTGCGCTTCGCCGTCAAGCCGACCTCCTCGATCCTGACGCCGCGCCGCTCGGTCACGCGCGACGGCGCCGAGGTGGATCTCGTCACCAAGGGCCGGCACGATCCCTGTGTCGGCATCCGCGCCGTGCCGGTCGCGGAGGCCATGATGGCCTGCGTGCTGGCCGATCACTATCTGCGCCATCGCGGACAGGTCGGATCCCAGCCCTGATCCGGGTCCGTCCCAACGATTCGAGAATGCCCGTGCCCCACTGCTCCGTCACAGAGGCCATCGCGGCCTTCGCCCGCGGCGAGATCGTGGTCGTCACCGACGACGACGACCGCGAGAACGAGGGCGACCTCGTCGTCGCAGCCTCGCTCTGCACGCCGGAGAAGATGGCGTTCATCATCCGCAACACCTGCGGCATCGTCTGCGCGCCGCTCACGCAGAGCGAGGCGCGGCGGCTCCACCTCGCGCCCATGGTGGCGTCGAACGACGCCCCCCTGGGCACGGCCTTCACCGTCACGGTCGACGTCAAGCACGGCCTGACGACGGGGATCTCGGCGGAGCAGCGCTGCAACACGGTGCGGGCGCTCGCCAACGGCAACATGGGCGCGGGCGACTTCGTGCGGCCAGGCCACGTCTTCCCGCTCATCGCCCGCGACGGCGGCGTGCTCATGCGCTCGGGCCACACGGAGGCGGCGGTCGACCTGTGCCGCCTCGCCGAGCTGCCGCCCGTCGGCGTGATCTGCGAACTCGCCAACGACGACGGTACGGTGATGAAGGGGCCGCAGATCGAGGCCTTCGCCGAGAAACACGGCCTCAAGCAGGTCTCGGTGGCCGACCTCATCGCCTACCGACAGGCGCGCGACCGGCTGGTGGAGCGGGTCGGCCACTTCACGGTCCGCTCGAACCACGGCGACGTGAACGCCTACGTGTTCTCGACGCCCTTCGAGTCGATCCAGCAATTCGCCTTCGTGATGGGCGAGATCGGCGACGGTCGGGACGTGCTGGTGCGCCTGCACCGCTCCAACGTCGCCGCCGACGTGATCGGCGGCGGCAAGCAGATCGACGCCGTGCTGAAGCGCTTCGCGGCCGCCGGCCGCGGCGTGCTGGTCTATCTCCGGGACGGAACCGCTGGCGTGCCGGTCAAGAACGTCACCGAGGAGGGGACGGAGGCGCTGCGGGCGCGGCAATGGCGCGAGATCGGGCTCGGCGCCCAGATTCTGCGCGATCTGGGTGTTGTCTCCATCCGCAACCTCGCGACCTCGTCGCGCTCCTATGTCGGCCTCTCGGGCTTCGGCATCGAGCTCCTGGGCGACGAGCCTCTCGAAGGCTGAGGCAGGACCGGGACGCCCGGTCAAGCGCGGCGCAGGACGGTCCAGACCGCGGCGCCGGCCATGATGGCGGCGGCACCGCGGTTCAGCCGCGCGCGGAAAGCCGGCCGTCGCAGCGACTCGCGCGCCCGCGCCGCGAGCGCCGCGTAGGGCGTCGTCACGGCGAGCAGGATCGCGGCTGTGACGATGACGAGGGTCGCGAAATCCGCCGCCGTCACGCCGCGCAGGTCGACGAGCGTGGGCAGGATCGCGAGGTAGAAGACGATCGTCTTCGGGTTGCCCAGGGTGACGGTCAGCCCGGCGACGAAGCTGGCCAGCGGCCGGTCGCGGGCCGCTGCCTCGACCCGGGCCCCCGCTCCGGCCGCGCGCCAGAGGCGGCACGCTAAGTAGGCCAGGTAGAGCGCCGCACCGTAGCGAACGACGACGAAGACCGCGCCGAACGCCTCGGCGACGAGCGACAGGCCGAAGATGGCGGCGGCCAGGTACGTCAGGTCGCCCAGGATCAGGCCGGCAGCGAAAGCCATTGCGGCGCCGAAGCCCGCGCCCAGGGCCCGGGCGACCAGGGCGACGATTCCGGGCCCGGGGATCGCGGCCGCGACGCCGAGGGCGAGCGCGTAGGTCAGGAATCCCGCCGGCGTCATCGCCCCGAACCCGCGCGAGCGCCGGGGGCGCGCCGATGCACCGGCGGCATCGTTCGGTTCCGTGGCGGCATGGCTGCGATCTCCCCCGAGCCGCCGATTATGGCTTGCCGGCGGACGGCCGCAACGGCCGCGTCAGCGCCCCATCAGGGCGTCGACATGGGCCGCCACCGACTTGCCGAGCCCTTCGAGGCTGTAGCCGCCCTCGAGGATCGAGACGATCCGGCCGCCCGCGCAGCGCTCCGCGAGGTCCATCAGGCGGCGGGTCGCCCAGCCGAAATCCTCGGCCTCGAGGCGCAGGTTGGCCAGAGGATCCAGCTTGTGCGCGTCGAAGCCGGCGGAGATCACGATGACGTCGGGCCGGAAGGCTTCCAGACGCGACAGGATTCCGGTCTCGAAGGCCTCCCGGAAGACCTCGCCGTCGTCGTTCGGCCGCAGCGGCACGTTGACGATCGTGTCCTTCTCGCCGCGCTCGGAGGGCGACCCGGTCCCGGGATAGAGCGGCATCTGGTGAGTCGAGCAGTAGAGCACCGAGGCGTCGTTCCAGAAGATGTCCTGACTGCCGTTGCCGTGGTGGACGTCCCAATCCACCAGGGCCACCCGCTCGGCGCCGTGCTTCTGCCGGGCGTGGCGGGCCGCGATGGCGGCGTGGTTGAACAGGCAGAAGCCCATCGCGCGGGTCCGCTCGGCGTGGTGGCCGGGCGGGCGCATGGCCACGAAGGCGTTGCGGCACTCGCCGCCGACGACCGCGTCGACCGCGTGCATCCCTCCGCCCACCGCGCGGAGCGTCGCCTCCAGGCTGCCCGCCGACAGGATCGTGTCGGAATCGATGCCGACCATGCCGTGCTCGGGCACCGCCGCCACCAGGGCGTCCACGTAAGCGCGCGGATGCGCGAGGGTGACGGCCTCGATCTCGCCGCGGGGCGCCGTGGCCCGCACGAGACCGGCGAAGCGCTCGTCCTCCAGGGCCCGCTCCACGGCGCGCATCCGGGCCGGCCGCTCCGGATGCCCCTCGGGAACCTCGTGATCGAAGCTGGCGGGATGGCTCACGTAGAGGGTGGTCACGAGGGTCGCTCCCGGATGCTCGCCTGTCGCGCACCGGCAACAGGAGCCGGCAATGTGCCACGGGCCCAACGCGCGGACTACGGCGGGGTGCCGTTGCCCCCTTATGGTTGCGCGATTCGTCAACGGGACGGATCCGGATCGCCGATCCTCCGTCCGCGGCCGCGACGATCCTCGAGGCGGGACATGCGCATCATCTCGGTACTCGGCTGCGCCCTGCTCCTGGCAGGCTGCACCTTCAAGGGCGTGCCCGATCCCGCCCTCTCGGCCCGCGACGCCGAGTACATGGCCCTCGTCCCAGAGGCCGAGTTCGATCCGCACTTCGCGCGCTACGAGATCGCCGACCCGACCCGGGAGGCGCCCGGCACGATCGTGGTCGAGACCAAGGAGCGCCAGCTCTACCTCGTCCTGCCGAACGGCCGGGCGATGCGCTACGGCGTCTCGGTGGGCGACGAGGCCTATGGCTGGACCGGCACCGCCCGGATCGACCGCAAGGCGGAATGGCCGGCCTGGAATCCGCCGGCCGAGATGATCAAGCGCTGGCCGCACGTCCACGCCATGCAGGGCGGCCCGATGAATCCGCTCGGCGCCCGGGCCCTGTACCTGTCGGATCGCGGCCGCGACACGCTCTATCGGATCCACGGCACCAACGAGCCGGAGAAGATCGGTCAGGCGGTCTCCTCCGGCTGCATCCGGATGCGCAACATCGACGTGGTCGACCTCTACAACCGGGTCCCCGTCGGGGCCACGGTCATCGTCCGGTAACGCAACCGGTCAACGTCCCAATAAGCCTGCTTGCTCGGGGGGTGTTTACCTGAACTTCCGTTCAGATCTCGCCATTAACCTCTGGAAGGGGGGCGGTCCCGTAAGTTGAAGACACACAGGGACTAGAGCCGACCGCAACAAAGGTCGGGGAGGCAGGCGATCATGACCACCATTTCCGTTCAACAGTTCTGCAACCATGCTGTCTCGGCCGGCACGATCAGCGACGAGGACCTGCTCGTCCTGAAGCGCGAAGTTCTCCCGGACGGCCTGATGAGCCGCGAGGACGCCGACCTGCTGATCGCCCTCGAGCGGGCGGTGATCGGCTCCGACGCCTTCGCCGACTTCCTGGTCGCCTCGGTCGTCGACTTCGCGGTGTGGGGCTCGCGCCCGACCGGCTACATCGACCGCGACGTCGCCGCGTGGCTCGCCGCCTCCCTCAGCGGCCGCGACGGCCCGAGCGCCGTGGGTGCCCGGATCGCCATGGAAGTGGTCCGCGAGGCCGAGAGCAGCGCCGAATCGCTGGTCGCCTTCGCCCTGGAGGCCAACCGTCGCGTCCGCGACACGGCCCAGGCCCCCCGCATGACCTTCGCCCTGGCCGCCTGAGCCTCAGACCAAGGCGCAGCTTCCGTCCGCGGCGCAACTGATCTATCGGGACAGTCAAGCCGGTGCGCAATCCGGCGATCTCGAAAGCAGTGCGCCAGCGATGTTCGACAAGATCCTGATTGCCAACCGGGGCGAGATCGCCTGCCGGGTGATCAAGACGGCCCGGAGGATGGGCATCAAGACCGTAGCGGTCTACTCGGATGCCGATCGCGACGCCGTGCACGTCGCCATGGCCGACGAGGCCGTGCATATCGGGCCCGCTGCCGCGTCCGAATCGTACCTCGTAATCGAGAAGATCGTCGAGGCCTGCAAGAAGACCGGCGCCCAGGCCGTGCATCCCGGCTACGGCTTCCTCTCCGAGCGCGAAGCCTTCCCGAAGGCGCTCGAGGCCGCCGGCATCGTGTTCATCGGCCCGAACCCGGGGGCCATCGCCGCCATGGGCGACAAGATCGAGTCGAAGAAGGCGGCAGCCGCCGCCGAGGTCTCGACCGTTCCGGGATTCCTCGGCGTGATCGAATCACCCGAGCACGCCAGGAAGATCGCCGACGAGATCGGCTACCCGGTGATGATCAAGGCGTCCGCTGGCGGCGGCGGCAAGGGCATGCGCATCGCCTACTCGGGCGAGGAAGTGGCGGAGGGCTTCGCCCGCGCGAAGTCGGAGGCGGCCTCCTCCTTCGGCGACGACCGGGTCTTCATCGAGAAGTTCATCACCGACCCGCGCCACATCGAGATCCAGCTGATCGGCGACAAGCACGGCAACGTTGTCTACCTCGGCGAGCGCGAGTGCTCGATCCAGCGCCGTAACCAGAAGGTGATCGAGGAGGCGCCGTCGCCGCTCCTCGACAAGAAGACCCGCCGCAAGATGGGCGAGCAGGCGGTCGCGCTCGCCAAGGCGGTGAACTACGATTCGGCCGGGACGGTCGAGTTCGTCGCCGGGCAGGACAAGTCGTTCTACTTCCTGGAGATGAACACCCGTCTGCAGGTCGAGCACCCGGTCACCGAGATGATCACCGGCCTCGACCTCGTCGAGCTGATGATCCGGGTCGCGGCCGGCGAGAAGCTTCCGATCACTCAGGACGACGTGAAGCTGAACGGCTGGGCGGTGGAGAGCCGCGTCTACGCCGAGGACCCGACCCGCAACTTCCTGCCCTCGATCGGCCGGCTGACCACCTACCGTCCGCCGGAGGAGGGCCAGCAGGGCACGGCGATCGTGCGCAACGATACCGGCGTGGAGGAGGGCGGCGAGATCGCCATCCACTACGACCCGATGATCGCCAAGCTGGTCACCTGGGCGCCGACCCGGGCGGAGGCGGTGGCTGCCCAGGCCGAGGCCCTCGACGCCTTCGCGATCGACGGCATCCGCCACAACATCCCGTTCCTCTCGGCGCTGATGGCCCATCCGCGCTGGCAGGAGGGCCGGCTGTCCACAGGCTTCATCGCCGAGGAATTCCCCGAGGGCTTCACGGCGCCGGAGCCGGCCGGCCCGGTGGCGGTCCGCATGATGGCCGCCGCGGCGGCGATCGACCACAAGCTCAACCAGCGCAAGCGCGGCATCTCCGGGCAGATGCGCGCGCCCGGCCTCTTCGCCTTCGAGCGTGAGCGCGTCGTGATCCTGGCGGGCCAAGCCTTCCCGGTGACGGTCGAGCCGGAGGGCGAGGACATCCTCGTCACCCGCGACGACGGCGCGGCGCTCGCGGTGGCGAGTGCGTGGCGCCCGGGCGAGCCGGTCTGGATCGGCACGATCGGCTCGGAGCGGGTGGCGATCCAGGTGCGCAGCCTCCTCAACGGCGTGTTCCTGCAGCATGCCGGCGCGGCCGCCGAGGCCCGGGTCTACACCCGGCGCGAAGCGGAACTCGCCGCCCTGATGCCGGTGAAGGAGCAGGCGGGCTCGGGCAAGCAGGTGCTCTGCCCGATGCCCGGTCTCGTGAAGCAGATCCTCGTCACCGAGGGCCAGGAGGTGAAGAACGGCGAGCCGATCGCGGTCGTCGAGGCGATGAAGATGGAGAACGTGCTCCGCGCCGAGCGCGACGCCACGGTGGGGAAGATCCACGCCAAGGAGGGCGACAGCCTCGCCGTCGACGCGGTGATCCTGGAATTCGCCTGATCGCGGCGCGCGTCGCGCTCGCGGCCCTGACTGCGTTCGCGACGCGCAGACGAGATTGTCGGCGCCGGCGCCGCGCACCATCGCCGTCGCGTCCGCGGTGATCGGCTTCGTCACGCCGATCACCGCCCTAGGCTTCGGGATCGCGGATGCGCCTGCCCGGCGGCCGGCGACCGCCTTCTTCGCGGCGATCTGGCCTTGCGCGGCGATGCCCCGGCCTCGGGCCGGGAGGCGCGTGCTTCGAAGCATCAGACCCTGTATTCGGGCGAGATCGTCGTGACATGCGTGAGTCGCGCCGTCACGCTGGCGCTCGCCGCTGCGGCCATGCGCGCCAACGGGTGGTCCGCGCAGCGCGACGCGCGCGGGTCTGTGCAATAAGTCTGAAGCTCGGCCAACGAATCGCGGCTGCATGCCCCTCTATTTCGCCTACGGCGCCAACATGGATGCCGCCGCGATGGCGCTGCGCTGCCCGGTTTCGCGGCTGATCGGCGGCGGACATCTGCCGCGCCACCGCTTCATCATCATGCGCGAGGGCTACGCCTCCGTGGTGCCCGATCCCCGACGCACCGTCTGGGGCGTCCTGTGGGAGCTGGCTGTCGACGACGTCCCGGCGCTCGACCGCTACGAGGGCGTCGCCGGCGGCCTCTACACCAAGGCGGCGCTCCCGGTCCGCACGGGAGAGGGCGTCAAGCGCGCCCTGATCTATCGCGGGTGCTCGACCGCGCCCGGCCGCCCGCGGCCCGGATACCTGGAGGCGGTCGTCGCGGCGGGGCGCGCGGCGCAGCTGCCCCCGGCCTATCTGCGGGAGCTCGGCACCTGGGCCCGCGGCCTGCCGGCCTGAGCGCCGCGCAGTTGGTACGCGACATGCTTGCCCACGATCGAGCTGGGGGGCGAACGGCAGCACCGCGCCCGGCCAGCCATCCGTGATTGCGCGGCGCGCCCGTCGGTCAACGACGATCGGCGTGCGCCCGCGAGGGAGAGTTGTGCATGTCGTATCTGGCGCCCGCCGATTTCGTGAAGAAGGCCGTCGATGCCGGTGAGGCAAAGGTCTTCATGGCCACCAAGGACACGTTCATCCGGGCCTACATGGCCGGCGCGATCCTGGCGCTCGCCGCTGCCTTCGCGGTGACCATCAATCAGACGACCGGCCAGCCGCTGGTGGCGGCCCTGCTGTTCCCGGTCGGCTTCTCGATGCTGTACCTGCTCGGCTACGACCTGTTCACCGGCGTCTGCGTGCTCACCCCGCTCGCCCTCATCGACAAGCGCCCCGGCGTCACCGTGGCCGGCGTCGCCCGCAACTGGGTGCTGGTCTTCTTCGGCAACTTCGCGGGCGCCCTGACCACGGCGGTGATGATGTCGATCGTCTTCACCTTCGGCTTCGCCACCGAGCCGAACGCCGTCGGCAAGCTCATCGCCGGCATCGGCGAGGCCAGGACCCTCGGCTACGAGAAGTACGGCGCCTCCGGCATGCTGACGCTCTTCGTCCGCGCCATGCTGTGCAACTGGATGGTCTCGACCGGCGTCATCGGCGCCATGCTGTCGACCTCGGTGCCCGGCAAGGTCATCGCCATGTGGATGCCGATCACGGTGTTCTTCTTCATGACCTTCGAGCACTCGGTGGTGAACATGTTCCTGTTCCCGTCGGCGATCCTCATGGGCGGCCACCTGACGGTCATGGACTACCTGCTCTGGAACGAGATCCCGACGCTGATCGGTAACATCGTGGGCGGCATCGCCTTCACCGGCCTGATGCTCTACTCCACCCATGTCCGCACCGGCGCGACGCGGAGCCAGACCCTGGCTGCCGGCGTCCGTCGCCCGATCGCGGCCGAGTAAGGCCCCTCCGGCCCGCGCCGCCCGGCGCGGGCCCCGTCAGACGAGACCGCGCCCGCATGAGTGAGACCCGGACGATCTCCGTCATCGTCACCGGTCGCGTCCAGGGCGTGTCCTACCGGGCCTGGACGCAGTCCGAGGCCCGCGCCCGCGGCCTCGCTGGCACGGTGCGCAACCGCGACGACGGCTCGGTCGAGGCGGTCTTCAGCGGCGCGCCGGAGGCCGTGGCGGAGATGGAGGCCCTGTGCCGGTCGGGTCCGCCGGGCGCGCGCGTGGCCGACGTGACCGCGCGGGACGGCGGCGACGTGCCGACCGGCGGCGCGTTCCGGATCCTGCGCGACTGACAACGGCGCCGCGGGTTCAGCGCGCGCCCGCGGACTGGTATGGCGGACCGCCCCTTCACGCATCCGCCATCCGGAGACCATGACCGACCTGTCCGCCGGCAGCGCCGCCTTCTCGCACCTCGATCTCGCGGCGCTGCTCTACTTCATCCTCGCCTGGATCGCCTACGGCCTGTCCGTCGGCCGATTGCGCGGCAGGATGGTCTCCCTCAGCCAGATCATGAACGGCCACCGGGCCAACTGGGCGCGCCAGGTCATCGGCCGCGACAACCGGGTGGTCGACACGCAGATCAACGCCTCGCTGCAGAACGGCACGGCGTTCTTCGCCTCGACCTCGCTCATCGCCCTGGGCTCGGTCCTGACCCTGTCGCGCTCCGGGGACGATGTCCTGAACCTGTTCGCCACGCTGCCGTTCGGGACGGCGGCCAACCGCCTGACCTGGGAGCTGAAGGTCGCCGGCCTCGCACTGATCTTCGTCTACGCCTTCTTCAAATTCGCCTGGGCCTACAGGCTGTTCAATTACACGGCGATCCTGCTCGGCGCCGTGCCGCACAAGGGATCCGGCACGAGCGAGATCGAGATGCTGCGGGCGGTGCGGCGGCTCGCGGCCATGAACGTCAGCGCCGGGCGTCACTTCGCCCGCGGGCAGCGGGCGTTCTTCTTCGCGCTCGCCTATCTCGGCTGGTTCATCAGCCCCTACGTGCTGTTCGTCTCGACGACCGCCGTCGTGATCATCATGTGGCGCCGCCAATTCGCCTCGGAGATCCGCAAGGCGCTCCTGGAAGCCGGGGAGGGACCTCACGAGGGGCCGCTCGAGGCTCCGCTCCTGTCGCCCGCCGAGGAGGCCCGCACATGACCGACCCACGACCCGACGACGCCGCGATCGAGACGACGATGCTGCGCCTCGTGGCCGAGCGCGGCGCCGACAAGACGGTCTGTCCCTCGGAAGTCGCCCGCGCCCTCGGCGGCCCGCACCCGGACGGCTGGGGTCCGCTGATGCAGCCCGTGCGACGGGTCGCGGTGCGACTGGCCCACGCGGGGCAGATCGCGATCCTGCGGAAGGGGAGACCCGTCGACCCGGACGATTTCCGCGGGATCTACCGATTGTCGCTGCCGGTTTCCGGCGCGGCCTCGGAAGCCCCCTCGGCATCCGGGCCCGGCAGCCAGTCCGGCGTGTAGCCGGACAGGCGATAGGCGACGAGGCCGATCCACTCCTTGACGGCCAAATCGAACTGGAGCAGCCCGTCCGACGCGAAGCCGTGGAAGTGCGCGACGTCGCTCCAGCCGCGGGTCCGGTAATCTACCGGGAAGGCGTCCACCGCGAAGCCGGCTTGGCGGAAGCAGCCGACCGCCCGAGGCATGTGCCAGGCCGAGGTCACGAGCAGCCAGCGCTCGCCGGGCTTCGGCTTCACCAGGGCCGCCGAGAAGGCGGCGTTCTCGTGGGTGTTGCGCGAGCGGTTCTCCAGGATCAGGCGCGTCCGCGGCACGCCGATCACGTCCGCCTGCCGGCTCACGATGTCGGCTTCGGCCATGCCGCCCGCGATGAAGCCGCTGCCACCGGAGAAGACCAGCCGCGCCGCCGGGTAGCGCCGGGCGAGGTCGCCGAGATAGATCGGCCGCTCGCCGGCATCGTTGACGACGATCTGGCGACGCGCCTCTGACAGACCCGCCTCGATGCCGCCACCCAGCACGATGATCCCGGTCGGGGCCGGGCCGTCGTCCGGATAGGCCGGGAAGCGCTGCTCGAGCGGGATCAGGGCCACGTCCGAGAGGGGCGCCAGTCCGGCGGCGCCGAGCAGGAAACTGCCCAGCAGCGCGAGGCCGAGACCGCTCCTCCGCCAGCGCGTCACCGCCGCGACGGCGATCCCGAGCAGGATCGCGAAGATGCAGAAATTCGACGGGGTGATCAGGAAGAAGATCACCTTCGAGGCGGGGAAGAACACGGGGCTCAGGCCGGCCTCGTCTCGGCCTCGAACCGGGCGAGGGCCGCGGCGTCCGGCGGGAGGAGGCTCGCGAGGTCCGCGCCGCGCTCGACCTCGCGCTGGATCCAGAGGTCGAGGCGCTGCTGCTCCACGGCCTCCAGGGCGACGCGCTCGGCGAGCGCCGCCGGCACCGCGACGAGGCCGGTCGTATCGCCGACCAGGATATCGCCGGGATGGATGGCGGCACCGCCGCAGGCGACGCGCTCCTGCGTGCCGACCAGGGCCAGGGCCCCGGTGGCCGCGACCGTCCGGCACCAGGCGGGGAGGCCGACCTCCTCCGGCAGGGCCGCGTCGGTGATCAGACCGGCGGCGCCGCGCTGGGCAAGGCGCGCCGCCAGGATCGCCCCGAAGGGAAGGACGAGGCCGGAGGATCCCGCATCGATGACCACGACGGCCCCCTCGGGGACGGCGTCGACGGCGGCGGCGAGATCACCCGCGGCGTCGTCGCGGGCCGGGATCATCCGCATCGTGTAGGCGGCTCCGACCACGGTCGCGCTCCCCCGCGCCGAGAGACCGTGCGGGGTGCAGGCCTTCACCCCGGCCCGCGCCAGGGCGCGGGCGAGGCTCGCCGGGGTCACGGCGGAGAGCGCGTCGCGCAGGGTCGGGTCGATCGCCATCGGGGGCTCCGTGAAAGGCCGGTCCGGATCCGGGCGGCGCGGTCGAGGAAGGTGGATCGCGCGGGCGCGCCGGCAAGGCTCGGGGCGCCGCGGCGACCGTCAGGCGATGGGCTCGCCGAGCGCCCGGGCGGCACCGGGGCGGGCCGCGACCCGCTCGTACCAGCGACGCAGCGCCGGGCGCTCGATCCGCTCGGTCGGAAGGTTCAGCCAGCGATGCGCCGCGCAGCCGAGAGCGATGTCGGCGATGCTGAAGCTGTCGCCGACCACGTAGGTCCGGCCCTCGAGATGATGGTCGAGGATCTCGGCCATGGCCTCGCTCTTCTCGACCGAGGCGGCGATCAGGCCGCGGTCCGGATCGGCCGCGCGGTAGAGCTGCCAGAACGCGTCGCGCATGGCCGGCGTGAAGCTCGTGGCCTGCCAGTCGAGCCACTGCTCGACTTGGGCGCGCGCCCGCGGATCCGCCGGCAGGGCCAGGGCCGGGCCGGTCGCCGCGAGGTAGCGGAGGATCGCGTTGGACTCCCAGAGGACGAAACCGTCCTCTTCCAGGGTCGGAACGAGGCCGTTCGGGTTCATCGTACGGTAGCCGGGGTCGTTGACGACCCCGTGGGCGCCGCCGGCCTCGACCCGGTCGTACGGCAAGCCCGTCTCGTCGAGTCCCCACACCGCCTTCTGCACGTTCACCGAGGTGAGGCGGCCCCAAAGCCTGCGCATAATCGAAGAGTCTCCGTCACGCCTTCGGCGGGTAGGCGTGGTCCTGCCCGCCCGGATCGGTCACGCGCACCCCGTCGGGGGTGTCGCGCAGGTAGCCGGGTCCGATCGGCACCTTGCCGTGGCCGCCGGGAATGTCGAGCACGTAGGTCGGCTGGGCGAGGCCGGAGAGGCGGCCGCGCAGCGCGCGCATCAGCGCCTGCCCCTCGGCCACGTCCGTGCGCAGGTGGGCCGTCCCGGGCGCGAGGTCGCCGTGGTGGAGGTAGTACGGCTTGATCCGGTTCTCGACGAGGGTCCGCATCAGCGCCTCGAGGGTCGCGGCCTCGTCATTGACGCCGCGCAGGAGCACCGACTGGCCGACCAGGGGAATGCCGGCATCGACCAGCCGGGCGCAGGCGGCGCTGGCGGCGGCGGTGAATTCCCGCGGATGGTTGGCGTGGACGGCGACGAAGACCGCGCGCCCGAACCGCTTGAGCGCCCGAACGAGGGCGTCGGAGACGAGGTCGGGCTTCACCACGGGCACGCGCGTGTGGACCCGCATGACCCGGACGTGGGCGATGGCGGCGAGGCGCTCGGCGATGACGCCGAGCCGGCGCGGCGAGAGCGCGAACGGGTCGCCGCCGGTGAGCACCACCTCCCAGATCCGCGGGTCCTGCGCGATGTAGGCGAGGGCGGCGTCGAGTTCGGCGTCGGTGAGCGTCCCGAGCCCGTCGGGCCCGACCATCTCCCGGCGGAAGCAGAAGCGGCAGTAGACCGGGCAGACGTGGAGCGGCTTCAGCAGCACGCGGTCCGGGTAGCGGTGCACGATTCCGGTCACCGGGGCGTGGGCGGCATCGCCGATCGGGTCGGCGCGCTCCTCCGGCGTCGCGACGGCCTCCGCGACCCGGGGCACGAACTGGCGGCCGATCGGATCGTCGGGATCCTGCGGGTCGATCAGCTCGGCCATGTCGGGCGTCACCGAGACGGCGTAGCGCGCGAGGACGGCGCCGAGGGCGTCGGCCTCCGCCCCGGAGATCAGGCCGGCGGAGAGGAGGTCGTCCGCGCTGCGCAGCGCCCGGTTCATGGCCGCGTCTCCGCCACCGGTGTCCAGATCACATCCTCGACCCGGCTTGCCCCGCAGGCGAGCATCGCCAAGCGGTCGAAGCCCAGGGCGATCCCGGACGCTTCCGGCATGACGGCGAGCGCCGCGAGGAACTCGTCGTCGATCGGGTAGCGCTCGCCGTAGACGCGCTGCTTCTCGGCCATCTCGGCCTCGAACCGGCGGCGCTGCTCCGCCGGGTCGGTCAGCTCGCCGAAGGCGTTGGCCAGCTCGACGCCGCAGGCGTAGAGCTCGAAGCGCTCGGCCACGCGCGGGTCGTGCGGCGCCGGCCGGGCGAGGGCGGCCTCGCTGATCGGGTACTCGCACAGGATGGTCGGGCGGCCGAGGCCGAGATGCGGCTCGACCCGCGCGACGAGGACGCGGGAGAACAGGTCGGCCCAGGTATCGTCCGGCGCGACCCGGAGCCCGGCCCCCGCGACGGCGGCGGCCAGGGCCTCGCGGTCCGTCCCGCCGCCCGGCGCGACGCTCGCCAGGAGATCGATCCCGGCGAAGCGGTCGAAGGCCTCGGCCAGGGTCAGGCGCTCCGGCTCGGCGAAGGGGTCCGTCTCCCGGCCGCGGAAGGCGAAGCAGCGGGCGCCCGCGGTCTCGGCCGCGCCGGCGAGCAGGTCGGCGCAGTCCGCCATCAGCGCCGTGTAGGGGGCGCCGGCCCGGTACCACTCGAGCATCGTGAACTCGGGATGGTGCAGCGGCCCGCGCTCGCGGTTGCGGAACACCCGGGCGACGCTGAACAGCCGCGTCTCGCCCGCGGCCAGGAGCTTCTTGCAGGCGAATTCCGGCGAGGTGTGCAGGTAGAGCGGCGTGCGGGCGCCGCTCGCCCCGATGGCTTCCGTGGCGAAGGCCGACAGATGCGCCTCGTTGCCGGGCGAGACCTGCAGGCAGGCGGCCTCGGCCTCGACGAAGTCGCGGTCCGCGAACCACCCGCGGAACGCCGCGAGGACGCGGTTGCGCAGGAGCAGCGCCGGGCGCCGGTCGGCGTGGCGACCGGCCGTCCACCAGGGGGAGGCGGCTCCGGTCACGACCGGCCTCCGCGCCGGGGCGGGACCGGCCGGCTCCGACCGGGCGGCGTGGCGTTCTGGAGCACTCTCATCCTCGGCCCTGACTGGCTCCGGACCGCGGAGACGCGCCGCGGCCGAGGCGCGTTGCCATCGACGGTTCATGCCCGCCCGCTGGCAACCGCGGCGCAGATGCGATAGTGGCGGGGTCCGAGATGCAGCGCCCGCGCTTGGCGCGTGCCGGCCCCCATGTCAATGCAGGACGCAATTCCGTGAAGGTGATCGCCTCAACGCTCCGTAAGGGCAACGTCGTCGAGAAGGACGGCAAGCTCTACGTGATCCTGTTCGCCGAGAACATCCACCCCGGCAAGGGCACTCCGGTGACCCAGCTCGACATGCGCCGGATCACGGACGGCGTGAAGGTGTCCGAGCGCTACCGGACCACCGAGCAGGTCGAGCGCGCCTTCGTGGAGGATCGCGAGCACACCTTCCTCTACAGCGACGGCGAGGGGTTCCACTTCATGAACCCCGAGAACTACGAGCAGATCGCGGTGCCGGAGGACGTGGTCGGCGACGCCGCCCCGTATCTCCAGGAGGGCATGGCGGTGATGCTCTCCGTCCATAACGGCGTCCCGCTGACCATCGAGCTGCCCCAGCGCGTGACCCTGGAGGTCGCCGAGACCGAGCCGGTCCTGAAGGGCCAGACCGCCTCGTCGTCCTACAAGCCCGCGACCCTGTCGAACGGCGTGCGCACGACCGTGCCGCCCCACATCGCCGCCGGCACCCGCGTCGTCGTCATGACGGCCGACGGCTCCTACGTCGAGCGCGCCAAGGACTGATCCGGTCCCCGCCGGCGGCCGGCCCCGAAAGGTCGGACGCCGGCCATCACCGCGCGGATCGCGCGGCGGCCTCCAGGGTGGCGTAGCAGCCCTGCGAGATCGCCTGCGCGCGCAGGCGCTCCGTCCCGCTGAAGGGCCGGCCATCCTCCCGGAACAGATCCTCGCGCAGCAGCGCCTCCGATGTGCAGCGGGCCGCGATGCGGCAGAGCGGCGGCTCGCCGCCGGTGCGCGCGCAGATCGTCACGTAGTCGGCGCGGAACGCCCGCAGCCCGGCGCGCGGATTGGCACCCACCACCGTCACCAGCCCGGTCAGCAGCGCCAGCAGCAGCGGCTGGTGGACGAGGTAGATCGCGAGGCTGTGGCGGCCCGCGACGGTGGCGGCGCGGCCGAGCCGCGTGCGCGGCGCCCAGGCTCCCAGACGTGAACGGGCGAGCCGCGGCAGCGCCAGCCGACCCAGGACGATCCCGGCAAGCACCAGCCCGAACCACGGGAAGAGCGGCACATAGTCGTTCGTCCGCGGCACGACCGAGCCCAGGCCGAGGAAGAACAGGGCCGGCGCGTCGAGGATCGGCGCGTGCACGACGTGCGGCGCGGCAAGCACGGCTGCGGACGCGAGGGCGGTGACCGGAATCGGCAGGAAGAGGAACGGCAGCCCGAGCAGGCTCGAGACCGCGATGCAGTGGAGCACGCCGAAGAACACGAAGGCGTCCGGGAACATGACCCAGGTGCCGAGGGTCACGAGGAGCGCCGCCCCGCCGATCCGCGCGAACCGCAGGAGGGTCGGCCGGGGCCGGATCCCGCGACCGTTCATCAGCACGAGGCCGACGCCGACCAGGACCAGGAAGCTGCCGGCGATCATCTCGGCGGCGTGCCGTCCCGTCGGGGTCAGCGCGTAGTTCTCCGCGGTCAGCCGCAGATGACCGAGATCCCAGAGCGTGTGATAGCTCGCCATCGCCAGCAGGGCGGTCGCCCGGGCCGCGTCGATGACCGGCAGGCGACGCGGCGGAGAGGGGATCGCGGCCGGCGGCGCGGAGACGGGGCGATCGAGGGTGACGTCGACGGACATGATGGTTCACCCAAACCATGTCGGGGCCGCCCTTTCCATCGCGGCCTGCACCGGAGAGCTCGCCCGGGCCCGAATCGGGTGCCGCGGCTCTCAGAAACGTGAACGCCACCGGGGCCGGCACGCGCCGCCGAGGCGGGCCTCGCGGGATCCGGAAAACCCCTCGACGGTCCCGGCGCTTAAACACCGCTCACGCCGTAGCCTGCGACCGATCGACTGTTGCGATCCGGCCTCCTTGCGCCGAGATTGCAACTTGGCGGCCCTGTTCTGCCGGTCAAATGGGCTTCCCGGACATCAGGACTTCGTTAATCTTCCCGGGAGAGCGCGCGGCGTGATTCGGTGTAGGTTGCTCGGCCATGTCTGACGAACGCGGATCCGGGCCCGAGAACCCCGAGCGGGGGATGATCGCCCGTACCGGCGAGACGGGACAGCACGAGGATGAGGCGCTCGACCTCGTCGAGGTGGCCGGCCGCATCAAGTGGTTCGACGTTTCGAAGGGCTTCGGGTTCATCGTGCCCGACGACGGCGCGCCCGACATCCTGCTCCACGTCACCTGCCTGCGGCGCGACGGCTACCAGGCCGCCAGCGAGGGCGCCCGCATCGTCGTGGAGGCCGTGGAGCGGCCCCGCGGCTGGCAGGCCTTCCGGGTGATCTCCCTCGATCAGGCGACGGCGGTGCATCCCTCCGAGCTGCCGATGCCGCGCACGCACGTCACCGTAACGCCGACCAGCGGGCTCGAGACCGCCGTCGTGAAGTGGTTCAACCGCCTCCGCGGGTTCGGATTCCTGACGCGCGGCGACGGGACGCCGGACATCTTCGTGCACATGGAGACGCTGCGGCGCTACGGTATCGCCGAGCTGAAGCCCGGCGAGTCCGTACTGGTCCGCTACGGCGACGGCTCGAAAGGCGTGATGGCGGCCGAGGTGCGGCTGATCGACGGAGCCATGCCCTCGTCCCACTGAGGACGCGTTTTCCCGCCAAGCACAGTGCGTCCTATCTCCTTGGTGGGGCTCGGAAAACCCGGGATCGGATTCCCCTCGCGCGCATCCTGGTCTATCACCGGGCGACGGACCCCGCGGTCCGCGCGCCATCCCACGAGAGGCATGAGCCTGTGAGATCCCTCTTCCGCACGGCCCGGGCGGCCGCCATCGCCTGCCTCGCCCTGACCGCGATCGCGCCGGCCCCCGCCGCCGTCGCGCAGGCGGCCGCCCGGGCCGCCACGGCCAGATCGGAGCCGCTGACGATCGTCACGAAGGCCGGGCCGAAGCGCTTCGACGTCGAGGTGATGCGCGACGACGCCGCCCGCGCCCGCGGCCTGATGTTCCGCCGCCACATGGCGGCCGACCACGGCATGCTGTTCGACTTCGAGCAGGACCAGCCCGTGACCATGTGGATGAAGAACACCTACCTGCCGCTCGACATGGTGTTCATCCGCCCCGACGGGACCATCAGCCGGATCGCGGCCGATACCGAGCCCCTGTCCACGGCGATCATCTCCTCGGGCGGCCCGGTCCTGGCGGTGCTGGAGCTGAACGCCGGCACCGCGGCGAAGCTCGGGATCGCGCCCGGAGACCGGATCGAGCACGCCATGTTCAAGACCCGCTGAGGCCAGCCTCCGGGCTTTCGCGAACGCACCGGGAACAAGCGCCTTGACCCCCGCCGAATTCCGCGCCAGTGTTCCGGCAATGTTCCGGTGCGCCGGAAGGCTGGTGCAGGGCGGAGGACCCGATGGGCAACGCGGCTGAGGTCGAACTGTTCGGCAACGACGACTGGTCGGTGCAGGCGGACGGGATCGAGCACCGCGAGACCGGCTATTTCATCGCCCGCACGGCGCTGGCGATGCGCCGATCCGAGGGCCTGTGGGACTGGCCGCTTCAGATGGCCGAGAAGCGCTGGTGCCGGCCGAGCCTGTTCCGCGAGGCGTTCCTCGCGGCCCTCGACCGGTTCGGCATCCAGCGGGACGCCGAGCTGATCCGGTCCTTCGCGCTGGGCTACGGCATCCGCGCCGTGGTCGCCCCGGCCGCCGAGACCTTCGTCAGCCTGGGCGACATGCTGAAGCCACGCGAGATCGCCGCGCCCGTGCGCGCTCCGGCCCCGCGGCCGGTCCGGGCCCTGGCGGCTGCCGGGGCCTGACGGCCCGGTAACGGCGGGCGATTTGACCCGGGCCGCCGCGCGCGGGTAGCCCTCATCCTCGAACCGAGGGAGAGAGCACCATGGCGGATCACGACCGGGCCGGACTCGACGGGCTGATCACGCCGCCCCTGTCGCGGCGGGGCTTCGTGATGACGAGCCTGATGAGCGGCCTGACGCTCGCGACCACCCGCGTCGAGGCCCAGGTGATCCACACGGACAGTGCGGGCATCGAGGCCGGCGAGGTGAAGATCCCGGCCGCGGACGGCCCGATGCCGGCCTACCGGGCGGTTCCGGAGGGCGCGGGCCCGTTCCCGATCGTCCTGGTGATCGAGGAGATCTTCGGCGTCCACGACTACATCAAGGACATCTGTCGCCGGCTCGCGAAGGCCGGTTACTGCGCCGTGGCCCCCGAGCTCTACGCCCGCCAGGGCGACCTCTCGACCATGTCGGATCCCAAGCAGATCATCCGGGACGTCATCGCAAAGACGCCGGACGCGCAGTGGATCGGCGATCTCGACGCGACGGTGGCCTGGGCGGCCTCCGCGGCGAAGGGCGACCCGAACCGTCTGGGCGTCATGGGCTGGTGCCGCGGCGGGCGCGACGCGTGGCTCTACGCGGCCCATCGTCGCGACCTGAAGGCGGCCGTGGCCTGGTACGGACCGATCGGCGGCGAGCGGACCGACATCCAGCCGCGCACCGCCGGAGACGTGGCGGCCGAGATCCACGCCCCGCTCCTCGCCCTCTACGGCGGGGCCGATGCCGGGATCCCCGTGGCGGCGGTCGAGGAGGCGCGCGACCGCGCCAAGGCGGCGGGCAAGAGTGTCGAGCTCGTGATCTACCCGGAGGCGCCGCACGGCTTCCACGCGGATTACCGTCCGAGCTACCGGCGCGAGGCCGCGGAGGATGGCTGGGCGCGCGCTGGCCTTCCTGAAATCGCACGGCGTCGGCTGAATAGACGCCTCAGGACGCCCGATCGAGCGCGTTCCGGGACGGCTGTGTTACCCAAGACACGGCCACAACTTCACAATCGTGCAAGGATCCAAGGAGGATCTGTGCCCGCGCGGGTCTGGCCCTTCGCGGCGCTCGGGCGTTGAACCGATCGAAGCGACCGCCGTTCAGCCCCTGTAGAGTGTCCTGGTCCATGAGCGATTCGGTACAGCCTGGCCAGAAGCCCGTGATCCTCGTCGTGGAGGACCAGCCCGACGAGCGCTTCCTCGCGGCCACGCTGCTGGAGGATACCGGCTTCACGGTGATCGAGGCCGAGACCGCCGACCGCGCCCTGGCCATCCTCAACGATCGCGCCGACGAAGTCAGCGTCGTCTTTTCGGACGTTCGCACCCCCGGGCCGATCGGCGGCTTCGAGCTCGCGCGGATCATCGGCGTCACCTGGCCGCGCGTGCGGGTCCTGCTGACTTCGGGCGATGCGGGCGACCAGCCGAGCGACCTTCGCGTCTCCGCCACCTTCATCCCGAAGCCCTGGCGCGCCGAGGACATTCTCGCCTGGGTGGAGCAGGCCGCGGGGCGGCCCTCCACCGGGTCCGGACCGTCCGTTATCGGACCGGGGGGCAAAATAATCCCGTCCGGTCTGGAAACCTGACGCGGCCCCACAGTTGTACGCCACTCCGGTGCGCGCCGCGCCCGGACTTGCGCAGTACAACTGATCCACGACGCCGCCATGAAGATCGTCTCAGCCAACCATGCCGATTCTCTCCGCCGGCCCGGCGCGCGGGATACGGTGGAATCCGCCGTTCTCGACACGGTTCGCGAAGGTCTGCTCACGGTCTACGGCGCCGCGGATGGCGACATCCCGGCCGAGTTGGCGGCCCTCGCGCAGCGGCTCGACCGCGCGGGTCCGTCGGCCTGCGGCCACGTCTAGGTCCCACCGCCGAGCTTGACGGGAGACTGGGACAGCGGGTCGCCAAGACGAGAGAATCTGCTATTCAGCGCTTTCTGACCTGCCGACGCAGTGCGTCTCTCAGTCGAGTCCTGGATGCGTCTCTCAGTCCTTCGCGGATCGTTCACAGCCGCCGCGATCATGACCCTGGCCGGTCTGGTGTCCGTTCAGGCGGCGACCCCGCCGGCCCAGCCCGCCGACGGTGCGGGCGGTGTCGGTGACCGCAAGGCGACGGTGACCAAGCGGCTTCTCGGCCGCGGCACGGCCTCCACCTACGCGTTCTACGCCGCGGGCGCGGCCCCCGAGGCGGGGCGGCCGGTCGCGATCTTTCTGCACGGGTGGGGTGCGGTCAATCCGCAGAGCTACGGCGGCTGGATCGACCATCTCGCGCGCCAGGGCTGGCTCGTCCTCTACCCGCGGTTCCAAGAGGTGAACCGGACCCGTCCGGCCGACGCGCCCGCCATCGCCGAGTCCCTGGTCAAGGCGGCCCTCGCCGAGATCTCGACGGACGGCGAGGCGAAGCCCGACCTCGGCCGCGTCGCGATGATCGGCCACCTGGCCGGGGCGCCGCTCGCCATGGATCTTGCGGCCGCCGCCAAGGCGCAGGGGCTGCCGGTTCCGAAGCTGATCTTCGCGGTCACGCCCGGCGGCATCGCCAGCGGGCCGAAATCCCGCGGTATCGCCCTCACCGACCTGTCGGCGATCGATCCCGCCACGCTGCTCGTGACCATGGTCGGCGACAAGGACACCCGGGCCGCCGATCTCGCGGCGAAGCGCCTCCTGCGCGAGGCGAGCGCCGTGCCGCTGGAGCGCAAGCTCTTCGTGCGGGCCCTCTCGGACGACCACGGCTTCCCGGCCCTGACGGCGACCCTGGCAGCCCCCGCGGGGGTCGACACCGCCTACGACGGCGGTGCCATCAAGCCGGGCCCGGAGCCGAAGGACGCGCCCAAGGACGCCGCGAAGCCGCCGCCGTTCCGCTGGTCCGCCGACATGGCGCTGTCCGGCGAGCAGCAGACCCTGGTCTCGCAGATCAACCTCGCCCGGGTCGACGCGCTCGATTACCTCGGGTTCTGGAAGACCTTCGATCTCGCCGCCGCCGCCGCCTTCGCCGGGTCGGACGCGACGGCGCTGAAGAACAATCCGCGCCTCGCCGACATGGAGCGCTGGAGCGACGGTTGGCCGGTGAAGCGGCTCGCCGTCGAGACGCCGCGGCCCACGCCGGCCGCGCAGGCCGGGACGCCGGCACCCGCACCCGCCGGCCGCAAGCGCTGAGATCGGCGACCGCGACAGCTTGGCCTTGGCGCGCGGCTTGCTAATCTCCCCCCGTCCGACACGGGAGGGAGATCATGCCCGAGTTCGTCGCCAGCCTGCTCGCCGCGGCCGCCTTCTGCCTGACGCTGCTCGCCCTGAACGCGCTGACACGGCTGCTGATCCAGGCGCATGTCGCCCCCTCGGATCTCGGCGAGAGCGGCTTGCTGCAGGTCGGCGGCGCGCTCCTGGTGGCCCGCGCGGCCTACCGTCGGGCACCCCGGCGCCACCCGGGCTGACGCTCAGCGCAGGAACGCGCCGAACGAGCGGGGGCCGTTGCCGGTCGGGATGGTCGCCAGCACCGTGAGCGTCTTCGAGTCGAGGATGCTCAGCGTGTTGTCGCCCCAGTTGGCGACGTAGAGGCGGCCGTCGGAATCCGCCGCGATCCCTTCCGGATGGTCGCCGACATCGACGTCCGCGATGGGCTTGAGCGTGGCGAGATCGAAGGCCGTGACGCTGCCGGCATACTGGTCCGTGACGAAGCCGCGCCCTCCCGCGAGGGCGATGACGTAGGGGCGGCGGCCGGTCGGGACGCGGCCGATCTCCCGCCCCGTCCGGAGATCCAGGACGGAGACGTCGTCGCCGGTGACGTTGGCCGTGTAGGCGCGCGCCGCCGCGGCATCGAGCGTGATGCCGAACGGATGCTGCCCCACCGGGATGACCTTGGTCTCCCGACGGGTCGCCGCGTCGACGACCGAGACCGTGTCGGCCTCGCGGTTGGCGACGTAGAGCGTCGCCCCGTCGGGACTGACGGCGATTCCCGAGGGCGAGGCGCCCACCGCGATCTCGCCGTCCGGGACCAGCGCCCCGTCGCGCTCGGTCAGCACGAACAGGCGGTGCCCGTACCAGTCGGCGACGTAGACCGTGCCGCCGCGCGGGTCGGCCGCGACGCCGAGCGGGCCGCCGGGCAGCGGCACCTCGGCCAGGACCTTGCCGACATCGAGGTCGAGGATGGCGAGACCGTGCCCTTCCGGGCGCGTGACGTAGGCGCGCCGGCGATCGGGCGACAGCGCGATCCCGGCCGGGGCGCCGTCGACGGGGATGCGGCGCACCACCGTCCCGGCGGCCAGATCGACGATCTCGACCGCGCCGCCGAGCTGGGCGGTGACGATGGCCTCCCGGGCCGGTTCGGCCCGGGAGGCGGTCGCGACGAGGACGAGGCCGGCGGCGAGGGCCGCGCGGCCCCGAGCCGGGCTCACGAGCCCTTCTCGACCTTGGCCTTCAGGTTGGCGAGGCTCGCCTTGATCCAGTCGCCCACGCCCTTCTCGGAGGCCTCGTCGTTCAGATCCGGCGGCGGATCGTTGTTCATGTAGCCGCGATAGAAGGCGGCCTTCCACTCGACCTTCGACTTGGCGTTGCCCTCGGGCTCGACCGTGATCGTCGCCGAATAGTCGTTCGCCGGAAGATCCTTCACGTCAACTTTGTCGATGTAGTAGGAGAACATCTTGTCCTCCGGCTTGTACTTGTTGCTGGTCTCGGAGATCTGGTTTCCGTTCTTGAGCGTCAGCACGCGCTTGAACTTGCCGGCCGGGTCGCCGGTCAGCTCGGTCTTGGTCACGTTCTGCATCCAGTCGGCATTCTTCAGGTCGCCGACCACGGCCCAGACCTTGTCGGCGGGGGCGTTGATCTCGATCGACTCGGTGATCTTGCGCCGGGTCGGCCCGTGGGCCTGCGCGGTCGCCGCCACCAGGGCCGCCGTGGCCGCCAGGGCCAGGGTGATTTTCTTCATCTTGTCCTTCTCCTCCCGCCCTCAGCGGTCGTCGCGATCGAGGACGCGCGCCTCGGGGCCGAGCGCCGCCGCGACCTTGTCCTCGATCCAACCCCAGGCCTCGCGCTCGCGCGGTCCCGCGGTCTTGCCGATGGCGATGGCGAGGTAGGCCATCTCCGTCAACACCTTCTCGGGCTCCAGCATGTGGAGCCGGGTCGAAAGAATGGCGGCCTCCAGGACGGCCGCCTGCGCGCGGTTATAGCCGATGAACGGCGCGTGCGCGGCGCTGTGGACCATCCGGCCGCGGAAGCGCGGCCGGGTCTCGTGGGCCTCGACGGAGGCGACCGCGAACTCCGCGTGGCCGAAACTGTCGGCGAGGCGGCGGCCCTCGATCGCCGCGCACGGCAGCGTCGGCCATTCGCGCCGGCCGGTCACCGCGCCGGCGATCACCCGGATGTCGCGCGGGCTCGAGGCCGCGAAGCAGGGATTGGCCTCCAGGTTGGCGATGGTCGGCGACGGCCGGAACGGCGCGAGGACGTAGACCTCCGCCTCGCCGATCAGCCCGAACGGGACGAGGTGCAGCTCCCCCGACGGGGACAGGGTCGTGACGACGGTCTCGAGGATCAGCGGCATGGCCTCACGCCTTGTCGGCGGGGACGAGACGCCCGCAGACCAGCTTGGCCGGCGGGTCCTGCGGGCCCTCGGGCGCGCCCGCGGCGCGCGCCTCGCCGTCCGGGATCGTCTCGGGCGCGGTCGCGCCGGCCTCGGGCCCGACCAGGCGGGCGTCGCGCGTGCCGGGCGCCGGCGCGTCGGGTCCGGAATGGCGGGTATGGCCGGCCTTCTTGAAGGCGGTGGCATCCTCGACATCGGCGTCGGCCGCGCAGCCCCAGTCGAGCGCCTCGTCCTGGACGTAGCGCTTGCCGAGGCGCCACGCCGTCTCGGCCTTGGCGAGTTCGGCGCCGAGGTAGAAGGCGTGGGCGCCGTCGCTCGCGACGTCGAGTTCGGGGAAGAAGGCCATCGCGTCGGTGCCGACCCTGTGGATGTCGCGGTTGTAGAGGTGGATCCCGTCCTCGGCGATCACGATCCGGTAATTCGGGTCGCGCACCTCGGCGGCCGCCTGGGCGATCTCGTCGGCGGTCTGCACGAACGGGCGCTTGTCGTGGAGGGCGAGCAGCGCCCGGCCGTAGCCCTTCGGCAGCGCCGAATCGGCTTTTGCCGCGTACATGACCCGCCGGGCGGCGTCGTGCTCCTCGACGGTGCGGCGGGTGTGGTTGGAGACCTGCACGATCAGCGCGTTGCGGATCGACAGTTCCGAGCACATGCCGACGAGCAGCGCGGTGACGCCGAGGGAGTCGGCCTCGGTCAGCTCGGTCAGGTTGCCGGTGCCCATCATCATGTCGATATCGGGCCAGCGGGCGCGGGTGTCGCGGTAGCGCGCGATCGAGTCGACGAAGCCGTGGTGGATCGGCTCGAGGATCGGGTCCGCCATGAACGGACGCCCCGCCTTGAGCATGCGCTCGATCGCCCGATCGAGGGAGGGCAGGTCGTCGGGCCGCATCGGCACGAGGATCGGCACCGCGTCGGTCTCGAAGGCGAGATCGAGGGTCTCCTCGTTCAGGCTCAGCAGGAAATCGGCGCCGGCGCCGGCGCCCCGGACCAGTTCCTCGCTCGAGAAGGAATCGACGCTGACCTTCAGGCCGGCGCCCTTCAGCGCGCGCACGGAATCCTCGAGGTGCGGGAACGGGGTATCGGGCAGCCCGCCGAGATCGATGACGTCCGCGCCGCGCCCGGCGAGATCGAGCCCCTTGGCGAGGATCTGGTCGACGCTCATCTTCGACGCGTCCACGATCTCCGAGAAGATCCGGAGGTCGTGCCGGGACAGGTCGACCTTGCGGGCGGTCAGGCCGAGCCAGGCCGGCAGGTCGACCACCTCGTCGGGTCCGCGCTCGACCGGGACGCCGAAATGCGCCGCGAGATGCTCGGGATTCGCCCGGCACCGGCCCGGCAGGACGATCCGCGTGGCGCCCTCGGGCAGGACGACCCGCCTGCGGATGATCTCCTCGGTCATCAGCGCCGCGACCTTCACCCCCGCATCCGCGATGCTCCAGCGCAGCGTCTGAGGGAGCCCCGCCGCGACCTTCTCGAGCCGCGCCCGGGCGAGACGGCCGGTCACGAAGACGATGTGCTCGGGGGTGCTCACGCGGCGGCCCTCGTTTCGACCGCGACGCGGCGGTGCGGTCCCCAGATCTCGATCGTCCCCCCGTATCCCGCCGCGAAGCCGGGGAAGGCAGCGTCCACGATCCCGTCCCGCGCCAGCGCGGCCGGGTCGAGGCCCGGCGGCGCGTCGACGGATTTCACCAGGGCGCAGCGCTCCGCCCGGACCCGCGCGGCGAGCCAGAGGGCGAGGCTGTCCGAGGTGACGTCCCACGTCTCAGGAATGTCCGGGTGGCCGGCCCGGAGCGCGCGCGGGTTCCAGATCCGGATCCGCGCGGGCGCGGCCTCCGCCCAGGGCTCCAGGCTCTGCACCAGCCGCGGCTCGATCCCGCGGAAGATGCCGGCCGCGTCGCTCATGGCGTCGAGCGCCCGGCGATGGGCCTCGGCGTCGCCGAAGCGCTCCCGCGCCTGCGCGGCCCGGACGGCGTCCGCGAAGGCGCCGCCGCCCGGCACCACGATGCAGCGACCGTGCGCGCCGTCGCCGATCGCCTCCAGCAGGGCGCGGCGGCGATGCGGATCCGCCTCGAGGCTGCCGCCGATCTTGACGACGGTGGTCACGCCGCGTCCTGCCGGCTCGGACGCAGGGCGCGCAGCGCCTCGGCCACGCGCAGGGGATCGATGCCGTTGCGGCGGTCGAAATCCCGGCACAGGCCGCCGCGGAAGCCGAGGTAATCCGGCCGGTGCGCGCAGAGGCCCGGAATGTCGATCACCCGGAGCGACCCGGCGAGGCCGCTCATCAGGCCGTGCGCCCGGCAGGCGGCGGTGAAGGCCGAGAGATCGGAGGGCGCGGCGAGATCCGGCAGGCGGGCGCCGGTCTTGCCGGCGGTGTCGATCATGGCGCCGGCGAAGCCGGCCGCCGCGAGGGCGGGCACGTGCCGGGCCGCCGGCCCGTCCTCGGCGAACAGCACGGCGATCAGCCGGCCCGGCGCGGCCGCGACCCGATCCGCCAGGGCCGACGCGTCCCGGAGCTCGGCCGGCGCGAGGCCGACCTTCACCCAGTCGACGCCGGTCCGCGCCAGGGCGGCGACGGACTCGGCCGCCGGATCGGCCACCGCGCTCGTCGCGGCACCGCCGGACACCCGGGCGACGATCTCACGCACGATGTCCTCATCCAGGGCGCCGAGCGCCCCGCGCTCCGGATCCTTGGCGTCGATCAGGTCGGCGCCGGCGAGGCGGGCGGCCTCGGCCTCGGCCGGGTCGCGGACGCTGACGAGGAGCCGGGGCAGTGGGTGTTGCGGGATGGAGGACGCGGACACGAAACACTCGGACTTGAACGGGCGGTCTCATGACTTCCCGGGCAGCGGCTCGGCGAGCAGGCGGTTCTTCACCACCCAACGCATCGCGTGCGCCCAGGTATCGTCGGTGTCGGCCCGGATCGTCACCTGCCCGCCGCGCACCACCTTGCCGGTATCGGCCTCGGCGATCGAGACGCTCAGGTTGAAGATCTGACCGGACCCCTTCTCCACATAACCGGTCACGACGAGGTCCGCACCCAGGCTCTTGGCGATGTCCGCCGCGCACCCGTTGCATTTGAACAGCGGGCCCTCCTTCGCCACGACGTCGGCCTTGGGCGCGGTGTCGACGATCTCCAGCCCGGCCTTGTCGCGCAGGGCGTTGCGGAGCTCGTCGGTGACGAGGGTCAGTTTCCGGACATCCACCGGCCGCGTCCGGGTGCCGTAGGAGGCGCCGGGGTCGAACAGCTCGACCGGGAACACGGCGGCCTTCTCGCCGGCGCTGGCCGCGCCAGGCAGGGCGGCCCACAGGGCGACGACGCTGCAGGCGAGCGCGGCGCGGAGAGACGTGTGGCGCATCGGCGGGAGCTTCCTCTCGAGGCGTTCGACCGCCCGAGGCGGCGGCATCGTTCCCGCCATAGGTCGGGCGAAGGGACAATTTGGCAATGTACTTCCGCGCCCGCCTATCCCACGACGGTAACGTGAACGTCGGGACGACACGCCGCGGTTGAGCGGCCTGAGCGGAAGCTGATAGAGGCCGCCCACATGCACCATCCTGCACCCGACACGGCCCTCCGGCCCACGACGCGCCCGTCCTGGCTGCGCGCCGCCGCCGTCGCGCTGGCCCTCGCTCCGGCGGCGGCGCGGGCCGAGGATCCGGCGCCGGCCGCGGCGGCGCAACCGGCCCAGTCCGCCGCTCCGCAGGCGCTCGAGACCCGTATCGGCCTGATCTACCGGCCGCAGCCCGCGCCCTCCTCGTACGATGCCGAGGCGGCGCCGGAGGACGAGGGCCTAGCCGGCGCCAAGATGGGCATCACCGACAACAACACCACCGGCCGCTTCACCAAGCAGACCTACGTCCTCGACGAGGTCGCCCTGACCGACGACAGGCCGGACGCCGTGGCGGCCGCCAAGGATCTGATCGGCAAGGGCGTGCGCTACCTGGTCCTGGCGCTGCCCGCGGACGCCGTCCTGGCCGTGGCCGACGCCGTCAAGGATTCCGGCGCGGTCGTCCTCAACGCTGGGGCGCCCGACGACCGCCTGCGCGGCGCCGAGTGCCGCGCCAACGTGTTCCACATCCTGCCGTCGCGGGCCATGCTGACGGACGCCCTGGCGCAGTACCTCACGGTGATGCGCTGGCGGAAGCTCTTCCTGATCGTCGGCCCGACGGACGCCGACAAGGCCTACGCCGACGCGATGCGCAACTCGGCGCGGAAGTTCGCGCTGAAGATCACCGCCGAGAAGCCCTGGACCTTCGGTCCCCTCGCCAAGGCGCGCGGCGACACGCCGACCCGGGCGGAGGCCATGGTCTTCACCCGGGGCCTCGACTACGACATGGCCATCGTGGCCGACGAGGAGGGCGACTGGGGCGACTACGTTCCCTACCGCACCGTCGATCCGCGGCCCGTCGGCGGCACCCAGGCGCTGACGCCGACGACCTGGTCGCCCGTACTCGAGACCTGGGGCGCCGCGCAGGCCCAGAACCGGTTCCGGCGGCTCGCCTCGCGGCTGATGCGCCCGCTCGACTACCAGGTCTGGGCGGCGGTGCGGACGGTGGGCGAGGCCGTGACGGCCAAGAAGACCAACGACCCCGCCGTGATCGCCCCGTACCTCGTCGAGCCCGCCTTCACGCTGCCGGCCTACAAGGGCGTGCCCCTGAGCTTCCGGCCCTGGGACCACCAGCTCCGCCAGGCGATCATCGTGGTGCAGCCCAAGGCGCTGGTCTCCGTCGCGCCCGAGCAGGGGTTCCTGCACCAGCGCACGCCCCTCGACACGCTGGGCGTCGACCTCCCGGAGACCACCTGCAAGTTCAAGTGAGCCGGGGGCCTGCGGCGATGGCGAGCGGCCAGGGCCCTCGCAACGCGCGGGAATCGCACTACAAACGTCCCCCGAGAATGTCCGTCCAGGACGCCGGGCCGTCGCAAGGGAAGGAAGTCGTATGAGCCGCCGCGTCGAGGCATGTCTGACTGGGGTCGCCCTCGGTGCGTGGTTCGCCCTGTGCGGGCCGGCCGCGGCCTTCACCGCCTATGTCACCAACGAGAAGGGCAACTCGGTCAGCGTCATCGACACCGCCACGATGGCCGTGACGGCGACGTGGAAGGTCGGGCGGCGCCCGCGCGGCGTGACCGTCTCCAAGGACGGCAAGGAGCTGTTCGTCTGCGCGAGCGACGACGACCGGATCGACGTGCTCGACACGAGCACCGGCAAGGTGGTGCGCTCGCTGCGGTCCGGGCCGGATCCGGAGCAGTTCATCCTCGACGCCTCCGGAAACCCGCTCTACGTGGCCAACGAGGACGACAGCCAGGTCACGATCATCGACATCGAGAAGAACAAGGTGCTCGCCGAGGTGCCGGTGGGCGTCGAGCCGGAGGGGATGGGCCTGTCGCCGGACGGGAAGATCCTCGTCAACACCTCCGAGACGACCAACATGGCCCACTTCATCGACACCAAGACCTTCCAGGTCATCGACAACGTGCTGGTCGACGCCCGGCCGCGCTTCGCCGAGTTCACCGCCGACGGCAAGTACCTGTGGGTCTCGGCGGAGGTCGGCGGCACGGTGAGCGTGATCGACGTCGCCCAGCGCCGCGTGATCAAGAAGATCACCTTCAAGATCCCGAGCGTGAACGACGAGGCGATCCAGCCGGTGGGGATCCGGATCACCAAGGACGGTACCAAGGCCTTCGTGGCGCTCGGGCCGGCGAACCGCGTCGCCGTGATCGACGCCAAGACCTACGCGGTCGAGAAGTACCTGCCGGTCGGCCAGCGCGTCTGGCAGCTGGCCTTCACGCCGGACCAGAAGCAGCTGTTCACCACGAACGGCACCTCCAACGACGTCTCGGTGATCGACGTGGCCGCCGAGAAGGTGGTGAAGAGCATCCCGGTCGGGCTCCTGCCCTGGGGCGTGGCGATCTCGCCGAACTGATCCGCGCGACCTCCGGGCGCCAAGCGAGGACGGCCGCGCGCGAAGCGGCCCTAGGGTGGAACACGACATGACGCGCATGTTTCGAACGGCGGCCCTCGGCCTGGCAGGGCTGCTCGCCGCGGCACCGGCCAGTGCCCTCGACCTGACCAAGAAGCGGGAGAACCTGCCCGACCTCGTCCTGGGCGACGATCAGGGCAACGACTTCGTGGTCGAGAACAAGGACATCACGCTGGAATCCGGCAAGGCCTATCGCCTGCGGATCGTCGCCAAGGGGCGCCAGGAATACAAGTTCTACGCGCCGGAGTTCTTCCGCTACATCTGGTTCAACCAGATCGTGATCGAGCACAAGGAGATCCACGGCGGCGGGCCGCCCGATCACCTGGAGTTCGACGATCCCGGCGAGATCGCCATCGAGTTCGTCGCGATCAAGCCCGGCACCTACACCTGGTCGGTGCACGGCCTGGAGGCCAAAGGCATGACCGGCACGCTGACGGTGAAGTGATGCGCGCCCTCCTGCTCTCCGCCAGCCTGCTCGCCGCCGGTCCGGCCCTCGCGGCCGACGATGCCTCCTCCTGCGCCGAGGGCATCACGATGATCCGCGACGCGCTCGCCCTGAACCCGCCCGAGACGGCGGTGCCGAAGCTCAAGAAGGCCCTGCGGGTCGCGGAGCGGGAGCAGAAGGAGGGCGAGTTCGACGAGTGCCTCGACGCCGTGACCGACGCCCGGAAGGTCCTGGGCCGATGAGCGCGTCCGAGTCGGCGGCCCTCCTGATCGAGCATGTCGGCCACCGGTTCGGCGCCCGCGCCGCGCTGGACGACGTCTCGATCACGGTGGAGCGCGGGCACTTCGCCGCGCTGCTGGGGCCGAACGGCGCCGGCAAGACGACGCTGTTCTCGGTCATCACCCGGCTCTACAACAACCAGACCGGACGGGTCTCGATCTTCGGCCACGCCCTCGATCGCGAGCCGTCCCGGGCGTTGGCGCGGCTCGGCGTCGTGTTCCAGGCCCGGACGCTCGACACCGACCTCACCGTGGAGCAGAATCTCCTCTACCACGCGAGCCTGCACGGCATCGCCCGCGGCGCCGCCAAGGGGCGCGTCGGCGCGCTGCTCGACCGCGTCGGTCTGGCGGACAGGCGCCACGACAAGGTGCGCACGCTCTCGGGCGGCCAGTCGCGCCGGATCGAGATCGCCCGCTCGCTGATCCACCGCCCCGACCTGCTGCTCCTCGACGAGCCCACCGTCGGCCTCGACCTCGAGTCGCGGGCCGACATCGTGGCGATCGTCCGCGCCCTGGTGCGCGAGGAGGGATTGTCGGTGCTCTGGGCGACCCACATCTTCGAGGAGATCGCGGACGACGACGACGCCGTGGTGCTGCACCGGGGCCGGATCGTCGCCCGGGGCCGGGCCGGCGGGATCGGCCGGCCGGGCGAGGCGCTCGCCGACGCGTTCCGGCGCCTGGTCGCCGAGCCGGGGAGGGCGGCGGCATGACCAATCCGACATCCTACGCCACCCGGATCGGCGCGGCCCCGCCACGCGGTCAGGCGGAGCGGATCGGGCGCCTCGACGCGGTCGGCTACCTGATCTGCCTCGGCGGCATCGTCCGCCGCGAGCTGCTGCGCTTCTTCCATCAGAAGGAGCGGTTCTTCTCGGCGCTGGTCCGGCCGCTGGTCTGGCTGTTCATCTTCGCGGCGGGCTTCCGCAACACGCTCGGCGTGTCCATCGAGCCGCCCTACCAGACCTACGTGCTCTACGAGGTCTACGTGGTGCCGGGCCTCGCCGTGATGATCCAGCTGTTCAACGGCATGCAATCGTCGCTGTCCATGGTCTACGACCGCGAGGTCGGCTCGATGAAGGTGCTGCTCACCTCGCCCTATCCGCGGTGGCTTCTCCTGCTCGCCAAGCTGATCGCCGGCGTCGCCGTCTCGATCGTGCAGGCCTACGCCTTCCTGGCCGTGGCGTTCTTCTGGGAGAGCGACATCCCCTGGCTCGGCTACCTGACGGCCCTGCCGGCCTTCCTGGCCACCGGCCTCATGCTCGGAGCGATCGGGCTGTTCCTCTCCTCGCTGGTCCGCCAGCTCGAGAACTTCGCCAGCGTGATGAACTTCGTGATCTTCCCGATGTTCTTCGCCTCGTCGGCCCTCTACCCACTGTGGCGGATCCGGGAATCCTCCGAGACGCTGTACTGGATCTGCCAGCTGAACCCGTTCAGCCACGCGGTCCAGCTCGTCCGCTACGCGCTCTACGTCCAGTTCGAGCCGGTCGCCTGCGCCGTGGTGGTGGGCGTGGGGCTCGCCTTCTTCGGCATGGCGGTGGTCGCCTACGACCCCGGCCGTGGCATCATGGCCCGGCGCGGCGGCCCGGCCGGCGACAACACCTGATGGAGTCCGCCCAATGAACGTCCTCCTGACCCGCATCCTCGGCCCGGCGCTGGGGCTGGCGCTCCTCGCCGGTCCCGCCCTGGCCCAGCCGAAGCCGGATCCGGACTGGCCCTGCGTCCAGCGCAAGGTCGCGACCCTGAGCCCCGGCCAGTTCTGGACCGGCCCCGACGTGGAGGCGGCCGGCGACTGGGGCAGCGACAACGACGCCGCCGCCCTGGCGCAGAAGATCGCGTCCCGCCGCACGGACCTCTCGCAGGTCGGACCGCTCCTCGACACGTTCGCGCAGAAATTCGGCTCCGACAAGGACGCGAAGGACAAGGCCCTGACGCGCGTCTACGCGGGCGTGTTCGAGGTGCTGAACGGCGAGCGCAACAAGGTGGTCGGCGGCATCGCCCGCTACGCGCAGGGCCAGCGCCGGATGGCCGAGCGGATCCGCGACGAGGCCGATAAGATCAGCCAGGTCAAGGACGCGCCGAGCGCCTCTGACGCGACCGAGCTCCCGAAGGACCAGTCCGAGCTGGAGACGAAGTTCGCCTGGGATCGCCGGATCTTCCAGGAGCGGAGCCAGTCGCTGACCTATGTCTGCGAGGTTCCGCAGCTGCTCGAACAGCGGCTCGGTGAGATCGCGCGCCTGATTCAGGCTCGCCTGTGACCTGCGCCGGCCGTCATTGCCAAATTATCCCGGTCGGGTTGCCAAAACATCCCTAAGTGGCTGAAATCTTTACCGAAACTGTTGCTGTTTAACCACGTGACGCCGCGTTCGGTCGACGCGGGCCGGAAATGAGGCCGAAACGCGTCTCACGTGTTCTTGAACCAATTGTGCGTGATCCCGGCACCCGCCAAGAGAGACCCAAGCTCGGCAGTCACGAGCACGTGTTTGGGTTTGAGGGGGTAGGGGATGTCACTTCGGGCGCTTCGGAGCAGCCTGGTCGCGTCGGCATCGGTTCTCGCCGGGACGGTCCTTCCCGCGGCGGTGCAGGCTCAGCAATCGGTGACGCTCGGCGAGATCAGCGTCGTCTCGACGTCGCCGGTCGGGGCCGGCGGCGGCAGTTCGAGCCAGGCGCAGATCTTCAACGGGCCCGGCCCGGTGCCGCCGGCCGGCTCGGTGGGACCGAGCGCCGGCGTGCGGCTGCGCGGCTCCGAGCAGCCCCTCTACAAGATCCCCAGCACCGTCGAGTCGGTCACGGCGAGCGATCTCACGATCGATCGCGCCAGCGACAACCTGACCACGACGCTGGCCCGGCGCACGCCCGGCATCAACGTCTCCGACTCGCAGGGCAACAACAACCGCGTCGACATCACCTACCGCGGCTTCACGGCCTCGCCCGTGCAGGGCGTGCCGCAGGGTCTCGCCGTCTACCAGAACGGCGTGCGCATCAACGAGGCCTTCGGCGACATCGTCAATTTCGACCTCATCCCCCCGCAGGCGATCCAGCGCATCGACGTCGTCACCGGAAACCCGGTCTTCGGCCTCAACGCCCTCGGCGGCGCGGTCAACATCCAGATGAAGAACGGCTTCACCTGGCAGGGCACCGAGATCTCGGCCTGGGGCGGCTCGGACGCGCGCACCGCCGGCTACCTCGAGTACGGCAAGGTCTCCGGCCCCTGGAGCGTCTACTTCACCGGCGACGGCCTGAACGACCGCGGCTGGCGCTACGAGAGCCCGAGCACGATCGGCCGGCTCTACGGCGACATCGGCTACCGCTCGCAGGATTCGGAGTTCCACCTGATCGGGCTCGCCGCCCGCAGCTTCTACGGTGCGGCCGCCGCCACGCCGGTGGACTTCACCCACCGCGACCCGCGGGCGATCTTCACCTACCCGCAGACCACCACCACCGAGGTAGGCACGCTCCAGCTCACCGGCCGGGTCGACATCTCGCCGACCTGGGACCTCGCCGGCAACGCCTATTTCCGCCGCTTCAGCCAGACCTACGTCGACGGCAACGACGGCAACTTCGAGAACTGCAGCACGCGCTCCAGCTTCCGCGGCAACCTCTGCTTCGAGGATGACGGCTTCAGCCCGGCGGCCGGCCAGTCGCAGACCGCGTTCCGCAACCAGTTCCTGATCCTGGGCCAGCAGAACCAGCGCATCCCGTTCCGGTCCGGCATCCCGTACGGCACGCTGGACACGACCCGGACGGAAGCCACCGGCTTCGGCGGCTCGCTCCAGGCCGCCAACCGCGACCGGATCTTCGGCCTGTCCAACAGCTTCGTGGTCGGTGGCAGCATCGATGCGGCCAACTACGGGTTCAAGTCGTCCAGCACCCTGGGCGTCATCAACCCGAACCTGTCGATCACCACCGATCCGAGCAACCCGTTCTACGGCAACATCCCGGGCCTCGGCACGCCGCAGCTGCGGACCGCGGGCGCGCTCGGCATCGCGCCGAGCTCGGTCAACGGCTCTAATCTCTACATGGGCCTCTACACCCTCGACACGCTCGACGTGACCGACCGGCTGTCGCTGACCGCCGGCGCCCGGCTCAACTTCGCGCGCATCCAGAGCGAGGATCTGACCGGCTTCTCGCCGGACGTGACCGGCACGCACTACTTCAACAAGATCAACCCGGTCGCCGGCCTGACCTACCGGTTCTTCGACGCGCTCAACCTCTACGGCAGCTACTCGGAATCGAACCGCGCCCCGACCCCGCTGGAGCTGGCCTGCGCAAACCCGGACCGGCCGTGCCTGCTGCCGAACTCGCTGGTGGCCGACCCGCCGCTCAAGCAGGTCACCGGGCGGACCTACGAGGTCGGATTCCGCGGCCAGCTGCCGAACACCTATGACGGCGGCATCATCACCTACAAGATCGGCGCCTTCCGCACCGACCTCGCCAACGACATCCTGTCGCTGGCCACCCCCGGCAACACCGCCCGCGCCTACTTCGTCAACGTGCCGTCGACGCAGCGGCAGGGCATCGAGGTCGGCGGCGAGTACACGGCCGATTACCTGCGGGTCTACGCCAACTACGCCCTGGTCGACGCGACCTTCCAGTTCAACGGCACCCTGTCGTCGCCCAACAACCCGCTCGCGGATGACGGCGCGATCCAGGTCCGCAAGGGCAACGTCGTGCCGCTGGTGCCGACCCACCAGATCAAGGCCGGCTTCGACTACTTCGTCACGCCCGACTGGCAGTTCGGCCTCTACCTCCAGGCCTTCTCGTCGTCCTACTTCCGCGGCGACGAGTCGAACCTGAACCGCAAGCTGCCGCCCTACTACGTGCTGAACTTCCAGACCAAGTACCAGGTCACGAAGAACCTCGAGGTGTTCGGCCTCATCACCAACCTGACCAACAACCGCTACGCCACGTTCGGCACCTTCGCCGAGCCGGGCGCGGTGGCCGGCAACCTGCGGATCAGCGATCCGCGGACCACGACCCTGGCGCAGCCCTTCTCGGTCTACGCCGGCATCCGCTACGCCTTCGGCGCCGATCCGGTGCCGATGTCGCCGGAGCCGATCATCCGGAAGTACTGACCCGTCCGCGATGGCGAGGGGCGGGCGCCTCCCGCGGCCTGAGGGCCGCGCGGGGCGCCCGTCGCGTTCCGGGGCTGGCGCATGCGGCCTCCTGTCTCGGGAACGGGCCCGTTCGTCCGGCGTCTCCCCGGTAGCCGCACCGGCGCATCACCGCCCCTCGCGCACGAGGGGCCGGCGCCGGCCGCACCCCGACACCGTGGAGCCTCGTCCCGATGATCATCCGTTTCGCCGTTGCAGCCCTCGCCCTGGCGGCCGCGACGCCTGCCCTGGCGACCCCGTGCTCTGACGAGGTCGATACGCTGCAGCGGCGGCTCGACAGCGCCGGCGCCGCCGCGGTGACCGGGACGACCCCGCCCGGCGGCACGACGTCGTCCAACTCGCCCAAGGCCCTCGACACGCCGCCGGCGCTCACCAAGTCCGACGCCGCCGTGAAGCCCACAGCCTCGGGCGTCGAGGAGGCCAAGAAGCTGGTCGCCCAGGCGCGCCAGCAGGACAAGTCCGGGGACGCCCAGGGCTGCCGCGACACGATCATGAAGGCCAAGGAGAAGGCCGGCGCCCTGCCGTAGCGGCGCGCACGGCCGGCACCGCTCCGGTGCCGGCCCCACCGCTCAGTAGGCGTTCTCGGTCCTGAACAGCGCGAACGGCGTGGTCAGCAGGATCTGCAGGTCGAGCAGTACCGACCAGTTCTCTATGTAATAGAGGTCGTGCTCGACGCGCCGCTGCAGCTTCTCCGAGGTGTCGGTCTCGCCGCGCCAGCCGTTGACCTGAGCCCAGCCGGTGATGCCGGGCTTGACCTTGTGGCGGGCGAAGTAGCCGTCGACCACCTGATCGTACAGGGTGTTGGCGGCTTTCGCCTGGAGCGCGTGCGGTCGCGGGCCGACCAGCGACAGGTCGCCCTTGAGCACGTTGAACAGCTGCGGCAGCTCGTCGAGCGAGGTCTTCCGGATGAACCGGCCGACCGGTGTCACGCGCGGGTCGCCCCGGGTCACCATCCGGGCCGCGCCGGCGTCGCACTGATCCACGTACATCGAGCGGAACTTGTAGACCTCGATCAGCTCGTTGTTGAAGCCGTGGCGCTTCTGCCGGAACAGCACGGGCCCGCGCGACGTGAGCTTCACCGCGAGGGCGATCGCCAGCATGAGCGGCGACAGCGCCAGCAGCATCATCAGGCCGACGCAGCGGTCGAACAGCGCCTTCACCACGACGTCCCAATCGGCGATCGGACGGTCGAACACGTCCAGCACCGGGACCGAGCCGAGATACGAGTAGCTGCGCGGGCGCAGGCGCAGCTTGGCGGCGTGCGCCGAGAGCCGGATGTCGATCGGCAGGACCCAGAGCTTGGCGAGCATCTGGAGGATCCGCGCCTCCGCGGTGATCGGGATCGTGAACACGATCAGGTCGAGCCGGGCGTGCCGCGCGTAGGCGACGAGGTCGTCGACGTTGCCGAGCTTCGGGTGCCCCGCCACCACGTCGGAGGACCGGTCGGCGTTGCGGTCGTCGAACACGCCGACGATGCGGATGCCGCTCTCGCTCTGCGTCTCCAGGGCGGCGATCAGGTCCTCGGCGGGCTGGCCGCCGCCCACGATCGCGGTGCGCCGGTCGAACCGTCCGGCCCGGGTCTGGGCGTCGATGATGCGGAAGAGCACGAAGCGCCCGAGCAGCAGCGCCGCGAGGCCGGTGCCGAAGAAGGTCGCGAGCCAGAGCCGCGAGTAATGGTCGGCCACCTTAGCCAGCACGAGTCCGGCGGCGACCATCAGGAAGGTCATCGACCACGCCGCGATCAGCCGGATGGCGGTCTTGAAGAAGCTCCGGAAGGCGGCGACCCGGTAGCCGCCCGACGCCTGGATCAGCGTCACGGTGATCACCGCGATCATGCCGATCGCGCCCGCGTAGGTCAGCCCGAACGGGACGCGCCCGCGGAGCATCAGCAGGTGCAGCAACGCGCCCAGGCCGAAGATCAGCGTGCATTCCAGGGCGCGCACCAGCCCGGCCACAACGACGGGTGAGATCGCCGTCGGCTCCGGCGCGGCGGTCTCGGCGAGCGGCGCGCCGCCGGCGGCCGGGACCGAGGACGCCTCCATCGGGACGGCGGCCTCCAGGAGATCGCGGATGTCGAACGCGCTCATCGATCGGCTCCCCCCGAGCCTTGCGGTCGCTGCCTCGAAGGAAGCTTGGCACGGGGCGTTGTGGGAACATTTAAGAGCGAGGGTGCCGCCGCCTTTTCCACCGCGGCGCACAGGCCCCGATCCTCTTCCGGCAGGTCTCGCCGTCAGGCGGTCCGGGCTCCGGCGATCGCCCGCGGCGCGGGATCGCGGCGCTCCGCGCGGGCCTCGAAGGCCGCAGCGTAGCCGGAGACAACCTCGCTGCCCATGCGGTCCAGGGAGAAGCGCTGCCGGATCGAGGCGCTCAGGCCCTGGGTCCGCGCGGCCAGGGCCTCCGGCGCGGCGTCGAGAACGCGACGGATCCCCTCGGCGAGCGCCGCCGGGTCCCGCGACGGGACGAGGTCGCGGGCGGCCGCGCCGAAGATTTCCGGAATTCCGCCGACCCGGGTGGCGACCAGCGGCTGCGCCGCCGCGGCGGCCTCCAGCACGACGTAGGGCAGCGACTCCGCGAGCGATGGGACGACGAGGATCCGGCCGCGGGCCAGCACGGAGCGGATCGCCTGCGGCGGCTCGAACGCCACCGCGTCGGCGAGGCCGAGGCGGGCCACGGATTCCCGCAGGATCTCGGCGTCCGGCCCGGATCCGACCAGGAGCAGGCGCAGCGCCCGACCCTCGGCCCGCAGCCGGACCAGCGCCTCGAGCAGGTAGGGCAGCCCCTTGGCCTCCCGCAGCTCACCGACATAGAGCAGGTCGAAGGGCTCGGCGACGCGGTCGAGCGGCGCGAACTCGGCCTCGGCGATGCCGTTGTGCACGATCCGCGTCACCCGCTCGGGACCGCCGACGAAGCTCCGGTGGCGGCCCGCGACGTACTCGCTCTCGAACAGGAACGCGTCCGTGCGGCGGGCGAGCACCGCCTCGGCCCCCATGTAGAGGCGGTGCAGTGGGCTGCCCGGCCGGTAATTGTAGCTGCCCCCGTGCGGCGTGTAGGCCCGGATCGCCGGACCCGCCGCGGCGAGCCGGGCATAGGCGCCGCCCTTGGCCCCGTGTCCGTGCAGCACGTCCGCGCCGACCTCCGCGGCGCGCTGGGCGACGGCGCGCAGACAGGACCAGTCCGACGGGTGCGGATTCCGGCGCATCGGCAGCCGGACGAGGCCGAGATCCAGGCAGGGCATCAGGTCCGCCAGGGCGCCCGCGGCGCGGTCACCGCCGGTGCTGGAGTCGCAGACGAGGCCGACATGGTGTCCCGCGGCCGCCTGGAGGCGGGCGAGATCCATCACGTGCCGGAACAATCCGCCCACGGGCGCCCGGAACACGTGCAGGATCCGGTAACGGTGAGCGAGGCCAGAGTCGTTCGTCTTCGGGACCACGGTCCAGCTCCCGGGAATATCAGTCCCCGAGTTGTGGTGCACCCGCGGTCGCGGGAAACTTAAAGCAGGTCGCCCGCGCTCGACCTTTTCAGCGGAACGGTAACCGGAGTTTTACGCGCGACGTCGCAATCGATTGCGACGCTAGGTCATCGGCGAGCCGTTCAGGCTGGCCCAGATCGTCCCGTAATGGCAGGCCGTGGCGGCGAGGACGAAGCCGTGCCAGATCGCGTTCTGGAAGGGCAGGGTCCGCCAGACGTGGAACACGACGCCGATCGAGTAGAGCGCCCCGCCGATGCCGAGCAGCCACAGGGCCGTGGGCTGAAGCGCCGCGATCACCGACTCGTAGGCGAACAGCCCGCTCCAGCCGAGCATCAGGTAGAGCCCGATCGACAGGCGGTCGAACCGGCCCGGCAGGAAGAGCTTCACCGCGATCCCGATCAGCGCCACCAGCCAGATCATCGCCAAGAGGGCGTAGGCCCGCGGCCCCGATCCCACGAGGGCGACCAGCGGCGTGTAGGTCCCGGCGATCATCAGGTAGATCAGGGCGTGGTCGGCGCGGCGCAGGAGCCATTTGCGCGGGCTGACCGGATAGAGATTGTAGAGGGCTGAGACGCCGAGCATCAGGACGAGGGCCGTGGCGTAGACGACCACCGCCGCCCGCTCGCCGAGCCCGAGATGCGCCGTGACCGCGGTCGCCACCAGGGCCACAGCACCGGCGAAGCCGAGCAGCACGCCGAGACCGTGGATCACGCCATCCGCCATGATCTCCCGCGGCGTGTAGTGCCAGGTCAGGGAGAGCGGTCGACCATCCTCCGCGAGAGACATCTTGAAGCCTCCTGCAACGCGTGCAGCTTAAAGCTTGAGAAGTCTTGGTCGTTCCATGTGCAGATTGCTGATGGGGAGTTATCCCAAGGTTCCACTGAAAGCGGTAAAAGTCTCGTGCGGCGCAGCGAGACCGCTGCACCGCACGAAAGCCTAGATCCGGCCTCCGGCCAGACCCTCGAACCCCAGCGGCGGCTCGGCGGCGGCGGGCTCGACCAGGCCGAACCCGCGGCTGAGCCGGGCATGGACGGTGGCCATCGTCAGCACCGCCATGGCGAGCACCTGATGCGCGAGCGCCGCCCAGAGGGGGACGGCGAGGAGAAGCGTCGCGATCCCCAGCGCCATCTGGGCGAGGACGAGGATCACGACGCCCGCGGCCCGCCCGGCCGCGCTCTTCGGGCCGGTGAGCCGGGCATCGACGGCGTGCAGAACCGCCACGACGAACACGAGGTAGGCCGTCACCCGATGGTCGAACTGAACGAGGGCGTGGTTGTCCACGAAGTTCTCGATCCACGGCCGGATCGCGAAGAGGCTGTCCAGCGGCGGGACGAGCTGGCCGTCCATGGTCGGCCAGGTGTTGTAGACGAGGCCGGCATGCGAGCCGGCGACGAGGCCGCCGAGGAAGATCTGCACCAGGACCAGGATCGGCAGCAGCAGGGCGGTAGCCCGCAGCCGTGCCGGGGCCGGCGCAAGGACGCCGCGGCGCTCGCCCGCGGCCAGCCAGACCAGGCCGGCCAGGATGAGGCTCGCGGTGGTGAGGTGCAGGGCGAGCTTGAGCGGCGCCACGGCCGTCATGCCGGGCTGAAGGCCCGAGGCGACCATGATCCAACCGATGGCGCCCTGGAGGCCGCCGAGCAGGCCGAGGCCGAGCAGGCCGAGACCGAGCCGCCGGCTGATGCGGCCCTGCCACCAGAACAGGATCAGCGGCAGGAAGAACACGAGGCCGATCACGCGGCCGAGCAGGCGATGGCCCCATTCCCAGCCGTACAGCACCTTGAACGCCGACAATCCCATCCCCTGGTTGAGGATGTTGTATTGCGGCGTGTCCCTGTACTTGGCGAACTCGGCCGCCCAGTCGGCCTCGGTGAGCGGCGGGATCGCGCCCGTGACGGGGCGCCACTCGGTGATCGACAGGCCGGACCCGGTCAGCCGCGTCGCGCCGCCGACCGCCACCATGGCGACCACCAGGGCCGCGACCACGTAGAGCCAGGTCCGCACCGCCCCCGACCGCCGGTCGCCCGCGCCACTCATGTCCATGCACGTCCCTTCCGCGGATGCCAGGATGCGCCCGCCTGACCCGGGTTAGGGGATGTCCGAACGACCAGCAACGGCGCCGGCGCCGCAGCCCGCGTCAGCGGGCGCGTTGCCAACCGGATCCCGGAGCGGTAGCCGTCGCCTGTCCGCGCCCGCAGCGCCGGCCGCCAGGCCAGCGGCCCAGTCCGAAGGCGCGGCCCAGGAAGTCAACCATGCGCCGCCGCACCCGGACCCTGATCGGCACCCTCGCCATCCTGGTCTTCGTCTGCCTGTACGGCCCCCTGGCGATGACCCTGGCCGATAGCCGCATCTCCGAGACGCCGGCGGCGGTGCAGGCGGTGATCTACTCGATTCTCGGCATCGCGTGGATCTTCCCGCTGATGCCGCTGATCCGGTGGATGGAGCGGCCCGATCGCTGAGTCCAACCCTCGATTTTGCCGCACTCGGGGATCACAAGCCTGCCGTCCCCGCTCGAGACCCCTCCGTGCACCGCCCGACTCTCTGCCTCAAGCCGCTGGCTGCCCTCGTCGTGCTGCTCGCGCCCGTTCCGGCCCTGGCGCAGGGGACACCGCGCTCCATCGGCGAATGCGAGCGCCTCAAGAACGACCTCGCCTACAACCAGTGTCTCGCCATGTTCGGCCCAGCGGCCAAGAACGTCGCCGGCGGCTACGCCTCGGCCGACACGACGGTCGCCGCGGCGGCCACGCCCGCGGCCGCCATGGCCGAGCCGATCCCGCAGGTGGACGAGGCGGTCGAGGCCAGCACCGGCCGCCGGCGGCGCTACCGGTCCGTGCGCGGCCGGCAATACGCCTCGTTCTCGACCGGCTACCGCCACCGGCGTCGGCGCTAGGGCCGGCTCGCGCCGGTCGCGGCCCTAGCGGGCATCCGGCGCTTCGAGCGCCGCGAGGACCTGCGCGCCCGGCACCGAGCCGTCTCCGGGCCAGACGCCCCAATCGGCGACCTGATCCAGGGCGTCGGCGAGGCGACGCTTGTAGACGTGCCGCGGCACCTCCTCGGCGCCGAACTGCGTCAGGTGTTCGGTGACGAACTGAGTATCGGCGAGCCGGTAGCCCCCGGCGCGCAGGCGGGCCATCAGGTGGACGAGGGCGACCTTCGAGGCGTCGCGGACCTCGTGGAACATGCTCTCGCCGAAGAAGGCGGCCCCCAGCGAGACGCCGTAGAGGCCGCCGACGAGCCGGCCGTCGGCGCCCGCGTAGACCTCGACCGTGTGGACGTGGCCGATGTCGAACAGGGCACCGTAGAGTTCGCGGATCCGCCCGTTGATCCAGGTGCGCTCGCTGTCCCGGCGGGGCGCGGCGCAGCCGTCGATCACGCCGTCGAAATCGGTGTCGCAGCGGACCACGAACTGGTCGGACCGCACCGTCCGGGCGAGGCGCCGGGGAACGCGGAACGCGTCGAGGGGGAGAACGCCGCGCGCCTTGGGCTCGACCCAGTAGAGCGTGGGGTCGTCGGCATCCTCCGCCATCGGGAAGATGCCCGCCGCGTAGGCCTTCAGCAGGATCTCGGGGGTGATGTCCACGCGGGCGGTGTCGTGCATGCCGTGAATGTCGCGCGCGGCCGGCGCGAAGACCAGATCCCGCGCGCGCCGCTCTCGCCGCAGCCCCGCCCGGTTCCGGTCAGGCTTTCATGCCGCCGTCTTCCAGGAAATGCTCCAGCCAGTGGATGTCGTAAAGGCCGTTCTGCACGTCCGGGTTACGGACCAGGGTCCGGAACAGCGGCAGCGTCGTGTCGATCCCGTCAATGACGAACTCGTCCAGGGCCCGGCGCAGACGCATGAGGCACTCGTTGCGGGTCCGGCCGTGGACGATCAGCTTGCCGATGAGCGAATCGTAGTTCGGCGGGATGCGGTAGCCCTGGAACGCCGCCGAATCGACCCGGACGCCGAGGCCGCCGGGCGTGTGGTAGTGGGTGATCTCGCCGGGCGAGGGCCGGAAGGTCTCCGGGTGCTCGGCGTTGATCCGGCACTCGATGGCGTGGCCCTCGACCTTGATGTCCGCCTGGCTCACCGAGAGCGGGCCGCCCGAGGCGACCTGGATCTGCTCGATGACGAGGTCGATCCCGGTGATCATCTCGGTGACCGGATGCTCGACCTGGATACGGGTATTCATCTCGATGAAGTAGAACCGCCCGTCCTCGTAGAGGAACTCGATCGTGCCGGCGCCCAGATAGCCGAGCTCCTTCATCGCGTTGGCGCAGATGCCGCCGATCTCGGCGCGCATCGACTCGTTGAGCGCCGGCGAGCCGCCTTCCTCCCAGACCTTCTGGTGGCGGCGCTGGAGGGAGCAGTCGCGCTCGGCGAGGTGCACGGCACCGCCGCGGCCGTCGCCGAGCACTTGGACCTCGATGTGGCGCGGCTTCTCCAGGTACTTCTCGAGATAGACCGCGTCGTCCCCGAAGGCGGCCTTCGCCTCGGACTTGGCCATGCCGATCGCCTGCTCCAGCTCGGCCTCGGAACGCGCCACCTTCATGCCGCGGCCGCCGCCGCCCGCCGCCGCCTTGACGAGGACGGGGTAGCCGATCTCGGCGGCCACGCGCTTGGCGGTGTCGGCGTCCTCGACCCCGCCCTCGGAGCCCGGCACGCAGGGGATGCCGAGCTTCAGCGCCGTGCGCTTCGCCTCGATCTTGTCGCCCATGGTGCGGATGTGCTGCGCCTTGGGGCCGATGAAGCCGATCTGGTGGTGGGCCAGCACCTCGGCGAAGCGGGCATTTTCCGACAGGAAGCCGTAGCCGGGATGCACGGCATCGGCCCCGGTGATCTCACAGGCCGCGATGATCGACGGGATGTTGAGGTAGCTGTCGCGGGCGGCCGGCGGCCCGATGCAGACGCTCTCGTCGGCGAGGCGCACGTGCATGGCGTCGGCGTCGGCTGTGGAGTGGACCGCCACGGTGGCGATCCCGAGCTCCTTCGCCGCCCGCAGGATGCGCAGGGCGATCTCGCCGCGGTTCGCGATCAGGATCTTGTCGAACATCGGACCCGTTAGGGCGTCCTGGCGATCCCGGACCGCGCAGGATGCTCTATCCTCTCGTGTTGCGGCGTCGTCCGGGACTGGGCGGCGAGCGCCCGGCGGACGTCCTAGGTGATGACGAGCAGGGCCTCGCCGAACTCGACCGGCTGACCGTCCTCGACGAAGATGGCGCTGATCGTGCCGGCGCGGGGGGCCACGATCTCGTTGAAGGTCTTCATCGCCTCGATCAGCAGCAGCTTGTCGCCGACCTCGACCTTCGAGCCGACGTCCACGAACGCCTTGGCGTCGGGCGAGGGCCGGAGATAGGCGGTCCCGACCATCGGCGAGGGCACGGTGCCGGGCTGCGCGCGGGCCGGCTCGGCCGGGGCGAGGGGGGACGAGGCGGCGGGCGCCGCCGGCGGCGCGGCGACGGCCGCGAGCGGGGCCGGCGCCGCGACCTGCACGCTCACGGGTTCGAGCCGCCGCGCGACGCGGATGCGCAGGTCGCCCTTCTCGACCTCGATCTCGGAGAGGCCGGTCTCGGTGACGAGGTTGGCGAGCTCGCGCACGAGCTCGGGATCGATGGCGTCGTTCTTTGGCATCCGGCCTACTTCGTCTCGCGGCACATCGGTGCGTCCATCCGGGCTCGGCCCTGGACCCCCACCGCGGCCCTGCGGCTGGCGGCTCTTAGACGAAGGCGCCCCGGCGCGACAAGGCTGCGCGGAACGCCTTCGGGGTCCCTCGGTCCGTTCCGTCAGCTCAGCAGGAGGCGTGGCCGCACTGGCGCACGTCGGCGATGGTCTTGCGCATCGGCTCGACGCCGACGGCACCCGGGATCACCTCGTCGCCGATGATGAAGGCGGGCGTGCCCGAGAGGCCCAGGCGGTCGCCCAGGCCGCGGTTCTCGCTGAGCGCGGCCTTCACCTCGGGGGAGGCCATGTCCTTCTGCAGCTTGGCGGTGTCCACGCCCATGTCCTTGGCGACCTGGATCGCCCGGGCGCCGTTCACGCGGCCCTTGGTCTCCAGCAGCTTCTGGTGGAACTCGAACAGCTTGTCGCCCTTGAGCTGCTGGCGCACCGCGACGGCGACCTGGCTGGCCTCCAGCGATTCCGGGCCGAGCACCGGGAAGTCCTTGATGACGACCCGCAGCTTCGGGTCGGACTTGATCAGCGCCTGGACGTCGCCCAGCGCCTTGCGGCAGTAGCCGCAATTGTAGTCGAAGAATTCGACCAGCGTGACGTCGCCCGTCGGGTTGCCGGCGACGACGTCGTGGGGCCCGTTGATGAGGGCCTCGCGCGATTCCTTGAGGGCGGCGGCCTGGGCGAGGCGCTGCGTCTCGGCCTGCTGCTTCTCGGCCTCGGCGAGGGCCTCCTGAAGCACCTCGGGATGCTTGATCAGGTAGTCCTTGACGATCGCCTCGATGCCGGCGCGCTGCGCGTCCGTGAACGGCGCGGCGGGGGGCGTCGCGGTCTGAGCGAGAGCGGGGACGGCGACGAGGCCGAGCGCCAGGACCAGCGCGGGCAGGGGGCGGATGAAGGGCATAGATCCTCGCTTGCGCGGCGGGGCGGCCCGCGCGTGGCGCGAGCGGTAGGGGCTGGGTTAGGCGTTTTCGCGGCGTCCGGTCAAATCCCGCGGTGGCCGCGGCGCGCGGTGCGGCAGCGCTCGCCGCGGCCACCGCTCCGCCTGCCGAGCCGAGGGGCCGCCTCCGCGGATCGACGGCCCCGCCGTCGCGGGGGCGCGCGGCCGAACCCGGCTCCGGCTTGAGGCAGGGGCCGCGAGCGTCTAACCCCCGCGGCGCCAGCTTCGTCCGGCGCAGAGCAGACCCCATGATCCCGATCTCCCGGCGCGCCGCCGCCGTCCAGCCGTTCCTCGCGATGGATGTCATGGCGGCCGCCGCCGCCAAGGCGCGGGCGGGCAGCGACGTGGTGCGGATGGAGGTCGGCCAGCCGTCGGCGCCGGCGCCCCGAGCCGTGATCGCGGCCGCACAGGCTGCGCTCGCCAGCGGCCGCGTCCCCTACACCGAGGCCCTGGGCCTGCCGTCCCTGCGGGCCCGCATCGCCCGGGACTACGCGGAGCGGCACGGCGTCGCGGTGAGCCCGGAGCGGGTGGTGATCACCACCGGATCCTCGGCGGGCTTTGTGCTCGCCTTCATGAGCCTGTTCGATTCCGGCGCCCGGGTCGCCGTCCCTCAGCCGGGCTATCCGGCCTATCGCAGCATCCTGGCCGCCCTCGACCTCGTGCCGGCGCCGATGGTGCTGCGCGCCGAGGACCGCTTCGCGCCGACCGCGGCTTTGCTGCGCGAGACCCACGCCCGCGCGCCGGTCGCCGGGGCGCTGGTGATGAGCCCGGCCAACCCGTCCGGCACGGTGATCACGGAGGGCGCCCTGCAGGATCTCTGCGCGGCGGCGCGCGGCCTCGGCCTGCCGCTGATCTCCGACGAGATCTATCACGGCCTCAGCTACGGCGAGCCCACCGTCACGGCGCTGCGCTTCGACCCCGACGCCGTCGTGATCAACTCGTTCTCGAAGTACCACTGCATGACCGGCTGGCGCGTCGGCTGGATGGTCGTGCCGGAGGCGCTGGTCCGCCCGATCGAGCGGCTGGCGCAGAACCTCTACATCTCGGCGCCCTACCTGTCGCAGGTCGGCGCGCTGGCGGCCTTCGACGCGACGGACGAGCTGGACGCCGTTCGCGACGGCTACGCGCGCAACCGCGCGATCCTGCTGGACGCCCTGCCGGGCCTCGGCCTCGGCCGCGTGCACCCGGCAGACGGCGCCTTCTACCTCTACGCAGACGTCTCGAACCTCACCAACGACGCCGCGGATTTCTGCCGGCGCATGCTCGACGAGGCGCACGTCGCGTCGACGCCCGGCCTCGACTTCGACCCGGACGTGGGCAACCACCACGTCCGCTTCTCCTTCGCGGGCTCGGAGGCCGAGTGCCGCGAGGCGGTGGCGCGGCTGAAGGCGTGGCTGCGCTGACCGGTCAGGCCGCCGGCACGAGCGCGCCGACCGCCTCGACCAGCTCCGAGAAGTGCTCGATCACCCGGTCGGGGCCGAGTTCGGCGACCGGCCGGTCGGTGTAACCGAAGGTGACCGCCACCACCGGGATGCCGGCGGCCTTGGCGGTGTCGATGTCGGTCCGGGAATCGCCCACCATGACGGCGCGGGCCGGGTCACCGGCGGCGCGGGCGATGGTGCCCGTCAGGTGGCGGGGATCGGGCTTGGCTTGCGGGAAGGTGTCCCGGCCGCAGATCGCCGCGAAGCGGTGGCCGATCCCGAGGAGGCGCAGCAGCTCGACCGACTGTCCCTCGTACTTGTTGGTGCAGACCGCGAGCCGGAAGCCGGCCGCCTCGAGGGCGTCGAGCGCCTCGACGACGCCCGGGAAGAGGTGGGACGTGTCGGCGAGATGCGCGCCGTAATGGGCGATGAAGGCGTCGAAGAGCCGGTCGTGGTCCTCCGGCGACAGCGGCCGCCCCTCGGCCTCGAAGCCGCGCCGGATCAGCGCCCGGGCACCGGCGCCGATCAGCCCGCGCGCCTGCGAGAGGGGCAGTTCGGCCAGCCCCTCGCGCTTCATCAGCACGTTCAGGGTGCCGATCAGGTCGCCCGCGGTCTCCGCGAGGGTCCCGTCCAGGTCGAACACGGCGATCGGGGGTTTGCGCGTCGGTTCGGTGGACATGCGGGACAGGCTCCGGGCTCGGCTGGATCTCGAACGGCGTCGCTATCGGGGTGGGGGAACCGGGGCAAGCCAGCCTTCGGTGTGCGGCGGGGCGCGGATCGTCTCACCGAGCGCCCCAGACTCGCCCGAAAGCGCGGACAAACGCAGCGCGTACCAGCCCCGGGACCCGCGATGAAACCCTCCCTGCCCTTCCTGCTGCCGCTCCTGGCCGCCTGCGCCGCGCTGCAAGCCCTGCCGGCGGCCGCGACCTCCTTCGAGTTCGTTCCCGCCCCGCAGACCGACCTGAACCGGATGTACCGGGTCGACAAGGTGACCGGCGAGGTGACCTCCTGCCAGTACGGGCTCCAGGAATCGGCGGGCGGCATCGGCCAGACGGTGTGCTTCGGGCCGGGGGAGGGCGCCGGGCCGCAGACCCCGTCGGAATACGGGCTGGTCGCGAGCCGGCACACCCGCGAGGCCGGCGTCTTCCGCGTGAACTACCGGACCGGCGAGATGAGCATCTGCTTCGTGCTGGTGAAGAAGGAGCAGGTCGTCTGCACCCAGCAGGGCAAGCCCGGCGCCGAGGGCGCGTCCGACACCCCGCTCACCGGTCCGGCCCCCGGTCGCGCCGGCGCCAGCGCCACCCCGACACAGGGCGGCCGCCCGTGACGCGGACGTGCGGGCGCGGGCGTTCCGGTCGGCCCGGTCCCGTGCTACGGGCCGCCCGACGCTCACGGAAAGACCGGCTGCCCATGACCCGCGCTCCCTCGCTCACCCTCGCCGACCGGGCGGTGTCCCGGTGAGCGGGCCGGACCTGCGGCGGGCCGCGGCCGCCCGCGCCCTCGACCTCGTCGAGCCGGGCATGCGGCTCGGCCTCGGCACGGGCTCCACGGCGGCGGCCTTCGTGGCGCTCCTCGGCGAGCGCGTCCGTGCCGGCCTCGACATCGTCGGCGTACCGACCTCCGAGGCCACGCGCGCGCAGGCCGAGAGCCTGGGCATCCGCCTCGCAACCCTGGACGAGCAGCCCGAGCTCGACCTGACCATCGACGGCGCCGACGAGGTCGACGACCGGCTCCGCCTGATCAAGGGCGGCGGCGCGGCGCTCCTGCGCGAGAAGATCGTCGCCTGCGCGAGCCGCCGCATGGTGGTGATCGCCGACGCGGCCAAGCACGTGGCGCGGCTCGGCGCCTTCCCGCTCCCGGTCGAGGTCAATCCCTTCGGCCTCAAGGCCACGCACCGCGCCGTCGAGGCGGCGGTCGCGGGGGCCGGCTGCTCCGGTGACGTCCGGCTGCGCGCCCAGGCCGATGGCAAGCCCCTGGTCACGGACGGGGGCCATTACATCCTCGACGCGCGCCTCGGTGCGATTCCCGATCCGGAGGCCCTCGGCGCCGCCCTCTGGGCCGTGCCGGGCGTCGTCGAGCACGGCCTGTTCCTCGGCATCGCCGACGCCGCGATCCTGGCGGCGGCGCGGGACGGGCAGGCCGAGGTCACCGTTCTCGGCAGCCTCACCTGAGGCGCCGCCCTCCATCGCCGGCCATCCTCGCAAGAAAGTCCAGCATGTCCCGTCGACCCACCGCCGTGCCAGGCCTCCTCAGCCTCGCGCTCGGCCTCGCGCTCCTGGCGCTCCCCCACGCGGCGGCCGCGCAGCCGCAGAAGGCCGCGCAGGCCAAGCCGGCGGCGCAGCCGGCCGCCGGCACCCCCGCGGCCAACAGCCCGGCCGCGGCCACCTACACGCCGGCCCACCTCGCGCTGGCCCGCGAGGTGATGCTCAGCTCCGGCATCGCCCGGTCGTTCGACTCGGTGCTGCCCGCCTTCGCCGACCAGATCCGGAAGCAGACGGTCACCCGCCCCGAGCTCTCCAAGGACCTCGAGGAGGTCCTGGCCTCGCTGCAGCCGGAGATGGAGCTGCAGAAGCAGCGCATGATCGACATCGCGGCGCGCACCTACGCGTCGAAGTTCTCCGAAGCCGAGCTGAAGGAGATCGCGACCTTCTTCCGCTCGCCCGCCGGCAAGCACTACGTGGAGGCGCAGCCGCAGCTCCTCGACGAGATGGTGCAGGAGATGCAGGACTGGACGCAGGACGTCTCGGAATACGTCATGGTCCGCGTCCGCGCCGAGATGGGCAAGCGCGGGCACCAGATGCAGTGAGGGCGGCCGCTTCTGCGGGCGGATCGCCGTGAGAGACCGTCCGTGAACGCGGCCGGCCGCATGTACGCGGCGGGCGGCGCGCTGCTCGCGGCCACGCCGCTCGCCATGGTGCTCGCCAACCGGTCGAGCCCGCTGGTCGTCGGCCTGGCGGCGCTCGCCTTCCTGGCCGGACGCTGGGCGGAGGACGCGTCCGCCCTGCGCGGCGCGCTGCTGTCCCCGCTGCGGACGCCGCTCGCCGGCGCGGCGCTCGCCTTCCTGGCCTGGGCGCTGGTCTCCCTGGCCTGGAGCCCGTTCCCGGTCGTCTCCCTGCGGGTGCTGGGCGAGTTCCTCCCGACGCTGCTCGCCGCCTACCTGCTGGCCTGCCTGGCGCCCGGGCGGATCCCGGCCTTCGCGCCGCGGCTCGGCGCGATCGCGATCGGGCTGTCGGGACTCCTGATCGCGGCGGATCTCGCCGCCGATCTCGTCCTGGAGCGGGCGCTCGGGCGCCGGGTCGCCGCCTTCGTGCACAACCGGCCGGCCCTGACCCTCGACCTCGTGGCCGGCCCGCTGGCACTCGTGCTCTGGAAGGGCCGCGCCCGCGGGCTCGCCGCCGCGACGCTCGCCTTCGCGGGCCTCGGCGTGCTCCGCTCGATCAGCGGCGCCGCCCAGCTCGGCCTCCTGGCGGGTGCCGCGACGGCCACCCTGGCGCGGCTCCTGCCCCCGCGGGTCGGCCTGGGACTCGCCGGCCTCGGTCTCGGTCTCGCCGTGGCGCTCGCTCCGGTCGAGGGCGACCTCCTCGCCCGCGCCATGCCGGAAGCCGCCCACGAGCGCCTCGTCCAGTCCTCGTCCCGGGCCCGGGTCGCGATCGCGCGCAGCTTCGGGGCCGCGGTGGCGGCCGATCCCTGGCGCGGCGCGGGCGTCGGCACGAGCGCGCACTTCGCCGAGACGCCGGTCGCCCGAACGGTGCCGCCGGAGATGCGCGTCCTCCTCGGGGTCGGGCACCCGCACAACAGCTTCCTGCAGGTCTGGGCCGAGCTCGGCCTGCCCGGCGCGATCCTCGCGGCCCTGACGCTGCTGCTGCTGCTCGCGCGGATCGCGCCGCTGCCGCGGCCGGACCGCGCCGCGGCCCTCGGCCTCCTGGCCTGCGCGGCGGCGATCGCCTTCGTCGAGCACAACGGCTGGGCGGCGTGGTGGACGGCGGGGCTCGGCGCTGCCATCACCTGGATGCGCGCGGCCTCTCCGGCCGGCGCGCGCGAGAGATCCGAGCGGGACGGTCCGGCATGAGCGCGTTCGACGTCGACCTCTTCGTCATCGGCGGCGGGTCCGGTGGTGTCCGCGCGGCGCGGATCGCGGCCGGGTACGGCGCGCGGGTGATGCTGGCCGAGGAGTACCGGGTGGGCGGCACCTGCGTGATCCGCGGCTGCGTGCCGAAGAAGCTGATGGTCTATGCCGGCCGCTTCGCCGACGAGTTCGAGGACGCCGCGGGCTTCGGCTGGACCGTGGAGAAGCCCCGCTTCGACTGGGGCACCCTCAAGACGCGGTGCGACGCGGAGGTGACCCGGCTCGAGGGCATCTACGACGCCAACCTGATCCGCGCCGGCGTCGAGATCGTGCCCGAGCGGGCGGTGATCGAGGATCCCCACACGGTCCGCCTCGTGGCGTCCGGCCGCACGGTCCGCGCCGAGCGGATCCTGGTGGCGGTCGGCGCGCATCCCGTGAAGGAGCCGGCGGTGCCGGGGATCGACCTGGCGATCACCTCGAACGAGGTGTTCGAGCTGGAGAGCCTGCCGGAGCGGATCCTGGTGATCGGCGGCGGCTACATCGCGGTGGAATTCGCCGGCGTCTTCGCGGCGCTCGGCAGCCGCACGACGCTGCTGCACCGGGGCGACAGGCTGCTGCGCGGGTTCGACGACGAGATCCGCGACGCCCTGGCCGAGGCCTACGGCCAGCGAATGGACCTGCGGCTCGGTCGCACGCTGCGGCGCGTCGAGCGCCGGGACGGCGGGCTGTGCGCGCAGCTCGACGACGGCAGCGACATCCTGGTGGATCAGGTGCTCGTCGCGACGGGCCGGCGGCCGAACGTCGAGGGCCTCGGCCTCGACCGCGTCGGCATCGCGACCGACGCCGCCGGCGCGATCCCGGTTGACGCCTTCTCGCAGACCCGAGTTCCCTCGATCTACGCGGTGGGCGATGTGACCAACCGCGCCAACCTCACGCCGGTGGCGATCCGCGAGGGCCACGCCTTCGCCGACACGGTCTACGGCGGCAAGCCCGCCTGCGTCGATCATCGCCTGATCCCGACCGCGGTGTTCTCGACCCCCGAGATCGGCGTCGTCGGCCACAACGAGGCGGCCGCCCGCGAGATCTACGGCAAGATCGACGTCTACAAGGCGCGCTTCCGCCCGATGAAGGCGACCCTGTCCGGCCGCGAGGAGCGGATCCTCATGAAGGTGCTGGTCGACTGCGCCAGCGACCGGGTGGTGGGCGTCCACATCTTCGGCCACGACGCCGGAGAAGTCATCCAGGCGGTGGGGATCGCCGTGACCATGGGCGCCACGAAGGCGGATTTCGACCGGACCATCGCGGTCCATCCGACCGCCGCCGAGGAGCTCGTGACCATGCGGGTCCCGGAAGTCACCAAGCACCCGGTCGGCGTCGGCTGAGACCTCCGCGCGGCCGGGGCCTCGACGCGGTGCGCGACCGAGCCATATCAGGGGCATGGGCAAGCAGGGCACCGGCAAGGGACGACGCGAGGACGACGCGCACGCGCGGCGGCAGGCGGTCATCGACGGCCTGCTGGAGGACGCCCTGCGGCCGGCCTTCCACCGGCCGCCGAGCCACGAGGCGCTCTCGCCGGACATCCGGCAGGCGATCGACCGTCTCCTCGCCAAGGCGGAGGCGCAGCGCAGCCGCAACCTGACCTACGACGACCTGGAGGAGGCCTTGCCGCCCCGGGACGTCTCGGCCGAGGACCTGGAGGCGATCTTCTGGATCCTGGCCGAGCACGGGATCGAGGTCGAGGACGGCGAGGCCTGACGCGAGACCCGACTCCGGGACGCGCCTGCCCCCCTCTCGCGGCACTCGCATGTCCGCGGGAACCTCTCTATAAGCCGCGCTTCGCGCGTAGGGCGCGATCGCACGAAGGGGTGCGCGGAGAGAGGTCATGGGCGAGCGTTGGACACCGAAGAGCTGGAGGCATCTGCCGATCGAGCAGGTCCCGGCCTATCCGGACGCCGCCGCCCTGGGTGCCGTCGAGTCGCAGATCGCGAGCTTTCCGCCGCTCGTTTTCGCCGGTGAGGCCCGCAAGCTGAAGGCCGCGCTCGCGCGCGTCGCCGCGGGCCAGGCCTTCCTGCTCCAGGGCGGCGACTGCGCGGAGAGCTTCGACGAGCACTCCGCCGACAACATCCGCGACTTCTTCCGGGTGTTCCTGCAGATGGCGATGGTGCTGACCTTCGCGGGCGGCTCGCCGGTGGTGAAGGTCGGGCGCATCGCCGGGCAGTTCGCCAAGCCGCGCTCGTCGCCCACCGAGACTCTCGACGGCGTGAGCCTGCCGAGCTACCGCGGCGACATCGTCAACGGCATCGGCTTCTCGGAGGAGGCGCGGGTCCCGGATCCCCGCCGGCAGCTCGAGGCCTACCGCCAGTCGGCCGCGACGCTGAACCTGCTGCGCGCCTTCGCCACCGGCGGTTACGCGAACCTCGAGAACGCGCATCGCTGGATGCTGGGGTTCGTGAAGGATTCGCCGCAATCCTCGCGCTACCAGGACGTGGCCGGCCGCATGACCGACGCCCTCGACTTCATGCGGGCGATCGGTATCAACCCGGAGACGCATCCGGAAGTGCGGACCACCGACTTCTACACCAGCCACGAGGCCCTGCTGCTCGGCTACGAGGAGGCGCTGACCCGCGTCGATTCGACGACCGGCGACTGGTACGCCACCTCCGGCCACATGCTGTGGATCGGCGACCGGACCCGGCAGCCGGACCACGCCCACGTCGAGTACGCCCGCGGCATCAAGAACCCGATCGGCCTGAAGTGCGGCCCGTCCATGAAGGCGGAGGGCCTGATCCGGCTCATCGACCTGCTCAACCCGGAGAACGAGCCGGGGCGCCTCAGCCTGATCTGCCGCTTCGGCGCCGACAAGGTCGGCGACCACCTGCCGGCGCTGATCCGGGCGGTCGAGCGGGAAGGCCGCTCGGTCGTGTGGATCTGCGATCCGATGCACGGCAACACGATCCCGGCCGGCCGCTACAAGACCCGGCCGTTCGAGCGGGTCATGCAGGAGATCGAGGGCTTCTTCGGCGTCCACCGGGCCGAGGGTACCTTCGCGGGCGGCATCCACCTGGAGATGACCGGCAAGGACGTGACCGAGTGCACGGGCGGCGCCCGGGCCCTGACCGCCGACGACCTGCAGGACCGCTACCACACCTACTGCGACCCGCGCCTCAACGCGGAGCAGGCGCTGGAGGTGGCGTTCCGCACGGCCGAGCTGGTGAAGGCCGAGCGCAGCCACGTGGAGCGCCCGCGCCTCGACGCCGCCGAGTAGGGCGGATCACCGGACCGCGCGTCCGGCCGGCCATCGGCGCGCGCTGCCCTTAGCGGGGCGGCGCGCGCCGCCGGACGCCGCGGCGTTCAGGCGATCGCCCGGAGCGCGCCGTTCCAGCGGCGGATGACCGACGCGACCTCCGACACGGGGACGGGGCGGCTGAACAGGTAGCCCTGGACCTCGTCGCAGCCCTCGGCGCGCAGGTGCGCGAGCTGCGCCTCCGTCTCGACGCCCTCGGCGGTCGTCGTCATGCCGAGGCTGGCGCCGAGGCCGATCACCGCCCGCACGATGAAGTCGGTCCCGTCCTTCACGCACAGGTCGCGCACGAAGGACTGGTCGATCTTGATCTTGTCGAAGGGGAACGAGCGCAGGTAGCTGAGCGACGAGTAGCCGGTCCCGAAATCGTCCATCGCCACGCGCACGCCCAGCGCGCGGAGGCTGTGGAGGATCGCCGTCGTGGCGCCGGGATTGGCCACCAGCACCGTCTCGGTGATCTCCAGCTCCAGGCGCCGGCCCGGCAGGCCGGTGCGCCGCAGCGCCTCGCGCACGGCGGTGACGAGGCTCGCCGAGGTGAACTGCACCGCCGAGACGTTGACCGCGACCTTGAGCTCGTCCGGCCAGCGGGCGGCCTCCTCGCAGGCGCGGCGCAGCACCCACTCGCCGAGCGGCACGATCAGCCCGAGCTCCTCGGCGATCGGGATGAACTCGGCCGGCGAGACGAAGCCGCGGACCGGGTGGTTCCAGCGCAGCAGCGCCTCGAAGCCGCAGATCCGGTCCGTCTCGAGGCTGTAGATCGGCTGGTAGTAGACCTCGAACGCCTCCCGGGCGAGGGCGTCGCGCAGGTCGCGCTCCATGATTCGCCGCGCCATGAGGCGGGCATCCATCGCCGGCTCGAAGAAGCGGAAGGCGCCGCGCGCCTCGGTCTTGCCCCGATCGAGGGCGACCTCGGCGTTCTTCAGGAGCTTGTCCGCGTTCGACCCGTCGCTGGGGGCGAGGGTGATGCCGATGGTGAGCCCGACGCTGATCGTGTGGTGCGTGAGGCTGTAGGGCGCGCCGACGACCTCGATGATGCGCCGGGCGAGGATGGCGGCGTCCTCGGGCCGGTCGACGCCGCGCTGGACCACGATGAACTCGTCGGCCCCCAGGCGGGCGACGCAGTCGATCTCGCGCACGCAGGCGGTGAGCCGGTTGGCGACCGCGACGAGCAGCTCGTCGCCGATGCCGTGGCCGAGGGTCTCGTTGACCGGCCGGAAGTCGTCGAGGTCGATGGCGAAGACCGCGAAGCCCTGGTCGCGCCCGGCCTGGGCCACGGCCACGTCGATCTGCTGACCCACCACCACCCGGTTGGGCAGCCCGGTCAGCATGTCGTGATGCGCCATGAAGGCGATGCGGGCCTCGGCCCGGCGGCGCTCGGTGACGTCCTCGTAGGTGGCCACGAAACCGCCATCGGCGGCCTCGCGACGGTCGATGGCGACGATGCGACCGTTGCTCAGTTCCTGGAAATGCGTCTGCCACGCGCCGTTGCTGAAGGCGTCCCGCTGCTGCCGCAGCAGGGCCTCGAGATCGCAGCCGGGGTGGTTGCCGGCCGCTAGGCTGGCGCTCAGGACCTCGAGCGCGGTCATGCCGGGCACGACCGCGCCGGGCGGCAGGCCGTAGATCTCGCTGTAGCGCCGGTTGACCACCATCAGCCGGCTCTGCCCGTCGTAGAGGCAGAGCCCCTGGGACATGGTGTCGAGGGCCGCGTCGAGGCGCAGGTTGGTCTGGGTGAGGCGGCGCTCCTGCTCCTTGAGGACGCTGATGTCGCTGCACACCGCGATGAAGCCGCCCTGCCGGGTGGCGCTGCGGCTCACCCGCAGCCAGCGGCCGTCGGCCAATCGGATGTCTCCGTCCCGGGCCAGGGCCCTGAAGCAATCGTCCAGCACCTCCCGGTGCTTGTCCCGTGGCTGGTCCGCAATCCGCGTCAGGGACAGACCGGCCTCGATGGCGGCATCGAGCCCAACGAAGAAGCGGAGGGCCTGCGCGTTCGCCAGGGCGATCCGGCCGTCGGCATCGACCACCACCACGCCTTCCCGCGACGTCTGCAGCGCGTCCGTCACGAGCGCCTCGGCGACCCGGCGCTGGCTGACCTCGCGCAGCGTCAGCGCCCGGATGGTCGACCGCATCGCCGCGACGGCATCCAGCAGCCTGCTCAGTCCGTCGCGACCGCCGGTGGGGATCCGATCGTCGAGCTGACCGCCCGCGATCCGTTCGGCCGCCTCGGCCGCCGCGCTCACCGATCCGCTGATGCGGCGGGTGAGCAGCCAGGCGATCAGCCCGCAGGCAAGGATCACGAGGGCGACCGCGGCGGCGTGCCATCGGATCGCGCCCACCACCCGCTGCCGCGCCGCCTGCCTGAAGGTGAAGCCGTCGCCGGCCATGACGTTGATCAGGAGATCGATCTGGCCCTCGACGGCGTCGGCCTGCTGTTCGAGGGCCGCCGCCTGATCCGGCCGCACCGTCACGGGGTCGAGCTCGCGGCGCAGGCTCTCCCAGGAAGCCACGCCGGCCTGGACCGCCTGGGCCGTCCGCGCCGCCCGCTCGGACTGGGCACGCTCGGCCGCGATGACGAGATCCTCGGCCAGAACCGCCGAGAGATCGGTGATCTCCGAATCCCGCTTCGCCACCTCGGCACCGTCGCGGGCCTGCATCCGCCGGATGAGGGTCGTGCGCATCTTGGCGAAGTCGGCCGCCGCCGCGCGGGCGAAGCTGATCGACGTCAGGGACTCGTCGTAGGTCCGCGTGGCGAGCCCGCCCACCTGCAAGATCGCCAAGCCGGTCGAGAGCGCGAGCGCGCCCAGGAGGAGGGCGACACAGAGGAATGCGACGCCGACCGCGGCGCGGATCGTCGTGACGCGGCCCGTCAGCGTCGCGGCCGCGCGAGAACGCCCTGCTCGGTCTCCGCAATCCGTCGGCGTCTCGGGGTCTCGCATCGCACCGGTCGCTGGGTCACACGTCCGGCCAGCGATAAATGACACCTGTAAAGAGGCAATTAGCCGGCGGCCTCGCGATCTCAGATCAGTCGCGCACGCCTGGCGCACAGCAATCGGCAGATTCCGCCCAGTCGACCGCGCGATCGCGGAGATCTGCGGCACCGCGTTTCTGCCGCTGGGCGGATCCTGTCGGCCGAGCTCAAGTTTTCATCTTGATTGGCGCGCAGTTCAGCAGCGGATTCGGACGGGCCGCTTGCCGTGATGCCCATGTCGCCGCCTCGACACCGGCGTATCGAACGGTATCCGCCGCGCCGGAGGCCGTATCCGCGGACGCGCACGCGCGGATCAGTCCGGCGTTCACCGCTGAGCCGAGCGGAGCGGCCCGGGCGCGGGCGACGGTTTCAGGGGTTCGACGGACTGGCCGTCGCGCAGGTCCGGGGCGGGGCTGTAGATGATCCGGGTCTCGGCGGGCAGCCCAGATTCCAGCTCCAGCGTGCGCCCGAGATCGCGCCGCACGCGGATCGTCCGCCACGTCACCCGGTCGTCGTCGGTTAGGGTAGCGACCCTGAGGTCGTTGCCGCTGAACACCGTCGCCTCGGCGGGGATCGTCACGCCGGGCTCGGCCCGCGGGATCTTGAGGGTGACGTAGGCGTAGAGCCCGGCCCGCAGCGCCCGATCGGCGTTGGGGACATCCACCTGGGTGGTCAGCGTGCGCGACGCCGCGTTCAGCGCGACGGAGCTGCGCTCCACGAAGCCGTCGAAGCGCCGCCCCGGCATCTGCGGCACGGTGATCTCGGCCCGGACACCGGGCTCGACGCCGACGGCGTCCTTCTGCGGCACGTTGACGGTGATGCGCAGCAGGCTGTCCTGATCCATGCTCAGGAGCGGCGTGCCGCCGTTGTCGGCGCGCACGAGATCGCCGACATCGACGTTGCGCACCGTCACGACGCCGTCGAACGGCGCCACGACCCGCTCGAAGGCGGTAAGTGCCTTCAGGCGGTCGACCACGGCCTCCTGCGCCTTGATGTTGGCGGTCGCGACCTTCACGCCGGCCTCGGCGGCGGCGAGCGCCGCGGCCTGGCTGAGCACGCCCGCCTGGGTGTTGTCGGCATTCTGCCGCGAGGCCCAGCCCTGGACGGCCAGCGTGCTCGTGCGGTTGTTGGTGAGGTTGGCGAGGTTGACGTTGGCGCGGGCCTGCTCGACCTGCGCCCGCGCCTGGAGCAGCTGCGCCTTCAGCTGGCCGACCTGCGCCTCGGCCTGGGCGAGCTGCTGGTCGAGATCCGGGGCGGCGATGCGCAGGAGGAGATCGCCCGCCTTCACCCGCGACCCGATATCGACCCGGCGTTCGGCGACGTAGCCGGTCGCGCGCGCGGCGATCGCCGCCGTTGTGAAGGCCTGCATCTCGCCCGGAAGTACGAGATCGAGGGGGCCCTCGGCGCGCTCGACCGCCACGGTGCGCACCTGGGGCACGAGGGTCTTGATCCGCTCCAGAGTCGCGGTCGCCGCCGCGTCGCGCTGCCAGTGGCCGTAGGCCCCCCAGGCGAGCAGGCCGAGTCCGGCGAGGCCGACCAGCAGGAACGGGGCCTTGCCGGGCGGCGGAGGGACGTCCGCGCCCGCGTCGTGCGCCTTCATCGATCGGCTCTCCGCCCCGGACATCCGGCCGGGTCACGGTGAAGGTAGCGGTCGGCGGCCCGGACGGCCAGCGTGTGGATTGGCCGCATCGGCGCGCCGGCCTAGCGCCCCGGACCGGCCACCAGCAGGCGCCGGCTGAGGCGCTTGTGCAGGTGGACCATCAGGGCGATCCCGAAGAGGGGCGTCAGCAGGTTGAGGATCGGAACGATCATCAGGCCGGCCAGCAGGCACCCGGCGCCGAGCGTCCGGATCGAGAAGGCGCGGCGCATCTCGGCGGCCTCCGGGAGGGGGCGGAACCGGGCCGCCGCCATCTCGAAATACTCGCGGGACAGCAGGTAGGCGTTGGCCGCGAAGAAGGCGGCGATCCCGATCACCGGGATGAAGAAGATCACCAGGGCCGCGAGGTTCACCAGCAGCGTCACGCCGGCGAAGCGCAGGGCGTAGAGCATGGCCGTTCCGAACGGCATGGCGCGTCCGGGCGGCTCGTTCGGGAAATCGGTGCGCTCGACGATCTCGGCCGCGTCGTCCAGGAAGAAGCCCGCCACCAGGATCGAGACCGCCGGCATCAGGTAGGCGAGGGCCACGACGAGACCGAAACCCGCCAGGTAGTAGGCGAGGCTGTCGAGGATCGGGTACTGGGCGGAGATGTGGTGGCTCGCCTGGAACGCCTGGATCAGCCGGGTCAGGCCGAGCCAGATCAGGAGCAGGAGCCCGACCGTCAGGCCGAGGGATTTCCACAGGATCGCGCGCAGCGGCGGCGAGAAGGTCTGGCGCAAAGCCGCCGCGGCGGACTCGACGAGCATCGGGCGAGGATTCCGGCCTGCGCCGGAAGCGGCGCCGGCGCGTTGTGGAGCGGTGCGGCGACCGGTGCAAGATCGGGATCCGTCGCGGGGGCGTCAGGGTGCGGGGAGCGCGCGTGCAGGACACGACAGGACAGGTCTCGGCGCCCCGGGCGTCCGATCGCCGGTGGGTCGACCCGGTCGTCCAGCCGGCCTACAGGCCGCGCCTCGCGCCGCTGCCCGAGCACCCGGAGGTGCTGGTGATCGGCGCCGGCGCCGCCGGCATCGGGGCGGCCCGGACTCTCGCGGCCCGGGGTGTGTCCGTCGCGGTGCTGGAGGCGCGGGACCGCGTCGGCGGTCGCGCCCTGACGGTCTCCCTACGCGGCCACGCCCTCGATCTCGGCGCCCACTGGCTCCATGCCGGACCGATCAATCCCCTCGTGGCGCTCGGCCGCGCGCGCGGCGAGAGGCTCCGGCGGGCCGCGCAGGAGAGCCACGTCTGGGTCGGGGGCCGGCCCGGCCGCGCCGACGATGTCCGGGCCAACGGGCGCGCCTTCGACCGCGCGGACCGCGCCATGACCCGCGGCGCCGCGCGGCCCGGCCCGGACCGGCCGGCCTCCAGCGCCCTGCCGCCCGGGCTCGGCGCCTGGGGCGAGCGGGTCGCGCAGGTGCACGGTCTCGTCTCGGGCCGGCCGCTGGCGGAGGTCTCGCTCCACGATTTCCCCAGCCTGGAATACGGCGACAACTACTTCCTGGCCGACGGTTACGGCAGCTACATCGCCCGCTTGGCGGACGGCCTGCCGGTGGCGCTCGCGACCCCGGTGACGCGGATCGACTGGTCGGGTGGCCGCGTCCGCGCGACCGGCGCGGACGGGACCGTGTACGCCGCCCGCGCGGTCATCGTGACGGTGCCGATGATGGTGCTCCGGGACGGGCCGGCCTTCACGCCGCCGCTGCCGAACGCGGTCCGCGCCGCCATCGACGGCTTCACCACCGGCATCTACGAGCACGCTGTGCTGCACTGGCCGTCGAGCCCGTTCCGCGGCCGCGACCGGCTGGCGGCGATCCACGGCGGACGGCGCGCCCCGCCGGGGCTCCTCACCCGCATCGACGACACGCCGTTCCACTATTACGAGCTCGACCTGCACGAGGCCGCGGCGATCGATGCCGCCGGGTCCGGCGCGGACGGCGTGCGCCGCCACGTCCGCGCGGTCCTGACCGAGCATTTCGGCCGGGCGCGGCTGCGCGACCTGACGATCCCGGCGGTGAGCGCGTGGCGCCACGACCGATGGTCGCGCGGCTCGTGGGCCGTGGTCCCGCCGGGCCACGCACCGGCGCGAAAGGCCCTCCGCGCCTCCGTCGCCGACACCGTCTGGTTCGCCGGCGAGGCCCTGTCCCGCGAGCAGTGGGGCACGGTCGGCGGCGCCTACGAGGAGGGCGTCCGGGCCGCCGAGGCCGTGTCCGCCATCGTACCGGACGGCGCCCGGGAGCGTATCCGGGCGGGCACAGGCTGAGATGGGCAGGCCCCGGAAGCGGCCGGGGCGCTTGCCGCAGCCGGACAAGACGGGCATCCCCCGGCCGAAACGCGACAGGGGGCGGCGATGGATTGGGTCGAGGGCATCGGCTATCTCGGGACGGCGCTGACCATCTCGGCGACGGCCATGAGCACGATGATTCCGCTGCGGATCATCTCGCTCTGCGCGAGCTGCGCCGTGATCACCTACGGCATCATGATCGGCAGCATGCCGGTGGTGCTCACCGAGCTGATCCAGATGCCGTTCAACGCCTACCGGCTCTGGCAGATGCTGCGCCTCGTCCGCGACGTGGAGACGGCCGCCGACAACGACCTGTCCCTCGAGTGGCTGCGGCCCTTCGGCTCGAGACGCCCGTTCGGCATCGGCGAGGTGGTGTTCCGCAAGGGGGATCTCGCCACCGAGATGTACTACATCGAGAGCGGCGTGTTCCGGATCCCGGAGGTCGATCTCGAGGTGCGCCAGGGCGGTATCGTGGGCGAGCTCGGGCTCCTGTCACCGGGCAACGCCCGCACCGCCTCGCTGGTCTGCGTCGAGGCGGGCCACGCGCTGTGCGTGTCCTACTCCGACGTGAAGCAGCTCTACTACCAGAACCCGGAATTCGGGTTCTACTTCCTCAAGCTGACCAGCGAGCGCCTCTTCCAGGGGGTGCAGGGCATGTCCAAGCCCCAGGCGGTGGCCGGCGACGCGCTGTGAGGCGCCGCCGCCCAGGGCTCAGAGCATGCTCGGCAGGATGCGGTCCGGCGGCCGGTGGCCGTCCATGAAGGTCTTGATGTTGATGATGACCTTCTCGCCCATGTCGGTGCGGCTCTCGTAGGTCGCCGAGCCCATGTGGGGCAGGAGGACGACCTTGCCCTGGCGGGCGAGCTTGACGAGCCGGGGGCTGACGGCGGGCTCCTGCTCGAACACGTCGAGGCCGGCCGCCGAGATCTCGCCGCCCTCGATGAGGCGCGCCAGGGCGTTCTCGTCGATCACCTCGCCGCGGGCGGTGTTGACCACGACCGCCTCGGGCTTGAGCAGCTTGAGGCGCCGCGCCGAGAGGAGATGGTACGTCGCGGGCGTGTGCGGGCAGTTCACCGACACGATGTCGACGCGCGCCAGCATCTGGTCGAGGGATTCCCAGTAGGTCGCGTCCAGCGCACTCTCGATGGCGGCCGGCACCCGGCGGCGGTTGTGGTAGTGCACCTGCAGGCCGAAGGCGCGGGCGCGCTTGGCCAGCGCCTGGCCGATGCGGCCCATGCCCACGATGCCGAGGCGCTTGCCGGTGATGCGCCGGCCGAGCATCCAGGTCGGCGACCAGCCGGTGGTCCACTCGTCGTCCGGGATGATCCGCGCGCCCTCGGTGACCCGGCGGGCCACCGCGAGGATCAGCGCCATCGTCATGTCGGCGGTGTCCTCGGTCAGCACGCCGGGCGTGTTGGTGACCGTGATGCCGCGCTCCAGCGCCGCCGCCACGTCGATGTGATCGACGCCGTTGCCGAAATTGGCGATGAGGCGGAGGTTCGGGCCGGCCTGGGCGATCAGCCCGGCATCGATCTCGTCGGTCACGGTGGGGACGAGCACGTCGGCCTCGCGCAGGGCCGACGCCATGGCGTCCGGCGCCATCGGCGCGTCCTCGGAATTGAGCCGGACGTCGAACAGCTCGCGCATCCGCGTCTCGACGGCATCCGGCAGGCGCCGCGTCACGACCACCAGCGGCTTGCGCTTCGACACGTCTCTCTCCCCGTCAGCCCCGCGGCCCTGATCGCGGCTCGCGCCCGGCGGCTCCCGCCCGGACCGCTTCCCGCAAGCGTCCGTTAACCGAACTCGGCCAGACAGGATCGGTCACGGGGCGCCGGTTCCGGAGCCTGTTCCGACCCATCGGCCTCTCTACCAGAGGTGGGCCGGAACACAATCGGATGCGGACCGGTCCGCGCGTCGAACCGGCCCCGCTTTCGACATGTCCGGCGCCCACCAACACCACGTCTGGATAGGGAGACGACCATGCGCGTGTCACGCCTCAGCCTCGCCGTCGCGGCGGTGCTGGTCGGCGGCCTCGCGACCGGTGCCCGCGCGGCGCCGCCCGCCGGCCCCGAGGCCGGGGTCGGGCCGGTGACCAAGCTGCCGCTGCCGCGCTACGCGAGCCTGAAGACCGATCGCGTCAACCTCCGCGAAGGCCCCTCGAAGGATCACCGGACCCTCTGGGTGTTCCAGCGGGCCGGTCTCCCGGTCGAGATCGTGGGCGAGTTCGAGACCTGGCGCCGGATCCGCGATTCGGAGGGCACCGAGGGCTGGGTGCTGCACTCGCTCCTGTCCGGACGCCGCACCGCTATCGTCAACGCCGGCCCCGACAAGGGAGCCGAGAAGGCGGCCGTGTCGCTGCGGGCCAAGGCCGATGACGGCGCCGACGACGAGGCCAAGCTCCAGACGGGCGTGATCGGCAGCGTCAAGAGCTGCACCGGCACGTGGTGCCGCATGATCGTCGCTCTCCCGAACAAGCGGGACGTCGACGGCTACATCCGCCAGAATCGCCTGTGGGGCGTCTACCCGAACGAGGTCGTGGAGTAGCCGGGCGCCGCCGTGCGGCGGTACGCGCTCTCCGGAGTCGCCCAAAAGCGAAGGCCCGGACAATGCCGGGCCTCGCGTCGTCTCCGAAGAGGGTTGGATCCGAGCCTCAGCCCTGGCGGCGGCCCGCCGGACGGCTGCGGCGCAGGCGCACGATCACCTCGACACCGGCGATCTCCATGCCCTCGGGCGCCTCGGGCAGCGAATCGACCGTGATGCCGCAATCCGGCATGTCGATCACCTGGCTCTCGTCCTCCAGGTAGAAGTGGTGGTGCTCGGTCGGGTTCGTGTCGAAATAGGCCTTCGACCCGTCGAGCGCGAGCTGGCGCAGGAGCCCCGCCTCGGTGAACTGGTGCAGGGTGTTGTAGACCGTCGCCAGCGACACCGGCACCTTGGCGCGCATCGCCTCGTCGTAGAGCATCTCCGCCGTCAGGTGGCGGTCGCCGCGACCGAAGAGCAGCCAGCCCAGCGACAGGCGCTGCCGCGTCGGCCGCAGGCCGGCCCGACGCAGGCGGTCGCGCAGGTCGGACAGCGGGCAGCCGCGGCGCGGAGTCCCGTTGGCCTCCAACTGGGGAGCGGGGACCCGGCCGTTGAAGACGGCCTGGAATGGCACCGGTTCGGACATCGCTGGACTGAACGCTCGACGAGGGGCCTGAAGGAACGGATGTCTCCTCAGTATATTGAAGTGGTCGGACAGTCGCAACCCGAGCGTCGCCGCAGGCCCGCGGCTGCAGGCTTTGAAGGCGCGGCGCCCCGTGCTAACCCGCGCGCCAGCCGACGGGCCGAGTATAGTCGCCCGCGACGCGAAGATCGCGCTCATCCGAGGAAACAGCCAACGCAATGCCGCCAGACGCCGAGACACAAGCGCAGGGTGCGAACCGCCGGTCGCACTATTCCTACGAGGATCTTCTGGCCTGCGGGCGCGGCGAACTCTTCGGACCCGGCAACGCGCAATTGCCGCTGCCGCCGATGCTGATGTTCGACCGGATCACGTCCATCGGGACCGAGGGCGGCGCCCACGGCAAGGGGCACGTGACGGCCGAGCTCGATATCCGGCCGGACCTCTGGTTCTTCCCCTGCCATTTTCAGGGCGATCCGGTCATGCCGGGTTGCCTGGGGCTCGACGCCCTGTGGCAGATGCTGGGCTTCCATCTCGGCTGGCTCGGCTCGCCGGGCCGCGGCCGCGCCCTCGGCGTGGGCGAGGTGAAGCTCGCCGGCCAGGTGCTGCCGACGATCAAGAAGGTCGTCTACAACGTCGACGTGAAGCGGGTCCGTCAGGGCAAGCTCGTGCTCGGCATCGGCGACGGCTGGCTCGAGGCGGACGGCGAGCGCGTCTATCAGGTCCAAGACATGCGGGTCGGCCTGTTCCAGAGTTGAGCCGCGTCGCCGCGCGCCCGGCTCGCGGCTCGGCCGCAACGCCGGACGTTCTCGGCGGTTGAGATTGTGTCCGCGTCACCTTAGCTGACCGTGACGCGGCCCGGGCGACCGGGACCGCGACGGAGGTAGTGTCACCATCATGCGCCGTGTCGTCATCACCGGGATGGGCATCGTCTCGTCCATCGGCAACAACACGCAGGAGGTGCTCGCCTCCCTGCGCGAGGCCCGCTCGGGCATCGCGCGCGACGCCAGCTACGCCGAGCACGGCTTCCGCAGCCAGGTCTCCGGCGCCCCCACTCTCGATCCGGAGGGCGTGGTGGACCGGCGCGCGATGCGCTTCCACGGCGGCGGCACCGCCTGGAATCACGTCGCCATGGATCAGGCGATCCAGGATGCCGGCCTGGAGCAGGGCGACGTCTCGAACGAGCGCACCGGCATCATCATGGGCTCGGGCGGCCCCTCGACCCGCGTGATCGTCGAGGCCGCCGCCATCGCGCGGGACAAGGGTCCCAAGCGGATCGGGCCGTTCGCCGTGCCGAAGGCGATGTCGTCGACCGCGTCGGCGACGCTGGCGACGTGGTTCAAGATCCGCGGCGTGAACTACTCAATCTCCTCCGCCTGCGCGACCTCGAACCACTGCATCGGCAACGCCGCCGAGATCATCCAGGGCGGCCGGCAGGACATCATCTTCGCGGGCGGCTGCGAGGATCTCGACTGGACCCTCTCGGTGCTGTTCGACGCCATGGGCGCCATGTCGTCGAAGTACAACGACACACCGTCCCGGGCCTCCCGCGCCTACGACGCCAACCGCGACGGCTTCGTCATCGCGGGCGGCGCGGGCGTGCTGGTCCTCGAGGAGCTGGAGCACGCCAAGGCGCGCGGCGCCCGGATCTACGGCGAGGTCGCGGGCTACGGCGCCACCTCGGACGGGCACGACATGGTCGCGCCGTCGGGCGAGGGCGCCGTGCGCTGCATGCGCCAGGCGCTGGACGGTCTGAAGGGCGCGCGGATCGACTACATCAACCCGCACGCCACCTCGACCCCGGTCGGCGACGACAAGGAGATCGAGGCGATCCGCGAGGTGTTCGGCCGCGGCGAGGATTGCCCGCCGATCTCGGCCACGAAGTCGCTGACCGGCCATTCGCTGGGCGCCACCGGCGTGCAGGAGGCGATCTACAGCCTGCTGATGATGAACAACGGCTTCATCTGCGAGAGCGCGCACATCGACACCCTCGATCCGGCCTTCGCCGACATGCCGATCCTGCAGCAGCGCCGCGACAACGCGCAGCTCGGCCACGTGCTGACCAATTCCTTCGGATTCGGCGGCACCAACGCCACCCTCGTCCTGAAGCACGTCGACGCCTGATCGCCCCACGCGGAACCGCCGGCCTCGGGCCGGCGTTTACCCGCTGTTGAGATCTGGTGGTGGCGATGGGGACTTTCATCTTCGGAACGCTGGGCGGCCTTATGATTGCCGGCGTCGCCGCGATCTACGCCAAGCAGGTCGTGCTGGAAGAAGCGGATACCCACACGGACGGGCATTTCTGAGCCCGGCCGCAGCGCCATCGACGCCCCGCCCGCCGGCGGGGTTTTTTTTGCCCGCCGCCAACCGCCGCCGCGTTTGGATCGCGGCGCGAGCCGCGTTAAGGCAGCCTGCCGCGGTTCGCTCGTCGCGACCGCGGTCCGGGCCCGCTCCGCGGGTCCGGCGTGCTCGGTCAGGATGTGAGTCGGCATGACGGGTTTGATGGCAGGCAAGCGCGGCCTGATCATGGGCGTCGCGAACGATCACTCGATCGCCTGGGGGATCGCCAAGGCGCTGCACGCCCAGGGCGCGCGACTGGCTTTCACCTATCAGGGCGAGGCGCTGGGCCGACGGGTGACGCCGCTCGCCGCCAAGCTCGATTCGGACATCGTGGTGCCCTGCGACGTCGAGGATCTCGCCTCCGTCGACGCGACCTTCGAGGCCCTCGACGCGCGGTTCGACGGCGGTCTCGACTTCGTGGTCCACGCCATCGGTTTCTCCGACAAGGCGCAGCTCAAGGGGCGCTACGTCGACGTGACGACGCGCGAGAACTTCGTGCGCACGATGACGATCTCGTGCTTCTCGTTCACCGAGATCGCGCAGCGCGCGGCCAAGCGGATGAACCAGGGCGGGTCGCTGCTGACCCTGACCTACGGCGGCGCCACCCGGGTCATGCCGAACTACAACGTCATGGGCGTCGCCAAGGCGGCGCTCGAGGCCTCGGTGCGCTACCTGGCGAGCGACCTGGGCCCGGACGGGATCCGGGTCAACGCGCTCTCCGCCGGCCCGATGCGGACCCTGGCGGGCGCCGGGATCGCCGACGCGCGGCTGATGTTCAATCACCAGCGGGCGCACGCGCCGCTGCGGCGCACGGTGAGCCTGGAGGACGTCGGCGGGTCGGCTCTCTACCTGCTGTCGCCGCTCTCGGGCGGCGTCACCGGCGAGGTCCACTTCGTGGATGCCGGCTACAACATCATCTCGATGCCGCGCCCGGACGTGCTGCAGGCGCAGGACGCGGCCGGCGTCGTCGGCGACGCCTGAGGCGCCTCACTCCTCCGGAATGCGCGCCGGGGGCAGGGGACCGGCCGGGACGCCGCGCTCGCCGCGGACTGCCCGCCGCTCCCGCGCGGCGCGCGCCTCCTCGGGCGTCGGCGGCGCGGACGGGTAGTTCGACGCGAAGGGGTTGGGCGGAGCCCCGCGCCCGGAGCCACCGAACAGCTTGTCGAGGAAGCCTTCCTCGGCGCTCGCGGGACGGGCGACGAGGAGAAGGGCGAGGGCGAGGATCGGGCGAAGCTGCATCGTCAACGTCTGCGTGCCGGGACCGCGCCGGGTTAGGTCCACTTTCCGGCAGATCGGAGGCCGAGACCCCGTCGCCTGGAACCGCGGCGCGTCCGGCGGGTTCGCGCACAACGATGACCGGCGCGTACAGGAGGCGTGATGTCCGAGGTTACCTATCGCATCGTCGAGCACGACGGCGGCTTCGCCTACAAGGTCGGCGACGTGTTCTCCGAGACCTTCCCGAGCCGCGAGGAGGCGCTGCAGGCGGCGCAGGCCGCGGCGGCGGAGCAGCAGGTCCCCGGCTCGACCGAGGGGATCCGCTACCAGGATCAGGCCGGCGGCTGGCACGACGAGACCGCGCAGGGCAGCGATCGGCCCACCGCGCGGGTCGTGGAGTAGTCGCGGCGGGCGGGACGGAGATGCGGGATCCGGGGCAACGACGGGGATCGGCGTGGCGCGCGCGCGGCGCGTGACCCCGGCCGAGGCGCAGGCCGGCCGCAGGGCGCCCGCTCTGCCGAAGGGCGCGCGCCGGACGACCCCGTCGCCGGAGACGCTGGCGGCCCTCGGGCCAGACCGGCTGATCGCGCTGATCCTCGGCGAGACCGGGCGTAACCCGGCCTTCAAGAAGCTGGTGAGCGCCGCGCTCGCCTCGCTCCAGGGCCCCGAGGCCGTCGCGGCGATCGTCGATCGGCGCCTGACGGCCCTCGAGGGCGCCCAGGGCTACATCGACTGGCAGAAGCGCCGGACCTTCGCGGCCGATCTCAACACGACCGTGACGGTGATCCTCAACGAGCTGCGTCCCCTCGATCCGGCGGCCGCGCTCGACCGGCTCCGGCGCTTCCTCGACGGCGCCGACGCGGTCCTGAACCGCGTGGACGACAGCACCGGGGCCGTGCAGGGGGTGTTCGACCGCGCCTCCGCGGCCTTCGTGGAGATCGCCGGTTCCCTGCCGCCGGAGGACGCCGCCGGGGTGGCCGCGCGCCTCGTCGAGCCGTTCGCGGCGGATCCGTTCGGGCCCCTCGGGACCGTCCTCGGCGACATGATCCCGCGGCTGCCCGAGCCGGCCCTCGCCGAGATCGACGACCGGCTCGCCGCCGCCGCGGCGGCGCTCCCGCCGGGCGGGGATCCAAGGCGCGAGGCGACGCACCACCGGCAGGCGGCCCGGATCCAGATCCTGCGCCTGCGGCAGACCATCGCCGACCGGCGCGGCGACCCGGACGCCTTCATCGCTCTGGAAGGCCTGATGCTGCCGGGGCGGGAGAACCGCGTCGCGATCGCCCGGCGGCTCCTCGACGCCGGGCGCCCCGCCGAGGCGCTGGACTGGATCCGGCGCATGCAGGACCCGGGCCTGCGCATCGCGACCCGGGCCGACCTGATCGCCGGCTTCGACCTGCGCGGACCGGAACGGGAGCGGCAGGCTCTGGAGATCGAGATCCTCGACGCGCTCGGCCGGGGCGACGAGGCGCAGGCCCTGCGCTGGGGGCGATTCGAGCGCGAGCTCGACGCGCCGATGCTGCGCACCTTCCTCGCCAAGCTTCCGGATTTCGAGGACGAGGAGGCGCTCCAACGCGCCCTCGACCACGCCGAGGCGTTCCCGCAGCCGCACCGGGCTCTCGCCTTCCTGGCGGGTTGGCCGGACCTGCGCCGTGCGGCCGCGCTGGTTGTCGCGCGGCCCGCAATCTGGCAGGGCGACCAGTACGCGGTGCTGGCGCCGGTCGCCGAGGCGCTGGCGCAGCAGCATCCCCGGGCCGCGACGATCCTGTACCGCCGGCTCCTCGATTCCATCCTCGAGACCGGCCGCAGCGCCGCCTACCCGCACGGGGCGCGCTACCTCGCGGAACTCGACGCCCTGGCGCAACGCCTCGCGGCCGGCGACGTCGAGCCGGATCCGCAGGCCTACCGCGCGGCACTGCGGCAGGCGCACGGCCGCAAGCACGGGTTCTGGAGCCTGGTCCGGGACTGATCCGGGACTGATCCGGGCGGGCGGCTCAGTCCTCCAGCACGATGGCGTCGATCCGGTCCGGATAGAACGCCACGTGGTCGCGGATCGCCGCGACGGCCGGGTACGGGTTCCCGTAGCTCCAGACCGCGTCGGAACGACGGGTCCCGTCGACGACGAGATCGTAATAGTGGGCATCGCCCTTGTACGGGCAGTGGCTCGTGCGCGTCGAGGCGACGAAGTGCTCGGCCCGGATGTCGCTCCGCGGGACGTAGAAGACCGGCGGATACCGCGCCTCCTGCAGCCGCAGGGCGTTCCGGGTCTCGGCGACCGCGACGCCCGCCACGACGACGCGGACGCGGCGGGGCTCGGGCTCGACGGTGATCGGGTGGTCCGGTCCGGGACGCTTCACGGCGTGGTCCCTCCTTCGGGCTTCAGCTCGACGGTCCCGAGCGCGTCGGCGAGGCGCGTCTTCGCGGTCCCGGGCCGCAGGGGCTTCTGCTGGGTCTCGTGCGGCACCCAGCCCGAGAGCCACAGCACCTCGAAGGTCGCCCGCACGCGGCCGTCCGGGTCCGCGAACCGTTCGGCGTAGATCTCGGCCGTGCGCAGGAGCGTGGCCCGCCGCAGGGGCGTCCGCCGCCGCTCGGTGAGCACGTTGGTCATGCCCATGGCCCGCAGGTCGCGCATCAGGCCGAACGGGTCGGCGTAGCGGACGGTCAGCGTGTCGGTATCGGCCACCGGGAGCGCGAAGCCCGCGCGCTGCAGCAGTCCGCCGGCCTCGCGCACCGCCGCGAAGGGGGCCACGCGCGGACTGACCCCGCCCTCGACCTCGCTCTCGGCCTGGGCGAAGCTCTGGCGCAGCTCTGTCAGCGTGGCGCCGCCGAGCAGGCATCCGACGAACAGCCCGTCCGGCCGCAGGGCGCGGCGCAGCTGGATCAGCGTGCCCGGCAGGTCGTTCACGGCGTGGAGGGCCAGCAGCGACACGGCGAGGTCCAGGCTCCCGGGCGCCAGCGGCAGCGCCTCGGGATCTCCGACGACCAGGTCGCCGCCCGGCTCGGGCAGGGCCGCGAGGCGGACATGCCGCGCCGCCGGATAGCGCGCGGCGAGCAGCCGGGTCGCCGCGGGACGCGGCGTGGCGAGGTCGAGAACCGAGCCGAAGCTGCGCAGGACTGCGCCGAGCCGGTCGTCGAGATCCTCGGCGAGGCGGTCGAGGAGGAAGCCCGGGTAGCCGAGGCGCCCGGCACGGGCGAGGCGGCGGCGGGCGAGGGGCGTGTCGAACAGGGCGGCGGGAGCATCCATCAGCGGGCAGATGGCATCTGCGGTCGCGTCGCGCCACCGTCCCCGCGCACGGTCTCGTGAGCTGCGCTAGGCTGCTGGAACGACTCGGGAGGGTCGCTGTTCCTGCTGCAACCGGCCCAACGGCCGAGATTCCTCAGGGAGCACACATCATGAAGCGCATGCTCGTCGGGGCCGCCGTGGCCCTCACCACCCTGGCGGCCGCGGGCGGCGCCGAGGCGAAGGGCTGCATCAAGGGCGCCATCGTCGGCGGCATCGCGGGTCACTACGCCGGCCATCACGGCCTCGTTGGCGCCGCGGCCGGCTGCGCCATCGGCCGCCACCGCGCCAACGCGCGCGACCGTCAGGTCGAGCAGCAGCAGATGGCGCCGCAGGCGCGGCCCGTCTCGGCCCAGTAGGCGGGAACTCCGGTCGCGCGTTGCGCGCATGACGGCCCTCCAGGCCGTCGCCACGGCCCTGCGCGGTCTGCCGCGCGGGGTCGTCTCTCTGGTCTACCCGCCCACCTGCGCGGGCTGCGGCAGCGCCACCGCCGATCCGGGCGCCTTCTGCCCGTCGTGCTGGTCGAGCCTGCGCCTGATCGAGGAACCGGTCTGCCAGCGCTACGGCACGCCCTTCGCGCTCGATCTCGGGGTCGGCCCGCTGGTGTCGCCCCGGGCGATCGCGGAACCGCCGGTCTTCGGCCGCGCCCGGGCGGTCGCCCTCTACGATGCCGTGGCGCGACGGATCGTCCATCGCCTGAAATACGAGGACCGGCTCGATCTCGCCGGCGTCATGGCGCGGATGATGGCCGCGAGCGGCCGGACCCTGATCGCCGAGGCCGAGTGCCTCGTTCCGGTGCCGCTCCATCGCGGTCGCCTGTGGCGGCGGCGCTTCAACCAGTCGGCCCTGCTCGCGCGGGCGATCGCCGCTTCGGCGGGACGGCCGTGCGTCGCCACCGCCCTGGTGCGCGTGCGCGCCACGCGATCCCAGGTCGGCCTGAGCCGCGCGGCGCGGGCCGAGAACCTGAGCGGTGCCTTCCGGGTGACGGCCGCCGAACAGCACCGCATCCGCGGACGCCGGGTTCTCCTCGTCGACGACGTCATGACCACCGGCGCCACCGGCAACGCGGCCGCACGGGCGCTCCTGCGCGGCGGGGCGACGTCCGTGGACCTCCTGACCTTCGCCCTCGTCGGCGACCCCGCCGGCTGAGGGGCCGGCCGCCGCGGGCCCGGCACCGGCGACCGGCCTCCTCGCCCGGCCGCGACGCCCGGCCTCAGCGCCCGGCCTGCATCCGCTCCGGAAAGCTCGCCGCCAGGGTGAAGTCGAACGCCTCCGCGATCCCCTCGTACCAGAGCGAGAACGGCGTCGGACGCGCGAGGTGCAGGGCGCCCTCGATCTCGCGACCCTCGTGCTGGAGGGCCGCCCCGTGCTTGGCCGCGAGTCGCAGCATCGGCCCGTTGCCCGACAGGCAGCGGACGTGGAGGTCCTGGACGCCGCGATGCCGCGCCGAGCGGGCGATCCGGGCGAAGAGGGCGGCGCCGATCCCCTGCCGGCGGAAGGTCTGCTCGACCGCGAAGGCCGCCTCCGCGTGCGGCCCCAGGGCGTAGCGGGACGCGCCCGGGCCCATGGGCCGGAGTTCACCGAGACCGCGCAGCACGCCGCCCACGAAGGCGCCGTACATCACGCCCTCCGCGGTCAATGCCTGCGCGGCATAGGCCCGGACTCCGGCCTCGCTGACATTACCCATGAAGCGGCTCGCCCGGGTCTCCGGATCAAGCCGCAGGAAGTAGTCGAGGACCGCCGCGCGATCCGCCGGCCAGAGACGCCGGATGGTGTGGGCCGGCCCATCGAGGGCTTGTACCGCCATGATGAAGCTCCGGTTCGTGCGCGCTGTCGCGCGAAGTGGTCCGGACGCTCCTCCCAGAAGACCGCCGGGGTGTCGCATCCCCGTATCCATTGTGCAATGCAGCAGAGTGCGGGGCCGGCCGTCCGCGTGCCTGCCATGCGCAGGCCGACGGGACACTTCGAAGGGACGTTCGATGGGACGCTTCCCTGCGGCTGTTCGGCCGCGGGCTTGATTCAGGCCGAGCTTGCGCGGCACTGGAACGGGCCCCGGGTCGTTGACCGCCGACGCGGGCGCAAGGGGGTGCCGAACCGGTGCCGCGATCAGCAGCGAGGAACCGGCGGCGTGAACGACAGATCCGGCAAGTCCATCGCACCGTCGCCGGCGGCGCTCGCCGGCGCCGTCTCGCCCGGCCCGGTCCACGAGCGCTACGAGGCGCTGGTCGGCACCGGCGCCATCGAGCGCGATCCGGCCCAGGCGCACTTGGTGCGCGCCCTCGACCGGCTGGTCCTCGACCTTCAGCGCCGCAAGCGGGCCAGCAAGACGAGCGCCCTGGGATGGCTGTTCCGGCGCAAGGACGAGGCCGAGGCGATCAGGGGCCTCTACATCTGGGGCTCGGTCGGGCGCGGGAAGACCATGCTGATGGACCTGTTCCACGAGGCGGCGCCGGAGCCGAAAAGACGGGTCCATTTCCACGGCTTCCTCGCCGACGCGCACGAGCGCATCCACGCCTACCGGCAGGCGCTGAAGGCCGGCACCGTCAAGGGCGACGATCCGATCGGCCCGGTGGCCGACCAGCTCGCCGACGAGGCGACCCTGCTGTGCTTCGACGAGTTCACCGTCACCGACATCGCCGACGCGATGATCCTGGGGCGCCTGTTCAACCACCTGTTCCGGCGCGGCGTCACCGTCGTCGCGACCTCGAACGTCGAGCCGGACCGGCTCTACGAGGGCGGCCTCAACCGGGCGCTGTTCCTGCCCTTCGTGGCGACCCTCAAGGAGCGCGTCGACGTCGTCCGGCTCGATTCCCGGACCGATTTCCGGCTCGAGAAGCTCGGCGGCGCGGCCGTCTACCATGTGCCGGCCGACGCGGCGGCGCGCGCGGCCCTCGATGCCGCCTTCAAGGCCCTGACCGGAAAGGCCCGCGGCCTCCCGACGACGGTCACGGTCCACGGCCGGGCCGTGGCGGTTCCGGAGCAGGCGACCGGGGTAGCCCGGTTCGGCTTCGACGATCTGTGCCGCCAGCCCCTCGGCGCCTCCGACTACATGGCGCTCGCCCGCGCCTACCACACGGTGATCCTGGACGGGATCCCGGTGATGGGGGAGGCGGAGCGGAACGAGGCCAAGCGCTTCATCACGCTGGTCGACACGCTCTACGACCGGCACGTGAAGCTCGTCGCCTCCGCGGCGGCGGAAGCGCAGGACCTCTACACCGCCCAGACCGGCCGCGAGGCCTTCGAGTTCGACCGGACCGTCTCGCGCCTGATCGAGATGCGCTCGCGGGAGTATCTCGGCCAGCCGCACGGCCGGCCGGACTCCGAGGCGTCGGGCGCCAGCACCGGGCTGGTGGAGACGTGAGCGCCCCGTCGCGTGCCGGATCGATCTTCGGGCTGCGTCGGCGCAACTGGCGCGGCGCCGGCCCGCTGGGCTGGCTCCTGGGCTCCCCGGCGGCCTTCCTCCTGCTGATCGTCGCCCTGGGCAGCGGCACGGCCAACTACGTGACCGGCGAGACCGATCGGGCCGCGACCGCCCGGGCGAACGCGACGATCGCCGGGATCGAGCGCCTGATCTCCGAGGTCAAGGACCTGGAGACGGGCGAGCGCGGCTTCGTGCTGGTCGGCAGCGAGGATTACCTCCGCCCGTACACGACTGCCCTCACCAAGATCGACACGGAGCTGACCGGCCTCGGCGCGGCCGCGCAGGACCCGGTGCGGGCCGGCGGTCCGTCGCTGGCCGGGCTGATCGCGCAGAAGCGCGATTTCGCCGCCCGGGTGGTCGAGGCGCGGCGGAACCAGGGCTTCGACGCCGCCATCGACCTCGTCCGGACCGGCGAGGGCAAGCGCCTGATGGACGCGATCCGCGCCGAGGCGGCGGCCCGCCAGGCCGCGACCCTCGAGCAGCTCGCCACCCTGCAGGCGCGCGAGGGCTGGCGCGGGCTCCTGCTCTTCCTGACCTCCGCCGCGGCGGCCCTCGGGGCGATCGTGCTGCTCGCGCGCCTCGCCCTGGTGCGACGGCAGGAATCCCTGCGCATGTCGCGCCTCCTCGACGGCGTGCTCGCCAACGCGCCGGTGGGGCTCGGTTTCCTCGACCGCGACCTGAAGATCCGGCACATGAACCGGGCCCTCGCCACGATGAGCGAGCGCGGCTTCGGGGCCGATCTCGGCGCGCCGATCTGGGCCATGCTCCCGACGCTGCGGGAGGAGCTGGCGCCGAAGCTGGCCGCGGCCCTGACGGAAGGCCTGGTCTCGCCGAACGTGCCGGTCGCGGTGCCGACCCCCTCGGCGCCGGGCGGCGTGCGGCACTTCTCGATGAGCTTCTACCCGCTTCGGGGCGAGGAGAGCGCGGCGGCCGATCAGAGTGTCGAGGGCGTCGGCCTCGTGGTGGTCGACGAGACCATCCGCCACCTCGCGGAGGCCCGGCTCCGGCGGAGCGAGGAGCGCTTCCGCTCGCTGATCGAGGCGAGCGCCGCCATCGTCTGGACCGCCAACCCGGAAGGGAGCCTCCACCGCCGTCAGACCGCCTGGACGCGCTTCACCGGCCAGGACGAGGCCGCCTACGCGGGGCTCGGCTTCCTCGACGCGATTCACCCGGACGACCGTGCGCACACCCGCGCCGCGTGGACCCGCGCGGTCACCAGCCTGGAACCCTACGCCACCGAGCACCGGATGCGCGCCGCCTCCGGCGCCTACCGGCACATGAGCGTGCGGGCCGTCCCGATCCTCGAACCCGACGGCACCCTGCGGGAGTGGGTCGGGACCCACACGGACATCACCGAGCGCAAGGAGGCCGAGGCCGCGATCGAGGCGGCGCGCGCGGCCGCCGAGGCCGCCAACGCGGCCAAGAGCCAGTTCCTGGCCAATATGAGCCACGAGTTGCGCACCCCGCTCTCGGCGGTGATCGGCTATTCCGAGATGGTGCAGGAGGAGCTCGAGGATATCGGCGAGGCCGATCTCGTCACCGACATGAAGAAGATCGAGACCAACGCCCGCCACCTGCTCGGCCTGATCAACGACGTGCTCGACATCTCGAAGATCGAGGCCGACCGGGTCGAGATCTACGCCGAGGACTTCGAGGTCGCCGCCGTGGTGCAGGAGGTGGCGGTGACGGTCGAGGGACTCGTCGCCAAGAAGGGCAACACGCTGGCGCTCGAGCTGGAGCCGGGTCTGGGCAGCGCCCACACCGACGTCACCAAGCTGCGCCAGTGCCTGATCAACCTCCTGAGCAACGCGGCGAAGTTCACCGAGGACGGTCGCATCACCCTGGCGGTCACCCGCGCCGACGGCGCGCTACGCTTCGCCGTGACCGACACCGGCATCGGCATGACGCAGGAGCAGCTCGGCAAGCTGTTCGAGCGGTTCACCCAGGCCGACGCCTCCACGACGCGGCGGTTCGGCGGCACCGGGCTCGGGCTCGCGATCACCCGGGCCTTCGCCGAGATGCTGGGCGGCGCGATCGCGGTCGAGAGCCGGGACGGGGCCGGCACGACCTTCACGCTGACGCTGCCGGCACGCTTCGAGACCGGCGCGGGCGAGGACGCGGGCCCGGCCGCCTCGGATCCCGGAGAGCGGGGGACGATCCTGGTGGTCGACGACGACGCCGCGACCCGCGATCTGCTGGCGCGCTTCCTGGAGCGCGAGGGCTTCGCGGTGACGGTCGCCGAGGACGGGCGGCGCGGGCTCGATCTCGCCCGCAGCCTGCATCCTCGGGCCGTGCTCCTCGACGTCACCATGCCGCAGATGGACGGATGGGCGGTGCTGCGGGCGATCCGGGCCGATCCCGAGATCGGCGCGACGCCGATCGTGATGGTGACGGTTCTGGACGAGCAGAATCTCGCCTTCTCCCTCGGCGCCACCGACTACCTGCAGAAGCCGCTCGACTGGGGCAGCCTGCGCCAGATCGTCGAGCGCTTCCGGCCCGCCTCCGGCGACGGCGCGATCCTCGTGGTCGAGGACGAGGCCGACGTGCGCGACCACGTCTGCGCCTATCTCGCGCGCGAGGGCTTCCCGGTCCGCGAGGCGGAGAACGGTCTGCGCGCCCTCGAATCCCTGGAGGCCGAACGGCCGTCCCTCATCCTCCTCGACCTGATGATGCCGGAGATGGACGGCTTCGCGTTTCTCCGGGCGCTCCGGGCCCGCCCGGACAGCCGCGACGTGCCGGTGGTGGTGCTCACCGCCAAGGACATCACGGCCGAGGATCGCCGCCGTCTGGCCGGTCAGGCCGACCGCGTGCTCGCCAAGGGCTCGACCGGCCTCAACGAGCTCGCCCGCGAGCTGCGCGCCCTGATCCCGGCGACCGAGGACACGGCCGGACCGCGAACCTTGCCCGTCTGAGCGCCCGCGGAGGACGGGCGGTATCGGCCCCGGGTCAGGGACGGGTGCCGCGTCAGAGGCCCCGGAACGCCAGCATCAGCGCGCCGACGGCGATCCCCCACAGGGCCAGCGTCGACCAGATCGCGCGGTAGCGTTCGTTGCGGGCGAAGCGCTCCAGCCGGCGGGCGTCGCCCGTGCCGGCCTCGTCGAGGCGGACCAGCACGCGCTTCAACCGCATGGCGAGGTCCGGAATGTCACCGACGACGTCGGAGATGACCTTGAGCGCTTCCAGGCCGCTCTGCGCCCGGCCGACCGGCCCCATGTTCCGGGCGATCCAGGCGCGCACGACCGGCTCGGCCGTGGTCCACATGTCGAGACGCGGGTCGAGGGAGCGGGCGACGCCCTCCACCACCACCATGGTCTTCTGGAGCATCACCAGCTCGGTGCGGGTGCTCATGTCGAACAGGGCCGTGACGTCGAACAGCAGGGTCAGGACCTTGGCCATCGAGATCTCGTCGGCCCGGCGCTGGTGGATCGGCTCGCCGATCGCGCGGATCGCCTGCGCGAAATCCTCCACGGAGTGGTGGGCCGGCACGTAGCCCGCCTCGAAGTGGACCTTCGCCACCCGGCGATAGTCGCGCAGGATGAAGCCCAGGAGGATCTCGGCGAGGAAGCGGCGCTCGTTCGGGCCGAGGCGGCCCATGATGCCGAAATCGACCGCCACGAGACGGCCCTCGGCGTCGACCAGCAGGTTCCCCTGGTGCATGTCGGCGTGGAAGAAGCCGTCGCGGATCGCGTGCCGCAGGAAGCTCTGGATGACGGTCCGCCCGATGGTCTGCGGATCGTGCCCTTGGGCGGCGAGCTCCGCGGCGCTGTGCAGGCGGGTGCCCTCGATCCACTCGGCCGACAGCACCTCGCGGGCGGTCAGCTCCCATTCCGGCTTCGGCACGCGGAAGTCGGGATCGTCCTTGGTGTTCTCGGCGAGTTCGGAGGCGGCCGCCGCCTCCAGGCGGAAATCCATCTCCATCAGCACCGAGCGCGCGAGGATCTCCACCACCTCGCGCGGCCGCAGCCGCTCCGCCTGCGGGGACAGGGCGTGCACCACCCGGGCCATGAAGCGCATGACCTCGAGGTCGCGCATGAAGCGCTCGCGGACGCCGGGCCGCATCACCTTCACGGCGAGGGCGCGCTGCGTGCCGTCGGGATCCTGCACGATCGCCTTGTGGACCTGCGCGATCGAGGCGGCCGCGATCGGCTCGCTGAACGAGACGAACAGCGCGCTCACGGGCTTGCCGAGGGCGGCCTCGACCGTGCGGAGCGCGACCGCCTGCGGGAAGGGCGGCACCCGGTCCTGCAGCTTCTCCAGGTCGAAGGCGGCGCGCATCCCGACGATGTCGGGCCGCGTCGCCAGGAACTGGCCGAACTTGACGTAGGACGGGCCGAGGCGCGTCATGGCCGCCGACAGCCGGGCGGCCCCGTCGTCGAGGCCAGGCCGCTCGAGGGAGCGGCCGATCCGCAGGGCGAGCCGCAGGTGCGGCGGCAGCTCGGAGGGATCGGCGAAGGCGAGGGCGCCCTCGCGGGCCAGCACGAAGCCGACCCGGGCGCCGCGGAACAGGTTGACGGCAGCGCTGATCACCGGTGCTGGCTCCCGTCGCGCGCGGGGGCGCTCAAGAGACCTTCCAGCCCGAATGGATCGCCACGATCCCGCCCGTGAGCGCCCGGTCGGTGACGTGCCGGAAGCCCGCGCGCTCGATCATGCCCGCGAAGGCGCCGCGGGTCGGGAACTTCCGGATCGACTCCACGAGGTAGCGGTAGGACTCGGCGTCCCCGGCCACCCGGGCGCCGATGCGCGGGATCACGTTGAACGAGTAGGCGTCGTAGATGCGGTCGAGCAGCGGGATGTCGACGGCGGAGAATTCCAGGCAGAGGAAGCGCCCGCCGGGCTTCAGCACGCGCCGCGCCTCGGCGAGGGCCGTCTCGATCCGCGGCACGTTCCGGATGCCGAAGGCGATCGTGTAGGCGTCGAAGGACGCGTCGGGCAGCGGCAGGGCCTCGGCGTTGCCGGTCACGAAGGCGATCCGGTCGCCGGCCTCGTCGACCCTGCGCTCCCGCGCCCGCTCGGCGCCGACCCGCAGCATCGACTCGTTGATGTCGAGGACGGTGACGCGGGTGCGCGGACCGCCGGCGGCCAGCACGCGGAACGCCACGTCGCCGGTCCCGCCGGCGACGTCGAGATGCGCGAAGGCGCGGTTCTGCGGCGGTCGCAGCATCGAGACGAGCTGCGCCTTCCAGGCCCGGTGCAGGCCCGCCGACATCAGGTCGTTCATGATGTCGTAGCGGCGGGCGACCGAGTGGAAGACGCTGTCGACGCGCCCCTGCTTCTCGTCGAGCGCCACGCGCTCGAAGCCGAAATCCGCGCTCGCGCGCTCAGACGCCCCGTCTCCGGCCTTCATGACGCTCCCAATCCTCGATGGGCGCGTCATAGCGAAGGTCGCGCCCGACCGCCATGCGTCGAAACAGGCGGCTGGGGATCGGACCCGGTGCTGCGACGCGCCGAAGGGGTGTCTCAGCCGACCCGGGCGCGGAGCGCGTCCGCCACGGCGCCGGCCATGGCGCGCGTGCCCATCGGGTTGACACCGGCGCCGGCGATGTCGGCGGTGCGCGCGCCGCCCGCGAGGGCGTCGGTGATGGCGCCGTCGAGGGCGTCGGCGGCGTCGCCGAGGCCGAAGGAGTAGCGCAGGCACATGGCGAGCGAGCCGATCATGGCGATCGGGTTGGCCTTGTCCTGGCCGGCGATGTCGGGGGCCGAGCCGTGGACCGGCTCGTAGAGCGCCCGCCGCAGGCCGCTCGCGTCGACCGCCCCGAGGGAGGCCGAGGGCAGCATGCCGAGGGAGCCGGTGAGCATGGCGGCGATGTCGGAGAGCACGTCGCCGAACAGGTTGTCGGTCACCAGCACGTCGAACTGCTTCGGCCGGCGCACCAGCTGCATGGCGCAGTTATCGGCCAGGATGTGCTCCAGCTGCAGGTCGGCGTAGTGCTCGGCGTGCACCCTGGTGACGACCTCCTTCCAGAGGACGCCCGACTTCATCACGTTGTGCTTCTCGGCCGAGGCGACCCGGCCCGAGCGCTTGCCCGCGAGGTCGAAGGCCACGTGGGCGATCCGCTCGATCTCGGCCGTCGTGTAGACCTGGGTGTCGACCGCCCGCTTGGAGCCGTCCTCCAGCGTGGTGATCTCCTTCGGCTCGCCGAAATAGACGCCGCCGGTCAGCTCCCGGACGATCATGATGTCGAGCCCCTCGACCAGCTCGCGCTTCAGCGCCGAGGCCTCGGCCAGGGCCGGGTAGCAGATCGCCGGGCGCAGGTTGGCGAAGAGGTCCAGCTCCTTGCGCAGGCGCAGCAGGCCGGCCTCGGGGCGGTTCTCGTAGGCGACGCCGGCCCATTTCGGTCCGCCGACCGCGCCGAGCAGGATCGCGTCCGCGTCCTTGGCGCGCTGCAGGGTCGCGTCCGCCAGCGGGACGCCGTGCGCGTCGATGGCGCAGCCGCCGACGAGGTCGGTCTCGGTCTCGAAGGTCGCGAGACCGGTCTCCTTGAGGGTGTCGAGCACCACCTGCATGCCGCCGGCGACCTCCGGGCCGATCCCGTCGCCGGGGAGGAGGAGGAGCTTGTAGCTGGCCATGACGGTCTCGCGGGTTCGGTCTCGACGTGCCGGCGGGCTTTATCGAGGCTGCACCGTCATTGGCAAGCATCGGCGTCCAGCATCGGCGTCCCGCATCGGCCGGGCGCCCGCCCGCGCACCGGGGGGATCGCGCCCCCGCGATCAGAGCATCGCGACCCGGCCGGTGCCGATGTCGTAGAAGCCGCCCACGACCTTCACGCGCCCGGCGGCGACGGCCTCCGCGAGGATGGGCCCGGCCTGTTGCAGGCGCCGGACACTGTGCCGAACGTTCTGGGCGATGGCCTCGGCCAGGGGATCCTGCGCCCGCGCCTTCTCGGCCAGGTCCACCGCCGGGCGAATCGCGTCGATCAGTACGGGGAGATGACCGGGAAGGGTCGCGTCGGTCTTCATGACGTCGATCGTCGCCTTCACGGCCCCGCAATCGGAGTGGCCGAGCACGAGGATCAGCGGCGCCCCGAGTACCGACACGCCGTATTCCAGGCTGGCGAGGCCGTCGGTGGTGACGAAGTTGCCGGCGACGCGGACGACGAACAGATCGCCCGGTCCCTGGTCGAAGATGAAGTCCGGGGCGACCCGGGCGTCGGCGCAGCCGACGATGCAGGCGATCGGGTACTGCGCCGCGGCGCGCGCGGCGCGACCGGCCGCGAAGTCCCGATTCGCCGGCGTGTTGGCCACGTAGCGGCCGTTGCCGTCGCGCAGTCGCGTCAGGGCCGCCTCGGGCGTGATGGCGTTCGATCGCGCCCCGTCGAGGGCCGCCTCGGCGCGCCGGATCCCGGCGGAAGCCCCCATCGCGGTACCGGCCGCCGCGGCCGCCAGCAGGCCGCGCCGGGAGAGAGAGGGTCGATGCAGATCGCACACGGTGGACGGTCCCCTTCGCATCTGAGGCCGGCCAGGCCCGGCGGACCGCTCGCTTCGGCAGCGCTGAGACAAGCACTGCGAGTCGTATCCCGGCGCGTTCTTCACCACAGAGTCCAAACTTTGCAGGAAATCCTGGACCTGAGGCCGGGCGCGGGGCATCCCTCCGGTCCGGATCCGGCTGAACCGGGGCACGGATGTTGGACGATCATTTCCGGGATCGGATCGCTCTGCTTCGATCCGAGCGCGGTTTCCGCCCGGCGGTCGCCGGTTACTGCCGGGGCATGATCGAGCCGGCGCAGATAGTTTGGCCCAGCCACAAGCTGCTCAACCAGATCGGGCGCTACGTGGTCTCGTTCATGCTGATCCACAACGACTACGCGTGGCGTCACCACGGCGGCCCCCGCCCCACCCTGACGGCCCTGCAGGCCATGGTGGGATCGAGCCCGCGGCAGACGGCCGGCTTCGTGTCGGCGCTGAAGGCCGGACGCTTCGTCACCGCGGTGGCGGACCGCGGCGACGGGCGGGTGAAATGCCTGCAGGCCGCGCCGGCCCTCGTCACCGAGATCGCGCGCAGCGGGCGCCTGTTCGTCGCCGCCATGGACGCCGTCGAGCGCCGCGACCCCGGCCGCGCCGGGACGCTCGACGGCCCGGACCGGCTCGGGGAACTGGTCCGCCGGTCGGCCGCCCACGTGCTGCGGCACGGCACGCTCATCGCCCCGTTCCCGCGGGTGCTCAAGTTCGCCGGTCGGGACTGCGGCTACCCGCTGCTCACCGCCCTCGTCGGGGCCCACTACGCCGTCACGGTGCCCGGAGCGCCGGCGGCGGTCTCGCTCAGCCTGCGCGGCCTCGCCGAGCGGCTGGACGTGTCGCGGGCCCATATCGGCAATCTGCTCGGCGAGGCTGAGGCGGCGGGATGGATCCGGATCACCGACGGCCGCCTGACAGCCCTCGATCCGACGCTGCTGGCGGAATTCGAGGCCTGGGCCGCCGGGCAGATGCTGTTCTACGACGATCTCGCGGCGGCGATCCTCGCAGCGCCGCCGGCCGCGACCGTCCCGGCCCGCGCGTCCTGACGCCGGTCTCGCTTGTGTTCCGGCCGCTGCGGGGATACCTACGGGCGGCACCGCGCCGTGAGACCGTCCCGCGCGGGCCGCCGACAGGAGAGACGAGCCTTGGCCAGAGCCGGCTCAGCGACCGAGACCGCCCGCGCCGCCTCTACGGCGCTTCGGTCCCGTGCGCGCCGCTCCGGGCTCCTTCTTCCGCTCCTGCTTACCCGCCCCTGAGGGCCGTCCGGGCGCGCGCCTGGGCCTTCAGGGGAGTTCTTTCATTCGCGAATCCGCCCGCGAGGGCACCACGCCGCGCCGCGCCATCCCGTGCCGGGCGGCCCGCGACAGGGTAATGCCATGACCACGACCAGCACCGCCTCCGCCCGCGACCGGATCCTGATCTTCGACACCACGCTGCGCGACGGCGAGCAGTGCCCCGGCGCCACCATGACCTTCGACGAGAAGCTCGCGGTGGCCGAGTTGCTCGACACGATGGGCGTCGACATCATCGAGGCCGGGTTCCCCATCGCGTCGAACGGCGATTTCGAGGCGGTCTCCGAGATCGCCCGCCGGACCAAGCGCGCGACCATCGCGGGCCTCGCCCGCGCCATCCCCGCCGACATCGCCCGGGCCGGCGAGGCCGTGCGCCACGCCAAGCGCGCGCGGATCCACACCTTCGTGTCGACCTCGCCGATCCATCTCGCGCACCAGATGCGCAAGAGCCAGGACGAGGTCGTCGAGATCATCCTGAAGACCGTGGCCCAGGCCCGCGACCTCGTCGAGGACGTGGAGTGGTCGGCGATGGACGCGACCCGCACGCCGCTCGACTACCTGTGCCGCTGCGTCGAGGCGGCGATCAAGGCCGGCGCCACGACGATCAACCTCCCCGATACGGTCGGCTACGCCACGCCGTCGGAGTACCGCGACATGTTCGCGAACGTCCGCGCGCGCGTGCCGAACGCCGACAAGGCCGTGTTCTCGGTCCATTGCCACAACGACCTGGGCCTCGCGATCGCCAATTCCCTGGCGGGCATCGAGGGCGGCGCCCGGCAGGTCGAGTGCACGATCAACGGCATCGGCGAGCGGGCCGGCAACGCCGCGCTCGAGGAGATCGTGATGGCGCTGCGCACCCGCGCGGACGTGCTGCCCTACGAGACCGGCGTCGAATCGACCATGCTGACCCGCGCCTCGAAGCTCGTGAGCCACGCCACGAACTTCCCGGTGCAGTTCAACAAGGCGATCGTCGGCCGCAACGCCTTCGCGCACGAGAGCGGCATCCACCAGGACGGCATGCTCAAGAACGCCGAGACCTACGAGATCATGACGCCCGCTTCGGTCGGGCTGACCAAGACCTCCCTGGTGATGGGCAAGCATTCCGGCCGGGCGGCCTTCCGCTCCAAGCTGGAGGATCTCGGCCTGCACCTGTCCGACAACCAGTTCCAGGACGCCTTCGACCGCTTCAAGGCCTTGGCCGACCGGAAGAAGCACGTCTACGACGAGGACATCGAGGCGCTGGTCGACGAGAACCTCGCCACGGCCCACGACCGGATCCGGCTGGTCTCCCTGTCGGTGATCGCCGGCACCCGCGGCCCGCAGCGCGCGACTTTGCGGATCGCCGACGAGACCGGCACGCGGATCGAGGAGGCGGACGGCAACGGGCCGGTGGACGCGGTGTTCAACGCGATCTCGGCGCTGGTCCCGCACCAGGCGCAGCTGGAGCTCTACCAGGTCCATGCCGTGACCGGCGGCACGGACGCGCAGGCGGAGGTCTCGGTGCGCCTGCGCGACGGCGAGCGCAGCGTCACCGCGCGCGGCGCCGATCCGGACACGCTGGTGGCGTCCGCGAAGGCGTATCTCTCGGCGCTGAACAAGCTGTCGGCCCATTCCGTGCGCGTGCATGCACAGCATGCGGCGGCGGAATGAGAAAAAGCTGCGGCCGGGGCTGGACAGGCCCCGGCCGCGTTGGTATCAGCCCGCCACCCCGGACGGACTTGGTGGCCACCGGGCGGTCGCAGACGCGATCGGGCGCATAGCTCAGTTGGTAGAGCAGCTGACTCTTAATCAGCGGGTCCTAGGTTCGAACCCTAGTGCGCCCACCAAATAACCCCCACAGAATAAACGTTTTTCCGCAAGGCGCCCCCGGGGCGCCTTTGTCGTTTCCGGGCCTTGGGCGGGGTTTGGGCGGGGACGCGCTACACCGGTGGGGCGGCCGCCCGAGGTTCAGACGCTCGGATGAATTCCCCCGTCCGGCCCCGGCATTCCCTCGCTCGTGTGAAATCAGAAGGGGCCCCGGTTCGCGCCGGGGACCCCTCTCATGCCGCGGCAAGCCCCCCGGCCGGGGCGCGGCCGCCGTGCACGGGAACCGCGCGGCCAGGGTCTCTCAAGCCGAGCGATTCGTAACCGCTTGGGCCCGTCAGGTCACCGTGTCCGGGGATGGCGCGGAGCGCCGTAGACCCACATGCCGCCCTCGTATGTGCCGATGGTGAAGAGCACCCGCTCGGCGGTCCAAGCCTGCGCGCCGAATGTCTCCATGTCGAGGTCGTCACGGTCCCCCGGCTCGCCCCCTCCGGGTTCACCCAGTCCTCCGACGAGAGCTCGATGATGGAGAGCCGGCGCCGGGCCTCATCCTCCGAGACCGTCCGATCCCCGATCTGCCACGCCGCGATGTGGGCGCCGTCGGCGCGCGAGAGGAAGAAGTCGTACATCGAGGTCTTCATGCGTTGCGGCCCCTACGGCTTCGCGACTGGGCCGCCCGGAACGATGCGCCCCGAGATCTGGCGGCGGTAGCGCCATGCCAGGTAGGCGGCGACCTGGCACTGACGCGGGGTGAACGGGCGGCCGCTGTCGAGCCGGCGCGCCAGCTCGCGGGCTAGCTTCTTGTCCGTGCTGCCCACCGAGTAGGTCACCGCGCCTGGCGACAGGGCGGCCGCCCTCGTGCTCGCGAGGTCCTGCATCTCCCGCCAGATCCGCCGCAGGCGCTCGCGCTTGTCACGGTCGCGCTCGGCCATCACCTCCTCGCAGGAGAGGTCGAGGGAGGCGCACATGCGGGCCATGGTGGCGCGGATGCACTCCTCGTAGGTCATCTCAGCCATGGAAGGACCCCACGGCGGGAAGGTCGGCGTCGCGGGTGCGGGCCGGCGGATCCAATGGGATGACGTAGGCGGTCGGGTTGCCCTCGGCGTCGAACTGCATCCCGGACGCCGGCGGCGTGGCGGCCTCCCCGGCTGGCAGCGCGACGAGTTCGAGCGGCTCGAAGCTGGGCAGCCCCGGGATCCTCGGGCGGATGTCGCCGTCGATGAACGGGTCGTAGGGACGGGCACGGCGGGCGGCGAGCGCCCGGCAGCGGATGGGATGCGCCTTCTTCATGCCCATCAGGCTACCCTCGGCGCGGGCCGGGAACAGGGGTCCTGCCGCCGGTTGCGGTAACCATGTTGACGGCGGTGAGGGGTCTGGATGAACTCGTAAATGAGTTATCCGGGGGCCTAGGGCGCCCGACCCTAGCTATATGAGTTGCCCGGCGGCCGACGTCGGCGACCGCGTTAACCATGCGATTCCGAGAGTGGCCTCTATACGCGACATCCGGACCGCCCCATCCCCGCGATGTCGCGTATACGAACCATTCGGCCTCCGGCGTCGGCGACCGTGTTAACCATGGCCGCCTCCTCGTGGTGGTCCACTACTTTACGCTCTGGACGGTCTGATGGACATCGAGGAGATCCTGCTCTGCCCCGTCCCCGAGGATCCCCGGATCCCAGGGACACCGGTCGGCCGCGTGGGGTCGGTCGGCCTGGCGAAGCTCACCTGCCGCGTCCCCACGATGGGCGCGGTCCTCTCGTACGAGGGCAGGCAGGCCTATGTCGACGGCCGGCCGGTCGAGCATGCCGTGCTCGCCGAGGCACTGTTGCGGGCGGTCGTGGCGGCGGCGAATAGGCTGTGGGGCGACCTGTGGGTCGCGCCCCTCGTCGCCGTGACGCGGCTCGGGCAGCGCACGGCCCAGCGCGACCGGATCATCAAGTTCGGTCTGCCCACGCCCGTCTTGAAGCTGCTCGGGTCCGCCGCGTACGTCGACCACCCCCGCGCCGTCGGGTACCAGTTGCTCGCCGTCGCAACGGTATGGGACGAGATGGGCAGCGACGATGAGGAGCACCACCGGTCCGGCGTGCTCTCGCACAGCGACCGCGAGGACCTCGACCGCCGGCTCCATGGCGTCCTGCGCGCGGCCCAGGGCCTCGTCGAGGAGATCCGCGAGGAGACCGACCTGGCTCGACGTATCCGCCTCGGGCTAGAGACAAAATCTTAACGAGTCGCGCGGTATCCAAGGGGGCCTGTCACGTGCGGCCTAAGCCGGCGAGCAGGACCTCATAGCACGCCCGCGGTGATACACGGGGCGTCTCCGGAAAGGGATCCGATGACCGACGAGATCCGGCGCGCTCAGCGCGCCCGGGCGCAGCGCGACGCGTCCACGCCCCCCGACACCGTCACCTTCCCCGCCACCCTCCGCCAGCTCCTAGACGGCTGGCCCCTGTACTGGAATCACCCCGGGGCCGACCTCCTGGCGTGGTCGCGCTCGCTCCGGCGGGACGGGCTCCCCCGCGGCCTGCGCGACGCCCTGGCCGCGCTCGACGAGGGCACCGTCACCGCGCCCCTCGCCGCCGCGCTGGCAGAGGCGTTCGCCGAGGCCGCCGCCGACACCCGGCTCACGAAGGCGGTGCGCGAGGACTGCCGGGAGCATGCCTCGCGCTGCCGGCTGAGTGCCGCGTGGCTCGGTGACTATGACTGCGCCGTGCGGGCAATGCACGAGGCCGACGTCTCGCTGGGCGGCTCGTTCGACGACTGCGAGCGATGGGCTCTGATGCTTACGCGCACCGAGCTCTCGTACGTGGCGCATCAGAACCTGCTCGGCACGCACGATCCCCAGCAGCCCGTCCACCGCGCCGTCCTGCGCGAGCGAGCGGGCCAGGAGCTCCTCGCCGAGGCCGAGGTCACGCGGTTCTGGGCGGCGCTAGACCGGGGCGAGAGCCGCTCCGCCCTCCGGGGCGCGGTCCGGAGGGGCCCGGTCCGCGACGACACGGGCGCGGACCCGCGCGACCCCGATTTCGACCCCCTCGACCTGGGAGAGGCCGAGGCGGCGCCCCCGGCCGGCGTCCGGGTGGCGGGGCCGTTGACGCACCTCGCGGACACGCGGGCGGGCCCGCGGGCGGAGTTCCGTGACGTCGCCGACCGTGTCCTGCCCGTCACGCCGGCGCCGGACCCGCAGGCCGTCCACGCCGCCCTACTGCGGCGCGTGCCGTGGGCACCGGCCCTCGCCGACGCCGTCGCCGGCGATCTCGTCGGGGCGCCCTACGCCCGCGTCCGGCCGCTGCTGCTCGTCGGGCCGCCCGGCTCCGGGAAGACGTCCGCCGCGCTCGCGCTCGGCGAGATCCTGGGCCTGCCGTCGACGCTCTATGGCGCGGGCGGAGTGGCGGACGGGATGTTCGGCGGCACGTCCCGGGCCTACCACACGGGCCGCGCGAGCGTCCCGCTGCAGGCCATCCGGCGGGTGGGGCGCGCCAACGTGCTCGTGGTGATTGACGAGGGGGACAAGGCGGCGACGGGGGACCACAACGGAAGCCTCGTTTCGACGCTGCTGCCGTACCTCGAATCGACCTCAGCGCGCCGGCTATACGACGTCTACCTGGAGTGCGAGGTCGACCTGTCGCCCGTCTCGTACGTCATCACGGCGAACGAGCTCGCGCGCGTCGCCGGCCCGCTCCGGGACCGCTGCCGCATCATCCACGTGCCGCGTCCCGGCCGGGAGCACCTCGCTGCCCTCGCGCCTCAGATAGCGGAGGCGCTCTGCCGCGAGCGGGGCATGCACCCGTCCGAGGCCGTCCTCGACGCGGCCGAGATGGAGAGCCTGCGGGCATTTTGGCGCGGCGGTTCTCTCCGGGAGCTCACGGCATGCGTCGCGGTCTGCCTCGACAGCCGCGCCCATGGTCCGCGGCATTGACGGGAGGACAGGACATGCACGCTCCCGTCCTCGACTACCTGCTGTCGACCCTCCGCGCCCACCGTGCCGCGGGTACCGTCCACCCCGAGGCGGCGCAGGGCATGGAGGCCTACATGCTCCACGTCATCCGCCTCGCGGACCAGCGCGCCATCACCGGGCCCGAGGCCCTGGTGGCGGCGAACAAGGCCTTCAACGGGGCCCTCGGCCTCCCGCACCTGCAGGAGGCGCGCCGTGAGCCCCGGTGATCCCGTCGCCGCGGCGGCCGCGCGGATCAAGGCGGCGTGGGAGAGCGGGCGCATCTGCCCGCTCTCCGGCAGGGGGCTCCGCGCCCGCGTCCTGCGCGCCGGCAGGCTCGTCCGGGCCGGCATGCTGTCCCCGGCCGAGGCGGCCGCCGTCGCCGCGGAGGCGGAGAACGTGGCGATGGCGTTCGCGCCCCTGCCCGTGCCGCCCCTCGATGACTGACGTCTACCGCAACCTCCGGCGCGCGGGCGGCTGCTGGTCGGTGCGCGAGGGCGGCCGCGTCGTCGCGCACGTCCCCGAGATCGCGCTGCGGGACGTGCGGCTGGTGGTGCAGCCCGGCGGCCGGGCGGCGTGCCTGCGCACCGGCGTCCGGTCGGTCCATGCGGTCGCGCGAGGCAGCCGCACCGATTTCGCCGGCGTCCCCGAGGGCGCCGTCGAGGTCGGCTACAGCCCCTGGCACGCCGAGGTTTTCACGGTGCGCCCAGGGTTTCATCAAGTATTGGCCTGTAGACTGATCGTATTCACAAGCAACGGAACGGCCTGGGCGCTCCTCTAGCGCCGGCCGGAGGATTCCCGCCATGACCGCGCGCCTATGGGTCCTCTCGGACCTGCATCTCGACGTCTGCCCACTCGATCTCGACCCGCCGCCGCACGACGTCGCGGTCATCGCCGGGGACGTGTCCGAGAAGCTCTGCGACCGCGTCCTGCCGTGGCTGCGGGATCGTTTCCCGGGGCCCGTCGTCTACGTGCCCGGCAACCACGATTTCTGGCGCTGCACGTACCAGCGCGAGGTCGCCGAGGCGCGCGAACTGGCGGCCGCCGCCGGGATCCACCTGCTCGTCGAGGGCGAGACGGTCGTGCTCGCTGGGGTCCGGTTCGTCGGCGCGACCCTCTGGACGGATTGGGACCTGCGACCCGAGGAGCGGGCCCGCGCAACGTCTGAGGGGGCGGTTCGGGCAGGCGGGATGCGCGACGTCCGGCGGATCAAGTGGCGGCGCGGGCCGCGGGACTACAGCGCGTTCCTGCCGCGCGTCTCCGGGAGCCTGCATCGCGAGCAGCGCCGCCGCATCGAGACCGCGCTGGCGGAGCCGTACGCGGGTCCGACCGTCGTCGTCACGCACCACGCCCCGCACGAGCGGAGCCTGCGCGGCGGCGGCTGGCGGACGCCTCTCGACGCGGCCTACGCCTCCGACCTGAGCGCCATCCTGGAGGGATCGCACGCGCCGGCGCTCTGGATCCACGGCCACATCCACGAGTGCCGTGACTACGTCGTCGGCGGCACGCGGATCGTCGCGAACCCCCGCGGCTACGTCACCGAGAGCGCGGGATCCCGCCACCGGGCGCCCTCGCAGGAGATCGAGAACCCGGGCTGGGATCCGGCCCTCGTGGTGGAGATCTGAGCATGCGCGCCATCAGTCTCGTGGTCGCCCTCGTGGCGGCCGCTCCGGCAAGCGCCGGCGTCATGGATCAGGCCCTGTGGTCCGCTGGGACGGTCGAGCGCCGCGGCCCCCTCAACGTGACGACGGGGCTGGATTTTAAGCGAGCGGCGCCGGGCGAGTGGCGCGTGCGGGTACGGTGCGAGATCCGTGACACCCGGACGGGGCGGTGGTCGGCGCGCACGGCGCGAGGCGTCGCGGTGCTGTCCATGGGGATGGTGATGGTCGACGTCGGGCGCCTCGGCCGTCTGGTTCTGTTCCCGAACGGCGAGCTCGCCGCCAACACGAAGGCATGCGCCTCGGGGACCGCCGACCTCGGGACGGGCGACTAAGCGATCGTTTCGTTTCCGGGGGCGGGACGGCAGAACTAAGCGCTCGCTTAGTCCGACCTCATCCCCACTTGTGCTCGCTCAGGCCGCGCCCGGTCAGGAACATCAAGAAATCTTTCCCCAACGGTGTAAGCGCGGCCCGAGTATCATCGTCGACGGGCTGGCGTTCAACGGCCACAAGCCCACGCGTGAGCAAGTAATCGCCCCACGCCTCGAAGGTCTCAGGCTTGAATATATCAGGATTGTTGCGCACGGCGGTGAGGGCATAGATCTCTTTGGCCTGCGCGACTGTTATGGGCCCTCGGACGTTCAACTCTTTCAAGGCCGTTATCTGACTCCCGAATATTAACCTATAAGTCTGCTCGTGATCGCGCTCGACCTGCGCCGCCACCGCGATCCGGACGGCCCATGCCATCTGAACGTCCACACCGCCGGGCACGACGGTCTCGATGCGGTGGCGCAACTCGGCCTCCAGCGGTCCGTAGACGGGGCTGGGGGGCGGGAGCTCCGGGAGTCTCTCGCCGGGCTCCGGTGATGGAACGGGCAGCTTCTCGGCCTCGGGGGCGTGCCGCTGCGCCTCGATCTGGGCGGCCGCCTCGCCGCCGGTCAGGTCAGCGGAGCCTCCCGGGAACGTGAGGGCTCGCAGGTCGCCGAGTTTCTTCCTGACCTCGGGGCGGAAAAGCCCTGCGAAGGCGAGGAGGCCGGCAACGATGACGAGGGCGAGTTGGGCGTTCGGATCCATGGTTAATGAGCCTGGGACGGCCTCGCCCAAACGCAAGCGGCCCGGGAGAGTTATCCCCGGGCCGCTGCGTAGCTAACTGGTGTTCGGTTCTCTTTACTGACGCGGGTAGCCGAGGCGGAGCTCACCCTGGATCCTGGCGCGCTCGGCCTCGCGCTCCTCCACGCGGAGGTGGGCGGCCCAGCGGTGCCAGAGCCACACACCGCCAAAAAACAACATGATTTCAATGGGGGTGATCCCCCACTCAGTGCCGCATGCAACCGGCAACCGCCGGCCGTGCTGCGGTGCCGCGAGGGATTGCCCAAGATTTTTTCGAGGCTCCTGGATGCCCGTCAGGGGGTCAGGATCGCATCGCCGGTCCTTCCCCTACCGGCCGGTGCGCGCGGCATGGCGTGGCGGCGACCCACGCGGCCTGGCGGGGCGTGTTTGAGGGTCTCGCGCGGGAAGGTTTCGGGGCGTTAACCTCGGACCCTCGGGACCGAACCGCCACGCTTGTGAAAGGACGCGACGCGACCCACACTGTGCAGGTTCGCGGGTGTGGTGCCCTGCGACGCCCAGCAGAGCCCGATGCCACTCCCCCCTCGCCAGCCCTACGCCGTCCCGCCGGCCCCGTCCGTCCTCATGGACCGGCCCGACGTCGAGACGCTGCTGTGCGAGCAGGAGGAGCGCACCGCCCTCCAGGCCAAGCTCGCCCACCTCCGCACCCTCCACGCCCCCCACGCCCGCGGCAACGCCACGGTCATCGTCGACAGCAAGTTCGCCGAGGGCGTTCATCTCCGCACGCGCGAGCTCGTCAAGGACCCGGCCGCGCACGCCGCCTCCCACATCTCTCTCCAGCGCCACTACGAGAGCCGCGGCGCCCACGCCCTCGCGCGCGTGAATGCCTTGATGTGGGCGGACTGCGAGATCTCCTCGGGCTCGCCCTTCCACGGGATGCCGCCCCATGAGATCGCCGGCATCCTGCTCGCCCGCATGGATGCCGCCGGGATCCCGCGGCCCTCCTACATCCTGTTCTCGGGCCGCGGCCTGTGGTGCGTGTGGCTGTCCCGCCGCCCCCTCAAGGCCCGCGTCCAGGCCCGCGTGCGCCGCCTCATCTGCTGCCTGTGGGGCGAGGCCGTCCAGACCGGCGCTGCCAACATCGAGCGCGTGAAGGCCAAGGCCGCCGCCAACGCCGCCATCTGGGCCGGCATGGACCTCGACTGGTCCGTCGGCGACATGGCCCGCGTCCACCGCGTCGCCGGCAGCACGAACGAGAAGAGCGGCGAGCGCGTCCGCCTCCTGTGGCCCGAGAGCTGGGAGGACGTGCAGCGCCACGACCTCGACACGCTCGCGGACGCTGTGTTCCCGTTCACCCGCGCCGAGACCACGCTGTACCGCGAGGAGCGCGACGCGCGCCGGGCCGCCCGCGAGGCGCAGGCCCGGGCCGAGGGCAAGCCGGTCGCGCCGTCGCGCCTGCGCACGCATTCCCGCGGGCTGTGGGGCGCCGTCGAGGCCGAGCTCCTCCGCGTCCTGGCCATCGGTCCCGAGCGTCTCGCCCGGCTGGAGAAGCGCGACCTGCTCTGCTTCCACGTCGCCGTCGCCCGGGCGCGGACCGGCGTTGGGGGCGACGCAGATTCCTGGGCGATGGAGTTCGGCCCCTACGTCGTCGGCAACGGCCTCACGCAGGAGACCCTCCGGTCCTACCTCGGGTCGGTCGCCAAGCGCCTGCGTGCCCACGAGGCCGGCGAGGTGCGGATGCACCAGGGCAGGGCCTACAGCCCGCTCTACACCCCGAAGCTGGACAAGGTCCGGTCCGACCTGAACCTGCCCTCCGACCTGTGCGACGAACTCGGCCTGACCCTGCTCCGCCCCGACGCGCCCGTCCGCACGGCCACCGAGCGGTCCGCGGCCCGGCGCCAGCGCGAGGGGGCCACGGCCCGCGCCGAACACGCCCAGACCCTCGCCGAGGTCGCCAGGCTGGCCCGCGAGATCCAAGGGGCGACGGACCTGCCCCTGACCGAGGTCGCCCGCCTGCTCGACTGCTCGCGCGCGACGGTCTACCGCGCCCTCGATGCCCACCCGGCCGAGGCGGTGGGCGAGCCCGTCCCGTCGGAGGAGACCGTCTCGGAGGGTGTCTCAGAAACGGCACGTAATCTAAAGGGTGGCTACGCCAGCCCGCCCCGCCCCGCCCCGCCCGAGACCCTCGCACCGTCCGCCCCCGCCGCCAAGGCCCCTGAGGCCCGCCCCAGACGCCGCAAGGCCCAGGCCGCGTCACAGCCCCAGACCCCGACCTGGCTGATGCACGGCCCCCTGTCGCGCCTTCTCGCCCTGTACGAACATGCCAGGTCGTGCCGCGCCTCGAACCGCAACGGCGCCTCCTTCGGCCCCATGGGCTGCGAGTGGGAGGACATTGAGTACGCCCAGTACATGCTCAACGAGGAGGTCGGAGAGGGGCGCAAGCTCTTCCCCGGCGGCCTCAAGCCCCTGAACCGGCCCAAGGCACTCGCCCGCCTCGCCAAGGTCGGTATAGACCCCTACCGCTACCTGCCTTGTTCCTCGCCCGAGGCCCGTCTACATTGAGTCCTGGGATCGAGAGATCTCTGCTCGGGTCTACTTTGCACCACACTGTCGACCAGACCTTCGCCCGCCCGGTGACCCCGCGGCGGGCGTTGTCGTTTCAGGGGGCATGGTGCCTTGCCAAGGCCGTAGGCAAGATCCGGGGGCCATGATGCTCTCCCCTGCCATGCCCCATCCCCCCACCGTTTCCGCCCGTGCCCGGCGCGAGGCCGACCGCGACCGCAAGCGCGCCGAGCGAGCCGCCCGCAGGGAGGCAGGCGCGCCCGATCCGCGGGCTCTCGACGCCGCCCTCGTCGACGCCCTCCGGGATGCCCTGCAGGGCACGTCGGGGCATGGCGCGCTCCGCCCCTCCGTGCGGCTCGACGACATCCTCAGGCGCGCCCTGGGGCACCTGCGCGGGCGCACGAACGGGGGCGTCCCGCTGCAGCGCGAGGCCGTGCACCAGGCCCTCTCCAACCGGTTGGCACCGCCTGCCGTCTGAGACCCTGGGAGCCCGCCAGGCAGGCCCGTCCCCCGTCCCGGCCCCTCTCACCCCGTCCCCATCGAGGCCCGCCCAGCCCCCTCCAGGGGCCTTGTCGTGTGAGGCCGTGAGGCAAGGTTCGGGATCCGGATTGTCGGTTGCACGGGGGGCCGCGAGGTTGGCCGGGTGCGGCGACGCATGAGGCTTGATCCCCTCGGGGGCCGGGCAGCCCCGGTCCCCGTCCTGCCCTCCCCGGGGTCCAACAGGCCCGGAAGGGGGGTGGGGGTCACGGGTCCTACCGGGAGGGGCGAGAACTTCAAGTCCCGGCGGCAAAGGTCCCGCGCGGCGCCAGAATTCAAATCGGGGTTCGCACCCCACAGGTTCGCAGGGGCCCATGGCTGTTGATGTAGCCGTTGAGGAACAGCGCCATGACGCGCACGCTACTGGCGCATCCGAAGATCAGCGCCGTGTTGGCCTCGCTGAAGCCCATCTCGGCGATCGGCCTCAGTGCGTTGCGCTCCATCGTGTCCCCCGGTATGGCGAGCGTGAAGGCGTTCAGCACCATCATCGTCGCCATGCACCACTCGAACAGGCGGTAGGTGCTGTAGGGGCCGGCGGAGTGCATCGGCAGGAGCGGGCGGCGAGCGGCGCCGTTCGAACCGGGCATGCGCCCCTCCTGCTTATCCTCGGGCCATCCAATCCGCCTCGCGCAGCTCGTCGGCCGTCACCGTGCCGGCGCCGATCTGCAGGCAGGAGATCTCGCGCGCCCTGAAAGGCGTCCGCCGCCACCTGGCAGAGCATGCCGGCAAGCGCGCCGCCGCGGCCGACGAGGTCCGTGCCGCCGCCGCCCGCCTGGGCCTGCTCAAGGCGCTAGCCACGGCCCGGCTCGTCATCCCCCACGTCGAGCTCGTCGAGATCGTCTCGCAGCTAGACACCCCGCAGGAGGCGTGATGCGCGCCCTCTTGCGTCTCACCGTCGGCACGGCACCGGCGTGTCACGTCACCACCGGCGCCATCGCCACCATCGCGTTCGTCGCCGCTGGGTATGGGGCTCCCCTGTTCGCCGCGGCCCTGGTGACGGGAGCCTGGGGCCTCGCGTTCTGAGGCCACCTTTTCATCACGATGGTCGTGGCCACGCCGCCGACGTCCTGCAGTCAACATCCACGACTTCAACAACCTGTTAGAGGAAGCGGTCTATCGCTTCGCCCAGATCGTCCACGACGGCCGATAGCCTCAGTGATGGCGCTGTAGGTTAGCAACCGATGACCTCAGGGCACAGCATTCTCAATGCGGTTGAAGCTATCAATTTAGGTGAGTTTGATACTCATCCCTTGTGAGCAAGCGCATCTCCGTTCGGGCGCCGGTGTCTAATCATGCGTAAATTTTCAGGTCTGTCCTACGCAATCCAGAGCGGAACCTCGATGACAATCCGTCGCTGATGCTGACTTTCGAAAGTATCATAAGGATATACAGAGCTTGATGCTCAAACCCAGTGCCGAAAAATTTTTAGCCGGCGCGCTTGCTGATTTTGTTTGGCCATTTCCGTGGACTATGCCACTCCTGTTTATGGATCTAAATATTATTTAGGACAAAACCCATCAACGATCTATCGGAGGTCCAGCGTCACATGTACGAACATCTCGGAAATCCCAACCCATTTGCCAACTTAAGGTGCGTGCTTCTATCCGTTAGCGCGCATTGTATGTACAAGTCACTTCGTCATACTACCAGAAATGAACTGCAAATATTATTCAAAAGCATTGGGATGAAGGGGTTTCTTCTCGAATTCGAGCTATCAAGCCTTGCAGATCCGCATGGCACTTCAATTAGCTCTGACTATATTCGCGGCAAGGTTGACGCCTTGATCGAGGACATACGCGCCACTCGGGCCCCCTCAGATCTCGCTGATCGTCTTGAGACGGCAGCGCGGGCGGCCTGGAAATGGCTTAGCCATGCGACATCGGCCCAGCTTTCTGAGGCCCTCGCTAACTCTATTATGCAGGTTAAAGCTGATAATAGCGATTCTGTAGTAAGTAGTGATATGGCAGAATGTGCCTAAAGCACGATCCGAGCGGGTTGAATCGTCTGGGGCGCCGGTTGCGCTGTATCTCGTAGCCGGCTGTCCTCGCCTTTTCGGCCCGGTGTTCCACGGCTCGTGAGCGAGGCTTTCTAGGCGCCCTGATCGGTCCGCACCTTCGGCTGTCGTCTGCGCGCTGAAGCTCGATCTCGATGCGGAAGCCGCGCTCCAACTCGTCGACCGAGATCTCGGGCCATCGGTCGAGGATGGCGTCGACCCACACGTCGGGGCTGTCTTCCTGGCGGATGCCCTCGCCGTCGATGAGCATCTGCGCTACCGCGGCGGAGAGGTCAGCCATCGGCGTCGCCCCTCCATCCCGCCGCTCTCGCGCTCGCAGCGGCCACCGCTGCCTCGGCCGCCTCAGCAAGGCGGACTCGGGCAGCATCGCAGGTGAAGCGGATCGTCTCGTCCTTGAAGCGTGTCTTCGGCAGGAACACGGTCAGCTCCTTGCTGATGCCGTGCCGCTGAAGGCGGGCGCCGCGCACCAGGGTTGGGCCGCAGACGAAATCGAAGCGGGCTATGACGCCGGCCGAGATCGCGCCCGGCTCAAGGTTGAGGTCGATCCGAGTGATGCGCGCCTCGCTAAGCTCTCGCGGGCGACTCACGGCTTCTGCTCCCGCCCTGCGGCCTCGCGATCGGCGAGCCAAGCAGCGACGGCGCCGCGGCGGGCGCAGACGGTCTTTCCGACCTTGAAGGTCGGAAGGCCGTGCGACTCCTTCAGGTGCTCGGCCTGCCGCTGTCGCCAACCAAACGCGGCGGCGATTGCAGGCATACCATAGAGGACATCATCGGGGCTCGGGGGGCGGTCGGTCATTGCTCTCCTCGTGCGTAAAGTCATGCGTAACGGAAGTGCCCGGAAACCGCGGGGAATGACCGTAAGCTGTTGATTTCATTGGACTCGATCGGGCGCGAGCTTCACCCATAGAAAAAGCCGCCCAGAGGCGGCTAAGTCTTTGATGTTAGATGCTATATTTCCGAGACAGTGATAGCACCCCCGGGAAACTGCTTGTGCGTCAGCGTCGAGCCGGCGTCCCGAGATTTCGCGTCCCCGAACAGGTCCCGCAGCACCTTCGTGTCGCGGATCATCGGGGCGAGCCGGGAGCGATGTAGGCTGTTTGGGCGCCGACGCCGGTGATCCAGGCCTGAACCGACTTGGCGACGAACTCTGGTCCGTAGCACATCGGGAAGATGGCTCGACGGTTCTGGGGCGGCGCGCGAAGCCATGCTGAGCGCAGCGCGCCGCCCTGGGCGGTCATGGCCGATCAGCAGGTCTCTAGAGTGACGGTGTTCGAAGCCTCATTCCGGAGACGGATCGACCATGACCAGACCACAGCTTACGCCGCCGGCCAGCGTTCTCGTAGCCATCGACGTCGCCAAGGCCCGCAACGAGGTCCTGATCGAGGTGCCCGGCTCCGGCCGACGACGCCGGTTGAGCGTCCTCAACACCCGCGCCGAGCACGACCGTCTGATCGCGATCCTTTCTGATCTCGGCCAGCCGGTGACCTGCGGGTTCGAGGCCACCGGCAACTATCACCGCCCGATTGCCTGGCGCCTGCTCCAGGCCGGCTTTGCCGTGCGCCTGATCTCGTCCGTGGCGCTCGCCCGCACCCGCGAGGCCCTGCATAACGGCTGGGACAAGAACGACCCGAAGGACGCCCAGGTCATGCTGCACATGATCCGCATCGGCGCCTCGCAGGTGTACCACGATCCACTCGCCGCCGGCATCAACGACGTGCAGGAACTGTCCAAGACGCACGACGCCGTCTCGCGGGCCAAGACCGAGGTGCTGCATCGGATCCTGACCCACTACCTGCCGCTGTATTTCCCGGAGGTCGACCGCTTCCGGCACAACAGCCGCTCGGACTGGTTCTTCGCCTTCCTCGATCGCTTCCCCACGCCCGCCAGCATCACCGCGCTGAGCAAGGAGGCCTTCATCGCCGCCGCCTGGGATGTCGTCGGGCGCAAGGTCGCCAAGGCGCAACTGCTCGGCGACATCTACGAGACGGCCCGCAGCTCGATCGGCCTGCCGGTGCCGCCAGATGCTCCGGCGGTGAGCATGTTCCGGCTCGTCATCGGCGAGGCGCGCGGGCTGATCCAGCAGCGCGACGCCATCGAGGCCACGGCCGACGCCCTCCTGACCGACAACTCCGACTACAAGCTGCTGCGCCGCATCCCTGGCATCGGCCCGATCAACGCCCTGACCATCCTGGCTGAGGCCGGCGATCTGCGCCGCTTCGGCCATCACCGGCAGTTCCTGAAGTTCTGCGGGCTTGATCTGGCCACCCAGCAATCCGGCACCTTCCGGGGCCAGACCAAGCTGTCGAAGTACGGCAACGCCCGCCTGCGCCGGACCCTGTGGCTGGCTGGACAGGTCGCCATCCGGCAGCGGGAGAACGGCTTCCGCGACAAGTTCGAGCGCTACATCGCCCGCGATCGGCACAATGCCGACCTGCGGCGCAAGGCGCTGACCGCGATCACCGCCAAGATGGCGCGCGTGGTGCACGCCGTCGTCAAACGTGGTGACGACTACCGGCCCTTCGTCGAGGGACCGGTACCAGGTGGGAGAACCCCTCTCAGTTGAGCCGTGAGGGCGTGTGAGCCACGACCCTGTAGATAATGCTCGGGTCTCCTGCCTGGATCGACATCTCATGTTGAGGACGGTGAGGACCACGGCGCGACGTGCGCCGGCTGGATCCTGTGTTCGCTATGGCTGAGAGTTCTTCCGGATCGGCAGGAGCCACCTGGATCGACGTTGACGAAGTTCACGCCGCGAGCGCATGTTCGCGGACAGAGACCTGTTGCCCGGCCAGCCGTCCTTCCTCGCTACGTAGGACGTTGTCCGAGGCGCACACCGCGTGCGGCGGTGTTCACCGCACTTCCACCATTGGCATCTGCCAGCGGAATAGCGGCCCCTCCGGCGGCGCGGACCGAAGCACGGAAGTGGCGCATCCGCCCGAACAAGCCTGAAGCGAACTCCTGACCCAAAGCAGGCCCTCGCCACGTCCGCTTTCGGGCAGTCTGATAAGGGGCACGAGCGCTCGATAGTGGCCGAAAGCGGACCGGCAGCTGTCGGCGTCCAAGCATTGAAAGCGGACGCGTGATAGGCCGGCGTTCGCGCGCCGCGCCCATCCGTGACCGGGTTTGCGTCATGCCCCTTGCGTTGGCCTGGCCCGTAACCAAACCTTTTCCCGGGCGGCGCGGCGTGCTGCCGGGCTCGGGCGGCGGATCACCGTGATCATCTCCTACCAAACGAGGGAACAGCAGGTTCTCTGCTGTAAGATCGATGAGGGCGAGGCGACATTCGGTGCCCCCGCTGCCCAAGCGCTCGTCGCAACGATAGCCGACCTCGAAGCGTTCGAGACGGCGGAAGAGATGGTAGGTTTCTGGCCGGGCGTTAAAATCTCGGGTGACAAGTCTATCGAGGTGGAGATCGGCTCCTACTTCCGTGCGACACTCGTGCCTGCCGGGGTCAGATTCGAGCGCTCCGCCGACGGCGTGCCGAACTGGTCCACGGTCCGGTATCTTAAGCTGGTCGAGCTTGTCAGTTGTCCATGATCCACGAGCAGTCCCTCCAACGCGACTGGTTCTCCAAGCCGGGCGACTCGGTGCTCTCGCTCATGGAGCGACGCAATCTGAGCGCTGTGGACGTGTCCGCTTCGCTGGACGGCGGCATCGAGACGCTGCGTGGGCTGGTCTCGGGCAGCGTCCGGATCGACGGCAAGCTCGCGGACAAGTTGGCCTCGGTCCTCGGGGGCACCCCGGGCTTCTGGCTCAGGCGTCAATCCGGGTACGAGGAAGCGTTGGAGCGGGTCGTCAGCGCCGTCGTGTCAGGCCACTTTGTCGAGTGGCTGGAGCGCGTGCCGATCCCGGGCTCGACCGGGCGGGCGAGAATGACCGAGGGCGAGAAGCGCTCCGCCGTGCGGCAACGACTGGCGTTCTTCAACGTGAACGGGCCAGACGCTTGGGCACGGCGTTACGCCTCGACCAGCGAGACGCGCTTCAGGACGTCAAACTCCTTCTCGTCCAGCGAAGGCGCCACGACCACATGGCTGCGGCTTGGCGAGCTTGAGGCGTCGTTGATCCAAACGGGGTGCTGGGATCCCGACGCGCTGCGCACGCTCGTTCCCGAGATCCGGACCCTCACGAGCATCAGCCAGCCCGCCCGTTTCCTCCCGAGGCTCAGGGCCATGCTCGGCAGCGTCGGGGTGGCCCTGTCGGTCGTACGCGCGCCCGACGGGTGCAGGGCCAGCGGAGCAGCCCGGATGCTCTCGCCGACGAAGGCCATGGTCCTGATGAGCTTTCGGCATCGCTCGGACGACCATTTCTGGTTCACGCTCTTCCATGAGCTCGGTCACCTGCTCCTTCATGCAGGGGCCACGTTCGTCGATGGCGAGGGCACGACCGCCGACGAGCACGAACGCGAGGCGAACGAGTTCGCGCGTGATTGCATCATTCCCGCGAGCCGCCGTGCCGAGTTCGAGGTCCTGCGCCCGGACCGCACCGCAGTGCTGCGGTTCAGCGTATCGGTCGGGATCGCCGCGGGCATAATCGTCGGCCAGATGCAGCATAGCGGGATGATCCCCTACGACCGCCTGAACACCTTGAAGCGGCGTTGGAACTGGGACGACATCCGCGAGGCGCTGCCCTAGCCCTTAAAGTGGACGAACCTGTCGGGGCTCTTCTGCCAATTGCAGAGAGCGTCCTCCATAACCGCCATGCCCACGCCCAGGTCCCGGTCGAGAACGTCGAGCCGCGCCTGCAGCACGTGGAGCGGCGTCGCGCTCCGCGCCTGCCCGTCGAGGAGCAGGCGGGCTCCCATCGCTGGGCCGGTGGCGCCGTCGAGGTAGGCGGACCCGGCCGCTATGGGCGCGATCCGGTATCGACCGATCAGGGAAAGGTAGTCGAAGCGGGCGAGCCGACCGAAGGTCGGCATCGGGAGCTCGCGGTAGAGGACGTCGAAGATGGCGTGGGGGTCGTTGCCGGCCCGCCTGACGACATCGGCGAAAAAGCGGGCGTGACCCGCAGGTCCGATCCATCTCACGTAGCTGTCAACTACCGCGCTCATGGGACGGGAGGCGTTCGGGCGGAGGCTCTCGTACTTGCGGTGGTTGCCGAACTTGCCGCGGATCCCCTGCCAATTCGCAGCGAGCCACGCGTTGAAGGCCGCGGGGTTGCCGCTGACCGTCGCCCAGTCCCACCTTCCCTGTCCGAGCCGACCGTAGACGTCGCGCAAGCGCAGCCAACCGGTATCCACGGGACGCGCGAAGTGGGTCATCAGGAAGACCAGCCAGGCAGCCTCGTCGACGTCGCCGTTCTGCACGTGGTAGGCGACCGCGCGTTCGGCATCGAACCCGGGATCGTTCGGGTCGGCCCGACGGGGATGGATCGGCCCGCGCTGGACGACCTGGTAGTAGCTCTCGCGCCGCAGGCTGGCGATGAACTGCGTGGCGAGGCAGTCGAGCGCCGCGGGCGCCGCGATGCCCGGGAGAGGATGCTGGTGCCGGCTCAGGGAGTTCGCGATGCGCGTCTTCTCCCCGGCCCAGGACGGCCACGTCACTCCGGCTTCCTCCTCGCGTCGACGGGTTCGCGGGGCGACGGTTCCTTGAGCCTCGCTCCCCGGCGGCCCTCAATATAGGCACGATAAGCAGGCTCTTGAAGCTCGGCCTTCAACTCGTCGAGGCGAGCCTCGTCACCTGAGGACCAGAACACCTGCATCATCCGCAGGATGTCGGCCCAGTAAGGTTCCGGCAGGAGTTCGCCGGCGACGACCCGTTCTTTCAATCGGACCCGCCCCTCGGCGGCCACGAGAGCGTCGACATGCTCGAAGGGGTCGCCCTTCGGCATCTCAGGCATTTCGAACGTTCGCTGGTACCCTTCGTCCAGATACTCAAGGAGCGTTTCGTGGCGATCGTCGTAGAAATGCATGCTCCCGACATAGTGTAGGTACTCTCCGAGCTCGACTCCCAGGCGCCTCGCCATCATCTCCTGCAACATCGAGAAGCAGAAGACGTCGTGCGGCAATCCGAGGACGGCGTCGTTAGAGCGCATGTTGACCGACATGTGCAGCGAGCCGTCCCTAAGGTGGAACTGCAGGCTGATCGTGCACGGGGTCTCGGGGTGATGGAACGGCGTGCCGAGATCGGCAGGATAGTCGAGCGCGATGTCCTCGGCGTTGAAGAGCTGGATGACGGCGCGCTTGGACGAGGGCTTGTACCGCAGCAGGCGGATGACGCTATCGACCTGATCGATGCCGTTTCGCATGGCGAAGAGACGGGGGCCGTACCCACCAGGCACAACGCCGTCGACGGCCTCCTTCCTATAGTCGGGGATGTACGGCTCGATGAAATCGAGCCTGTTCGACTGGGTTAGGTACCAGAAGAACTCGCCGAGCGCGCTGAACGGCTTGCCTCGATTCTCGGATCGACTCAAGCGTGCCCTGGGCTTGGCGATGCGGAGCGCGACGCCCAGCATCTCGATCGTTTCGCCACGGGATCCCTTATTACGAGCGCCTTGGTCGAGCAGCCGCCGGTAGAGCTCGATCAGGATGTCGTCGAGGCCTTCGCCGCTGATTTCCACCTTCGGTCACTCCGCTCCGTGCCGGCTTAGACGTACAGGGCCGTCCCCGCTCGCCACCATATACGGGTGCACGTGGAGATGCCGGTAAGCCTCCAGGGCTCCTATCGCGCGCAGATCGTCCCTCGCACTTTCGTCCGGTCTCATTGCGCACCGGGAAATTGGATCGAGGGCAGTCGCCAAGGACACGGGTTGCGGGAAACGTCCGCTCACGGGCCACCTGCCACTCGGCGCTTGTAACGTCCAGTTTCGGAAACGACGAAATCAGCCTTAATGACCGACATGGAGCGCGAAGCCTAAGCTCCGGTTTTGGGCAGCGCGCTGATGTCGGCTTCTGGCGCGTTGCAGTCCAGACGGCGTGCGATGTCCTGACCTAGACCAGACGGCGCCGCCGTTCACGAAAATGCCGATTGGCTGCAAAGCGGAATGACTGACCAGGGTTGTAGCTGCCAGTCTGCGTTTCGCACCTAAACCGTCTCCGACCGGTACAACAGCCTTAATGAGCGGTCAGGACTGTGAGGAAGCTGCTGGCTCGCGCGGTTTCAGGCAGCGGATCGCGATAAGCCGCAAAGAGATTTTTGCTGAGTTCGATGCCTGCCACAGGCAATGCGGCCAGCACTCCGCTCCGCACTTCATCTTGAACCGAGCAAGCCATGACAATCGAGATCCCCAGTCTGGCCCGCACTGCGCGCTTCACCGCTTCCGTGCTGCCGAGCTGCCGGTCGAGGCGGAAGCCTGCACCGACCGCACCGAGGGCCTCGCGAAGAACACGTCCCGTCCCGCTTCCCGGCTCGCCTCCGAGCAGCGATGCGCCGGTCAGATCCTGTGGCGTCAGATGCGCCCGTCCAGCCCACCGATGGTCGGGATCCACGATGACAACGAGCGGTTCGCGACGCCATACGTGGGCATCCAGACCGGTTCGCGGCTCCCACCATTCCAGCAGTGCAACATCGATCTCGCCAGCTTCGAGCCGGGCGATGAGGTGAGGGTTGGTGGCAATTTCCGCGTCCGCGGTCGCGGCGTGCGTTTCCTCGTAGCGTCGCAGGATCTCCGGCATGAGGAAGGTGCCGATATTGCCTGAAGCGCCGATCGCGAGCCGGCTTCCCGCAACCGCCTCCTCCGCGCGTCGGCTGGCGCGGACCAACGCCTCTGCATGAGGGAGCAGGGCTCGTCCCTGGGGTGTCGGGCGACACCCCGCTGGATCGCGCTCGACGAGTGTCGCCCGCAGCGCCGTCTCCAGCTTGCGCACATGCTGAGAGACCGTCGGCTGGGACAGGTTGAGATACCGGCCAGCCGCGTGGAAGCTGCCCGTCGCCAGGACCGCTAGGAGCGTCTCCACGTATTGGAGGTTCAGCACCGGCGTCTTGCCACCCCCTCCGCGCTCAGTTCGCGCCATCGAACCCGCGCAGGCTATCGGGGTGGTTGATCGCGTCCGCGGGCACCAAGCCCTTTAGGGCGTCGAGAAGGTTATGGGCCGCCGCCGCCTCGATCCGGCGGCGCGTGTCGACGACACCCGAGCCGAGGTGCGGCGTGAACAGCGTTCGGTCCTCGTCCGTGAGCAGTCCGGGTGCGATGCGCCGCGGACGGTCGTCCAGTGCCCAATCCTCCATCTCGAAGACGTCGGCCGCGTAGCCCCCGAGGCGGCCTTCCGCGAGGGCCTCGGCCACGGCTGCTTCGTCCACGACCGAGCCACGACCGGCGTTGACGATCCGCAGTCCGGGGCTGGCTGCGGCGAGTGCGGCGGCATCGAGCATGTGGCGCGTGTCCGGTGTCAGGGGAAGCGCCAGGATTAACAAGTCGCTTCGACCCACCAGCGTGTCCCAGGATACGCGGCAAGCGCCGAGTTCCGCCTCAGCGGAAGCCGGAAGCGCCTGCTCATCAAAGTAGAGGAGTTCGCGTGCGCCGAAGCCCTTCAGCCTGCGCGTGATCGCCCGGCCCACCTTCCCCATTCCGGCAACGCCGACGACACTGCCGTACAGGCCGCTGCCGTACAGCCTCGGTCGCCAGCCGTCGAAGCTGGCCCGCACCGCCCGGTCGCCGGCCACCACGTTGCGGCACAGGCCGATGGCCAGGCCGACCGCCAACTCGGCCGTCGGCTCGGTCAGGAGGTCGGGAACGGCGGTGAGCCAGATGCCGGACCGTGTGCAGGCCTCTACATCGAAGTTGTCCCAACCCTTCAGCGCGCACGCAACCACCTTCAGGCGCGGGCAGGCCTCCAGGAAGCCGGCATCCACGCAGTCGGTCATGAAGGCCAGCAGGGCGTCCGCGTCCGAGCAGCGAGCGCGGACCTCTGCCACGGGCCAGGGCTCGGGGCCTGGGTTGATGTCGACGTCGCAGAGTTCCTCCAGGATCTCGCGGGTCTCAGGGAAAACGGGGTTCGTGACGACGACCTTGAAACGCATGGTGCTTCTCACTTGAGCCGGCGGCGCAGAGCCCCGCCCAGGGCGTCGACGAGCGTCACGGCAGCCAGGATGCAAAGCATGATGGCTGCGACCTGATCGTATTGGAGCAGGCGTAGGGAGGCGATGAGTTCGAAGCCGATGCCGCCCGCGCCGACGACGCCGAGCACCGTGGAGGCCCGGAAGTTGTATTCCCAGCGATAGAGTGTCGTGTCGGTGAGCTGCGGCAGGACCTGGGGCAGCACGGCATGCGTGACGACCTGAAGGGGCGAAGCGCCGGCCGCTCGTGCCGCCTCGATCGGCTTGTGGTCCACGTGCTCGATCGCTTCGGCGAAGAACTTGCCGACCATTCCGGTGGAATGCAGGCCCAGCGCCAGAACGCCCGGCAGCGCGCCGAATCCGACGGCCGCGACGAAGAAGATACCCATGATCAGTTCGGGGACCGACCGAAGCGCGTTGAGCAGCAGCCGGAACGCGCCGTAGACGAACGGGTGCGGACTCGTGTTGGGGGCAGCCAGCAGCCCGAGCGGCAGGGACAAGGTCACGGCGAGCACCGTGCCGGCCACGCTCATCGCGAGCGTGTCGACGATGGGTCCCACCCACGAGCGCCATCGCGTGAAGTCGGGCGGGGTCATCTCACCGAGAAGCTGCGCCATCGCGGGCGCGCCTTCGGCGAGGCGCCCCGGATCGAGAAGTCCCACCTTCCAGAGGCAGGCGAGGATCGCGGCGGCAGCCGGCAGGGCAACCATGAGCCGGCGGACCGACGCGCCACGGGCCCGTCCGAGAATGGCGTCATAGCCGTCGGCGGCACCGACCGCCGACGCAAGTGAGGGCGCTCGAGCCATCGCTCAGCCCTTCACCTTCGTCAAGTCGATGTTGAGGAGCTTGGCCGTCTCCCGAAGCACGTCGTAGTCCGCGTCCGTGATGGGGGCGAAGGACTCGGCCTTGAACGGCTTGAGGATCACTGGATCCCTGATCTCTAGGAAAGCGGCCTTGATCTTCTCCTTGAGGTCCGGCGCGAGGTCGCCACGCACCGTCCAGGGATAGTTCGGGATCGGTCGGCTCTCCGCCACGACCTTGATCTTGGCCGGATCGATGCTCTTCTTCTCGACGAGGGCGGTGAAGATGGGCCGGCTGAGACCGCCGGCCTGCACATGGCCTGCCTGTACGGCCCGCGCGACGGCATCATGGGTGCCGAGATGCTGAAAGCCGTAGTCCTGACCGGCTTCGAGGCCAGCGTTCTTGAGCAGGGCCCGAGGGATGAGGTGGCTTGATGTGGACGCCGTGTCACCGAAGCCGACCGTCTTGCCCTTCACGTCGTCCGCTCGCGCGATGCCTGCGGCCACGTTGGCGATCAGGTAGCTGGTGTAGGTCGGCTGCCCGCCCGACACGAGTGCCGCGAACGGTTCGATTTCCGGCGAACGGCTCTTCGCGAGGACGTAGGAGAGCGGCCCGAAATAGGCGAGGTCGATACGCTTGAAGCGCATGGCCTCGATCATGGAAGAATAGTCGGTCGTGACCACGAGTTCGATGCGCTTATTGAGCCCCTGTTCAAGGTAGCTCTTCAGGCCCTGGTTGTTCTGGATGATCGTCGATGCGCTCTCGTCGGGCAGCAGCGCGACCTTGAGCGTGTCGGGATTCGCGCCCTGAGCCAGCGACGGTCCGGCACGCAGGACGGCGCTCAGCGCCAAGCCGGCGCCGAAGGTACGTCTCGAAATCATGATGGCTTTCCTTCAGACTGTTCGGGAGGCGTAGATCGCGGCCCGCCGCGCACGAGGAGCTTCGACGATGTCGACCGAGACCTCGGCGGGCCGTGCGCCGTAGATTCGCGACAGGACGCCGTCGCAGAGACGGGCTGGCGGGCCGTCGAAGACCACCTCGCCTCCACGGACCCCGACGACCCGGTCAGCGAAGTGCCGGGCCAGATCGACTTGGTGCAGGCTCACCACGGCTGAGATGCCGTCCGTCCGACAGATGCTGCGGAGGAGATCGAGCACCCGCGTCGCCGTCGCCGGGTCGAGGCTGGCTACCGGTTCATCGGCGAGGATGAGCCGGGGCCGCTGTGCAACCGCGCGCGCGATGCCCACCCGCTGCTGCTGCCCGCCGGAGAGCAGGTCCACGCGGGTGAGGGCGCGATCGAGAAGATCTACGCGCTCTAGCGCCTCCAATCCGAAACGTTGATCGCTCCGCGACGGAGGCCAGAGCGAGCGCAGGGTGCTCTGATGGCCGAGCCGGCCCATCAGGACGTTCGCGAGCGCGGTCAGGCGGCCGATCAGATGGTGGTGCTGGAAGACCATCCCGGTCACCGCCCGGTGGCGGCGCAGCGTGGCGCGGCTCGCGGCGATGTCTCCTACTCCAGGGGCGGAAACTCGGCCGTTCGTTGGGCGGACGAGGCCGTTTAGGCAACGCAGGAGCGTCGACTTGCCGGCACCAGACGGTCCCAGCAGGACCGCGAACTCGCCTTCGCGAAAAGTCAGAGTTGTCGGTCGCAACGCCTTGATGCCACCAGGATACGCGACTTCCAAGCTTTCAAGGGCCAGCATTCCGCACCCATTCGAAAATCCAATCGAAACCCCCGATTGATTGCGAATGTGAGTAGCGGGGCGACATGAAGAACGGATGACATTGTGCGCCCCCCAACGCTACGGTGCTGCCTCGAACGAAACTCTGTGCGCTGCTCGGCCACCGAGTGTCCTGTGTGGATGGCTCCCGCATTGCAAGTGGCGAATCGAGCTTCTGGCGCGTTGGTCGGGTGCAGTCTTGTGTCCGGCCTGTTGATGCAGTCGTGCATGTTGACTGCTGGCCCTGATGGTATCCGCGAGCTGGGTCCCACTCTGCTTAGCGGGCTATGACGCCCTGGACATTCGGCGGGGTGTCCCGGCTCCCGGTCTGACCGGTTCGCCATCAACTCTCATCGTCCTCGCAACCTGGCAAAGTCTCCTCGCCGTGCTGTCAGGCGGCCATGGCCGCTGGTGCGCGGTAGGTGCCACCGCGGGTCATGATCGCCCAGGCGACCCGCGCCGTGCGATTGGCCGCCGCAACAGTCACCACGCGCACCGGCTTGCGCTGCAGCAGCGCCGGCAGCCGCGGGTCGACCGAAGTCGGCGTCGCCTTCGCGCGCCGGATCAGAGAGGTCATGCCGACCACGAGCAGGCGGCGCAGGTAACGGTCGCCCATGCGCGAGATCCGACCCAGGCGCTCCTTGCCGCCGCTGCAGTTCTGCAGCGGTGTCAGACCCAACGAGGCCGCGAACTGCCGACCGGAGCGGAAGCGCTCGGGCTCGCTCACCGAGGCGGCCAGCGCGGTCGCCGAGACGATGCCGACACCCGGGATCGTCGCCAGGCGCTGTGACAGGTCGCAGTCCCGATGCCAGGCCAGCAACTCCTTCTCCAGCCGGGTGAGCTGGATCTGCACGGCGCCGATCTGATCGGCCAGCCCATTCACTACGCGCTGGGCCAGGGGCGGCACCTCGGCCGCGTCTCCGGCTGAGAGCCGAGCTGCCAGTTCGAGCGCATGGCGCAGGCCCCGCGCCATCTCGATCCCGAACTCGGCGAGCAGGCCGCGGATCATGTTCACCAGCTGCGTGCGTTGCTTGACCAGCAGGTCGCGCGTCCGGTGCAGGGCCAGCGCCGCCTGCTGCTCGGTCGACTTCACCGGCACGAAGCGCATGCTCGGGCGTGTCACCGCCTCGCAGATGGCAGCGGCATCATTCGCATCGGTTTTGCCGCGCTTGACGTACGGCTTCACGTAAGCTGGCGGCATCAGCCGCACGTCATGGCCGAGCCTCATGAGTTCCCGGGCCCAATGGTGCGCTGTGCCGCACGCCTCCATGCCGACCAGGCAGCGCGGCAGCTTGGCGAAGAACGGCACGACCTGCGCCCGCCTCAGAGCCTTGCGAACGACGACGTGCCCAGCTGCGTCGACGGCGTGAACCTGGAAGATGCTCTTGGCTAGATCGATGCCGACGGTGATGATCTCCATGGGGATGGCTCCTGCATCTGCGTGGCTGCTTCGACAGCAACCACATCCTGGCACTCAGATGCCGTCAGTCGGAGCGGGAGCCATCCACCCCATCTGCTTTGAAAGCAAAAGCGGCGGCCATCACATCAGGGTATGCCGGCCCGCCGACGCTACTGCGGAAGTGGCTAGCCGAAGCGGAATGAGGCGGCATGCATCGCGCCATCCCAGCATAGGAACGTCGCTTCCCTATACGGCTTTGCCGACGAGGTGGCCGATGCCGGCCGTGACGGCCATCGCGGCGGCGCCCCAGAAGGCCACCCGCGCGGTCGCCCGCGGGATGGCGGCGCCCCCAGCCTTGGCCCCAAGCGCGCCGAGTACCGCCAGGAACACCAGCGAAGCGGCGGATACCGAGTAGACGACGATGTTAGCCGGTGAGAGCGCGGCCACGAGCAGCGGCAGAGCCGCCCCGGCCGAGAACGTCGCCGCCGACGTCAGGGCCGCTTGGATCGGGCGCGCCGTGGTAAATTCGGAGATGCCGAGCTCGTCCCGGGCATGGGCGCCGAGCGCGTCCTTCGCCATGAGTTGGTCCGCGACCCTGAGGGCAAGGTCGTGGTCGAGACCGCGGGCGACGTAGATTCCCGCAAGTTCCTCACGCTCGGCCGCAGGGTCCTCAGCGAGCTCGCGTCGTTCCCTTGCGAGATCGGCTTGTTCGGTATCGGATTGCGAACTCACCGAGACGTACTCGCCGGCCGCCATCGACATCGCCCCGGCGACTAGACCGGCCGTCCCGGCGACGAGGATCTCCCCGGAGGCTGCGGCGGACGCGGCGACGCCGACAATGAGGCTCGCCGTCGAGACGAGGCCGTCGTTGGCGCCGAGGACGGCGGCACGCAGCCAGCCCACACGGTCGATGAGGTGGTTTTCCTTATGGGACGCACGCATCGTACTCAGGATCTCTCGTATGGGGCGGAAGAAGCGCGTCCCGGGAGGATGCGACGCAGTACGGCGTCGTGCCAGAGGTAGTGATGGCCCAGGGCGGCCGCGGCGTGGAAGGCGGCGACCGCCATCAGGACGTTGGCAGCGAGCCCGTGCCAGTGGGTCAGCGGCCGGCGCCATTCCGGGTCGCCGAGGGCCGGCAGAGCGAGCGGGCCGATCAACGTGACACCGCGCACGAAGGCATTCGCGATCCCAAGGCCCGCGATGACCAGGAGCAATAGGTAGAGCGCAAGATGGGTCGCCTTGGCGAGAACATGCAGGGGGCCTGGATCATCGACCGGAAGCTGACGCCCTTTCGTTTGCCGCCAGATCAGCAACATGACGATGACACCGGTGAACGCAAAGCCCAGGACGAAGTGGGCGGACCAGATCCCGGAACGGAGAGTGCCCTTGGGCACAAGGTCTTCCAGCAAGGTGCCGATGAGCCATAGGACCAGCACTAGGCCGCCCGTGAGCAAGTGCAGGGCGATAGTGGTTCCGTCGTAGGACGTCTCTCGTGAGCTCGTGTCGTATCCGGTCTCATACGGCGCACGCCCCAAACTTGGATGGCAGGGGCGTGTGCCCGGTGCATCAGGGCTTCGAAGGTGCCTGCGGCGCAAGGTCGATGGGCTTGTTGTCGTTGAGGTCCCAGCCCGTGTTCGGATCGGTCTTGGTGCGCTGGACCTGGGCGCGCATCTGCCACTGGTACTTGGCGATGCCGTGCTCGACCTCCTGAAGGAGGTTGGACGTCGTCGGGTCGACCTTCTCCGTGGCCTTGATGGCCGCGCTCACCTCCTCGCCGACCCTTTTGTACGCGTTCATGAACCATGACAGGATCTGGGCGTCGTCGAGGAAGCCGCCGGGAATCTCCGAAACGCCAGAGGTCTTCACGATGGTATTGGCGCGGCCGTCGGCCGACGATCCGACGGCGAGCAGGCGCTCGGCGATGATGTCGGCGTACTTGGACAGGCCCTCGTAGTGCTCCTGCAGAAGCAGGTGCAGCGGGTAGTACAGGGTGCCGGAGGCGTTCCAATGCGCTTGCTTGGTCTGGAGCTGGAGCTGCTGCAGCTCGGTCAGGGTCTGCTGGAGGGCTGCGACATCCTTCTTGATTGCCTCGGCGTCGCCGTCGAGGCCGATAACCGGAAGCGTCGTCATCTCGTTGGTCGGGAAGGCGCCGACCGGCTGCGAGCTGGTCGTCTTGGTCTGCGAGGCGCCACGGACATCGTCGGTGCTTTTGGCGGTCTGCTGATCGGCCTGGGCAAGGTCGATCCGCGAGAGAACCTTCATCGCGCTCGGGGGCGGCGGCGCGAGGGTTGGCGTTCCGTTGGCGAGAACGGGAAGCGGCAGGGCCGTCCCGACAAGGAGCATAGCCGAGAGGAAACGGGCATTCTTCATGGGCAGTTGATCTGATCCTGGTGTGTGCACCGCCCGGGCGAGCGATGAGGACCTGGAAAACGAACGCAGTTTGGAAGCGTTCGAAAATGACATCGAATTTAGGATTTCGCCGCATGCCCCGCGGACATGAGAATGGCGGGGCATCCTACCCTGAATGCCCCGCCATTCGCTCCCCAAGTGGAGTGCGCCCCTATCGGTAGACAGGCTCAGGCGAGGGGTTTGACCCGCTGCCGGGCGTGTTGCTCCTCGAACTGCACGGGGCTCAGATAGCCGAGCGCGGAATGCAGCCGCTTGGCGTTGTAGACTTCGTCGATGAAGCGCGGAAGGTCAGCCGCGACATCGGCGAAGGTTTCGTACTCCGTCACGTACACCGCTTCGACCTTGAGCGTCTTCATGAAGCTCTCGGCCTTGGCGTTGTCATAGGGATTGCCGCGGCGTCCCATCGAGCCGACCAGTCCATGCTCGGCCAGGACCTTCCGGTAGGCAGCAGAGGCATACTGCGACCCGCGGTCGGAATGATGCACGCAGCCCTTGGGCGGCGAGCGCGCCGCCAGGGCGGCCTCCAGCGCGGCCACGGCCGTGCGCGCTTCGAGCGAGCGGCTCACGGCATAGCCGACGGCCTTGCGCGACCAAGCATCGAGGATCACGGCCAGATAGACGAAGCCGTTCGGGACGGCGATGTAGGTCAGGTCGGCGATCCAGAGCTGGTTGGGGCCGTCCGGCACCCGCTCGGCCGCCACGTTCGGGAAGACGGGCAGGTCGTGGTCGCTGTCGGTCGTTGCCTTGAACCGTCGGCGCAGGCGCGGCTGCAGGCCGTGCTCGCGCATCAGGCGGCGCAGCTTCTTGCCGTTGACGACGATCCCCTGCTGGCGCAACGCCGCTCCGACGCGTCGATAACCGTAGCCTTCGAACGCGTCGCACAGGTCCGTCAGGCGGGCCAGCAGCTCGGTTGCATCCGTGCTGATCGCCGGCTGGTCGTAGAAGGTCGAGCGCGGCAGGCCCATCAGCGTGCATCCTCGGCTGACCGAGAGACCGGCGGGCCGGCAACGACGGACATAGTCACGCTTTTCTGCGCTCGTGCGGGCTGAAGCCCCCCTTTGAGGAACTCGATCTCCAGCGTCTGCCGTCCGACCAAGCGCTCCAGCATCGCGATGCGGGCCTCGTACTCCTGCAGGAGGTCGGCAGCCTGCACGTCCTCGTCGAGGGCGCCCGCCTCGTGCTTGGCGATCCAGACCCGGATCAGATTGCGCGAAAGATCGTGACGCAGGGCGAGGCCGCGGAGCGTCTCGCCCGCGAGATACGCCTGCACGACCTGCCGCTTGAACGCGACACTGTGGGTTCGATACCGAGCCATGACTTCCATCCTCCGGAAGCCCAGCGCGGCGGGTCAATCCTCAGGTCCAGCGCCGTCCACTCCCAGGGGCGCACTCCAAAGGGATGCCTTTTTTAGCCTGAATCAATCAGGATCGGACGTCGTAGCGGTCGAGCATCATGACCTTGTCCCAGAGCTTGACGAAATCCTCTGCGAACCGGGCTTCATCGTCGCTGCCGGCATAGACCTCGGCCACAGAGCGGAGCTGGGCATTCGACCCGAACACCAGATCGCAGCGCGTCGCGGTGAACTTCGCCGCGCCGCTGGCCCGGTCGACGAGTTCGAAGGCCATGCCCGTCTCGTCGGTCTTGCGTCATTCGAGGTCAACGCTGGTCGGGTTTACGAAGAAGTCGTTCGACAGCACGCCGACCCGGTCGGTGAAGAGGCCGTGCTTCGAGCCGTCGTGGTTGGCCCCGCGGGCCCGCAGGCCGCCGACCAAGGCGACCCACTCGGGGGCGAGGGACAGGAGATACGCCTTGTCCAGGAAGAGCTCTTCCGGCGAGACGCGTCCCGACGTGATGGGCGCGTAATCGTCGGCCACGTAGTTCCGGAAGCCGTCCACGACGGACTTGAGCCACGTGAACATCTCGATGTTGGTCAGCTCCTGCCGGGTGTCGACGCGACCCGGGGTGAAGGGCACCGTCGCGGGATGGCCACCGTCGGCGAGCGCCTTCTCGACGGCGGCGCAGCCGTCGAGCACGATGAGATCGGCGAGGGACACCCTCCTGGCGCCCCCCGTCCGTTGAACGTGTCGGCGATTTGCCGGAGCGCGGCCACCACCGGCACGGTGCGCCGGTTGATCGCCCAGTCCTTCTGGGGCGCGAGCGCCAGCCGACCGCTATTGGTCATCGAGGGCCCGACGCGAAGCGGGTCATGCCGTTGGCCCCGGGAGCACCCATGGCGCCCAAGCCTTGGCCATTCCCGTCCGGAGGCCTTCAGTCCTCGCCGCCATGGCATTCCATTGCCGGCGGGGCTGTCGAGCAGTTCAACTCGCAAGTCTGGTCCGCCCTGCAATACCATTGCAGTGAACCCCGACTGATGCAGGAACCCGCACAGTGCTTGTGGGGAACACCGACCGGCTCTGAGAAGGACAATGGAGGGTCGTTTCGGACTAGGCTGGAACCCGCTGTCCCTGACGTTTGCATCGCCGTGAAGGCAAGGATCGCGCAGGCCCACTTCCGGGCCGCATAAGAATGCTTCGACATCATCCGAGCGATCTCGCACCCAAATCCAGATTGGCACAATTCTTAAAATTATATTCATTTTTCTTCGCGCGTCTTGACGGAGGGCGCCCGGTGATACGCCTCTCCCAACGCCGTGCTTGCCATTCGACGACAGACCCGACGTTCAGCCTGTCACCGACGCATGACGTTCCGCCTCCGGACATGCCATCTCGAAGCGGCATCCCCCATGGGGACTATCACCGACGCTGAGTGGAAATCGGTGCAGCTTGGCGATGGCCGCAACGAGGCCGAGGCCGAGCCCGTTGCCTTGCGTCTGCCTGGCACGTTCCGCACGATAGAACCGCTTGAAAACATGGTTACGTTCGTCGGCGGGAATGCCCGGACCCGTGTCTTCCACGGACACCACGGGAACGCCGTCGCGCCGAGCGAGGCCGATCTCGACGCGGCCTCCGGTCGGGGTGAACTTGATTGCGTTGTCGAGGAGGTTCGAGATTGCCTCGAAAATAAGGCTGCGGTCGCCCCGAACGGCGGACTCTTCCCCCTCAATGCGGATGCCGAGGGCGATTCCCTTCTCGTCGGCCAAGGGTTCGAACAACTCAGCGGCCTCACTCACCACGAGCCGTAGGTCGACCGGGCCGAAGGCGGCGCAGCGCCGTCCGTGCTCGATCTCGCCGATGCGCAGGACCGCCGTCACCATGTCGAGGGTCTGGTCGATCCAGACGAGGCCCTGGTCCACCGCCTGGCGCAGTTCCTTGATGTCGCGGGCTTGGTCCCGGCCCCGCTCAAGACGCAGCCGCAAGCGGGTGAGCGGCGTCCGAAGATCGTGCGCGACGGCGTCGCCCACCCCGCGCACCTCCTCCATGAGGCGTTCGATCTCGGCGAGCATGCCATTGACGTCACGCGCCAAGCGGTCGAATTCGTCTCCCGCCTCGCCGACCGGCAGGCGCTGGCGCAAGTCGCCCCGCATCACGCGTGCGACCGCCGCCTCCGTGGACGCCAAGCGGCGCTTGGCGCGTCCAGCGAGCAGGACGCCGCCGAGTATCGAGAAGGCCAGGGTCGGCACGAGGGCGAGGCCGAGCGCTCGGATCACCGTTGCCTTGGCGCGGTCGATCTCGTCGGTGTCGTGCGCCACGACCACGATGCTGCCGTCGTTCAAGGCCACGGCCGCCGACCAGAGTTCCTCGTTCAGGCGCCGTCCCGCGATGGCGACCTGCGCCCCGATCCGGTGGACCTCGCCATCCACCGGCAGGCTTGGCGGCCGCGCATCGAGGTTTCCTGCGTGCTTGCTACCGTCGGCCCCGAACAGGCCGGCGAAGTGGACGCTGTGCAGGTCCTCGCTGATCCATGTCTCGATGCGGTTGACCGCTTTCGCAGGCTCACGGGCGGCATAGTGCGCCTTGTGGCGCAGGACCTGGGCGAGTTCGTCCTGCATAAACGCCGCGGTCTGCCAGTACACGAAGGCGAACAGGAGTAGCGACAGCAGGGTAGACCATAGGGCGATGGCGAGCGCCCAGCGGAATGCGAAGGAATGGACGAGCCTAGACATCGGGAGACAGGGTGAAGCCCTCTCCCCGGACGTTATGGATGAGCATCGGCTCGCCTTCGGCCTCAAGCTTCTTGCGCAGGCGTCCGAGATGCACGTCGATGAGGTTTGATTTGGGAGTGAACCGGTAGTTCCACACTTCCTCGAACATCATCGCCCGGGTCACGACCTGCCCGGGCCGTCGCATGAGGTATTCGAGCAGCTTGAGCTCGCGCGGCAGGAGGTCGAGATCGCGCTGACCCCTGCGACCGGTGCCGGCTATGAGGTCGAGCTCCAGCGTCCCCACCCTGATTACCGTCTCACGGACGTCGGTCGGACGCCGTAGCAAGGCCTCGATCCTGGCCGCGAGTTCGGCGAGGACGAAGGGCTTGCCGAGATAGTCGTCGCCCCCGGCGCGCAGGCCCCGGATACGCTCGTCGACATCGCCGAGCGCGCTCAGGACAAGGGCGGGTGTGCGATCCCCGGCGCCCCGGAGGTCTCGCAGCAGGGTAAGTCCGTCCAGGCCAGGAAGCATCCGGTCGAGAATGATGGCGTTCCATCCTCCCGAACGGGCTGCGGCCGCACCGTCCGGGCCGGTGGCGGCCCAGGCAACCTCATGCCCACGCCCATGCAGGTCGCCAAGGATTTCCTCGGCCGTCGCGGCATCGTCCTCGATCAGAAGCAGCTTAGCCAACCCGGTCCACTCCCGGGCTCAACGCCCCTATCCCACTGCCTGATGTGGTCCGGAACCAGTCGCATGACCACGAGTGTGAACGCGAATTTAATGGTGCGGGTGTCGGCTCGTCCTATCTCCTAGAATGAATCTAATCTAATCGACGGACGATAGCGTGCTGCTGGAGGCGGAGACGGACGTGCTCGGGAACGGCGAGGGAGGGATCGCCGGTCATCGCCAGGCGCGTGAGCGCTCGGTCTCCGAGACATCGAGGGTGGCAGGTTCTTCCGCTGCGTCCGCCCTATCCGGTCAGCCCCCCAGGGGGATGAGGCGTTGGTCCTTGTTGGCCGTGTTCGCTTGCCTGATCGCGGTCGCACTGGCCGGCTGGTGGTATCGCGAGGCCGCCAAGCCCTACTTCGAACCCGTGCTGGGCCTCATCGGGCTTGCGGCTGCCCCCGACACTGCGCCGCACCCGAATGGGGCCGCTTCCGAACAGCCGACCGAGGACAACGTCGTCCGCCTCGATGCCGATGGGCAACGCCGCCTCGGACTGGCCTTCGAGCAATCCGAGACCCGCCGGATCATCCTGCCCGTTCGGACCCCCGGCATGGTCGCCTTCGACGAGCGCCGGGTCACCCGCCTCAAGCCTCGCACCGCGGGCCGGGTCCTGAGCCTGGCCGTGCAACCCGGCGACCGGGTGAAGGCCGGCCAGACGCTGGCCACCCTCGATGCCTCCGGCGTCCTCGACGCTCGCAACGGCCTCGCCGCGGCGCAGGCCAGCCTCGGAGAGGCCCAGGCGACGGAAAAGGTCGCCGAGACCAACCTGAAACGCGGCAGCGACCTCGTGAAGATGGGCGGGGTCGCCCAGGCCGAGGTCGACCGGCGCCAAGTCGATCTCGCGAAAGCGCATGCAGCCACCCTCTCGGCGCAAGCCCAGGTCGACCTCTACCGCGCTCAGTACGAGCGTCTCGCGCCCGCGCCTGGACAGGCCCCCGGTACCAGCGCCATCGTCTCGCCCATCGACGGGGTCGTGACGGCCGCTGGGATTACCCTGGGTGAGGTGGTCGATACGAACCGCGATGCCTTCACGGTGGCCGACCCGTCGCAGATCCAGGTGCTGGCGAACCTCTACGGAACCGACATCTCGACCGTTAAGGCGGGCGACCGAGCGACCATCGAGGCCCCTGTCACGGCGCATCCGCGCTTCGAGGGCCGTGTGCGGTCGGTCAATGCCGCCATCGACCCGATGACCAACACCGCCCCGGCCCGGATCGAGGTCGCCAATCCCGACGGGAGCCTGCGCGCCAACATGTTCGTCTCCGTGGAGATCGCCGCCGATCTCGGGCGCGAGGGCCTCACGGTGCCGTCCGCCGCGATCCAGCAGACGGAAGCTGGCCCCATCGCCTTCGTGCGCACCGGCAACGACCGTTTTGAGAAGCGGGACCTCACCCTTGGGGTGCAGCGCGCCGACTGGGTCGAGGTCAAATCCGGTGTCCAAGCGGATGAGACAGTGGCGACGCAGGGCAGCTTCGGCCTCAAGGCGATCATGCTGCGCGCCTTGCTCGGCTCGACGGATTGAGGTCGCGATGAACGCCTGGTTCGCCCTCCTCATCCGCCGCCGCTGGCTGGTCCTGGTCCTGGCCCTGGCCGGGGCCGTCGGTGGCATCGTCAACCTTGAAGGCCTGTCCATTGACGCGGTCCCGGACATCTCCCCGAAGCAGATAATGGTCCTGACCCTTTCGCCGGGCCTCGGCCCCCTGGAGGTCGAGCGGCTGGTCAGCTTTCCGGTCGAGAACGCCATGGCCGGCGCACCGGGGCTGACCGGTCTCCGCTCGACCTCGCGCTACGGCGTCTCGGCCGTCTACGTCACCTTCGACGATTCCATGTCGATCACCGAGGCTCGGTCCCAGGTGTTCCAGCGCTTGCCGCTGGCGAAGACCATGATGCCGGCCGGCGTCGGCGATCCCGAGATGGGGCCGATGGCGACGGGGCTGGGCGAGATCTACCAGTTCGAGGTCCGGGGACCGGGCTACGAGCCGATGGCGCTGAAGCGCATCCTGCAATGGACCATCGCGCCCAAGCTCAAGCTCACCCCCGGCATCGCCGACGTGAACGTCTATGGCGGCCAGATGCCGACCTACGAAGTCCGCATCGCCGCCGAGAGCCTGCACCGCTACGGCGTAACGATGGGCCAGGTCTACACGGCGCTGTCCGAGAACAATGCCGCGCGGGGCGGCGCCTACATCGAGCACAACGACCAACAGGAGGTCATCCGCGGCCTCGGCCTCGCCAAGGACACCAAGGACCTCGCCAATGTCGTCGTGACGACGGGTCCGGGCGGCGTGCCGGTGACGGTCGCAACCTTGGGCGAGGTGGTCGAGGCGCCCAAGGTCCGCCTCGGCGCCGTCACCCACGATGCGGCGGGCGAGACCGTCGTCGGCATCGCCATGATGCAGCAGGGCGAGAACGCCAGCGCGGTGGTCGAGCGCGTCAAGCAGACCATCGAGGCCCTTCGCCCGCAGCTACCGCCGGGCGTCGAGATCGTGCCCTACTACGACCGTAGCACCCTGGTGGCGCGGACCATCCGCACCGTCGAGCACAACCTCATGGAGGGGGCGGTGCTCGTCATCGTCGTCCTGCTCCTGCTGCTCGGCAACCTCCGGGCCGGCCTCGTGGTGGCGGCCGCCATTCCCCTGTCGATGCTCATGGCCTTCGCGGGCATGCGGCTGTTCGGGCTCTCCGGCAACCTGATGAGTCTGGGCGCCATCGATTTCGGCCTCATCGTCGACGGCGCCGTGGTGATGATCGAGAACGTTCTACGTGCCCGCGGCGAGCATCCCGAACGCCCGGCCGAGGAGGTCATCCGCAAGGCGACCGTAGAGGTGGCGCGTCCGATCCTGTTCGCCGTCGCCATCATCATCATGGTCTACCTGCCGATCCTCGCGCTCGAAGGGGTCGCGGGCAAGATGTTCCGGCCGATGGCGCTGACCGTCATCCTGGCGCTCACCGGCTCGCTCGTCCTGACGATGACGCTGATGCCGGCCCTGGCCGCCATCGTGCTGGCCGGCCCCGGCATCGGCGAGCGCGAGACCCGTCTCGTCCATTGGGCGCGCAGTGCCTACACGCCGGTCCTGCGCCTTGCCGAGCGCCGCACCGGTCTCACTGCCCTGGTGACGCTCGCCCTGTTCGGCGGGAGCTGCTTCCTGGCGACGCGCCTGGGCGGCGAGTTCCTGCCCAAGCTCTCGGAAGGCTCCATCGTCATCACCTCGGAGAAGCTGCCGGGCATCAACCTCGATGCTTCCCTCAAGGTCATGCATCGCATAGAGCAGACCTTAAAAAGCTTCCCAGAAGTGAAGCGGGTCGTCTCGCTCACGGGCAGCGCCGAGATCCCCACGGACCCCATGGGGGTGGAATCCACCGATAGCTTCATCACGCTGACCGACCCCTCGACTTGGACGACGGCGACCACCCAGGAGGGACTCGTGGCCGCCCTCGACAAGCGTCTGCGCGCGGAGGTGCCGGGGGTCTCCTACGCCTTCTCGCAGCCGATCCAGATGCGGATGGACGACCTGCTAGAGGGCGTGCGCGGCGACGTCGCGATCAGCCTCTACGGCGACGACCTCAAGGCGCTGAAGGACAAGGCGGACGCCATCGTCCGCGCGGTCTCCGGCGTCTCGGGGGCGGCCGACGTGAAGGCCGAGGCGCAGGCCGGCATGCCCGCGCTCTCCATCCAGGTCGACCGGGCGGCGGCCGCCCGCTACGGCGTCAACGTCAGCGACGTCCTCGACGTGGTGGAGAGCATCGGCGGCCGCACCGCCGGCATGATCTACGGCGACGACAACTCCATCACCGATATCGTGGTCCGGCTGAAGTCCGGGGACCGCAGCGACATCGAACGCATCCGCGACCTGCCGGTCGGTCGCAACGGCAAGGCACTGGTGCCGCTCTCGCTTGTGGCCTCCGTGGACGTGGCGACCGGTCCCGCCCAGATCAGCCGCGAGAAGCTCCAGCGGCGGATCTCTGTCCAGGCCAACGTGCGCGGGCGGGACGTGCAGAGCTTCGTAACTGACGCGCAAGCCGCGGTTAAAGCCCAGGTCACCCTGCCGCCGCGCTACTCGCTGCAATGGAGCGGGCAGTTCCAGAACCTGCAGGAGGCGACCGTTCGGCTTTCCGTCGTGGTCCCAGCGGCGATGGCGGCGATCCTGGTGCTTCTCGTGGTGATGTTCGGCGACGTCCGCCTCGCAGGGCTGATCTTCCTGAACGTACCCGTCGCCGCGACCGGCGGCATCGTCGCCCTGTACCTGCGCGACCTGCCGTTCTCGATCTCGGCGGCCATCGGCTTCATCGCCACCTTCGGCATCGCCATCCTGAACGGCGTGGTGCTGACGAGCTACATCCGCGACCTCGAACGGGTCGGCCTCGATGCCCGAGAGGCAGCGACCCGAGCCGCCGAGATGCGCCTGCGGCCGGTCCTGATGACGGCGCTGGTGGCGGCGCTGGGGTTCCTACCGATGGCGCTCTCGACGAGTGCCGGCGCCGAGGTGCAGCGTCCCCTGGCCACGGTGGTAATCGGCGGCCTCGTCACCGCAACCCTGCTAACCCTCGTCGTGCTTCCTGCCGTCTATTCGTACCTGGCGCATCTCCGGCTCCCCTGGCGCCGTCGCGACGACGACGAGCCATCCGGCCTGGGAGCGAAAGGCGGCCAGCGCGCGGGCGTTGATGGCTAGAGGCCTTCGGACCGGCAACGGGCCTACCGTCCTGGTGGGGGTCCTAATTCTGGCTGCTGGCGCCCGACCCGCGCCCTCCGCGGATTTCGATTGCGCCGGATTCCTTAGGATGCACGGGATGCTCCGCAAGGCGTCGGCAGCCTGCGGTTTCGCGTCCTACAATCCCGCCATCGTGGATCGGGCACGCACCTGCTTCGATGCGCTTGGTAGCCGCCGCGGCGCCGAGGCGATGCATACGGGCGCGGCCGAGTTCGAGCGCTGGAAGTCCATACGCAACCACGACGCCCTCTGCGGAACCCTGGCCGCCCGGTTTCCGATGGTCGTCAAGCCGTAAGCCGGGAGTCACAAATTCGACGGCTACCCGACTTGACCTGAGGGTGGCGTGGCGGATCTCGGATCAAGCAAGTGCATCGGTGGACGCCGCATCGCCGAGTCCGAGGACCTCAGAGAGGTAGGCGCGGGCCCGGCTGACCCGGCTCTTCACCGTGCCGACCTTGCACTTGAGCACCTCTGCGGCCTCCTCGTAGGTATAGCCCTCCGCTCCCACCATCATCAGGGCGATCCGCTGGGCCTCGGGAATGCCGGCGAGCCGATCCTGGAGGCCCCTCAAGCTCACCACCCCTTCCTGCTCGGGCGGGGCGACGAGCGTCGCGGCATGTGTGCCTGTCCGCCGTCAGCGGCCGTGAGACAGAGTGAGGCCCTTCACGAACGGAGGATGACTGGTTCATCGTAGCCCCCAAGGAGCGAAGATGAAGCAGACATCCGGGCCGGCACGGAAGCCGGCAGAGGC